>Ga0209918_1000032_pt1 | contig 119546 bp, 108 predicted proteins | sample SalPonD_shore_MG_FD_185712 | JGI IMG/M metagenome (GOLD analysis project Ga0209918, IMG submission 185712) | Salt pond soil microbial communities from South San Francisco under conditions of wetland restoration - Salt Pond MetaG... | ecosystem: Environmental > Aquatic > Marine > Intertidal...
TTCCGCGCGCAGCGCGGAAGAAGCGACACCTCAGACATCAAAATGGCCCGGTCGCGTCAGCGGTCCGGGCCTCGACTACGAATGGTCTTGCCGTTGCGGTTTCCGCGCGCAGCGCGGAAGAAGCGACACCTCAGACATCAAAATGGCCCGGTCGCGTCAGCGGTCCGGGCCTCGACTACGAATGGTCTTGCCGTTGCGGTTTCCGCGCGCAGCGCGGAAGAAGCGACGGCAAGACACTTCCTAGTGCTCCTCTGCGGGACCACCCACGTGCCGGCGCTTTGGCTTGTCCTTGGCGTCGCCGGCGCGGCGCTTGCGGCCGCCGCCCTTGCCGGAGTCCGGCGGCGAGGTGTCGCCCCAGCCTGCCGGCGGGCGCGGTTCCTTGCCGGCCATGATGTCGTCGATCTGCTTGGCGTCGATGGTCTCGTACTTCATCAGGGCGTCGGCCATCAGGTGCAGCTTCTTCTCATTTTCCTTGAGAAGGTTCGTCGCGCGCTCGTAAGCGCCATCGATGATCCTGCGCACTTCCTCGTCGATCTTGCGGTAGGTCTCGTCGGAGACTTCCTTGTGCCGCGCGACGGAATGGCCCAGAAAGACCTCGTCGTCGTCCTCGCCGAAGGCCATGGGCCCGAGGCCGGACAGGCCCCACTTGGTCACCATGCTGCGGGCGATCTTGGTGGCGCGCTCGATGTCATTGGAAGCGCCCGTGGTCACCGAGTCCGGACCATAGATCAATTCCTCCGCGATGCGCCCGCCGAACAGGCTCGCCAACTGGCTTTCCAGCGCGCGCTTGGAGTGGCTGTACTTGTCCTCCTCGGGCAGGAACATGGTGATGCCCAGGGCCCGACCGCGGGGCATGATGGACACCTTGTAAACCGGGTCGTGCTCGGGCACCAGGCGCCCGACGATGGCGTGCCCCGCTTCGTGGTATGCGGTCATGCGCTTCTGCTCCTCGGTCATGACCATGGAGCGGCGCTCCGAGCCCATCATGATCTTGTCCTTGGCGCGCTCGAAGTGATCCATGGTCACTTCCTTGGAATTCTCGCGCGCCGCGAACAGCGCTGCCTCGTTAACCAGGTTGTTGAGATCCGCGCCGGAGAACCCGGGCGTGCTGCGCGCCAGCACCGACGGATCCACGTTGGCGGCCACGGGTACCTTGCGCATGTGCACCTTGAGGATCTGCTCGCGGCCGCGGATGTCGGGCAGCGGCACCACCACCTGGCGGTCGAAGCGGCCCGGGCGCAGCAGCGCCGGGTCGAGCACGTCGGGCCGGTTGGTGGCGGCGATGACGATGACGCCCTCGTTGCCCTCGAAGCCATCCATTTCCACGAGCAGCTGGTTCAGCGTCTGCTCGCGCTCATCGTGGCCGCCGCCCAGGCCGGCGCCGCGGTGGCGTCCCACGGCGTCGATCTCGTCTATGAAAATGATGCAGGGCGCGTGCTTCTTGGCCTGCTCGAACATGTCACGCACCCTGGACGCGCCCACGCCCACAAACATCTCCACGAAGTCCGAACCGGAAATGGTGAAGAACGGCACCTTGGCCTCGCCGGCGATGGCGCGGGCCAGCAGCGTCTTGCCGGTACCGGGCGAACCCACCATCAACACGCCGCGCGGGATGCGGCCGCCGAGCTTCTGGAACTTGGACGGGTCCTTGAGGAAGTCGACCAGCTCGGAGACCTCCTCCTTGGCTTCCTCGACGCCGGCCACGTCTTCGAACGTGACCTTGACCTGGTCCTCGCCCTGCAGGCGCGCGCGGCTCTTGCCGAAGGACATGGCCCCCCGTCCGCCGGATGCGCCCTGCATCTGGCGCATGAAGAAAATCCAGAGCCCGATCAGCAGCAGGAACGGGAACCAGGAAATGAAAATCTGCATCAGCAGCGACTGGTGCTCCGGCGGGGCGGCCTCGATCTTCACCTTGTGGGCCAGAAGATCATTGACCAGCTCGCTGTCGTTGGGGTTGTAGGTCGTGAACTTGCGGCCGTCCTCGGTGACGCCGGTGATGGTATTGCCCTGGATCTTGACCTTGCTCACCGCGCCGGACTGGACGTCCTGGAGGAATTGGGAATACGCCACTTCCTGCGGGCCGCCACTGCCGGGGTTGAAGCTGTTGAACACCGACATCAACACCACGGCGATGATGATCCACAGGATCAGATTCTTGGCCATGTCATTCACTCAAAATACCTCGCATCAATTCCGGTCTGCCCCGGAGGCGGCCTTGATTAAGGCAACAAATCCAGTCTCTTAGCACAAATTGTACACCGTCAGGCCTTGCGGCCCCGGGCCAGCGCGTACTGCTCGCGGCTGCGGTCCCGGGAGGCCGCCGGCTTGCGCATGGCAACGCGCCCGAATTCGCCGCGCAACGCCCGCAGGTACTCCTCGAAGCCGCTGCCCTGGAACAACTTGACCAGCATCGCGCCGTCGCGGGGCAGGTGCTCGCGGGCGAAATCCAGGGCCAGTTCCGCCAGATGCATGGCCCGTGGCTGATCGATGGCCTCCTGTCCCGAGATATTGGGGGCCATGTCGGACAAGACAAGGTCCACGCCCCGCCCTTCCAGGGCCCGCTCCAGCGCCTCGAGCGGTCCGTCCTCGCGAAAATCTCCCTGGATGACCGTCACGCCTGCGACGGGTTCCATGGGCAGGATGTCCAGCGCGATCACCCGGCCACCGGAACCGATTTTCTCCACCGCCAGCTGAGACCAGCCGCCCGGCGCCGCGCCCAGGTCCACCACGGTCATCCCGGGGCGCAGCAGTGCGTCCCGCCGGTCGATTTCCGCGAGCTTCCAGGCTGAGCGCGACCGGTAGCCGGCCTGGCGGGCCCGCTTGACCCAGGCATCGTCGAAATGTTCCTTGAGCCAGCGGCCGCTGGACTTGCTGCGTGAACTCATGAATCGGATGGCGCGGAAGGGCGGCACTTCGGTGCCGGAGTGCGGTAATGCCAATGATACACTGGGTCGGTACCCGTGCGAACCCGGCCATGAACCAGCTCACCGATGACCAGAGCCGTCACCTGCGCACCCTGGCCCAGCACCTGAAACCGGTGGTCATGCTGGGTTCCAGGGGGCTGACCGATGCGGTACAGGCCGAGATCGAGCGGGCCCTGAACGATCACGAACTGGTAAAGGTCAAGCTCAATGCCGGTGACCGTGAGCAGCGCTCTCGGGACGTGGAAGCGATCTGCAACGACTCCGGCGCGGCGCTGGTGCAGCGCATCGGCAACACGCTGAGCATCTACCGGCGCCACCCGGAGAAACCGCGCATCGCCCTGCCGGGGGATGTCGCGGGCAAGGCACGGCGCGGCCGGCGAGAGCGATCCTGAAACGCGCTACATGCAACTGACCGAACACCACGCCGGAGGCCGCTTCGAGATTCGTGCCGTGGAATCGGGCCGCATCCGTATTCAGGACCAGGACTACACCGCCAGCCTGATTCTTTCCCCGGAGGAGCTCGTTCCGGACTGGCCGCCGCGCCGCATCGAGGACGTCACCGACGCCCACCTCCAGGCGTTGCTGGACATGGACCCGGAAGTGGTGCTGCTGGGGACTGGAGAAGCAACCCGGTTCCCGCCCGCCCGGGTATTCGCCATGTTCCAGTCGCGGGGCATCGGGCTCGAGGTGATGGACACGCGCTCGGCGTGCCGGACCTACAACGTGCTGGCGTCGGAGCTGCGCCGCGTGGTGGCGGGCCTGATGCTCTAGTCAGTCGAAGGCGGAGCCGCCGGTGATGCCCTCGGACTCGACGATCTCGCGAAGGCGCCGTATGGCCTCCATCTGGATCTGGCGCACCCGCTCGCGGGTAACACCCAGCGCCTTGCCCACTTCTTCAAGGGTCGCGTTGCCGTGGCCGTTCAGGCCGAAGCGCCGCTCCACCACGTTACGCTGCTTGGCGGTGAGACGGTCGAGCCAGTCACTCATGCAGGACTTCAGGTTTTCGTCGGCCAGCAGTGAAGCGGGATCCGGATTGTTCTCGTCCGCGATGGCGTCGACGATCAATCGGTCGCTCCCCGGCGCCACGGGTACGTCCACGGACGCGGTGCGCTCGTTCAGGCTGGAAAGCCGTTCCACGTCCTTCACCGGGCGCGACAGGGACTCGGCGATCTCCTCCGCCGTGGGCTCGTGGTCCAGCTCCTGGTTGAGGCGCCTCGTGGCCTTCAGATAACTGCCGATCTCCTTGACCACGTGAATGGGCAACCGGATGGTGCGCGTCTGGCTCATCACGGCGCGTTCCACGGTCTGCCGGATCCACCAGGTTGCATAGGTGGAAAACCGGAAGCCTCGCTCGGGGTCGAATTTCTCCACCGCGCGAATCAAGCCCAGGTTGCCCTCCTCGATCAGGTCCAGGAGCGGCAGGCCGCGGTTCATGTAGCGGCGCGCGATCTTGACCACCAGGCGCAGGTTGGACTCGATCATCCGGCGGCGGCCGTCGGCCTCGCCGCGCTGTGCGGCGCGCGCGTACTCGACCTCCTGCTCGGGGGTCAGCAGCGGAACGTAACCGATTTCCTGCAGGTACAGGCGGGTGGCGTCGAGTTCCTCGGTGGGAGCCGCGTAGCGACCATCCGTCTTGCTCGCGGACCTGGAACGCGCGCCATTGACGTCGGATTCGCCCGGGGTCTTCGCGGCGACCCCCGGTCCCGGTGACTTGCCGGCGCCGCTCTTCGGTGCTGCACTGCGCCGGCTGGTTTTCTTCCGCGGTGCTGGCATAAGACACCGCCCTCCCCCGATTGAAAAGCCGGTCTGTTTCTGGCCCATCCGGCTTGAATGACGTGGTCCCTACGCCTTTTAGCGCGACGGCAGGTACTTGGCCGGATTCACCGGCTTGCCCTCGACGCGGATCTCGAAGTGAAGCATCGGGCGCGGCGCTCCCGTGGAGCCCATTTCCGCGACGCGCTGGCCGGCCCGGACGTGCTCGCCTTCCTGCACGAGCCGCTTTCGATTGTGTCCGTAGGCGCTCAGCAACCTGTCGTCGTGCTTGACAATAATAAGCTCGCCGTAGCCGATCAGTCCACTCCCGCTGTAGACCACCGTCCCGCTGGCGGCGGCATACACCGGATCGCCGGATTTTCCGCCGATGTTGATGCCCTTGCGGGACGCGTCGCCGGCATCGAAGCTCGACAGCACGGGACCCCTGGCGGGCCACTGCCACTGGAGCGGTCCCGAGTTCGCCGAATCGGGCGTGGCGGCGGGTTTCGGGGCCCGGGTCGGCTGGGAGGCCGGCGGCGGGGCGTGATCCGCCTCGTCCGGTTGTGTGCGCGCCGCGTCCCCGGCGCCGGCCGCGCCGCCCTCAGGCCCGGTGCGTTCCGGCGACTCGTGCTCCGGCAACGGCTCGGTCCGCACCCGGCCACCGCTGCCCGCGCTCGCGGCGGCGCCCGCGGTGCGCACCGGTTCGGCGGGCCGGAAATTCAGTTCCTGGCCGGGAAAGATGGTGTAGGGAGCGTCGATGCCGTTCCAGGCGGCAAGATCTTTCACGTCCGCGCCGAAACGAAACGCGATGGAGTACAGCGTATCTCCGCGCTCCACCGTGTACCGGTCGGGCGGTTCCTCGGGTGCCGGGCTGGCCGGCCGCAGGCTGTAGTCATCCACCGGCGCCGGCGGCGGGGCGGCACACGCCGCCAGCAACATCACGGCAGGGATGAATGACCACCGGCGCACGGGCTCAGCTCCACCGCAGCCAGGCGAGAATCAGGACCACCAGCACTACCGCCGCCCAGCCGATCCACTCGATGTGCCGCCGGATCCGCTGCTCCATGCGTTCGCCGCCGAGCACGATGAGGCCGCTCACCAGGAAGAACCGGCCGCCGCGGCCGAGCGCCGAGCCCAGCATGAATGGCAGGATCGGCATGGTCATGACGCCGGCGGTGATGGTGAACACCTTGTAGGGAATGGGAGAGAAACCCGCCAGCAGGATCACCCAGAAGCCGTACTGCGCAAAATAGGCGCGGACCCGGAGGTAATCGGCGAAGTAGTTCGTGGTCTTCAGCGCGGGCTCGATGAGCTGGAAGGCGAAATGGCCGATCAGCCAGCCGAATACGCCGCCGACCACGGACGCGGCGGTGCACAACGCGGCAAGGCGCCAGCCCCGGTCGCGCCGGGCCAGCACCATGGGGATCAGCATGACGTCCGGGGGCACCGGGAAGAACGTGGATTCCGCGAAACTCATCCCGCCCAGGAGCCACGGGGCTCTCGGGTGGGCCGCCCAGGTCATCACCCGACGATACAGCGGCGCGAACAGGCCCATCAGTCCAGGCCCGGGAGGAGCGGCACGAAGCTCACGCCCCCCAGGCGCTCCACCCTGGTTTCACCGCCGATGCGCTCCATGCGCACCAGTTCCTGGACGCCGTGCCGCTTGCCCAGCGGGGCAACGAGCACGCCGCCCGGACGCAACTGATCGAACAGGTCCTGGGGTATGTCGTCGGTGGCTGCGGTGACGATAATGGCGTCGAAGGGTGCCTGTTCCGGCCAGCCCTGGTTGCCGTCGGCGTGGCGGGCCCGGACGTTGTGGAGCCTGAGCTTGCGGAACCGCTTGCGGGCCTGCGACAGCAACCCGGCGATGCGCTCCACCGTGAAGACCTCGGGCACGATCGCGGCCAGGACCGCCGCCTGGTAGCCGGAGCCGGTACCGATTTCCAGCACCTTTTGCGGAACGCCGTCGTGCAAGAGCGCTTCGGTCATCTTCGCCACCACGAACGGCTGGGAAATGGTCTGCCCGAGGCCGATGGGTAGCGCGGTGTCCTCGTAGGCCCGCGTCGCCAGTGCCTCCTCGACGAACAGGTGACGGGGCGTGTTGGCGATGGCTTCCAGCACGCGCGGGTCGTGGACGCCTTCCTGGCGCAGTCGTTGCACCAGCCGGTCCCGCGTGCGCCGAGAGGTCATGCCGATACCGTGGGCATGCCCCATCATCCGCTGCCCTCGGCCGGCACGTCGCCGAATCCGGTCACCCAGCCCGCCACCTTGTCCAGCGCGGTGTAGCGGGTCAGGTCCACGTGGATCGGCGTAATGGATATGAAGCCGGAACGCACGGCGTGGAAGTCGGTGCCCTCCCCGGCGTCCTGCTCGCCGCCCGGGGGTCCGATCCACCAAAGCGGCTGGCCCTTGGGGTCCTCGGTGCGCACCACGGGATCCGCCTTGTGGCGGTGGCCCAGCCGGGTCACTTCGAAGCCCCGGATTTCGCCCCACGGTCGGTCCGGCACGTTGACGTTGAGTATGGTGTCGGCGGGCAACGGGTCGCTCGCCAGCCGGTTCATCAGGCGGACCACCGTCTCCGCGGCGGTATCGTAGTGGCGCGGCTGGCCTTCGTAGACCAGGGACACGGCGATGGCCGGCAGTCCCAGGAAACGGCCCTCCATGGCTGCGGCCACGGTCCCCGAGTAAAGCACGTCGTCCCCCAGGTTGGCGCCCTTGTTGATACCGGAGATCACCATGTCCGGCTCTTCCTCGAGGAGCCCGGTGATCGCCAGGTGAACGCAGTCGGTGGGGGTACCCTGAACGCGGATTACGTCGTCGGAAAGCCATTCCGCGCGGATCGGCACGTCCAGGGTCAGCGAGTTGCTGGCCCCCGAACGGTCCCGGTCCGGGGCCACCACCGTGACCCGGGCCAGTTCCTTGAGGCGCGCCGCCAGGCGCCGAATGCCTGGCGCTTCGACGCCATCATCATTGCTCACGAGTACGTGCATCGAGAAACCTTCGAATGGGACGGGATCCCGGTGAAGCCCCGCCCGGTAAGGCTCCTAGGATACGGAATTCAATGCGGTGCCACCACAGCGAAAACGGCGTTCGTTGGGCCACGCCGCGCGATGCATTAGCATGTGCCCGGTAACCTCCGAGGCCATGGCATGAGCGACAGCCGTTCCAAGGAGCCGGACGACGCCACCCTGTTCCGGGAAAGCGTGGGTCCGGTGCGGCCGGTGCGCAGCAAGCGCGCTGCCTTGCGTCGGTCGCGCCCCGAGCCGGTGCCGCTGCAGCGCGAGGCGGACGAGCGGGCCGTGCTGGAGGAGCTGCTGCACCATGCCTGGGATCCGGCGGCGCTGGAAACCGGCGAGGAGTTGATCCACGCGCGTCCGGGCGTGCAGAAGCGCGTGTTGCGCCGGCTGCGCCGCGGCCAGTACAGCGTCGGCGACGAGATCGACCTGCATAGCATGAACGCGGAAGCGGCGCGGGAGGCCCTGGAACGGTTCATCGGCGAGGCGCGCCATCGCATGCTCACCTGCGTGAAGGTGATCCACGGCAAGGGCCTGCGCTCGAAGGGTGGCGGCCCGGTGCTCAAGCGCCTGGTGGATCACTGGCTGCGCCGCCACCCGGCGGTGCTGGCCTTCGCCTCGGCCAAGCCCAACGACGGCGGCACCGGCGCCGTTTACGTCCTGCTCCGGCGGTAGGCGCTGGTCTCCAACGCAGGGGTGCGGCAGAGCCTGGCGAGAACGCTGCAAGTACGTCCCTGTAAGCTCCGGCGCCGCCATCCCTGGCGACGACGGTCTCGCCAGGCCCCACCGCACCCCCGCCATTGATCGCGCACTGCATGGCGGGTGTGCGTGGCCCGGGTTCGGGACCGTCGGCGGCCTGGACGGCCGCCGTCGAGCCCCCAGGGATGGGTTTACGGCGTGTCCCGAAAACGGGCCTCGTGCAGCCGCGAGGGAAATCGCCCTCCAGATCGAAAACCACCCGTCGTTTCCCGCGAGGCGGGCGCCTACTCGGCGGCGGCCTCTTCCACGAGTTCCCGCATCACCACCGTGGCATAGGCCCCGGCGGGGAGCGTGAAGGTGAAAGTCGCGGTGTCACCGACCATCTCCAGCGACGGCTCGCCCAGCCGCACCCGCAGCGCACGCCGATCCTGCTTCAGACCAAATCGCTCCAGACCCTGGCACAGGTCCGCCAGCTCTGCGGCGATGCGGGACTCCAGGTCGGAGCACTCGCCGGCGGTGGGGAGGGCACCGCGGCCCCACAGGGGCCCAGTGGGATGGATGTCCAGGCGCTCGAGGCGTTGCGCCAGCTCGGCGGAACGGTCTTCCGGACCGAACTGCGCCCGGCTGCCCTCGAGGCGGTAGATTTCCCCGTCCAGGCCGGTGAGCCAGGAACCGTCCGCGACCCTGGCCGCCAGCACGGCGTTGAAGACATGGGCGCGCGCCGCGGAAAGGTAAATGCTCCGCTTGTGCCGCGGCGGCCTGCGGAGCCTGCCGTCGAACAGTTCGCCGGCACGGTCCAGGTTCTCGCCGCCGCGCCCGAAGCGCTGGGGTCCGAAGTAGTTGGGAACGCCCCGCTGGGCCAGTGCGGCGAAGCGTTGCTCGAGCGCGGGCGCCTTGCCCGACAGCTCGCGCACCACCAGCCGGAACCGGTTCCCGCGCAGGGCACCGCGCTGGATCTTGCGGCCGTGACGGGTGGCCGCCAGCACCGAGACTCCCTCCAGTTCCAGTGCCGACCAGTCCGGCGAGGGCAGGCCGGGCAGGTGCACGCTGAAATGCTGGCGGGTGACGGCGTTGCGGTCCTTGAGCCCGGCAAAACCCACCGCTGAACGCTTCACCCCGGCAAACCGCGCCAGTCCCGCGGCCACCCACTCGGTATTGGCGCCACGCTTCTCCACGTGCAGGAAGGCGTGCTCGCCCTCGCCGGAGGGCTCGAATCCAAGCACTTCCGATACCTGGAAGTCTTCCGGCCGCTCCCGCATCACGCCCCGGGACGGGGGCGGACCGTGGGCGGGCCGGATCTCAGTTTCCATGGGTCAAGAGCACCACGGCCATGGCGGCCAGCCCTTCCCCGCGCCCGGTGAAGCCCAGCCCGTCCGTAGTGGTGAACTTCAGGCTCACCGCGTCCACAGGGACGTCCAGGAGCCTGGCCACGTTGCCGCGCATCTCTTCCCTGTGGGGACCGAGCCTCGGCGTCTGGCAAATCACGGTCAGGTCCGCGTTCGCCAATCTGAGCCCGGCTTCCGCGACGCGTGCCGTCACCCGCCGGAGCAGGTCGGCGCTGTCGGCGCCGCGCCAGGCTGGATCGTCGGATGGGAAGAACGTGCCCAGGTCGCCCAGGGCCGCCGCGCCCAGCAATGCGTCGCAAAGCGCGTGCAGGGCCACGTCGCCGTCGGAGGTGGCGAGCACGCCGCGCTCGTGGGGCAGCCGTATCCCGCACAGGACCACTTGGTCTCCGGCGGTGAAGGCATGGGCGTCAACGCCCTGGCCGATACGATAGGACATGGGGAGTTCCGGGTGGCTTGGTTGCCGGGGATTCTAACCCGCCACGGTCCCCGTTCCGTTCGCCTGGAAACGGAACCCTTTTCGCGTCCGGCGCATCCAATATCAGGGTGTCAACGATGGAGGGTTGGTGATGAGACTCATCCTGATTGGCATGATCGCCGTGCTGCTGCCCCTGTCCGCGTTCGCCGGGTGCCCCGCGGATCGCCAGGTGACCACGCGGGACGGCTTCTACGGGACGACCTCGGAGAACCAGTATTCGGCCATGGCCCGGGCCCTGGACAGTCGCGACCAGGCGCGGATCGACGCCCTGATCCAGGACAATAGGGCGGTCAGGGTTCCAGCCGGCGAGCCGGCCTGTCTGCTCAACCAGTCTTACGTCAGCACTCGCGCGCAGATCCGCATCGAGAGCACGGGTCAGGCGCTCTGGGTGCCGAAGATGGCATTCGATAAGGCCAGTTGACGCGGCCGGCGGCGGACGGCCTCAGCACGCCGCCCGCCGCCGGATCAGGCACTCGGCGAGCTCCAGGTCATCCGGAGTGGTGACTTTCAGATTCGCCGGGGAACCCGGAACCAGGCGCGGCTTGGCTCCCGAGGCCTCCATCGCGGCGGCCTCGTCGGTGAGTGCGCCCGCGGCGGCGTCCAGCGCCACCACCAGGGAGCCCAGCCTGAACATCTGAGGCGTCTGCGCCCGCCAGACACCGCGACGATCCAGGGTCGAGCCGACCCTGCCGTTGGCGTCGGCCCGTTTCAGGGTATCCGGTGAGGGCACCGCCAGCAGCCCGCCCACCGCGTCGTCACGCAAGGCGTCCAGCAGCCGGCGCAGGTCGCCCCCTTCCAGGCAGGGCCTGGCGGCGTCGTGGACCAGCACCCAGTCCTCCCGTTGCGCGCCGTTCGCCACCAGCACGTCCAGGGCCCGGCGCACCGACTGCCAGCGCTCCCTGCCGCCGATCGCCGTCCAGACGGGCTTGTCCGCGCGGACGTCCAGAGACGCGAAGCGACGGTCCCCGGGGGCGATGGCCACCATGACGCCGGCAATGGCGGGTTCTGCGAGTAAGGGTTCCAGTGCCCACTCGATGACCGTGCGGCCGGCCAGCGGCAGGTACTGCTTGGGAGTGCCACCTCCGAACCTGGACCCCGAGCCCGCGGCCGGGACCACGGCCCAGAAGCGCTCGTCAGCGCTCATCGGCGGGATCGGGCCGGTCCGGGCTGGCCGGTGAGCTCTGGATCACCTGGTAGAAGATTTCCCCGTTCTTGATCATGCCCAACTCCAGCCGGGCACGGGCCTCGACGGCCTCCATGCCCCCCTTCAGGTCGGCGACTTCCGCCGCCAGTTCCTGGTTGCGGTCGTGCAACTGGCGGTTCTCCTGCTCTTGCGCGGTCACCCGCGTGTCCAGGTCCCGTAGGTCGCGAAGCCCGCCGTCACCGAACCACAGCACGTATTGCAGCACTGCGAAAAGCCCGGCGAGTAGCACTGTCAGCCACTTCATGGCTTAAGCATCTTATATAAAAATCGCCCGCAACGCTCTGTTTTGTCGCGGATTTGCATGGCACGGCACCTTCACCGACCCAACAGACCGCCGAACGCGCCCTTACCGGTGTACTTCGCCTCCCGCCCCAGGCGCTCCTCGATGCGCAGCAACTGGTTGTATTTAGCCACCCGGTCCGTGCGACACAGTGAACCCGTCTTGATCTGGGTGGCCCGGCTCGCCACGGCCAAATCGGCGATGGTGGTGTCTTCCGTTTCGCCGGAGCGGTGGGAGATGACCGACTGGAAGCCGGCCCCCGCCGCCATGTCGATGGCGGCCAGGGTCTCGGTCAGGGTGCCGATCTGGTTCAGCTTGATGAGAATGGCATTGGCGATGTTCTCGTCGATGCCCCGCCTCAGGATCCGGGTGTTGGTGACGAACAGGTCGTCCCCGACCAGTTGCACCCGATCGCCCAGGCGCCGGCTGAGCTCGGCCCATCCTTCCCAGTCGTCCTCCGCCATGCCGTCCTCCACGCTGAGGATCGGGTAGCGTTCGCACCAGTCCGCCAGGTAACCGGCGAACTCGCCGGCATCGAATTCCCGATGCTCCGAGGCCAACACGTAGCGCCCCCCGTGGTGGAACTCTGAGCTGGCGGCGTCAAGACCCAGCCAGACGTCGCCGCCCGGGCGGAATCCGGCGGCCTCGATAGCCTGAATCACGGTCTCCACCGCCGACTCGTTGGAAGGCAGGTCCGGCGCGAAACCACCCTCGTCTCCCACCGCGGTGCTCAGGCCCCGCTTCTTGAGCAGCGCCCTCAACGCGTGAAACACCTCCGCGCCGCACCGCAGCGCCTCCGCGAACGTGGGCAGGCCCACCGGCAGAATCATGAATTCCTGCATGTCCACGCTGTTGTCGGCATGGGCCCCGCCGTTGAGGATGTTCATCTGGGGCACCGGCAGGTTCCAGCTGCCGTCCGGCGACAGGTACTCGAACAGCGGTTTGCCATCGGAGGCAGCCTGGGCGTGGGCGGCGGCCAGCGACACCGCCAGGATGGCATTCGCCCCCAGCCGGCTCTTGTTCTCGGTGCCGTCCAGGTCGATGAGACGCTGATCCAGCGCCGCCTGGCCGGCCGCGTCCAAGCCCTTGGCGGCCTCGGCGATCTCGCCATTGACCGCCGCCACGGCGCGGGTCACCCCCTTGCCGCCATAGCGGGAGGGGTCACCGTCGCGCAGCTCCACCGCCTCGCGAGTGCCCGTGGATGCCCCCGAGGGCACCGCCGCGCGCCCGCGGCTGCCATCTTCCAGCACCACGTCCGCTTCCACCGTGGGGCTGCCACGGGAATCCAGGATTTCCCGTCCGATCACTCGCCTGATGTTCGCCATTCTCTTGCTCTTGTCTCCTGTCAGTCACGGCTCGCAGCATATGGAGCGTGTGGGATTGGGTCGTGGTGGGGTATTGCGATGACGGTCTCGCAACGCCCCACCGCAACCCCTGCAATGGTTCGAGACCTTCGTGCCCCCGGCATGCTTCAAATGATCCCGCTCGGCTGGAAACGGCTAGATGTCGTTCTCGGCATAGCCGCGCTGCTTGACCACCCGGTCCAGCTCCACCAGCGTCTCGAGCAGCCCTTCCGCCCTGTCCAGCGGCCAGGAGTTGGGGCCGTCGCACAGCGCCTCGTCGGGCCGGGGGTGGGTTTCCATGAAGAGCCCCGACACGCCGGCGCCGACGGCGGCGCGCGCCAGCACGGGGACGAATTCCCGCTGCCCGCCGGAGGCGCCGCCCAGCCCCCCGGGCAGCTGCACGGTGTGGGTGCAGTCGAACACCACGGGACAGCCGGTACCGCGCATTACGGCGAGCCCGCGCATGTCGGCGACCAGGTTGTTGTAGCCGAACATGTAGCCGCGTTCGCAAAGGGTAATCCTGTCGTTACCGCTGGACCGCGCCTTTTCGACCACGTTGGTTACGTCCCAGGGCGAGAGGAACTGCCCCTTCTTGATGTTCACGGGCAGGCCCTGCCGGGCCACGTTGACGATGAAATTCGTCTGCCGGCACAAAAACGCCGGAGTCTGCAGCACGTCCACCACCGAGGCCACTTCCCCGAGCGGGGTGTCCTCGTGAACGTCGGTGAGCACGTGGACGCCGGTCTGTTCCTTGACCGCGCGCATGATGCGCATGCCCTCCTCCAGCCCCGGACCCCGGTAGCTGTGCAGGGACGTGCGGTTGGCCTTGTCGAAGGAGCCCTTGAAGACGTAGGGAATGCCAAGCTTTCCCGTCACCTCCGCCAGGTGCCCGGCCACTTCCACGGCCAGCGCCTCGCTTTCCAGGGAATCGGGTCCGGCGATCAGGAAGAAGCGGCGGTCAGGTCCCGCCTCGAAGTCCAGCAGCTTCATGCGTTGACCGCCTCGCGGGTGCGGCCTTCGCGGCGCTCGCGGGCGGCGACGATGAAACTGTCGAAAAGCGGATGACCCTTGCGAGGAGTGGAAGTGAACTCCGGGTGAAACTGGCAGCCGATGAACCAGGGATGGTCGGCCAGCTCCACCATCTCCACCAGCAGGCCGTCGGCGGAAAAGCCGGAGAGCACCAGGCCGGCACGCTCCAGCCGTTCCCGGTAGTTGTTGTTGAACTCGTAGCGGTGACGGTGGCGCTCGCGGATCTCGTCGCTGCCGTAGAGCCTGCGCGCCAGCGTGCCCGGCTTGAGCTCGCAGGCCTGAGCGCCCAGGCGCATGGTGCCGCCCAGGTCGGACTGCTCGGTACGGCGCTCCAGGCTCCCGGAAGCGTCCTGCCACTCGGTGATCAATGCGATCACCGGATCGGCACAGTCGCGCTTGAACTCCGTGCTGTTGGCGTCAGTCAGTCCCGCCTTGCTGCGCGCGAAGTCGATCACCGCCGCCTGCATGCCCAGGCAGATGCCGAGATAAGGCACGCCCTGCTCGCGGGCGTAGCGCACGGCCGCCACTTTGCCCTCGAAACCGCGCTCGCCAAACCCGCCGGGCACCAGGATGGCATCGGCGCCCGCCAGCACGGACGGACCTTCCCGTTCCACCTCCTCGGAATCCACGTACTGGATCCTGACTCGCGTGCGGCTGCTCAGCCCACCGTGGTAGAGAGCCTCGTTGAGGGACTTGTAGGCCTCGGTGTGGTCCACGTACTTGCCCACCATGGCCACCGTGACCTCCGCCTCCGGGTGCTCCATGGCATCCACCACCCGGTCCCACTCTGACAGGTCCGCGGGCCCGGCCTGCAGGCGGAATTTCTCAACCACGATGTCGTCCAGGCCTTGTTCGTGGAAGGCTCTTGGGAGTTTGTAGATGTTGTCCACGTCAACGGCGGAAATCACTGCACGTTCGGTGACGTTCGTGAACAAGGCAATCTTGCGCCGCTCCCCGGCCGAGAGCTTTTGCTCCGAGCGTGCCAGCAGCACGTCGGGCTGGATGCCGATGCCCCGCAACTCCTTCACCGAGTGTTGGGTGGGCTTGGTCTTGATCTCCCCGGCGGCCTTGATGTAGGGCACCAGCGTCAGGTGCATGAACATCGCGTGCTCGGGCCCCAGCTCGACGCCGAGCTGGCGGATCGCCTCCAGGAACGGCAGCGACTCGATGTCGCCCACGGTGCCGCCGATCTCCACCATGGCCACGTCGTAGTCGTCGGCGGTTTCCATGATCACGCGCTTGATCTCGTCGGTGATGTGCGGAATCACCTGCACGGTACCGCCCAGGTAGTCGCCGCGGCGTTCCTTGCGGATCACGTTCTCGTAGATTTGGCCGGTGGTGTAATTGTTGCGCTTCGACATGCGCGTGGACACGAAGCGCTCGTAGTGGCCCAGGTCCAGGTCGGTTTCGGCGCCGTCCTCGGTGACGTAAACCTCGCCGTGCTGGAAGGGGCTCATGGTGCCGGGATCCACGTTGATGTAGGGATCCAGCTTCAGCAGGGTGACCTTCAGACCGCGCGACTCGAGGATGGCGGCCAGCGAGGCGCTGGCAATGCCCTTGCCCAGGGAGGAAACGACGCCGCCGGTAACGAAAACCAGGGATGTCATGAGGCTGGAGGCCCTCTTTCGGTGGTTGATCCCTGGGAAAACAAGTCTACCCGAAGGCCCGGGCGCGGACAACGAGAAGCGGCGCCCGCGCGCCGCCCGTCAGGCTTTCGTCCAGCGCAATCTCAGTCGCCGCGCCGCGAGACGGCGTTGCAAATCCCGGGAAGGCTGCAGATCACCCACCGCGACCAGCGCCCCGTCCTCGTACAGCAGCGGGATCCGCTCCCGTTCCCAAGGCGGCACCCCCCATTCCTGGAACAATTGCTTGAGCTCGGTGTGGTGCTCGCGGCCCGGCAGCAGGATGCGCTCGCCGCCCCGGCGAAGGCGCACGCGGAACGACCAGGCGGGTGGCGCACCGTCGCGGGCCTCGAGGCTCAGCCGTCCCAGTCCGTGGGGCAGATCCAGCGGCACACCCGTTTCCCACGCGGCATCCAGGTCCGGCAACGGGCGCACGGGGCGGCGCGCGTGGAGCACGCCGCGATAGCGCGACACGTCCGCGCCCGGCCAGGTCACCCGGACGACGGCGTCCGCCCGGGCATCCAGGGCCTGCCGTTCCAGCTCCAGCAGATGATCGCGAGAAGGTTCCGGCAAGCCGACCGAGGCCAGCCAGTGACGCAAAAGCGCCCGGCGGCGCCCCGTTCCCAGGGCTCCCAGCGGCGATACCCGCAACCCGCCGCCCACCGGTGCGCGGCACTCGGCCAGGTCGCGGCTCGTCAGTGCCTCGAGCGCGCCGCGGGATTCCTGCAGGTTGCGGGCGGCGCGGGCCATCAACCGGGAGGCCGCCGGCCAGCGCCGCTCCAGCAGGGGGATCACTTCCCGGCGCAGAAAGACCCGGGAACGTTCCGTGTTCGCGTTATCCGGGTCCTCCAGCCAGCTCACGCCGGCGGCCGCAAGGTACTCGCGCAGCTCCGCCCGGGGGAAGGCGAGCAGCGGCCGGACGAGTCTGCCGGGGCCGAACGCCTGGCATACCGCCATGCCCGACAGCCCGGACAGTCCGGCGCCCCTGACCAACTGGAGCAACAGCGTCTCGGCCTGGTCGTCGAGGCTGTGGGCGGTGAGCAGGCATTCGCCGGGGCGCAGCTCTCGGCGCAGAGCCTCGTAGCGCGCCGCCCGGGCGGCGCCTTCCAGTCCCCGCCCCGATTCCCGGTCCACCGACACCCGCAGCACGGAAAGCGCCACGCCCAGCGAATCGCAGACGGACCGGCAATGCCGGGACCAGTCGTCGGCATCCGGGTGCAGCGCGTGGTGAACGTGGACGGCGCGGGGCGCAAGCCCGCCAGATGCCGCCGCGTGTAGCAGGGCCGTGGAGTCGCCGCCGCCGCTGAAGGCAACGGCGAAGCCGTCGCATGACGCAAATTGACGAAGGGCGGCGGTGAGATCGGCGGGTGAGAAGCTCATCGTTGACCGCCGGGGGTCCCGGGACCCGATCCGTTGCTCAGGAAGCGTCGCGGAACCGGCCCAGGTCCATCAGCTTGCGGTAACGCGCCTCAATGAGCTGCTCCACGGGCATTGCCCGCAGGCGCTCCAGCTCCTCGCCGATGGCGTTGCCCAGGCTGTCCGCCATGATCGCCGGGTCGCGGTGCGCGCCGCCCAGGGGCTCGGCGATGACGCGGTCCACCAGCCCCTGTTCCTGGAGGCGCCCGGCGGTGAGCCCCAGGGCCTCGGCAGCGTCGCGCGCCTTTTCCGCGCTCTTCCAGAGGATGGAGGCGCAACCTTCCGGCGAAATCACCGAGTAGATGCCGTACTGGAGCATCATTATCCTGTCGCCCACGCCGATGGCCAGTGCGCCGCCGGAGCCGCCCTCGCCGATCACCGTGCAGATTACCGGAACCTTGAGATCGGCCATCTCGAACAGGTTGCGCGCGATCGCCTCGGACTGGCCGCGCTCCTCGGCACCCACCCCCGGGTACGCGCCGGGGGTGTCGATGAAGGTGAGCACCGGCATGTGGAATCGCTCGGCCAGCTTCATGAGCCGGAGCGCCTTGCGATAGCCCTCCGGGCGCGGCATGCCGAAATTGCGGTAGATCTTTTCCTTGGTGTCGCGCCCCTTCTGGTGGCCGATGATCATCACCGGAATGCCGTCGAAGCGTGCCGGCCCGCCAACGATGGCATGGTCGTCACCGTAGGCGCGGTCACCGTGCAATTCCACGAAATCGTCGAACAACCGCTGCACGTAATCCAGCGTGTAGGGTCTCAGGGGGTGACGTGCCAGCTGCGAGACCTGCCAGGCACTCAGGTTGGCGAAAATGGACTCGGTCTGCTGGCGGCTCTTCTGCCTGAGCCGCTGCACTTCCTCTTCCAGGTCGATGGCGTTGCCGTCCCCGACGGAACGCAGTTCCTGGATCTTCTCCTCCAGCTCGGCGATGGGCTGCTCAAAGTCGAGGTAGTTGGGGTTCATGGCATGCCGTTCGTCAGGGCGAACGACCAGTATACCGAGGCGCGCCCCGTGCTGAAAATCTGGGCAAGGCGTCGGGGAGAGGGGCGTGAGGTGCCAGGAACCGGACGCCCAGGCCCTCCCCCTCACCTATTGAGATCAATAGATGATCCGCGCCTCGTGTACGGTTTCCAGCCGTGACAGGGCCTCCAGGAGGTCCCCGCTGACCCTGACCTGCCAGTCCTCTCCCAGCTTGAGGCGGGCCCGGGCACCCCGGCCGCAGTAATCCACCCAAACGGGCGTGGCGCCGCTGCTGTACGGCTTCAAGGCCGCGCAAAGCCGGCCGATGCCGTCGGGACCGGCGCCGTTGAGACGGATTTCCAGCCCCCTGGCGAATCGCCCCCGGGCCTCGTCCAGCTCAAACAGCGACTTCACGGTGACCCGGAAGCCGCCACTGAACTCGTCCTGGGCCGCCAGGCCCTCGGCGACCACGATGCGGTCGGTGCTGAGCAGCTCGCCGTGCCGGCGGAAGACGTCGTCGAAAAGTGCCAGCTCCACCCGGCCGGTCTTGTCGTCGATGGTGGCGAACGCCATGCGCCCGGCGCGCTTGCGCACCGCCGTCACCAGTCCGGCAAGCACCACCGGGCTGCCGCCGCGGCGCCGGCCGCCGCTTGGCGGCGTGGCATCGGGCCGGACATGCTCCGCCAGCTCCCCGATGCGGCAGGTAACGAACCCTGCCAGCTCGCGCTCGAATCGATCGATTGGGTGGCCGCTGAAATACAGCCCCAGGGTCTCGCGCTCGCCGCGCAGCAGGCGGTCGGTATCCCATTCCGGCAGCTCCGGCACCTCCACCCGGTGAACCTCGCCGGTGGCGACGCCGAAAATGTCGCTCTGCCCGGCGCTGGCGTCCCGGGATGCCTGCTCGGCCGCCTTCACGGCCTCCGGCAGCGCGGTCGCCAGGCTCGCCCGGTTCGGCCCCAGGGCGTCCAGCGCCCCGGCCTGAATCAGGGCGTCGATCACGCGACGGTTCACGCGTCCGCCGTCCACGCGCCTGCAGAAATCGTTCAGGTCCTCGAACGCACCGTCTTCGTTGCGCGCGGCGACGACGGAATCCACCGCCGAGCGGCCCACTCCCTTGATGGCGCCGAGGCCGTAGTCAATGGTCTTTTCGTCGCGCGGCGTGAAGTACCAGGAGGAGCTGTTCACGTCGGGGGGACGGATCTCGAGCCCCAGGGAACGGGCCTCGTCGATCATGACCACCACCTTGTCGGTGTGATCCATGTCGGCGGACAGCACCGCGGCCATGTACGCGGCCGGGTGGTGCGTCTTCAACCACGCGGTCTGGTAGGCGATGAGCGCGTAGGCGGCGGAGTGGGACTTGTTGAATCCGTAGCCGGCGAACTTCTCGATCAGGTCGAAGATGTCGCTGGCAAGCTTTTCCTTCACGCCGTTCTTGACGGCGCCGCCCACGAAAGTCTCCCGCTGCCTGGCCATTTCCTCGGGCTTTTTCTTGCCCATGGCCCGGCGCAGCAGGTCGGCGCCGCCCAGCGTGTAGCCGGAGAGCACCTGGGCAATCTGCATGACCTGCTCCTGGTACAGGATCACGCCGTAGGTCGGCTCCAGGATTTCCTTCAGGCTCGGGTGCGGGAAGTACACCCTCGCCCTGCCGTGCTTGCGGTCGATGAAGTCGTCCACCATCCCCGACTGAAGGGGGCCCGGCCTGAACAGCGCCACCAGGGCGATGATCTCCTCGAAGCTGTCCGGCCGCATGCGCCGGATCAGATCCTTCATGCCACGCGACTCGAGCTGGAACACCGCGGTGGTTCGGCACTCCCGCAGCAGCCTGAAGGTCGCCGGGTCGTCCAGCGGGATGGACTCGATTTCCAGGGACTCGCCGCCATTGCCGCCCTGCGCCGCGTTCACGCTGGCCACGGCCCAGTCGATGATGGTGAGAGTGCGCAGTCCCAGGAAGTCGAACTTCACCAGGCCGATGGCTTCCACGTCATCCTTGTCGAACTGGGTCACCGGGGAGCTGCCGCCGGATTCGTAGAACAGCGGCATGTAACGTTCCAGGTCGTCCGGGGCAATGACCACGCCCCCGGCGTGGCGTCCCGGGTTGCGCGCCAGGCCCTCCATTGACCGGGCCAGGTCGATGACTTCCCGTATGTCCTCCTCGTCCTCGCAGGCCCGGTGAAGCTCGCCCTGGCGGTCCGCCAGCGCGTCTTCCAGGGTGATGCCCAGTTGCATGGGAATCAGCTTGGCGATGCGGTCCACGAAACCGTACGGGTGACCCAGCACGCGGCCCGCGTCGCGCACCACGGCGCGCGCCGCCATGCTGCCGAAAGTGATGATCTGGCCCACCTTTTCGCGGCCATAGCGCTGCGCCACGTAGTCGATCACCAGGTCGCGCCTCTCCATGCAGAAGTCCACGTCGAAGTCCGGCATGGACACCCGCTCCGGGTTCAGGAAGCGCTCGAACAGCAGCCGGTAGCGCAGCGGGTCGAGACTGGTGATGCCCAGGCTGTAGGCCACCAGCGAGCCGGCGCCGGATCCCCGCCCGGGACCCACCGGGATCCGGTTGTCCCGGGCCCAGCGAATGAAATCGGCGACGATCAGGAAGTAGCCGGGAAACCCCATCTCCAGGATCACGTCCAGCTCTTCCGCGAGCCGTTCCCGGTAATCGGCCTCCCGGAATCCTGGCGCCACGCCGTGCTCCGCGAGCCGCGCCGCCAGCCCTGCTCCGGCCTCGCAGCGCAGGTGTTCCTCGATATCCTGGCCTTCGGGCGTGGGAAACGCCGGCAGGTGGTAGCGGCCGAACTCCATCTCCAGGTTGCAGCGCAGGGCGATCTGCCCCGCGTTCTCCACCGCGCCGGGCAGATCAGCGAAAAGTTCCGCCATGGCCCGGGGCGATTTCAGGTACTGCTCGGCGCTGTAGGGGCGCGGCCGCCGCGGATCGTCCAGGGTGCGCCCGTTGTGAATGCAGACCCGGGCCTCGTGGGTCTCGAAATCCCCGGCGGCGGTGAAGCGCACGTCGTTGGTGGCCACCAGCGGACAACCCAGCCTGGCCCCCAGGCTCGCGGCCGAGCGCACCTGTCGCTCCTCGCCCTCGCGGCCGGTGCGCGTTACCTGGAGGTAATAGCGCCCGTCGAAACGCTCCATCCAGTGCCGCGCGCGGTGCGCCGCCTGGTTCTCGTGACCGCCCAGCAACAGCCGGCCCACGTCGCCCTCGCGGCCGCCGGAAAGCGCGATCAGGCCGCCGGTACGCCCGTCCAGCCACTCGGGATCCAGCGCGGGCACGCCCCGCTGCTGGCCGTCCCGCCAGGCCCGGGAAAGCAGGTGGCTCAGGTTCTCGTAGCCCTCCCCGTCCGCGCACAGCACCACCATGCGGTCCAGGCGCTTGGGATCGGACGGGTCCACCAGCCACAGGTCGCTGCCGGCGATGGGCTTGATGCCGGCGTTGACCGCGGCCCGGTAGAACTTGACCAGCGCGAAAAGGTTGCACTGGTCGGTCACCGCCACCGCCGGCATGCCCGCCTCGGCGGCCGCGGCCACCAGCGACGGGATGCGCACGATGCCGTCGCTCAGTGAAAATTCGGTGTGCAGATGCAGGTGGACGAAGGGCGCGCTCATCGAGGAGATTCTAACGCGCCGGGAAGGGGCTGCCGCACCCCGGCGAGCGGATTCAGTCCCGGAACAGGTCCCCCATGGCCCCCCGTACCGGTGCGAAGCTGCGCCGGTGCTCCGGGCACGGGCCCAGGCGGGCCAACGCCTCAAGGTGCTCACGGGTGGCGTAGCCCTTGTGACGGGCGAAACCGTAGCCCGGAAACCGCCCGTCCAGCGCCGTCATGTAAGCATCCCGCTCCACCTTGGCCAGGATGGATGCGGCGCTGATCGCCGGCTCCAGGGCGTCGCCGCCCACCACAGCCCGGCAGGGACAAGCCAGCCTGGGTACCTGGTTGCCGTCCACCAGTACTTGACCGGGCGTGGTCTCCAGGGCGGCGACGGCCCGGCGCATGCCCTCCAGGCTGGCGGCCAGGACGTTGATGGCATCGATTTCCGGCACGTCCACAATGACCACCGCGTGGGCCAGCGCCCGTTCCCGGATGGCGCCCGCCAGCGACTCCCGGCGTGCCGCGGTCAACGCCTTCGAATCCGCAAGGCCGTCTATCGGCCGGCGCACGTCGAGGATCACCGCCGCCACGGCAACCGGACCTGCCAGCGGGCCCCGCCCGGCCTCGTCCACTCCGGCGACCAGCGGCTCAACCGGCATGGCGCAATCCCGGTTCCCGGGCCATGGAGAGCACCGCTTCCGCCGCCCTGGCGTTGGCGTCGCGGCGCATCTGGCGGTGCAGCCGTCGGCACTCGGCTCGATAGGCGCTTGCGCGCTCGGGCTCCTCCAGCCAAGCCAGCGCCGCCGCGGCGAGGGACTCTGCAGTGGCTTCACCCTGCATCAGCTCCGGCACCAGTGGCCGGCCCGCCAGGATATTGGGCAGGGCATAGCGGCGGATGCGCAGCAGGCCCAGGCGCCGCAGGATGAAATGCGTCAGCGGCGCGACACGGTAGGCCACCACCATCGGGCACTTGAGCATCATCGCCTCCAGCGTGGCGGTGCCGGAGGCAACCAGCGCCACGTCGGCCGCGGTGAGGCTGAGGTGCGCCCCGTTGTCCAGGAGGTGTACGCCCGGGTCCATCCCTTCCGCGGCCAGGGCGCGGTGGAACGAGGCCTTCAGCTCCGGGGCGGCCATGGGAGCGACGAATACCGCGTCGGGGCGGCGCGCGCGGATCAGGCGCGCGGCGCCGGCCATGGGCGCGGCGAGCCTGGAGACCTCCCCGTGGCGGCTGCCGGGCAACAACGCCACCACCGGCCGGTCGCCGGACAGGCCGAGTATCCGTCGCGCCGCGGCCCCATCGGGCACGTCCGGTATGGCGTCCGCCAGCGGGTGCCCCACGAACACCGCGTCCACCCCCGCGCGGCGATAGAGCCGCGGCTCGAAGGGCAATAGGCACAGTACCCGGTGGCAGGCGCGCTTCAACTTGTTGATGCGCCGCGGCCGCCAGGCCCAGATGGATGGGCTCACGTAGTGGACGGTGGGAATGCCTGCCCGTTTCAGCTCGGCCTCGAGGCCGAGATTGAACTCCGGGGAGTCGATGCCCACCACGCAGTCCGGGCGCATGGCCCGGAGCCGGGAGACCAGGTTCCGCCGCAGGCGCACCAGGCGCGGAAGGTGGACCAGGACTTCCGCCAGGCCCATCACCGCCAGTTCCTCACTGCGTTCCAGGGGTTCACATCCCGCCTCGATCATGCGCGGCCCCGCAACGCCGACGATCCGGGCCTCCGGGTCCCGGGCGGCGATCTCCCGGACGAGGCCGGCCCCCAGCGCGTCACCCGAGGCTTCGCCGGCGATGAGGGCATAAAGCGCCATGGAGTCCTAACGCACGATGGAGCGACGGCTGCCGGCGATGAAATCGCTCAACGCGCGCAGGTCCGGATTGGACCGCGCATCCATTTCGAGCGTTTCCATGGCCTCCTCGAGCCTCAGTCCGCTCCGGTAGAGCAGCTTGTACGCGCCCCGGATGGCGTCGATGCGCGCCCGGGAGAAGCCCCGCCGCTTGAGTCCCTCGCTGTTGATGCCGCGGGGCACGGCCATGTGTCCGGCGACGGTCACGTAGGGCGGCACGTCCCGGTTGATGGCGGCACCCATGGCGGTGAAGCTGTGAGCGCCGAGGCGGCAGAACTGGTGCACCAGGGTAAACCCGCCAAGCACCACGTGATCGGCGACCTCCACGTGGCCGGCGAGTGTCGCGCAGTTGGCGAAGACCGTGTGGCTGCCCACCAGGCAGTCGTGCGCGATGTGCACGTAGGCCATGATCCAGTTGTCGTCCCCGATACGGGTGACGCCGCCGCCACCACTCGTGCCGCGGTTGATGGTGGCGAACTCGCGAATGGTGTTGCCGTCACCGATCTCCAGCCGCGAGGTTTCTCCGGCGAACTTCTTGTCCTGTGGGTCGGTGCCGACGGACGCGAAAGAATGGATCTGGTTGTCCCTGCCGATCCGCGCCGGGCCCTGGATCACGGCGTGCGAGCCCACCGATGTGCCGGCGCCAATGCGCACGCCGGGCCCGATTACCGCGAAGGGGGCGACGCTGACGTCCTCGTCAAGTTCCGCGCCCGGGTCGACGACCGCGCGCGAATCGATCATGCCTCTCCTCTCTCGGCACAGAGTATCTCGGCACTGGCCACATCGTTCCCGTCCACGCTCGCCCGGCAATCGTAGAGTCCCATGCGGCGCAGCATGCGCTTCTGGGTCACCTCCAGGATCAGCTGGTCGCCGGGAACCACGGTGCGCTTGAACCGGGCCTTGTCGATCTTCACCAGGTAGTAGAGTGGATGCGAATCGCTGCCGCCTTTCACGCTCAGATGATTGAGGACTCCCGATGCCTGCGCCAGCGCCTCCAGGATCAGCACGCCGGGCATCACGGGATGGCCCGGGAAATGGCCCGGGAAGAAGGGTTCGTTGATGGTCACGTTCTTGACCGCCTTCAGCCACTCGTGCGGGCGGAAGTCGACCACCCTGTCCACCAGCAGGAACGGGTAGCGGTGCGGGAGTGCGTTCAGGATTTCCTTGATGTCAACGGAGGTCACGGGGCGTCCCTTTACTTGTTCTTGCGCTCGAGTTCGCGCAGCCGTCGGGCCAGTTCGTCCAGGTGGCGCATGCGCACGGCGTTCTTCCGCCATCGCCTGTTGGTTTCCAGTGGCATGCCCGAGGAATACTCGCCCGCTTCGCGGATGGAATGCGTGACCAGGCTCATGGCCGTCACGATCACGTGGTCGGCAATGACGAGGTGGCCAAGTATGCCGGCGCCTCCTCCGATCATGCAATGACGGCCGATGCTGGTGCTGCCGGCGACCGCACTGCAGCCGGCCATCGCCGTGTGGGCACCGATACGGACGTTATGGGCGATCTGGATCTGGTTGTCCAGGCGCACGTCCTCCTCCAGTACCGTGTCACGCAGCGCGCCACGGTCAATGGTGGTATTGGCGCCAATTTCGCAATCGTCGCCTATGGTCACGCCGCCGAGCTGGGGAACCTTCACCCAGCCATCGCCCTCCTGCGCGAGGCCGAATCCGTCTGAGCCGAGCACCGCACCCGGATGGACGAGCACTCGGCGTCCGATTTTTACGCCGTGCAAAACGGTGACACGGGCCACCAGCCGTGAGCTCTCGCCGATCTGGCTTCCTCGGCCGACCAGGCATCCGGGGCCGATCACGGCTCCCGGCCCTACTTCGGCGTCCGCCTCCACCACCGCGCCCGGGCCGATGCTGGCGTCGGGGTCGATTCGGGCGCCGGGGTCCACCACGGCCCGCGGATGCACGCCGGGTTCGGCCTGCGGGAGCGGCTCGAAGGCCGCGGAGATCCGCGCGAAGGCCGCGTAGGGATTGTCCGCCACCAATGCATCACAGGGGCAGTCGGCAAGCGTTTCGGACGAAAGGATCACGGCGCCGGCCCGCGTTCCCGACAGTTGATTGCGGTAACGCGAGTTGGCCAGGAAGCTGATTTCCTCGGGGCCGGCCTCGGCCAGGGTGTTCACGCCGCGAATCAGGCGATCGCCGTCGCCGTGCACCGATGCACCGGCACGCCGGGCCAGCTGCTCCAGGGTGAAACCGCCTCCCATGACGACGCGGGTCAGCGCCCGGAGCTGTTCGCCTGCCCGCCCTGGTACCGGCTGCGCAGGCGATCCAGGACCTGATCGGTAAGATCGATGCGCTTGCTGGCGTATTCCACCGGGCTGGAAATGACCAGGTCGAAGCCCTGCTCCTCGGCGATTTCGTGGATCGCCTTCTGAACGTCGTCGCTGACCCGGTCCAGCTCCTCGTTGAGGCGGATGTTGAGATCGTCTGTGAGTTGCTGGCGGCTGGTGTTGATCTCTCGGCGCAGGGAGCGGATTTCCCACTCCAGGTTGACGCGCTGCTCCTCGGTGAGGGTTCCGGACTCGTCCCGCAGGCGTTTCTCCAGCCCCTCCAGGCGCTCCTCCATGTTCTTCAGGTCCTGATTGCGGTCCTCGAACTCGTGGGAGAGCTTGGCCCTGCCCGCGTCAACCTGCGGCGCCTCGTCCAGCAGACGCTTCATGTCCACGTACCCGATCCGGGTCTGGGCAATCGCCGCGCCCGCCACGACCATGAGCATGGCGGCCAGGATTGCCTGCATTGCCAACCTGCACCGTTTCACAGGACACGCGCCCTTGTTATCCATTGTCGCCCCGCCCCACGGTCGAGCCGGGGCGCATGGCCGTACCGACACCGCCCATCGACGGCACCGTCCGCGACTACGACGATTCTTCCCTTTCCGCATCTTACCATCCCCGGCCACGCCCGGCGAAGCGGCCAGGCTCCCGCATGCCGGGAACCGCTCACGGCCGCCCGGCTGCCGCTCATCCCGGGATCGGGCCCCAGGCGCCGATCAGAAGAGGTTGCCGAAGACGAACTGGATGGTCTCGGTCTCGTCCCCCGGCTTGTCGTTGAGCGGATAGGCGACGCTGATGGTGATGGGCCCCACCGGGGCCTGCCAGGTGGCGCCGATGCCGGTGGTATAGCGCAGATTGTTCAGGTCGAAGTTGTCCACGCCATTGTAGACCTGGCCGAAATCGACGAACCACGACATGCGCGAATCGGCCACCTGGCCCAGGAACGGCACCGGGAACAACAGCTCGGCCGACCCCGTTAACTTGATGCTGCCGCCGATCGGGTTGTTGAACTGGTCGCGTGGACCGAGGGTATTGTCCTTGTAGCCGCGCACCGACCTGGGACCGCCGGCGTAGAAGTTCTCGAAGAACGGTAGGCCCGTGGTCTTGCCATAACCGTCGCCGTAACCGAGCTGCCCGCCCATCGAGAACGTGTACGTGTCCGTGAGCGGCCAGTAATTCTCCGTCTGCATATTAACCTTGTAGTACTCGACGTTGCTGCCGGGAACCGCAAACTCCAGCCCGACGCGCTGCAGGTTGCCAGCGGTGGGATTGAAGTAGCTGTTTCGCGTGTCGTGCACCAGATCGGAGCTAATTCGGTACGTCGTGTACTGGTTGCCGTTCGCCGCGAGGAAATCGAGGATGTCCTGGGGTGTTTCCGGTCCGGTGTTGATCTTGGTGCGGTCAATGTTCCCGCCGAATCGGAAGTAGTCCACCTCGCTGACCGGGATGCCGAACACCACACCCAGACTTGCCTGCTCGGTGTTGTAGTCGGAGATGTTGGCGCTGCTTTGATTGAAGGTGCTGTAACTCAGGTTGAAGCCTCGGCTGACGCCGTCCTCAGTGTAATACGGATTCAGATAGCCAAAACTCAGGGTCTTGTAAATATCGCTGACGTTGACACCGGCGGTCACCTGCTTTCCGGAACCAAGGAAGTTGTTCTGCCGGATCTGGCCACTGAATATCAGGCCCGAGGTCTGGGAATAGCCGAAACCCGTCTGGAACTGTCCCGCCGGGCGTTCCTCCACCGTGACCTGGATGTCCACCTGGTCGTCGGTACCGGGGACCTTGGGCGTTTCGACGTTGACATCCTTGAAGAAGCCGAGCCGCTGCAGCCGCACCCGCGAGCGCTCCACCGCGGCTTGCGAGAACCAGGCGCCCTCGAACTGCCGCATTTCCCGGCGCAGTACCTGGTCCCGGGTCTTGTAATTGCCGAAGAACTCCACGCGGCGCACGTAAACCCGGCTGCCGGGATCCACGAAGAAAGTCAGTGACACCGTCTTGTTGTCGGAATCAATTTCGGGCACCGGTGTCACATTCGCGAATGCGTAGCCGATGTTCGCCAGCACCGCCGTGATGTTGTCGGCGCTCTTTTCCACCAGCTTCCGCGAGAAGGTATCCCCGTCCTTAACCTCCACGAGCTGGAGCAGGTCTTCCTTGGGCAGCACCAGATCGCCACTGATGTCCACGCCGGTGATCTTGAAGACGTCGCCCTCCTTCACGTTCGCGGTAATCGCGATCTTCTTGCGGTCCGGCGTAATGGAGACCTGGGCGGACTCCAGGTTGAACTGCAAGTACCCGCGGTCCATGTAATAGGAACGCAGCGTCTCCAGGTCACCACCCAGTTTTTCCCTGGAGTACTGATCATTGTCCGTCCACCAGGACAGCCAACCGGTGGTGCCCGACTCCCACTCATCGATCAACGTTTCGTCAACAAAGGTCTTGTTGCCGACGACGTTGATGTGCTTGATCTTCGCGGTCTTGCCCTCGTCGATGTCGATATCCACGGCCACCCGGTTCCGCTCCAGGGGCGTGGACACTACCTTGACCTTCACGCTGTACTTGCCGCGATCGTAGTACTGGTGCGTCAGCTCCTGCTCGACGATGTCCAGTTTCTGCTGGTTGTAGATCTCGCCTTCCGTAATGCCTATGTCCCTCAGGCCCTTGCGCAGATCCTCCTCCTTGATCGCCTTGTTGCCCGAGATGGTGATATCCGAGATGGCTGGTCGCTCCACGACCCGGATCACCAGCGTATTGCCGTCCCGGTAAAGGTCCACGTCGCGGAAGAAGCCGGTAGCAAAAAGTGCGCGGATCGCCTGACGCGCCGAACGCGTGTCCAGGGTGTCGCCCACCTTGAGGGGAAGGTAATTGAGTACGGTACCCTCGGTAATGCGTTGGAGCCCCTCCGTGCGGATGGCGCCGATTTTGAAGGATTCGGCGGCACTCGCCTTGAACGTGACGGCCAGCATGGCAATGAGGGCGCACAGCAGTATTCTTCTCATATCGCTCGCTTCAAGTCAGCTGGAAAACAGTCGCAGGATGTCGTTGTAGAAAGCGAGCCCCATCAGACCCGCCAGCAAGGCCAGCCCCACGTACTGACCGGCGATCTGGACGCGTTCGGACACCGGAGAGCCGGTAAAGAACTCGATAAGGTAATACAGAAGATGGCCGCCATCCAGTATCGGTATTGGCAGCAGATTGAGTATGGCGAGGCTCAGGCTGAGCAGCGCCAGGAAATAGAGAAAACGCGACAGGCCCATCTGGGCAGCTTCGTTGGCGTAACGCGCGATGGTGATCGGTCCCGACAGCCCGCTGGTGGAAGCGGCCCCGGTGACCATGCGCCCGAGCATGCCAAGCGTCGTCGTCGCGAGCCGCCCGGTTTCGCTGAATGATTGGGAGACCGCCGCGAGAGGTCCATATTGCCGCTTGGCCAGGAATCGCTTTAGGGTTTCCGGCGGCAGGGGGCGCGCGGCGATGCCGATGCGGTAGCGTTCGCCGCCCGGGGTCTCGGTCATCTCGGGCGTCACGGCAACTTCGCGGTGCGCGCCGTCGCGCGACAATGTCAGGGTCAGGGCATTGCCCGCCCGTCCGGCCTTCTCGACAGCGTCCTGCAATTCGTTCCAGCGCTCGATGGGCTTGCCGTCCAGGGCGACGATACGGTCGTCGACCCGGACCCCGGCCCGGTCCGCCGCACCGCCGGCCGTGACCTCCCCCACCACCGGCTCCAGCTTCGGCCGCCAGGGCTGGATGCCGATGGATTCGAGCAGGTGGTCCTCGTCCACCTTCCCGGCGAGCTCGTCCAGCGGCAGCACTAGGTTGTTTTCGCCCCCGTCCCCGCTGACCGTGATGCGCGTGGGCTCGTGGTCCAGCGCCCGCCCGACCAGCTCGATGACCACCTCGGTCCAGGAAGCCGTGCGGTGCCCATCCACGGCAACGATCTGCTGTTGCGGCTTCAGCCCCGCCTCGGCGGCAATGCCCGAAACCTGGCCCACCACCGGCCTCAGGTCCGTGACGCCCACCATGAACATGACCCAGAACGCGAGCAGGGTGAACACCAGGTTGAAAACCGGTCCCGCCGCCACGATGGCGAATCGCTTCCAGAGCTTCTGGGTGTTGAAGGCGCGGTGGCGCTGCTCCGGCGGCACTTCCCCTTCCCGCTCGTCCAGCATTTTCACGTAGCCGCCCAGCGGAATGGCGGCGACGGCGTACTCGGTGTCGTCACGCCCAAAGCGCGACCAGAGGGGCTTGCCGAAACCCACCGAGAAGCGCAGCACCTTCACCCCGAGCCGGCGCGCCACGATGAAATGCCCGAACTCGTGGAAGGTGACCAGCACGCCGATGGCGACGATCATCCACCACACCGAGCCGAGGACATCGAGCAGGACGTTCATTCAGCCGCGCCCCCGCGCGCCGATGCGCTCGGTTGCCAGGCGCCGTCCCGCCGCATCGGCGGCCATGACCGCGTCCAGGTCCGAAGCGTCCCAGGTCTCGCAGCGTTCGAGCACTTCGCCGATTACCGCGGGTATTTCCGGAAACCGGAGGCGCCCCGCCAGAAACGCCGCCACCGCTTCCTCGTTGGCGGCATTGAGAACGGCGGGCGCGGTACGTTCGCTTTCCAGCGCCTCGCGCGCCAGCCTCAGGCAGGGAAAGCGTTGCAGGTCCGGGGATTCGAACTCCAGACTGCCCAGGGCCGCCAGGTCCAGCGGGCGGACGCCGCTCTCCACACGTTCCGGGTGCGCCAGCGCGTGGGCCACCGGGACGCGCATGTCCGGGTTGCCGAGCTGGGCCAGCACGGAGCCGTCCGTGTAATGGACCAGCGAATGCACGATGCTTTGCGGGTGAATCACCACGTCCAGCCTCTCGCTGGCCACGCCGAAAAGCCAATGCGCCTCGATCAGCTCGAGGCCCTTGTTCATCAGCGTGGCCGAATCAACCGAAATCTTTCTTCCCATGTCCCAGATCGGGTGCGCGCAGGCCTCGTCGGGCGTCACGGCGTCCAGATCGTCCAGGTCGCGCCGCAGGAACGGCCCGCCGGATGCGGTCAACACGATGCGCGCGACGCCGGCGCCCCCCCCGGCACCCAGGCACTGGAACACGGCGTTATGCTCGCTGTCGATGGGCATCAGGAAAGCTCCGGACCGCCTCACCGCGTCCATGAACACGTCGCCGGCCATTACCAGGGCTTCCTTGTTGGCCAGCAGCACGCGCCTGCCGGCCCTGACCGCCGCCAGCGTCGGCGCCAGTCCCGCCGCCCCGACGATAGCCGCCATCACGGTATCCACTCCATCCAGGGTGGCCGCCTCGGCAAGGCCCGCCTCTCCACTCATTACGCGCGTGTCCGGGGATTGGTGTCTCAGCGCCTCCGTAAGTTCCGCTTCCCGCGCCGGGTCGGCGATCGCCGCGAGCCGCGGCCGGTGGCGCGCGCAGATCGCCGCCAGCTCCCCGACGCTTGACCGGGCCGTCACCGCCGCCAGGGAGAACCGTTCCGGGTGGCGCTCGATGACGTCCAGCGTGCTGCGCCCCACCGAGCCGGTGGCGCCCAGCAGGCTCACCACGCGTGATTCGTTCACCCTGCCAGCCATCTCGCCCCCCAGTAGAACACGGGAAGCGCGGCGAACAGGCTGTCCAGGCGGTCGAACAGACCGCCGTGGCCGGGCAGCAGCATGCTGGAATCCTTTGCGCCCGACTGGCGCTTGACCATGCTCTCGAACAGGTCGCCGATGATGGAAGCCCCCACCGTGACGGCGATCAGGGCAAACAGCGCCAGTGTCCGCTCCAGGTCGAGCCCGAGCACCAGCGTCCCCACCAAGGCCACCAGCAGGCCGCCCGCCAGTCCGCCCCAAGCGCCGACGCGCGTCTTGCCCGGACTGATACTGGGAGCGAGACGCTCCCGCCCGAAGCGCCTGCCGGCGAAATACGCGCTGATGTCGGCGGCCCAGACGACGGCCAGCACCAACAGCACCCAGGGCGGCCCGGTCGTGCCCGCGTGCAGCGCGCCAAACACGGTCCAGGCGGGAATCACCACGAACAGTCCGGCCACTGACTTGAGCAACCGCATGACCAGGGTTCCCGAGCCGCCAAACCCGTTGTTGCGCAGCCAGACGCATGCCAGCAACCACCACGCCAGCGCGATCCCGGCGACGTAGGGACCCGCCGCCGCCAGTCCCAGGTACCATAGGCCGGCCATGAGCGCCGCGGCCAGCGCCAGCAACGCCGGCAGTGGCAACGCCGGCGGTGCCGGTACCAGCCGCGCCCATTCCCATAGCGCCACCAGGCAGACCCCCGCGGTAAGCAGCTGGAGCACGCCGGTGGGCAACCAGAGCACGCCCGCCACGACGGACGGCACCAGGAACACCGCGGTCAACACCCGCAAGCTAAGCACGGGATGCTCCGGAAACCTGGGCGCCGGTGCGGCCAAACCGGCGCTGCCTGCCGGCAAAATCCTCGATCGCCGCCGAAAGGGCGTCGTCGTCGAAGTCCGGCCAAAGGGTATCGGTGAAATAGAGTTCCGTGTAGGCGAGCTGCCAGAGCAGGAAATTGCTGATGCGTCGCTCGCCACCCGTGCGGATGAACAGGTCCGGATCGGGCAGGTCGGCCAGGCACAGGTGGTCGCCGAACGCCTGCTCGTCGAGCTCGGCCGGTTCGATGCCCGACTCGATGCAATCCAGGACGGCATTGACGATGTCCCAACGGCCGCCATAGTTCATCGCGACGCAGAGCTGCATGCGCTCGTTGGATTCGGTTTCGCGTTCCGCGCGGCGCATGTCGGAGCGCAACTCTTCCCGGAAGCGGGAAAGATCGCCGATAAAGCGCAGACGCACGCCGTTTTCATTCAGGGAACGCACTTCGCGCTTCAGGGAACCGGCGAAGAGTTCCATGAGCCGGTCCACCTCGGTGCGCGGGCGGCGCCAGTTCTCGCTGGAGAATGCAAACAGGGTGAGAGCTTCCACGCCCCGGCGCGCCGAGGACTCGACGATGCGTCGCGCCGCGCGCACGCCGGCCTGGTGTCCGAAGGTGCGTGGACGGTGGCGGCGCTCAGCCCAGCGGCCGTTGCCGTCCATGACAATGGCGATATGGCGCGGAACGGGTTTGACGTTGTCGGTCTCGGTCGCCATGTGCATTGAATTCGCGTTAGCCCCGGCACGACCCGCCGTGCCCGGCATCCCGGGCCGCCGCGCCCGCGCGCGGGATGAAGGCGACGCTCGTGAATTGCATTTGGCCGGAGTCCCCGGGCGGGCCCGGCCCGGCCGGGTTCACACCTCCATCAATTCCTGTTCCTTGGAGTGGGCGATGTCGTCGACCTTCTCGATGGAGTCGTCGGTGAGCTTCTGGATCGCCGTCTCGGCGTCATGCTCCTCGTCCTCGGTGATCGCCTTTTCCTTGAGCAGTTCCTTGAGGTGGTGGTTGGCGTCACGACGGATGTTACGGATCGCGACCCGCGCGTGCTCCGCTTCCTGCCCCACGACGCGGGTCAGGTCGCGCCGGCGCTCCTCGGTGAGCGGCGGCAGCGGAATGCGGATGACCTGTCCCGCGGTGGCCGGGTTGAGGCCCAGGTCGGAGTTGAGAATGGCCTTCTCGATGATGGGCACCAGGCTCTTGTCCCAGGGCTGAACGGAGAGGGTGCGCGCATCCTGCACGCTGACGCTGGCCGCCTGATTGAGCGGCACCTCCGAGCCGTAGTAGTCAACCCGGATGTGATCCAGGAGGCTCGTGCGCGCACGGCCGGTGCGGAGCTTGGTGAGTTCCTGGCGAAAATTCTCGACGCTCTTCTGCATGCGCGCCTTGGCATCCTTCTGGATTTCGCTCGGCGTCATGGTTTCATCCTCAGTCAATCACGGTACCGATGTGTTCGCCCCGGGCGACCCGAACCAGGTCCCCGGGGGTGGTGATATTGAATATGCGAAGCGGCATGTGCTGCTCGCGGCACAATGCGATGGCCGCGGTATCCATCACCCCGAGCTTGCGCTCGATTACCTCATCGTAACCCAGGCGCTCGTATCGGGTGGCGGTCTTGTCCGTCATCGGGTCGGCGGAGTACACGCCATCCACCTTGGTGGCCTTGAGTACCACGTCCGCGCCGATCTCCACCGCGCGCAGGCTGGCGGCGGAATCCGTCGTGAAAAACGGGTTGCCGGTGCCAGCCGCGCAAATCACCACGCGGCCCTTCTCCAGGTGGCGGATGGCGCGGCGCCTAATGTAGTCCTCGCACACCGCGTTGATCTTGATCGCGGACATCACTCGCGCGGTGACGCCAATGCGTTCCAGGGCGTCCTGGAGCGCGAGCGCGTTCATGACCGTGGCCAGCATGCCCATGTGATCTGCGGTGACCCGGTCCATGCCGCTGGCGGCGAGGCCGGCGCCACGAAAGATGTTGCCTCCGCCGATCACCACGCCGACATGGACGCCCATTTCCACGACGTCCCGGATTTCCCGGGCGATGCGCGACAGCGTATTGGGATCAATGCCGTAGTCGCTCCCGCCAAGCAGGGCCTCGCCGCTGATCTTGAGAAGCACGCGGCGGTAGGCGGCCTGTGCTGCTGGCTGGTCGGCGGGCTCTGGCATCTGGGTTCGCTCCTGGCAGTGCGGCCGACCGGCGGTGTCCGGGGCAACGCTCACAGTGTACCCAACACCGCCGCCACGCGCCGGCCAGCGCTCGTCACGCCGAACCGTGGACTTGGGCCCTCACCTCGTCGGCGAAGCTCTCTTCCTTCTTCTCCACGCCCTCGCCGACTTCCAGGCGGCGAAGGCCCGTGACGGTGGCGCCCTTTCCCTCGAGCAGCTTTTCCACGGTGATGTCCGGGTCCTTGACGAAGGGCTGGCCCAGCAGCGTGATTTCGGCCAGGTGCTTGCGCAGGCGGCCTTCCACCATCTTCTCGATGATTTCCCTGGGCTTGCCGCTGTCCTGCGCCTGCGCCACGAGGATTTCCCGCTCCTTGTCCATCACTCCGGCGGGAACGTCGTCGGCACTCACGTAGGCCGGCTTGGATGCAGCCACGTGCATGGCCAGGTCGCGCGCGAGATCGGCATCGCCACCCTGGACGGCCACCATGGTGCCGATGCGGGCGCCATGCAGGTAGCTTCCCAGCACGCCGTCCCCGGCCTCCAGGCGTTCCAGCCGGCGAACCTGGATGTTCTCGCCGAGCTTCGCCACCAGCGCCTTGACCGCATCCACCACGGTGGCGTCGTCTTCCATTTTGAGGGCGTTCAGAGCCTCGGCGTCCGCGGGCTGCTCGGCGAGCGCCAGCGCGGCAACCGCGTCGGCGAACTTGACGAAATTCTCGTCCTTGGCGACGAAATCGGTTTCGCAGTTCACTTCCACCAGCACACCACTGCCCTCGCCGCTGGTGGCAAGCGCGATGCGGCCCTCGGCGGCCGTGCGGCCGGCTTTCTTGTCGGCCTTCGCCAGGCCGGTCCTGCGGAGGTGCTCGATCGCGCCCTCCATGTCGCCGTCGGTGTCCACCAACGCCTTCTTGCACTCCATCATGCCGGCGCCGGTGCGCTCCCGGAGCTCCTTTACCTGTGCTGCAGAAATCGCCATCTGTCCTTACCTCTTCACGAATTCGTTCGGGACGATCCGGGGATCGCCGCGTCAATCGTCGCTTTTGGCGGCCGCCTTTTTCTTCGAGGCCTTCTTCTTGGTGGCCTTCTTCTTGGATACCTTTTTCTTGGTGGCCTTCTTTTTGGCGGCGGCCTTCTTGGTCGCGGTCTTCTTGGCCGTGGTTTTCTTGGCGGCGGCCTTCTTGGTCGCCGCGGCCTTCACGGCCTCGCCGGCGCTGGATTCGGCTGCCGGCTCCGCGGGCTCGGGCTCCATTGCGCTGGCCGGCTCGGCGGCCGGTTCCGGCTTCGGCTCCTGCGCCTTCCCGGCGGCCTTTTCGGGAGCGGGTTCGGGCTTCTTCGCGGCTGCCTTGCCGTTGCCCGACTTCCTGCCTGCGGCGGGCCTGGGTTGAGCTTCGGGCTTCCGCGCCACCGGCCGGCCCTCGGCGTCCAGTTCCACGAACTCTTCCTCGTCACCGCCGAGGTCCGGCTGCGAGGCCTTGCCCTCCAGCACCGCGTCGGCGGTCGCGCGCGTGTAGAGCTTGATGGCCCGGATCGCGTCGTCGTTGCCCGGAATCATGTAGTCGACCTCATCGAAGCTGTTGTTGGTGTCCACGACGCCGACGATGGGAATGCCGAGCTTCAGGGCCTCGCGCACTGCGATCTTCTCGAAGCCCACGTCGATGATGAACAGGGCGTCGGGCAGCTTGTTCATGTCCTTGATGCCCCCCAGCGACCGTTCCAGCTTGTCCTTCTCACGGCGAAGGCTCAGGACCTCGCGCTTGACCAGCTTCTCGAAGCTGCCGTCCTCTTCCATGGCCTCGAGATCCTTGAGGCGCTGGATGGACTGGCGCACGGTACGGAAGTTGGTGAGCATGCCGCCCAGCCAGCGCTGGGACACGTAGGGCATGTTGCAGCGGCGCGCCTCTTCCTCAATGATCTCGCGGGCGGCGCGCTTGGTGCCCACGAAAAGGATCGAACCGCGCTTGGCGGCCAGGCCGCTGAGGTAGTTGGTGGCGTCCTTGAACAGCGGGAGCGTGCGCTCCAGGTTGATGATATGGATCTTGCCACGGGCGCCGAAGATGTAGGGCGCCATCTTGGGGTTCCAGTAGCGGGTCTGGTGGCCGAAGTGAACGCCGGCCTCCAGCATCTGACGCATGGTCACGTCTGGCATGGGTGCTGCTCCTGATTGTCGGGTTGAGCCTCCATGCGCCCAGCGTGACGATCCGGACCCGCGGTCCGGACACCCCGCCACACCTTGCGGACGCATGTGTGAATTGGTCCGGACGCGCCGGACCTTCGTATGACGCCGCCGTCTCAGGCATAATGCCCGTTTGGCGGCGAATCTGGCAAAATTGCCAGGAAAATCCGCAGCTTTATAGCACGACTCATCAAACCAGACAAGCCACAACCCATGCGCGGCAACGGACTTCCAGCGGGCGTCAGCCTCAAGACGCCCGATGAAATCGAGAAAATGCGCGTCGCCGGCCGGCTGGCTGCCGAAGTGCTGGACATGATCGAGCCCCATGTCCGGCCCGGCGTCACCACCGGTGAGCTGGACGAGATCTGTCACGCCTACATCACGGAGACCCAGCAGGCGATCCCGGCGCCGCTCAACTACCGGGGCTTCCCGAAGTCCATTTGCACCTCGGTGAACCACGTGGTCTGCCACGGGATCCCGGGCGAAAAGCAGCTCAAGAGCGGCGACATCATCAATATCGACATCACGGTCATCAAGGACGGCTACCACGGGGACACCTCACGGATGTTCCACGTGGGCGAAACGGGCATCGCGGCGAAGCGCATCTGCGAGGTGTCCCGCGAGGCCATGCTCCGGGGCATCGCCCTGGTCCGCCCCGGCGCCACGCTGGGCGACATCGGCCACGCCATCCAGGAGTACGTGGAATCCCTGCGCTGCTCCGTGGTGCGCGAGTACTGCGGCCACGGCATCGGGCGCGGCTTTCACGAGGAACCGCAGGTGCTCCACTACGGCCGCCCGGGCACTGGGCTGGCCCTGGAGCCGGGAATGACCTTCACCATCGAGCCCATGGTGAACCTGGGCAAGCGCCACACCCGGCTCTTGCCGGACGGCTGGACCGTGGTGACCAAGGACCGTTCCCTGTCCGCCCAGTGGGAGCACACCATCCTGGTGACCCCGGAGGGCCACGAGATCCTCACCGTTTCACCGGGCGCGGTGCGCCCGGCCGTCTGAACGGCCTCCCGAAGCAGAAGCTGCATCGCGGAATTCCAGGACACAAGGCCCGGGCCTCCCGATGTCCGGTGAGACATGAGGTGCGGCGGGGACTGCCGACGGGAACGCCGTGAATACATCAACCAGGCTATTCCTCAATCAGGATGCACCGTGCACTTATCCTGGCCACAGGTCATGGTGAACTGGATCACTTCGGTGGTGCTGTACAGCGAGGTATCCACCGAAACCCCCAGGCGCTGCGCGGCGTCTATCCACTCGCCGATGGACGAGGTGCTGCCCTGGATCTCGGCGCCGGCAAGATCGCCCGGGGCCTCGGGGATCCGGTGTCCATCGGGGCCGATACCGGAGCCGGGCTTGATCTGGTAGAAGAGCGTCAGCTTGCCGCTGTCATCCACGGTAGCGTCCTCGAACGTAAACAGATACGAGGAGCCGTCAGGAAAGTTCACGGTGACGGTGCCTTTCAGGTTGATATTGGCGATGTGCAAGACATCGGCGGCCATGCCCACGAACCCGGTCAGACGCTGATCGTGCACCCAGTTCGATACCGCCAGCCCCAAGTCGTTGCGCCAGAACGTGCGGCCCACCAGGTCCAGCGCCGAGTCGGGATCGGTGCCACTGGGCAGGTCCAGGTCGCCTACCTGGACCTTGGCCCCCTGGCGAATCGCGTGGTAGAAGTCCAGGCCCTTCTGGATGTCCTGAAGGTCGTCATCGTCCGGCGCCACCTCGGTGGCCTGCTGGAAGGCGCTGCCGGGCTCGTATTCCGTGACAACGATGAACTTCTTCACCACGCTCGCCGGCCGGTTGATCACGTAGACGGAACCGTTGTCGATGGTTTCCATCGCCTTCTGCGAATATTGTGACCCCGAGCAATAGTCGCAGAGCGTCATCTCCTCGGATACCGCTCTCGCCGAACCGGTGGACAAAAAGAGCCCGGCCGCGACGACCGGAGCAAAAAGGGCGTACCTTGCGCTTGTCGAATGATTGAGCATCCAATGCATCATGCTTTCCTCCCATCGCTTACATGTGTTGACTCGAGCCTCCCATTTGGTAATTTGTTACCCCACATTTACGAAAACTCTGGTGCTTTGTCAACCCCAAAATATGGGGTATTTGTGCCATAAGCCGCCATTTCCCGCTTGCCCGGCAAGTCATGCAGAATGCCCGCATCACGAGCCATACATCTGCCCTCGATGACCGAACTGTCAGCCCCGGCGCTCGATCCGCTCCCCCTGGACCCCGTCGAGGCGGCGGGCGCCGCTCCCGACGAGCTGCGCGCTATCCACGAGAAAGCCGCGCAATCGCTGGCGCGCGCCTTCTGGGAGGGCGCCCCGGTACCCGAACTGGTGCAGGCGCGGGCCTGGGCCGTGGACCGGCTGCTGCAGCGGCTCTGGGAACTCGAGCTGGGCGACGGCCACGGCGCCGCCCTGGTAGCGGTGGGGGGATACGGGCGCGGCGAGCTCCACCCGCATTCCGACGTGGACGTCACCGTGCTGCTGCCCGGCCCCGCCGCGCCGGAGCTGGCCCGCGCGCTGGAACGCTTCGTCGCCGCGGCCTGGGACACCGGCCTGGAGCTGGGGCACAGCGTCAGGACCATCGCCGAATGCGCCGGCGCCGCCGGGGAAGACGTCACCGTCGCCACCAACCTGATGGAAGCCAGGTTGCTCGCCGGGCCGGAGCGCCTGCACACCGAGCTGACCGAAACGGTATCGCCCCGGCGAATCTGGCCCGCGCCGGAGTTCTTCAGGGCCAAATGGGCCGAACAGCAAGATCGCCACGCGCGCTTCCACGACACCGCCTACAACCTGGAACCCAACGTCAAGGAAGGCCCCGGCGGACTGCGCGACATCCAGATGGTGGCCTGGGTGGCGAGGCGCCACCTGGGCAGCACCGCACTGCACGACCTGGTGAACGCCGGCTTCCTGGACGAAGCCGAATACGAGGAGCTGCTGGCCGGGCGCGACTACCTTTGGGGCATCCGCTACGCGCTGCACCTGGTCGCGGGGCGTCGCGAGGACCGCCTGCTCTTCGATCACCAGCGGGAGCTCGCGCGCCGCTTCGGCTACCGGGACGAGCATCGCCAGAATCTCGCGGTGGAACAGTTCATGCGGCGCTACTACCGCACCGTCATGAAACTGGAGGTGCTCAACGACTTGCTGCTGCGCCACTACCAGGAATCCCTCACCCCACCCGGGGGCCAGCCCCGCCCCATTGATGACCGCTTCAGGTCCAGGGGCGGCCTGCTGGAGGCCGCCGACCCCGGGGTCTTCCACCGCGACCCGGCGGCACTGCTCGAGGCCTTCCTGATCATGGCCCGGCACCCGGATCTGGATGGCATCAGCGCGGCGACGTTGCGCCAGATCCGCGCACAAAGGGACAGGGTCACCGGCCTGGATAGGGAAGCGCGCCCGCGGGAACTGTTCATGGCAATCCTGCGGGAACCTTCCGGGGTGTACCGGGCGCTTCAGCTGATGAACCGTTACGGGATCCTGGGCCGGTACCTGCCGGTGTTCGGGCGCATCGTCGGCCACATGCAGTACGACCTGTTCCATGTGTACACGGTGGACCAGCACACCCTTTTCGTGGTGCGAAACCTGCGCCGTTTCGCCAACCGCGCCGCCGCGGAGACGTTCCCGCACGCGCAACCGATCCTGGGGCGCATCAAGCGCGTGGAGCTCCTGTACCTGGCCGGGCTGTTCCACGACATCGCCAAGGGGCGTGGCGGGGACCACTCGGAGCTGGGGGCCGCCGATGCCGAGGCTTTCTGCCTGGCGCATGGCCTGGACACAGCGGACACGCGGCTGGTGGCCTGGCTGGTTCGCAACCACCTGCTGATGTCGGTCACCGCCCAGAAGCAGGACATCGGCGACCCGGAAGTGATCAACACCTTCGCACGCACGGTGCGCGACCGCCGCCACCTGGATCACCTGTACCTCCTGACCATGGCCGACATCGCCGCCACCAACCCGAAGCTGTGGAGTTCCTGGAAGGACCGCTTGCTGCACGAGCTCTACACCTCGGCGCGCTACGCGCTGCGCCGCGGGCTGGAAAATCCCATCGAGAACGACGAATGGATCCGCCAGACGCGGGAGGCCGCCCGCGCCGAACTCCTGGACAACGGCTTCGTGGAAACCAACATCGAGGCGAGCTGGGCGGTGCTCCCGGAAGACTACTTCCACAGGCTGGGCGCCGAGCAGGTCGCCTGGCAGACACGCGTGCTACTGGAGGCCGGCGCCCACCAGCCGCCATTGGTCAACGCCCGGCCCGCTCCCGGCGGTGGCAGCACCGAGCTGCTGGTCTACACGCCGGATCGCGACCGCCTGTTCGCCACCATCGCCGCAGCGCTGGACCGGCTGGCGTTGAACGTTGTGGAGGCGCGCATCTTTACCACCTCCGACGGCTACGCCCTGGACTCCTTCCGCCTGCTGGGCGCCGACGGCGGCGCGCTCGAGCCGATCCGGGAACGCGAGGCCGAGCGCGCGCTGTCCCGGGAACTCAAGCGCTCCGACGGCGGCGTACCCCGGGTGACGCGCAACCTGCCCCGCAGGCTGCGGCACTTCACCGTGCCCACGCGGGTGGAATTCGACAACGAGCCGCGCACCGGCCGCACGCAACTGGCCATCGTCACCTCCGACCGGCCCGGGCTCCTGTCCCTGATCGGGCGCGCCCTGGCTGCCTGCGAGGCGCGCGTGCACAGTGCCCGTATCGCCACCTTCGGCGAGCGCGTGGAGGATTTCTTTTCGATCACCGATTCGCTGGGGGCGCCGCTCGGCGACGGCCAGCGGGACCGGTTGCACCGGGAGCTGCTCGAGCGCCTTGATAACGTTGCGGCCGACCATCGGGAAACCAGGGAGACCACCAGCTGATGCGGGAATTGCAACGGATCATCGAGGACGCATTCGAACGCCGCGAGGCATTGTCGCGCGCGGAACTGCGAGAACTGGCGGGCAAGGCCGTGGAGGCCGCGCTCGACGGGCTGGAAACCGGCGAATGGCGGGTGGCCGAGCCCCACGCGGACGGCTGGCGCGTCAACCAATGGCTCAAGAAGGCGGTACTGCTCTCCTTCCGGTTGTCGGACAACCGGGTCATGGAAGGCGGGCACACGCGCTACTTTGACAAGGTACCCTGCCGGTTCGCGAACGCCCGCGAGGACGACTTCCATCACGTGGGCGCGCGCGTGGTGCCGCCCGCGACAGTTCGCCGGGGGGCCCATATCGGCCGCGACGCGGTGCTCATGCCCAGCTACGTGAACATCGGCGCCTGGGTGGGGCCCGGCACCATGGTGGACACCTGGGCCACGGTGGGCTCCTGCGCACAGATCGGTGCCCGGGTACACCTGTCCGGCGGCGCGGGGATCGGCGGCGTGCTCGAGCCGTTGCAGGCCAATCCCACCATCATCGAGGACGACTGCTTCGTCGGCGCGCGCTCGGAAGTGGTGGAGGGCGTGATCGTGGAGCACGGCAGCGTGATTTCCATGGGCGTTTACCTGGGCCAATCCACGCGCATCTACGACCGGGAGAGCGGCGAGATTCACCACGGCCGGGTGCCGGCGTGCAGCGTGGTGGTGCCGGGCAGCCTGCCCGCCGCCGATGGCACCCACAGCCTCTACTGCGCGGTGATCGTCAAGCGCGTGGACGAAAAGACCCGCGACCGGGTGGGCATCAACGCGATCCTGCGGGAGGCGGTGGAAGGAACTACCTGACCGGGGCGGAATTCGGTAACGCCGGCTCAGACACGCCGTGGATTCCGAACGCCCCATCGCGCCCGTCCGGGCGCTCCTACGAATCGGCCCGCTCGCCACATTCGAAGTCCATGACCAGGGCGTCGGCGATGCTGTCCCCGATCAGCTTGCCGTAGTCGCTGATCAGCTCGGTTTCCATGCGCTCCAACACCTCGTGACGGGAGGTGGTGCGCGGGTGGCGGTCCACCAGGGCGCAGCAGTCCTTGTATGGCTGGATGGAAAGATCGTAGGTCCCGATTCGCCGCGACAGGTCCACGATTTCCTGCTTGTCGTAGGTCACCAGCGGGCGCAGGATCGGCAACGCCGCGGCACGGGTGGTGGTGGCGATGTTCTCCAGCGTCTGCGAGGCCACCTGTCCCAGGTTGTCCCCGGTGATCAAGGCCTGGGCGCCACGGCCAGCGGCCAGGCGCTCTGCGACCCGCGCCATGAAACGGCGGAAAAGGACGAGCCCGTAGTCCGTTTCACGGCCGATGAGCGCGGCGTCGAAATGCAGGTAGGGCACCAGGTAGAGGCGGCTGCGCAGGGTCACGCGGCTGAGCTGGCGGGCCAGCGCGGTCACCTTGTACTGCTCGGCATTGGATTGCTGCATGCGGCTCGAGGTGAAGTGAACGAAGTCCACCTCGCAGCCGCGCTTGGCGGCCAGGTACGCGGCCACCGGTGAGTCCAGCCCGCCGGAGAGCAGGCAGGTCACCCTGCCGGCGGCGCCCACCGGGAGACCGCCAATGCCCCGGTGCTTTGCCCCGTAGATGTAGATGCCCTCCGGATCCACTTCCACGTGGAAAGTCCGGTCCGGCTCGCCGAGGTTCACCCGTTCCCAGTCCGAGCCCTGGAGAATGGCCGCGCCCAGCTCCCGTTCCAGTTCCTGGGAGGTATGCGGAAACCGCTTGTCCGCCCTTCGCACGCGCACGCGGAACGCACCGCCCGGAACGTGCTGCTCGCGGGCCAGCTCCACCACGTTCGGGGTGATCTCCCGCGGCTCCGGGAACACCACGACTTCGGCGTGTCGCCGGGCGGGCAGGAAGCCTGCGGGCGCGAACCACACGATGCCCGTCACTTCGGCCACGGCCTGGACGGCCTCCGGCACCCGGCCGGCGCCCTCCCCGGGAATCTCCACGTACAGGCGGTGGTGCTCCCGGCCGACCTTCCAGTCCAGGCCGGCGGCATGAAGGCGGCGCACCACGTTGTTGACGAGACGCTTCTGGAACTGGGGGCGGTTGCGCCCCTTGAGAGCGATCTCGCCGTAGTGGATGAGCAGGCGGTTGAACTGCATCGGGCGGTCCCCGGAAAAAGGCGGCACATTCTAACGGCCGGCGGTTGCCATCCCAACCCTCAGCCGCGCAGCGCGGCAAGCGCCATCAGGATCCACCCGGCGATCAACAACACGCCGCCAAGCGGCGTGACGGCACCCAGCCATTTGGCCCCGGTGAGTGCCAGCAGGTAGAGGCTGCCCGAAAACACCACGATCCCCGCGAGCCAGGCCCAGCCGGCGGCGCCGATCCAGGGCGCATTGGGTCTCGCCAGCAACCAGGCTCCGGCCATCGCGACGGCCAACACGTGCAAGAGGTGGTATTGCACCGCCGTATGCCAGACCTGGAGCATCTCCGGGCCCAGGCGCCCCTTGAGCGCGTGGGCGCCGAAGGCGCCGAGCGCCACCCCGGCCGCGCCGAATAGGCCGGCGCACAGGAAAAGCAGTCTCGCCATCGCCTCCCTCCACGGATTGCCGCGGCAGCAACGTCCCGTATCGCTAGGCAGCCTCGCGCCGCAGCCCGCGCAGCGCGCGGGCGTTGGCGCGGGCGCCGAGGAAATCCGGCCTCGGCGCGCTGCCGCAGTACGGATCGAGCAGCCTGTTCTCCACGCTGTTATACACGAAGAACAGATTGCTCCGCGGATACGGCGACATGTTGGCGTTAGATGCGTGAAGGGTGTTGCACTCGAACAGGATCAGGGTCCCCGGAGCGCCCTTCACCGCCCGCACGCCACCGTCGCGCGCCAGCTCGGCCAGGCTCCCCTCGTCGGGCACGCCCAGCGTCTGGTCACGCAGCGACTGCCTGTAGTTGTCGCGTGGCGTGCGTCCCACGCACGGCACGAAATACCGGTGCGAACCCGGGATCAGCATCAGCGGCCCGTTGAGCTCGAAGTTGTCCGTGGCCAGGATCGAGGCGCTCACCGCGCGCATGCGAGGCATGCCGTCCTCGGAGTGCCAGGTCTCGAAGTCCGAGTGCCAGTTGAAGCCACGCCCGCGGAAGCCCGGCTTGTAGTTGATGCGCGACTGGTGGATGTAAACGTCGCTGTCCAGTATCTGCCGCGCCATGTGCAGCAGCCGAGGCTCGCGCGTGAGCCGGTGGAAGCGCCCGGATATCTCGTGGATCGCGAATATCGAGCGCACCTCTTCGCAGCCCGGCTCGCGGATGGTGCGACGACGGCCGAGCATTTTCGGGTCGCGGGACAGCTCCCGCATCTCGTCCAGAAACGGCCGCATTTCCCCGGCCGGAAAGAAATTCTCGAACACCAGGAAACCGTCGCGCTCGAATTGTTCCAGCTCGGCGCGGCTCAGGGGCCCCGGCGCGCGGACGCCCCCGTGCAGCACGGGCTCGCGTCGCTGGATCATGGCACGGGGCTCGTCGAGCCGCGTCGGGTAGGGATCGTGCTCAGTCGGAAACCTGCGGGCTACTGTCATCGGTCAACCTCGCCGGACATCTCAAAGTCAACGTCAGCCAGTGGCTCGAAATACCTGAAACGTCCCCTAGCGTGGGGCGGGAACGAGCCGATTTCAACCCGCTTTCGTCCTCCGCCGCGGCTTCCTCCGATCCCGCTCCGAGGTCATATCCGGGGTCCCACCGCCGCACTTGAAATCCCCCTCGCCGACCCCATTTATCGGGACGTGACGGGGACGGTCCCCGTAGAGAGACAGGCAGGAGGTGTAACTATGGCGCTGATGCACTATCAACCCTATTCCACCCTGACCCGGCTGCAGCGTGAGCTGGACCGGATGATGGGCGCCGGACTGGCCCCGGACGAGGAAACCTCCTCCTGGATCGCCAGCGACTGGTCGCCCTCGGTGGACATCCAGGAGAAGGAAGACCGGTTCGTGATCCTGGCCGACGTGCCGGGCGTGAACCCGAAGGACATCGACATCACCATGGACAACGGGGTGCTCACCATTCGCGGCGAGCGCGTGTTCAAGGAAGAGGAAGCATCCGACAACGGCCGCTTCCGCCGGGTGGAGCGCGCCCGCGGCACGTTCATACGGCGTTTCGCGCTGCCCGACACGGCGGACCCGGACCAGATTTCCGCCAGCTCCCGCGACGGGGTGCTGCAGGTGGAAATCATGAAGGGCGAGAAGGCCAAGCCCCGCCGCATCGAAGTGAAGTAGCGATTACCAAGCCGGCGCCATGAACGGCATGGACGCCGTTCCCGCCGGACCGGACAACTCTCCCCGAATTGCGCCCGCGCCACGCGGGCGTTTTGTTTATTCGGGACTCGGGACTCGGACCTAGCGGGCCGCGTGAGCAGAGCCGGATCCAAACTGTCGGGGATTCAGTCGCCGGCACTTTCCGACGCCAAAACCTCGCGCAGGAACGGCACGGTGAGACGGCGCTTGGCCGAAAGCGACGCGGCGTCCAGGGTGTCCAGCAGGTGCATCAGCGTCTTCAGGTCCCGGGGCACCCGCCTCAGCAGGTAGCCCGCGGCCTCCTCGGGAAGTTCCAGGCCGCGCAGCCTGGCCCGCAGGCGCAACGCCTGGATCCGGTCGGCGTCATCCCCGGCGTCCAGGCGCACCAGCGTGCCCCAGCCCAGCCGCGAGCGCAGGTCCGGCAACGTCAACGCCAGGTCATGCGGTCGCCGCACCGCGCTCATAAGCACGGCGGTGCCGCCGTCCCTGAGCGCGTTGAGCAGGTGAAACAGCGCTTCCTCCCACTCCCGGTGCCCAGCCACCCGGTCCACGTCGTCCAGTGCCACCAGGTCCACGCCGGCAAGTCCTTCCAGCGCCAGGGGCGAGAAGGCGTCGGCACGCTCCAGGGGCAGCAGGCAGGCGGTCCGTCCCGCGCCGCCGGCGGCCTGGCAGGCGGCGTTAAGCAGATGGGTGCGGCCGGTTCCCGGCGCCCCCCAGAGAAACAGCCAACCCTCCCCGTCCACGGCGCGGCGAACCTGGTCCAGCGCCGCGGCGTTGGGACCCGGGTGGAAGCTCCCGAACGTGGCGCCGGCGTCCAGTTTCAACGCCAGCGGAAGCTGTCCGTGGCGGGCGGTGGTGCTCAAGGCTCCTCTTCCCCGGCTTCCGGCCCAAGCCCCGGGCCCCCATCCTGGTAAAGGTGGCTGCTCTTGTAGCGCGCGTGGGCATGGCGCAACAGCACCATCACCACCGCGGCCACCGGCAGCGCCAGCAAAATGCCCAGAAATCCGAACAACTGGCCGCCGGCCAGCACGGCGAAGATCACCGCCACGGGATGCAGCCCGATGCGGTCCCCGACCAGCAGCGGCGTCAGCACCATGCCCTCCAGGCTCTGCCCGATGCCGAACACCAGCAGCACGAAGACCACGTGAAGCGCGTCCTGGAACTGAACCAGCGCGGCGATGCAGGCCGCCAGCACGCCGACGATGGAACCCAGGTAGGGCACGAAACTGACCAGACCGGCCACCATGCCGATCAGGAACGCCAGGTCCAGGCCAACGAGCCAAAGCCCGGTGGCGTAGATGACGCCCAGTGCCATCATCACCAGGAGCTGGCCGCGCAGGAACGCCCCGAGGACCTCGTTGGACTCCCGCGCCAGCCGCACCACCGTCGGCGCGGCGCGCCTCGGCAGCATTTCGCGCACTGCGGCCACCAGGAAATCCCAGTCGCGCATGAAATAGAAGGTCACCACGGGAATCAGCAGCAGGTTCATGATCCAGCCCAGCACGGCCAACCCGGACCGGGACACGGACGCCAGCACGGCGGCGGCAAAACCCCCGGCCTGCTGCCAGTGCTCGCGCAGCATCGCCACCACCTGGTCCACGTTCAGCACCGGCACGTCGGCGCCGAAGTGCTCGCGAAGCCAGGGCGTGAGCTGTTGCTGCAACCAGTCCAGGTAGTCCGGCAACTCCGCGATCAGCCTGGCAATCTGCGCCTCGATCAACGGCACGAGCAGCAACAGGAATCCCAGCAGCACCAGCAGCATCGCCGCGAACACGACGCACACCGACAGGGTGCGGCCGATGCGCAGCTTCTCCAGCCGGTCCACCAGCGGGTCACCCAGGTAGCCGAGCAGGGCACCCGTGGCAAAGGGCATGAGCACCGGCGACAGTAGCCAGACCAGCCAGCCGCCGACGATTACCGAACCGACCACCAGCCAGGGCCGATATTCATCCATGATCCGGCTCCGGCCGCGTCCCGTACCAGGCGCGCCAACCCCATACCCAGACATAGTGCATCCCGCTGGCCGCCGTGGTGAAAGCGGTCAGCCAGATCAGCCCGCGCACCAGCTCGGGGGGGAAGCCCTGGATCACCTGCGCCAGCAACACGGCCAGCAGGACGAGAATCTGCACGGTGGTATTGATCTTGCTGAGGTAGCTGGGCTCGGGCTGCAGGCGCGCCACCAGCCAGTGAAACAGCGCCGCGCCTACCACGATCACCAGGTCCCGAGCCAGCACCAACACCACCAGCCAGACCGGCAGCAACCCCGCGTAGCCCAGGGTGATGAAGCCGCCCACCAGCAGCAGCTTGTCCGCTATCGGATCCAGGATGCCGCCGATGCGGCTGCTCCAGCCGTAGCGCTTGGCGAGGAAACCGTCCAGAGCGTCGGAAACTCCCGCGACCAAGGTGACCGCGAGCGCATCGTGAAAGCGCTCCATGGCCAGGAACCACACCAGGGGCGCGACCAGGAACAGCCGCATCACGGTAATCAGGTTGGGAAGATCCCTTCGAGTCACTGCCTTAACGTGTAACGCCGGTGATAGGCCGGGCCCGTCAACGGCTCGGTCCCGGTTGCCTCGTTCCGTGCCGTTTCCAGGACTTCCCCCAGCGCGATGATCTGGTCGAACCGGTCCAGGCCCGCCAGCAGCGAGAGCTCAAGGGTGACCCTGTCGTCTTCGGTGGCCACGGGCTCGGCGCGCTTGACGATGGTGAGCCGGTCCAGGTAATCCATCAGACGATTGTAGTCATCCATGGAGCGCACCCCGTCCACCGCCACGGTGATCTGGGTGGCGGACTGCTCGGCGATGGGCACCGCGTACCGGGCGCCCAGCACGTTGGCGGCGAAATTCACGCCCTCGGACACCACCTGCCGGAGATCGGCGCCCGAGTTCTCGTGGTAATTCTCCTGACCCTGGTCGAATACCGTCCAGCGGGCCTGCCAGTCACCCTCCGACCCGCTCAACCGGCCCAGCAGGAAGGTGTCGGTCCCGTAACGTTCGCTGGCCTTCTTGAGTGGCTCGGTAAAGCCGCCCCAGACCTCGCGCACCGGCACCGCCTGCTGGTCCACCAGGTCGAGCAGCGGGAACAGCACCGGCAGTCCGCGGCGGTCCGCCGTCCGCTGTAGGGCGTCCGAGATGACGGGACGGTCCAGGGCAACGAGTTCGCGGCCTTCCTGGTCCTGCCGCACCAGCCAGATCAGCACGGTCGGTCGTTGCTGTCCCCAGCGCGCCAGGCCGGCCTCGCCGAGAATGTCTTCCACCGTGGAGGGATCGAAACGGGCACTGAGCATGAGCACCGTCTCCGCCGGCCGTTCCGGGTCCGGGCTGGGCCGCTTGACGGTGCGGTACTGGAATTGCTGGACGAAGCGGGCGGCGTTGGCCAGCCGCTCCGACACCCCGGCCGCGGCGGGGGCATCCGGGTCGCCGCTGACCTTGACCAGCACCTGTGCCAGCGCGTCGGACATGGCCGCGTCGCGCTCGCGCGCCGACTGGTCCTTGACCGGGACCTCGCCGGTGTAAAGGTCCAGGGCCGCCGCCGCGGTACTGAAACAGACGAGTATCGCCGCGAGGCAGGCGCGGTGGATTGTTCTTGGCACTAGGGAACCTCTAAGCTTAAGAACCTTTGGCGTCGCCTTGGGCCTGCGTCGGCTGCGGCTCCCCGGACGGGCCGCGATGCACGCTCGAACCGGGCCACCAGCTTTGTCGGGAAGCGACCTTACGATACCATAGCGGCCCTTGTCCTCCGGCCCTTTCCGAGCCCCGCGAACCCATGAGTGATCCGGCCAACCGGCGCCCCCTCACCTACCGCGACGCCGGCGTGGACATCGATGCCGGCAACGCCCTGGTGGAGCGGATCAAGCCGTACGCGAAATCCACCATGCGCCGGGAGGTCATGGGCGGCCTGGGCGGCTTCGGCGCGCTGTTCGACCTGTCCGCCACCGGCCGGCGGGAGCCGGTCCTGGTGTCGGGCACCGACGGCGTGGGCACCAAGCTGCTGCTGGCCCGCGACCTGGACCGCCACGACACCATCGGCATCGACCTGGTGGCCATGAGCGTCAACGACGTGCTCGCCCAGGGCGCCGAGCCGCTGTTCTTCCTCGACTACTTCGCCTGCGGCAAGCTGGACGTGGACATGGCGGCGCGCGTGGTGGCGGGCATCGCTGAAGGTTGCCACCAGGCGGGCTGCGCGCTGGTGGGCGGCGAAACCGCTGAAATGCCCGACATGTACCCGCTGGGGGACTATGACCTGGCGGGTTTCTGCGTGGGGGTGGCCGAGAAGTCGGAGCTGCTCGACGGCGCCTCGGTCACGGCGGGCCACGCGCTGGTGGGCGTGGCTTCCTCCGGCCCCCATTCCAACGGCTATTCGTTGATCCGCCGCATCCTGGAGCGCTCCGGGGCGGATCCCGGCTCGGCGTTCGGGGACGCCACCCTGGGCGAGACGCTCATGGCGCCGACCCGGATTTACGTGAAGCCGGTCCTGTCGCTGCTCGGACGCTTCGACGTCGCCGCCCTCTCGCACATCACCGGCGGCGGCCTGGTGGAGAACGTGGTGCGCGTGATCCCCGATGGACTGGGGGTCCGCTTCGAGCGGGACGCCTGGCCCGTGCCGCCGATTTTCGGCTGGCTCGAGGAGCAGGGCGCCGTGGAGCAGCGCGAGATGCTGCGCACCTTCAACTGTGGCATCGGCATGGTCGCGGTCGTGCCCCGCCCGCAGGCGCGAGCGGTGCGAGAAGCGCTGGCCGCCGACGGCCTGGAAAGCTGGGTCATCGGCGAGGTGGTGGAAGCGGGGCCCGGTCAGCCGCGCGTCACGGTGGCCTGAACGTGGCCCGCCCGTTGCCCATCGTGGTGCTGATCTCGGGCACCGGCTCCAATCTGCAAAGCTTGATAAACGCCCGGGATGGGGGCCGCCTTCCGGTTGAGATCCGCCGGGTCGTCAGCAACCGGCCGGAGGCCGCAGGGCTCAAGCGCGCGGAACGGGCCGGCATCGAGCCGGTGGCGCTGGATCACCGCATGTTCGACACGCGCGAGGCATTCGACTCGGCGCTGGCCGGGGCAATCGACGCCGCCGCGCCGCGACTGGTCGTGCTGGCGGGCTTCATGCGCATACTCACCGACGGTTTCGTGACCCGCTACACCGGACGGATGATCAACCTGCACCCGTCGCTGCTGCCCGCCTACCGGGGCCTCGACACCTACGAACGATGCCTGCGCGACGGGGTCACAGAACATGGCACCAGCGTCCACTTCGTGACTCCGGAGCTGGACGGCGGGCCGGTGATCGCCCAGGCGCCGGTGGCCGTGCGCGCTGGCGATACCGCGGAAAGCCTCCGCGCCCGGGTTCAGGCGCGCGAGCACCGGCTGCTGCCGGAAGTGGTGCGCTGGTTCGCCGACGGACGCGTGGCCCTCGAGGACGGGCGCGTGCTGTTCAACGGGCGGCCGCTGGAACGACCGATATTGCTGACCGAGGACAACCGACTGATATTGCCCGATGAGACAAGGACGCTCGAGACTGGCCCTTAGCCTTCTGTTGCTCCTGGGCGCGGCCCCCGTGGCGGGCGCCGGCGAATGCGGCGTGCCCACCGAACCCTACACCGCGCAATACGATCTTTATCGCAACGGCGACATCGTGGGGACCACCACCATCCGCCTTGGCCGCCGTGACGACGGCACCTACACCTACGACGTGGACAGCAAGGCGAACCGTGGCTTCGCGGGATTCCTGGGCGCGCATTTCTACGAGCACAGCGACTGGTTGCCCAACGGCAACCGGCCGCGGCCGCTGGTTTACCGCCGCGGACAGGACGTGGCCTTCAGCCACCGCCGCTATGAGGCGTTCTTCAACTGGCACGAGCACAGCGCGCACGGCAAGGCCCGCGACAGGACCTGGGTGGTGGAATCGCTGCCGGAGGACACCGTGGACGACGTGCTGGTCAACCTGGCGCTGATGACGGACCTGCGTTGCGACGTCCATCCGCTGCGTTACAACGTGCTGGACAAGGGCGATCTCGAGGACTGGGCGTTCGACCGGCAGGGCCACGAGTCCATGGACACCCCCGCGGGCACCTTCCAGACGCTCAAGGTGGCGCGCCGGCACGACTCCCCCGACCGGCAGTCACTGAGCTGGCATGCCCCGGAACTGGGTTACCTGGCGGTGCGCATCGAACACGTGGACGGGGCCGGGGACGACCGCTTCGCCATGGCGCTCAAGCGCTTCAGCCCGACCGCCGGCACGGCGCGGACCGGAAGCCAGTAGCCATCCCGGGTCCCGGACCCCGAACTACTACGCCGACGGCAGTGTCACGCCGCGCTGGCCCTGGTACTTGCCCTTGCGGTCCAGGTAGGAAACCTCGCACTCCTCGTCGGACTGAAGGAACACCACCTGGGCCACGCCCTCGTTGGCGTAGATCTTGGCGGGCAACGGGGTGGTGTTTGAAAACTCCAGGGTCACGTGGCCTTCCCACTCCGGCTCCAGCGGCGTGACATTGACGATGATGCCGCAACGCGCGTAGGTGGATTTGCCCAGGCAGATGGTGAGCACGTCACGGGGAATGCGGAAGTACTCGTAGGAGCGCGCCAGGCAGAAGGAATTCGGCGGGATGATGCACACGTCCGCCTTGTGGTCCACGAAGCTCTTGTCGTCGAACGACTTGGGATCGACGATAGCCGAGTTGATGTTGGTGAAGATCTTGAACTCTTCGGCGCAGCGCAGATCGTAGCCGTAACTCGAGGTGCCGTAGGAGATCACCTTGCGGCCGTCCACGGCCCGCACCTGTCCCGGCTCGAAGGGCTCGATCATGCCGTGCTCGGCGGCCATGCGCTTGATCCAGCGGTCTGACTTGACGCTCATCGTGTTGTGATTCCCGTTTGACTGACACCCGCGAATGCGAGCGCTCGATCGCGCGCAAGCGGCTCCTACAACTTACCAATCATTCAATGTTGATCTTCGGCATGCGCACGGCCTCGTTGCGGGCCTTCATGGCCAGCGCGCCCGCGGTGCGCCTGGCGATGTCCCGGTAGCTGGCAGCCACGCTGGAATCCGGTTCGGCCACCACCGTGGGGCGCCCGCCGTCGGCCTGCTCGCGGATGACAATATCCAGCGGCAGCGAGCCCAGGAACGGCACTTGGAACTGCTCGGCCACGCGCTCGCCTCCGCCTTCACCGAAGATGTGTTCCTCGTGACCGCAATTCGAGCACACGTGCGTGCTCATGTTCTCCACGATGCCCAGCACCGGCACGTTCACTTTTTCGAACATGCGCAGGCCCCGCCTCGCGTCCAGCAGCGCGATGTCCTGCGGGGTGGTGACGATCACCGCCCCCGATACCGGCACCCGCTGGGCCAGGGTGAGCTGGATGTCACCGGTGCCTGGCGGCATGTCGATCACCAGGTAGTCCAGGCCCTGCCAATCCGTCTCCGTGAGCAATTGCTGCATGGCCTGGGTAACCATGGGGCCGCGCCAGACCATCGGGGTTTCCTCCTCCACCAGGAAACCGATGGACATGACCTGCAACCCGTAATTGGTCATCGGCCTGATGCGCTTGCCGTCGGTGTCCGGCCGGCCGGAGAGCCCCAGCATGCGCGGCTGGCTGGGTCCGTAGATGTCGGCGTCCAGCACACCCACCGTGGCGCCCTCGGCGGCCAGCGCCAGGGCCAGGTTGGCGGCGACGGTGGACTTGCCCACGCCGCCCTTGCCCGAAGCCACGGCGATCACGTTCTTCACCTCGGGCAGCGGCGTCAGCCCCTGCTGGACCTCGTGGGGCACCACCTTCCAGGTGGCGCTCACGGTGGCGGCGGAAACGCCCTCGAGTCCTTCCAGGACCTGCTTCACGCTGGCCTCGAGCGTCTCGCGCCAGCCTTCGGCGGGATAACCAAGGCGCAGGTCCACGGAAACGCGGTCCCCGTCCACGCCGATGCCGCGCACGGCGCCGGATTCGACCAGGTCGGCGCCGGTGTGGGGATCGGTGATCCCGGCCAGCGCCCGTTCGATGGTTTCTTTGCTGATCTCGCTCATGGGAGGCCGCATTGTAACGGATAGCCGGCCGCCCGCCCCGCCCGGGCATGCCCGGGTGCCTGATCCGCGCCCTACCCCGTGCCATAATGCGCGTTTGCCCGATCCGAGAACCCCGGAAAGCATGAGCTCGACGCGCCAAATACTGGTCACCTGCGCCCTGCCCTACGCCAACGGGCCGCTGCACATCGGAAACATGCTGGAACACGTGCAGGGCGACATCTGGACCCGATTCCAGCGCATGCGCGGCAGCCGCTGCGCCTTCGTTTGCGCGGAGGATGCCCATGGCACGCCCATCATGCTCCGGGCCCGGGAGGAAGGCGTGGCGCCCGAGGACCTGATCGGCAAGATGAAGACCCAACACGTCGCCGACCTGGACGCCTTCCGCATCAGCTACGACAACTATCACTCGACGCATTCGCCGGAAAACCGCGAACTCTCCGAGCTGATCTACGAGCGCCTCGACGAGGCCGGTCATATCGCGAAGCGAACGATTCGCCAGGCCTACGACGAGGAGGCCGGCATGTTCCTGCCGGACCGGTTCATCCGGGGCGAGTGCCCCCGCTGCGGCAGCGCCGACCAGTACGGCGACTCCTGCGAAGTGTGCGGGGCCACCTACAGCCCGGCGGAGCTGAAAAACGCGGTGTCCGTGGTCAGCGGGACTCGGCCGGTGGAGAAGGAGTCAGAGCACTACTTCTTCCGGCTGGGGGATTTCCGGGAAATGCTCCAGGCCTGGATCGAGTCCGAGGCCCTGCAGGCGCCGGTGCGCGGCAAGCTGATGGAATGGTTCCGGGAAGGGTTGAAGGACTGGGACATTTCCAGGGACGCGCCCTACTTCGGCTTCGAGATACCGGGCGCCCCGGGCAAGTACTTCTACGTCTGGCTCGACGCCCCGGTGGGCTACATGGCGAGCTTCAAGAACCTGTGCGAGCGCACCGGCGAGTTCGGGTTCGACGACTTCTGGGCCCCGGATTCGAGGGCCGAGGTCTATCACTTCATCGGCAAGGACATCATCTATTTCCACACCCTGTTCTGGCCGGCCATGCTCAAGGGAGCGGGTTTTCGTATTCCCACGGCGGTGTTCGTGCACGGTTTCCTGACCGTGAACGGCACCAAGATGTCCAAGTCGCGCGGCACCTTCATCATGGCCCGCACCTACCTGGAGCACCTGGACCCGGACTACCTGCGCTACTACTTTGCCGCCAAGCTGGGCCCCGGGGTAGAGGACATCGACCTGAGCCTGGAGGATTTCCGCGCCCGGGTGAACTCCGACCTGGTGGGCAAGTACGTGAACATCGCCAGCCGCGCCGCCGGGTTCATCCACAAGAAATTCGGGGGCAAGCTGGCCCCGGAACTCCCGGAGCCGGAGCTTTACGACCACTTTGCCGGGGCCGGCGAGTCCATCGCCGCCCATTTCGAGGCCAGGGATTTCAACCGGGCCGTGCGCGAGATAATGGCGCTGGCCGACGAGGCCAACCGTTACGTGGCCGAGAAACAGCCCTGGGTTCGCATCAAGGAAGACGGCGCCGAGGCCGAGGTGCATGGCGTGTGCACCCAGGCCATCAACCTGTTCCGGGCGCTCACGGTCTATCTCAAGCCCATCGCGCCGTCCCTGGCCGAGCGCGCCGAGGCATTCCTGAACGACGAGGGGCTGAGCTGGGAAGACGCCGGCCGGCCGCTGCTGAATCACGCCATCAACAAGTTCAAGCCGCTGATGATACGCATCGAGGAAAAGGACGTTGACGCCATGCTGCACGATTCCAAGCAGGACCTGAAAGAGAAGAACGAGAGCAAGCTCGCCGACCCGGAGCCGGAGATCGGCATCGACGACTTCAGCAAAGTGGACCTGCGCGTGGCGCGCATAGCGAAGGCCGAGCACGTGGACGGCGCCGACAAACTGCTGCGCCTGACGCTCGACCTGGGCGCGGAAACGCGCAACGTGTTCGCCGGCATCAAGTCCGCCTACGCGCCGGAGGAGCTTCAAGGCAAGCTTACGGTGATGGTGGCCAATCTGGCGCCGCGCAAGATGCGCTTCGGCGTCTCCGAGGGCATGGTGCTGGCCGCCGGGCCCGGCGGCAAGGACCTGTTCATCCTGGAACCGCACGAAGGCGCGCAACCGGGTATGCGGGTGAAGTAGGAGCCCGCGGACGCGGGCGATCCCAGTGAGCCTGCCATCACGACAACAACCAGGGCCCCCTCCCGTGACCCACCGACTGATTGCCTCGTTCCTGATTACAGCGGCCCTCGCGGTCGCCGCCTGCTCTGGCGCCGGCCCGCAGCCCGCCGAACCCGGGTTCATCCAGAATCCACTGTTCGCCGACCCGTCGGGCGGCAACGGCGTCGGAAAACCCTGGGCCACCATTCAGCACGCCGGCGAGCCTTCCTACCTTTTCACCGTTCGGGACGGAGTGCTTCGCATCGAGCGCGTCGGATCCCAGCCCTACGGAAAGGTTATCCAGGTGTTGCCCGCCGAGAAGCTGCGCGGCAAGACGCTGGCATTCTCGGCGGAGCTCTCCGGTAATCTGGAACCGCTCGACAATCCCTCGGTGCCATGGGCCGACGCCACCGGGCTCGAGGTAATCGTCAAGGGATATTCGGGAAAGAAAGCGCTTCGCATGTTGGGCAAGCGCGTGCTCCTCAATGCCACGAGCGAGCCGGGCCTGACGCCCGGCGAACTGGACTGGACCCGCCAGCGGGTCGTTTTCCAGGTGCCGGAGCAGGCCACGGACGTCGTGGTCGGCATCCGCCTGGTGCTCAACGGCGTTCTCGAGGCGCGTTCGCCGAGCCTGGTGATCGAAGGGAGCGCGGCACGCAACTGACGCCCCGATCGCCAGCGCAGGCCACTCGATTGCGAGAGCCGGGGGCACGCGGTGTTACGATGCATCAACCTCTGCAAACCGATACGCGATCAATGCTCGATCCCATCCGCAGTCACCGCGTCGCCGACCTGGTTCAGTCCGAGATCCGCGCCATGACCCAGCGCTGCGTGGAGCTAGGCGGCGTCAACCTGGGCCAGGGGGTATGCGACACGCCGCCGCCGAGCGAGGTCATTCGCGGCGTGATGCCGGCCATCGAGGCGGGTAAGAACATCTATACCCGTTACGACGGCGTCGGCCGGTTGCGCAGGGCACTGGCGGATAAGCTGTCGCGACACAACGGCCTGGACGTCGACCCGGAACGCGAGGTGGTGGTCACCGCCGGCAGCACGGGCGCATTCGCGGCCACGGTGACCGCGCTCTGCAACCCGGGCGACCGCATCCTCCTGTTCGAGCCCTACTACGGTTATCACCTGAACACGGCGAAGGTGGCCGGGCTCCAGCCCGAGCTTGTGGCGCTGAAGTCCGGTACGTACCGCCTGGATGCCGACCGGCTGGAACGCCAGGCCGAAGGCGCCCGGGCGCTGGTGGTGAACACCCCGGGCAACCCGTGTGGGCGCGTGTTCACCCGGGAGGAGCTCGAGGCCATCGCCGACGTGTGCCGGCGCCACAACCTGCTCTGCATCACCGACGAGATCTACGAGTACTTCCTTTATGACGGTCACGAACACGTCAGCATCGCCACCTTGCCCGGCATGCGGGAGCGCACGGTCACCATCTCGGGCTACTCCAAGACTTTCTCCATCACCGGCTGGCGCATTGGCTACCTGGCCGCGCACCGGGAACTGGCCGCGCCCATCGGGCTGGTGAACGACCTGTACTACGTGTGCGCGGCCTCACCCATGCAGTACGCGGTCGCGGCCGCCCTGGAAGACCTGGGCGACGATTACTACCGGGGCCTGGCACGGGACTACCAGAAGAAGCGCGACCGCTTCTGCGCGGCCCTCGAGGAGGCCGGGCTCGCGCCCACGGTCCCGGAGGGCGCCTACTACGTGCTGGCGGACATCTCCCGGCTGGATCGCAAGACCGCCAGGGAAGCCTGCATGAAACTGCTGGAGGACGCCGGCATCGCCACCATCCCCGGCAGCGCCTTCTTCAAGGACCGCAAGGGCGAGCACCTGGCACGCTTTTGCTTCGCCCGTGACGACGAGACGCTGGACAAGGCCTGCGACATGCTGCGCGAGTGGAGCCGGGAGAAGGCAACCGCCAGCTGAACCGCTCTCGACATCCACGGGTCACATCATTCATGTCATGCATGGCCCGCCTGATCCCCGCCACTGTGGTGAGCACATTGCTGGCGACGTCGGTGTCCTTCGCCGACCCGTCAGCGCTCACGATATCCACCGGAGGCGGGACGATCCACGTGAGAATCCCCGACGGGGACTACAACGTCTCCAGGGACGACATCACGGCCTGGATCCGCAAGGCCGCGCACGCGGTGACCACCTACTACGGCCGTTTCCCGGTCAGCCACCTGGACGTGGAGATTTCGTCCCGGCCCGGCAACGACATTGGCGGTCGCACCTATGGCTGGAAGTTCACGGTGGTTTCGCCGCTGGGCCGGCAGGTGGACCCCTCGGACCTGGGCCACGACTGGGTGATGACCCACGAAATGATCCACATGGCCTTCCCGGACGTTCCGGACGACCAGGACTGGATCAAGGAAGGACTGTCCACCTACGTGGAGCGCATCGCCCGGGCCCAGATCGGCGACCGGGACGTGCCGGCCATGTGGGACGACCTGATGCGCAAGATCCCGCAGGGACTGCCCGCGCCGGGTGACCGCGGGCTCGATCACACCCACACCTGGGGACGCACCTACTGGGGCGGAGCCATGTTCTGCCTGCTGGCCGACGTCCGGATCCGCGAGCACACCCAGAACCGGTATGGGCTCGAGGACGCGCTGCGCGCCATCGTCGACGCCGGCGGCACACTCGATCACCAATGGTCCATCGAACACGCCTTCCGCATCGGCGACGACGCCGTTGGGGTCCCGGTGCTGATGGACCTGTACGACCGCATGAAGGACCGGCCATACACGCCGGATCTTGATGCCCTGTGGCGGCGCCTGGGCGTGATTTCCACCGGGGATGGCGTTCGACTCGATGATGACGCGCCGCTCGCCTCCGTGCGACAGGCCATCACGGCGGGGCCGGCGGCTACAATGACCCGATGAGCGACCTGATCCTGATCCTGGTCGGCACCGTACTGGTGAACAACTTCGTGCTGGTGCGGTTCCTGGGCCTGTGCCCGTTCATGGGGGTGTCCAACAAGCTGGAAGGCGCCATGGGCATGGCCCTGGCCACCACGTTCGTGCTCACGCTCTCATCGGCCGCCAGCTACCTGGTGCATACCTACCTGCTGGTGCCGCTGGACCTGGAGTACCTGCGCACCTTGAGTTTCATCCTGGTGATCGCGGTGCTGGTGCAATTCACCGAGATCGTCATGCGCCGCACCAGCCCACTGCTCTACCGGGTACTGGGCATCTTCCTGCCGCTGATCACGTCCAATTGCGCGGTGCTGGGCGTGGCGCTGTTGAACGTGCAGCAGGGTCACACGCTGCTCGAATCCACGGTTTACGGTTTCGGGGCGGCGGCGGGATTCTCCCTGGTGCTGATCCTGTTCGGCGCGGCACGCGAGCGCATTGCCGCCGCCGACGTGCCCGCGCCGTTCCGGGGCGCGGCCATCGCGCTGATCACCGCCGGCCTGATGTCACTGGCCTTCATGGGCTTCACGGGGCTGGCCGGCCGCTAGCCACGAGTGCGTATAATCGCACCATCAGTCTGATATTCCAGGTATTTTGTAGCCGATGTTGCACGCGATTCTCGCCATGGGCGGCCTGGCGCTGGCCTTCGGGCTGTTGCTGGGCTGGGCCGCGCGCCGTTTCCGGGTGGATTCCGACCCGGTGGTGGAGCGCATCGAGGCGCTGCTGCCCCAGACCCAGTGCGCCCAGTGCGGCTACCCCGGCTGCCGGCCCTACGCGGAGGCCGTGGCCCGGGGCGAGGCGGACATCAACCAGTGCCCGCCGGGTGGTGAGGCGGGCGTCAGGGCGCTGGCGGACCTGCTGGGCCGCGAGCCCAGGCCCCTGAACCCGGACAACGGCGAGGAGCGGCCGCGCACGGTGGCGCTGATCGACGAGGCGCGCTGCATCGGCTGCACGCTTTGCATACAGGCCTGCCCGGTGGACGCCATCGTGGGCGCCGCGCGCCAGATGCACACGGTGATCGCCTCCGAGTGCACGGGGTGCGACCTTTGCCTGGAGCCCTGCCCGGTGGACTGCATCGACATGGTGCCCGTGGAAACCGGCATCCGGCACTGGCAATGGCCGGAGCCCACCCCCGACCGCCCCGGTTGGGGGTCGGCGGCGCGGTAGCGCCTTTCGAGAACGCTGCAGGTACATCCCTGTAGGCTCCGGCGCCGCCATCCCTGGCGACGACGGTCTCGCCAGGCCCCACCGCATCCCCGCCGTGCATACCGCGCTGTCCAAGGGTGTGCGTGGCCCGGGTTCGGGACCGTCTGCAGCAGGGATGCTGCAGTCAAACCCCCAGAGCCTGCCCCGGACTTGATCCGGGGGAGGGGTCCACGGCGTGCCCCGAACACGGGCCACGCGGACCCATATGCCGGCAGTCTCCACGCCAGCGCCGCATGCCGGTATCCTGCACCGATGGCTACGGTAGAGCGCGCCCGGCTCTGGCACTTCCACGGCGGCATCGTCATGGCGCATCACAAGCGCCTGTGCACCACCGAGCCCATACGCGCCGCCGCGCTTCCCGGGACCCTGTACGTCCCCCTCTCCCAGCACGAGGGCCAGCCCGCGGAACCCCTGGTGACCGCCGGTGACCGGGTGCTCAAGGGACAACCCATCGGGGCCGCCGGCGGCTGGCTGAGCGCCCCGGTGCACGCGCCCTCCTCGGGAAAGGTGCGCGCCGTGGAGGACCATGCCGTCCCCCACCCCTCGGGCCTGCCGGCGCCCTGCATCGTCATCGACACCGACGGGGAGGATCGCTGGGGCGAGCATGCCGGCATCGACTGGCATTCCGCTGAACCGGAGACGATTCGCGAGCGGCTGTTCGAGTCCGGCGTGGTGGGCCTGGGCGGTGCCACGTTCCCCAGCCACGTCAAGCTGACCCCCGGCGATGACGGGCCCGTCCACACCCTGATCGTCAACGGCGCGGAGTGCGAGCCCTACATCGCCTGCGACGAGATGCTCATGCGCGAACGCGCCGACGACATAGTTCTGGGCGCGCGAGTACTGCAGCGAGCCTGCGGCGCCACCGACATTCTGATCGCCATCGAGGACCTACGCCCGGAAATCCGCGAGAGCATGGAGCGGGCCGTGCACGCCGACGGCGGCACGGACCTGAAGCTGGCCCTGGTGCCCACGGTTTACCCGGAAGGCGGGGAGAAGCAGCTCATCCAGGTGCTCACCGGGCTCGAGGTACCCGCCGGCGGCCTGCCGCTGGATCTGGGGCTGGTGTGCATGAACGTGGCCACGGCCGTCGCGGCGTACCGGGCCGCGGAACACGGCGAACCGCTTATATCGCGCATCGTCAGCGTTACCGGCCAGGGCATCCGCGAGCCCTGCAATTTCGAGGCCCTGATCGGCACGCCGCTCAGCGAACTGGCGGCGCAGGCGGGCGGCTACGGGGAAAACGTGACCCGCCTGATCGCGGGCGGTCCGCTCATGGGATTCGCGCTGGCATCCGACCAGGTACCCGTGACCAAGGCCACCAATTGCGTGCTCGCGCTGCGCGACGAGCAGGTGCGCCGGCCGCAGCCGCAGATGCCGTGCATACGCTGCATGGAGTGCGTGCGCGTCTGCCCGGCGCAGCTGTTACCGCAACAGCTCTACTGGCACGCCGAGGCGCACGAGTTCGAGAAAAGCCGCGACCTTGGCCTGTTCGACTGCATCGAGTGCGGCTGCTGTGCCATGGTCTGCCCCAGCCAGATCCCGCTGGTGGATTACTATCGGTTCGCCAAGTCGGAACTGCGCGCCGCGGAGGCGGACCGACATCGCGCCGATCATGCCAGGCGCCGCCACGAGGCACGCCAGGCGCGGTTGGCCCGCCAGGAGGCGGAACGCGAGCAGCGGCTGCGGAAGAAGAAGGAAGCGCTCGAACGACGCCCGCGCGGCGACCGGCAGTCCGAGATCCGGGCCGCCGTGGCGCGGGCGCGGGCGAAAAAACGCGACCCGGGCCCGGACTGAACCGGACCGGGGCGATCCCGGAACGCAGAAAGGGGAAATCCGGCCTTGAAGTTTTCGCTTGCAGGCGCACCGCACCTACCGGCTTCGCGCACCGTGGGCGAGGTGATGCGGGACGTGATCTACGCCCTGGTGCCGGGCATTCTCGCCTACGCGTGGTTTTTCGGCATCGGCGTGCTGGTACAGATACTGATCGCCGCGCTCGCCGGGCTCGGCTTCGAGTACGCCATGCTCCGCTTGCGCGGCCGGCCCGTCCAACCTTTCCTGGGCGATTGCAGCGTGCTGATCACCGCGGTGCTTTTGGCACTGTGCCTGCCGCCGCTGATGCCCTGGTGGGCCACGGTGCTGGGCATGTTCTTCGCCGTGGTGGTGGCCAAGCACCTGTATGGCGGGCTGGGCCACAACCTGTTCAACCCCGCCATGGTGGGCTACGTGGTGCTGCTGATCGCGTTCCCCGCCCAGTTCACGCAATGGCTGCCGCCCCGCGGCCTGGCGGAAAGCGGATTGGGCGCGACGGGCGCCCTCCAGGCCATCTTTACCGGCGCCCTCCCCGGCGGGTTTCACTGGGATGCGGTGACGCAGGCCACGCCGCTGGACCTGATCAAGACTCAGACCGCGCTCAACCACACCATCCCGGAAATTCGCCAGAACCCGCTGTTCGGCGACTTCGGCGGGCGAGGCTGGGAGTGGATCGCCAATTTCTATGCCCTCGGCGGAGTCTGGCTGCTCTGGCGCCGGGTGATTTCCTGGCGCATCCCGGTGGCCATGATCGGCTCGGTGATCCTGCTTTCCACCCCCTTCTGGCTCATGGCCCCGGACGTGCATCCCTTCCCCGCCCAACACGTCTTTTCCGGCGGGTTGGTCCTGGGGGCCTTCTTCGTGGCCACCGACCCCGTGAGCGCCAGCACCACCCCAAGGGGGCGCCTGATCTACGCGGCCGGCATTGGCGTGCTCACGCTGGTGATCCGGCGCTGGGGCGGTTACCCGGACGGGGTGGCATTCGCCGTGCTGCTGATGAACATGGCGGTGCCGCTGATCGATACCTACACCGCGCCGCGCATTTACGGGCACCCGAAATGAAGGCCGAGCTGAGACCCGCCGCGGCGCTCACGCTTTTCGCCCTGGGGGCGGCGGCGTTGCTGGCCGTCACCTGGCACTTCACCGCCGGGCGAATCGCCGAGCAGGAGCGCCAGGCCGCGCAACGTGCCCTTTTCGAGATCGTGCCGCCGGAGAGTCACGACAACGACATGCTGGACGACACCATCACCGTGAGGGCGCCCGAATTCCTGGGCACCAAGAAACCCGTTACCGTCTATCGCGCCCGCCGCGACGGCGAGCCCTACGCGGTGGTCATGCCGGTGGTGGCGCCCAACGGCTACTCGGGGCCCATTCACCTGCTCGTCGGGATCCTCGCCGGCGGCCGGCTCGCCGGCGTACGCGTGGTGAGTCACCAGGAAACGCCGGGGCTGGGCGACAAGATAGAGTCCTCGAAAACCGACTGGATCCTGCAGTTCGCCGGCCTGTCGCTCGACAATCCACCGCAGGGCGAATGGGCGGTCAGGGAGGACGGCGGCGCCTTCGATTCCTTCACCGGCGCCACCGTGACGCCGCGCGCCGTCGTGGGAGCGATCAGGAACGCATTGATATACTTCCGCGACCACGAAAAAGCCCTGTTCGCCACAACACCCCAGCGTCCCGACAATTCATGAGCAGCGTACCCAGCCACGCCCGGATCTTTCGCGACGGCGTCTGGCACAACAATGCCGGGCTGGTCCAGTTGCTGGGGCTGTGCCCGCTGCTCGCCGTGAGCAACACCGTGGTCAATGCCCTGGGGCTGGGACTGGCCACCATGCTGGTACTGGTGACCACCAACACCATCGTGTCCACGACCCGCGCGGCGCTGCGCCCCGAGATCCGGATTCCGGTGTTCGTCCTGGTGATCGCCTCCAGCGTCACCGCGGTGGAACTGGTCATGAATGCCTTCTTTCACGACCTCTACCGGACGCTGGGCATTTTCATTCCGCTGATCGTCACCAATTGCGCCATCATCGGCCGGGCCGAGGCCTTCGCGTCGCGACAGGACCCGGGCCGGTCCGCGCTGGACGGGCTGGCCACGGGACTGGGATTCGCGGCCGTGCTGGTGGTCCTGGGTGCGATGCGCGAGGCGCTGGGCCAGGGCACGCTGTTCGCGAACATGGGACTGTTGCTGGGGCCGACCGGGCGGCACCTGGAACTCACGCTGATCCCGAATTACCCCGGTTTCCTGCTGGCGGTGCTGCCTCCCGGGGCGTTCCTGGGACTGGGACTTCTGGTGGCGCTGAAAAACCACCTGGAGAACCGGCGCGCGCGGCCTGTCTCTCAAGCCGCCGCCACGCCGGCCGCCGGGCGGAGCCCGGCATGAACGCGAAAAAGCGCGCGGAGATCTTCCGCAGGCTGAAAGCCCGCAATCCCCATCCCCGCTCCGAGCTCAAGTACCGGAGCGCCTTCGAGCTGCTGGTCGCGGTGATTCTGTCCGCGCAATCCACCGACACCGGAGTGAACAAGGCCACCGCGCAACTGTTCCCGGTGGCGAACACGCCGCGAAAAATGCTTGAACTGGGCCTCACCGGCCTCAAGCGCCAAATCAAGACCATCGGGCTCTACAACAGCAAGGCGAAGAACATCATCGCAAGCTGCCGGATCCTGGTGGACGAACACGAGGGGCGCGTGCCGCGCGACCGCAAGGCACTTGAGGCATTGCCCGGCGTGGGCCGCAAGACCGCCAACGTGGTCCTGAATACCGCCTTTGGCGAGCCGGTGATCGCCGTGGACACCCACATATTCCGGGTCGCCAATCGCACCGGCCTGGCGCGCGGCAAGACACCGCGGGAAGTGGAAGACAAGCTGATGAAATACACGCCGGACGCGTACAAGCACGACGCCCATCACTGGCTGATTCTTCACGGGCGCTACGTGTGCAAGGCGCGCAAGCCGGATTGCCCCAACTGCCCCATCGAGGACCTCTGCGAGTACAAGGACAAGACCTAGTGCCGCCGCGGGCTGCCGGGTGCCCCAGCCGCCCGGCTGAACAGCCTTTCCAGGTCCACCCGGTCGAAGCGATAGTGCTGGCCGCAGAACTCGCAATCCACCGACACCCCGCCGTCTTCCTCGCGGCAGTCCTCCAGGCGCTCGCGGCCCAGGGAACGCAACACGTCCTCGATGCGCTCCCTGGAGCAACGGCAGTGGAATCGAATGGCGCGGGGCTTGAACACCCGGACTTCCTCCTCGTGATAGAGGCGGTGGATCAGATCGCCGGCGTTCAGGGCCGCCAGTTCCGAGCCGGTGAGGGTGTCGGTGAGCATCTGCACCCGGCCCCAGTTCTCCTCCAGTGAAGCGCCCGGCGCGGCGCCGGGCAATTGCTGCAGCATCAGGCCCGCGGCCCGCCGTTGGTCCGCGGCCAGCCAGAAGCGGGTTTCGAGCTGCTCGGACTGGGCGAAGTAGCGCTCGAAAATCCGCGCCAGATCGCCACCCTCCAGGGGTACGATGCCCTGGTAGCGGCGCCCGGAACCCTCCGGGTCCAGGGTAATGACCAGTCGGCCGCCTCCCAGCAGCCTGCTGGCGTCCGCATCCCGCGGCAAGGGATCCCGCCAGCGGGCCGTGCCCCGCACCTCGCTGCTGCTGTTGCACTGCACCACCAGCAGGTTCACCGGCCCGTCGCCCTGGGCCTGCACGGTCACCGACCCGCGCAGCTTCAGGCCGCCGGCGAGCAGCGCCACCGCGGCCAGCGCCTCGCCCAGCAAGCCGCGTACGATGGGCGGATAATCGGTGCGCGCCAACTGGTCCCGCCAGCTCGCGTCCAGGGAAACGTGCTCGCCGCGTACGGCGAAGTGCTCGAACAGGAACCGGAGCAGGCTGTCGTCGGGGCTTTCGAGCCGCTGTCTCGTCAATGGTCTATCCTTGCGGGTACCAATAGTGGAAATCGCCCGTCGGCCCGACGCATACTGATGCCGCGCGCCGTTTCGGGCCAGTGTCGGCAATGCCGGACGGCCGTGCGGGTGAATCCAGACGACGGGCCCGCCCGTATTAGGGGAGATTGTACCGCGGCGGGCGTGCCGCCCCGGCCAATGGGCCGTGAAAGCAGGAACGCGGAACCACCGGTCCTTTGGTGGACGAAGCGTCACCCGGCCGGAGCCGGCGGCGCCGTCGCTGAATTTACGCAACATTCGCCATTCCGGCGAGACGAAAGGGAAAGACCCCTTCGAGGTCATACGTGGAGGCAACATCAATGTCGAAGAAGAGCACCAAAAACGTTCGTATCAAGCCACTCAGCGTCGCCATCGGCGCGGCCTTCGTGACGTCGCTGGCGATCGCGCCCATGGCGTCCGCGAGCGACAACCCGTTTGGCATGCAGTCGCTTCATTCCGGCTACATGGTGGCCGGCGGTGACAAGGCCAAGGAAGAAGGTTCCTGTGGCGGCGACAAGGCCAAGGAAGAAGGCAAGTGCGGCGAAGGCAAATGTGGTGAAGGCAAGTGCGGCGGCGATGACATGGGCGCGCACGTGCACGCGGCCGGAGTCGAGGGCAAGTGTGGCGAAGGCAAGTGCGGCGAAGGCAAGTGCGGCAGTGACGACATCGGCGCGCACGTGCACTCGCAGGGCGGCGACAAGGAAGACGCCGAAGGCTCCTGCGGCGGCCGCGCCTGATACCACCCGTGAGCGACCTGCGCAATCGAGAAGTGGGAGGCGCAGGCCTGGGACTGCGGCGGGCCCTGCTGGGCCCGCTGCAGGACCGGGAACCGGTGCCCGTGGATTTCATGGAAGTGGCGCCGGAGAACTGGATCAACGTGGGCGGACGGCTCGGCAAGCAGTTTCGCGGCTTCACGGAACGCCACCCGTTCGTCTGCCACGGCCTCTCGCTGTCCCTGGGCGGACCTTCCCCGCTTGACGAGACGTTTCTGCACAAGGTCCGGGAATTCCTGGACCAACACGGCATCCGCCGCTACACCGAGCACCTGAGTTACTGCACCGACGAGGGGCACCTTTACGACTTGATGCCCATCCCGTTCACCGATGAGGCGGTGCATCACGTGGCGTCGCGCATCCGTCGCACGCAGGAGATCCTGGAACGCCGCATCGCGGTGGAAAACGTTTCCTATTACGCGGCACCCGGCCGCGAAATGGACGAGATCGAGTTCATCAACGCGGTCATCGGCGAGGCCGACTGCGACCTGCTGCTCGACGTCAACAACATCTACGTCAACAGCATCAATCATCGCTACGATCCGGTGGCATTCCTGCGCTCGCTGCCGGGCGACCGCGTCGTCTACGTTCACATCGCCGGCCACTACAACCAGGCCGAGGATCTGATCGTGGACACCCACGGCGCGCCGGTCATCGGTAACGTCTGGGACCTGCTGGAAACCTCCTACCGGACATTCGGCATCATGCCGACTCTGCTCGAGCGCGACTTCAATTTCCCGCCGGTGGACGAGCTGCTGGCCGAGGTCGAAAGAATCCGCGGGATCCAGCGACGCGTGGCAGCCGATTCTCCCGCCGCGCGCCGGGCGTGATGGCCAACACGCCCCTGTTCGAACTCCAGAAGGCGTTCGCGGCGCACATCCGCGACCCGGACCACGCACCGCCGCCCGGCGACGTGGAAGACCGTCGCATGGCCATTTACCGGGAACTCTTCTACAACAACGTCCAGGGCTTCCTGGCGGGCAACTTCCCGGTCATCCGCAAGCTCTACGGCGACGAAGGCTGGCAGGCCCTGGTCCGGAGTTTCTATGCCCACCACAGGGCGCACACACCCCTGTTTCCGGAATTGCCGCGGGAATTCCTTCGTTACCTGCAGGATGAAAGGGGCGTACGGGACGGCGACCCGCCGTTTCTCCTGGAACTGGCCCACTACGAGTGGGTGGAGCTGGCGCTGACCCTGGACGAGTACGAGCTGGACGAGATCGAGGCCGACCCGGAGGGTGATCTGCTTGGCGGCGTTCCCGTTTTCTCTCCCCTGGCCTGGCCGCTGAGTTACCGGTGGCCGGTGCACCAGATCCGGCCCGACTTCCAGCCGTCCGAGCCCCCGCCGGAGGCCACGCATCTTCTGGTCAATCGCGACCGGCGATTCCGGATCCGGTTTCTGGAACTCAACCCCGTCACGGCGCGCCTGGTGACCCTGCTGAAAGCGGGTGAGGGCCTGACGGGTCTTGAATGCCTGGAGCGCATCGCGACCGAACTGGACCATCCGCGCCCGGACAGTGTGATCGAGGCCGGAACCCGGGTCCTGACCGATCTGCGCGAGCGCGACGTGGTGTTGGGCACCCGCAACTGATCGAGCGAACCGCCGGAGCTTTCCATGCAAGCCATTGCCCGCTTCCTGGGTGGACTCTCCGCACGCCTGAGCCGGGCCGCGGACGTGGTGCCGCCGCTGTTCCTCAGGCTGATCCTGGCCTGGGAATACTACGAGTCCGGCATCACCAAGCTGCGAGGAGAGAACTGGTTTGGACAGATCCAGGGCAACTTCCCGTTCCCGTTCAACCACGTTCCGCCGGACCTGAGCTGGGCGATGGCCACCGGCTTCGAACTCGCCGGCGCAGCGGCGCTGTTCCTGGGACTTTTCACGCGGTTCTTCGCGTTCTCCCTGATCATTCTCACCGCCGTGGCCACGGCGGCCGTGCACTGGCCAATGGACTGGATGGGGCTCGGACAGCTTTGGACCCGAGGCTATGACATCTCCGATGCGTCGGGCGGTAATTTCAAACTGCCGCTGATCTACCTGGTCATGCTCCTGCCCCTGGTGTTCAGTGGCGCCGGCAAGCTCAGCCTGGATGAGCTGCTCTGCCGCTGGCTGAACTGCCGGGACTGGGCACCACAGGCACCGCCGCTGGAAAGCGCGGCATTGGCCCTGGGCGTGCTGGGAATCAGCGTGGTCTTCGTGCTTGCCAAGCTGGGGCTGCTGCTGTTGGCGCTGGCGGTGGTGATCCTCATCGCCGCGCGTCTCGGCACGCCGGGCGGGCGGACACCCGCGCGGCCGGGCGATTGACAAAACAAAGGACCGAAGAGCCGCCGAGGCCGGCAATCAGCTCTCATCCGCGACCGCCACCCGCCAGTTCAGATCGCTCCCCGCCATGAAGGGCACCAGCTCGCCGTCACCGTAGGGCAGCCATTCCGGCACCCGCCAGGGCTCGCGGACCAGCTTCAACCGGGCCCCGTTGACCGGCAGTCCATAGAACCCGGGGCCGTGGCGGCTGGCGAAACCCTTCAGCCGGTCCAGGGCGCCCGCCTGCTCGAACACCTGCGCGTAAAGCGGCATCGCCGCGTGGGCGGTGAATACACCCGCGCAGCCGCAGGCGCTTTCCTTGGCGCTGCGCGGGTGCGGCGCGCTGTCCGTGCCCAGGAAAAAGCGCGGACTGTCCGACGTGGCCGCCTCTACCAGCGCGGCGCGATGCGCCTCGGCCTTGGCGATGGGCGCGCAATAAAGATGCGGGCGAATGCCGCCGGCGAGCAGGTGGTTGCGGTTGATCATCAGGTGGTGCGCGGTAATGGTCGCCGCCACGCCCTCGCGCGCCCCTTTAACGAACTCCACGCCCTCCCTGCTCGTGACGTGCTCGAGCACCACCCGAAGTCGCGGAAACCGTTCGACGATCCGCGACAGGTGGCGCTCGATGAACACCGCCTCCCGGTCGAACACGTCCACGTCCGGGTCGGTGACCTCCCCGTGCACCAGCAGCGGCAGACCGGCCGCCTGCATGGCGTCCAGCACCGGGTCCAGGCGGTGAAGCGATGCAACGCCCGAGTCCGAGTGGGTGGTGGCCCCGGCCGGATACAGCTTGACCGCGGTGACCCCCGCTTGCCGGGCGGCCTCGATGTCCGCCGGCCTGGTGCGTTCCGTCAGATAGAGGGTCATGAGCGGCTCGAGGGTGGCGCCCGCCGGCAGCGCCCCGCGGATTCGATCCCGGTATTGCCCGGCCCGCGCGGCCGTGGTCACCGGCGGGTCCAGGTTCGGCATGACGATGGCGCGGCCGAACTGCGCGGCGCTGTATGGCAGCACGGCCCGCATCGCGGCGCCGTCGCGCAGGTGCAGGTGCCAGTCGTCGGGAAGCGGGATTTCGAGTTCCATTGCCAGGGAGCCTGGAAGTGTCAGTGGCGTCGGTGGCCGGGGTTCAATAGACGCATTGCACCTTGTCGCCGCTCTGGCGCAAAAGGTCGATCAGTCCCTCCGGGCCGTAAAGGTGCAGCGCACCGACGGCGACGAAAGCGTTGCCCCGCTCGAGCTCGGGCTGCATGCGCTTCACCATCCTGTGGTTGCGCTCGACGATGGCCTGGCGCCTGAAGCGCCCGGCCAGGTCCTTCGGGAGGTCGGCCATGTACTGCGAGTCGAGCTTTTCCAGGGCGATCGGATCCCTGGACAGGTAGGCCCGGATCAACTCGTCCAGGGAATCGCCCAGGTTCCCCCGGTTGTCCAGGGTGGTGCGCAACAGCTCGATCTGCTCGTCCATGGAAAGGCCGGTAAAGAACGTCAATTGTTCCTCCGCGTGTTCCAACCCCACGGCGTGCTTGTCCGCCTGCAGGGCGCGATTGTAGAGCATCAGGTCGAGGAACAGACCCGACTCCGGGCGCGGGAAGCTGAGCGTCACCGCCACCGCCCACGGTTTCATCTTGATCGCCAGCCCCTCGCCAACGCCATGCTCGGTGAGGGCATCCACGGCCTGGCGATAGAGCTTCTCGTCCAGGACGCTTTTCAGGTTCCGCTGGTCCTGGAAATACATCTGCTTGAACACCTTCTGCGTGGAGCCGAAATCGGGGATCAGCTCCATGACGAAAGTGTCGGCCGACTTGAAGGCGTCTTCCACCGGCTTTCCCAGGGTCAGCACCCTGGGGTCCTCCGAGTGGATGGTGCCGAACAGGTGGCTCGGGGGCGCCGCCGGGGGATCCACACGCCAGAGCAGTCCACAGGTTTCCTCGGCCCGGGCGGCGGACAGCGCCAGGACCGCGGCGAGGGCGAGCAGGATTCGGGCAGTCCGGGGAATCGGTGGCAACGTCGTCCGTGCATTCGGCGGGACCATGGATTATCCTGCCACGGATGTCTTCAGCCAGGCAAAAACTCTCCATCGCCGATCGTTTCCGCGGCTTTCTGCCCATTGTCGTGGATGTGGAAACCGGCGGTTTCAACTCCCGCACCGACGCCCTGCTGGAGATCGCCGCCCAGATCATCGAAATGGACGGCGAGGGACGCCTGAACCCGGGCGAGTTGCACTCCGCGCACGTGGTTCCGTTCAAGGGCGCCAACATCGAACAGCGTTCGCTGGAAGTCACGGGGATCGATCCCACCCACCCGTTCCGGGGCGCCCTGGAGGAACGCGAGGCGCTGAAGACGATCTTCCAGCCCGTGCGCGCCGCGCTGCGAGCCACCGGCTGCCACCGGGCAGTACTGGTGGGTCACAACCCGTCCTTCGATCTCGGCTTCCTGAACGCGGCGGTGGAACGCACCGGCATTCGGCGCAATCCCTTCCATCCCTTCAGCACTTTCGACACCGCCACGCTGGGCGGGCTGGCCTACGGCCAGACCGTGCTGGCGCGCATCGTCCAGGCCGCCGACCTGGACTGGGACAGCGACCAGGCGCATTCGGCGGTTTACGACACGGAACGCACCGCCAAGCTGTTCTGCGACATCGTCAATCGCTGGGATACCGAGATCGGGCTGCCCGCCCCCGTCCGCCAGCGGCACATGGCGACCTCGTAGCAGCGCACTCAGCACTCAGCCCTACCATATCCGCCACCACCCGGCGATTCGATGGTGAGCACGTCGCCGGCCTTCAGCGTGGTGGTGAATTTCCCGGACATGGACTTTCCGTTGACCAGGTTGCGTCCGCGTTCGCCGGGCCCGCCGCCCTCCAACCCCCAGGGCGCCAGCAGGCGACGCTCGCTGAGCACGCTGACGCTGGTTTCCCGGAGAAACTCGTACTCGCGCACCAGTCCGTCGCCGCCGCGGCGGCGTCCGGCGCCCCCGGAGCCTCGGCGCACGGCGTAGCGGCGAACGCGCAGGGGAAAATGCAGCTCCAGCACCTCCACCGGGGTGTTGAGCGTGTTGCTCATGTGGCTGTGGACGGCGCTCAGGCCCCCGCCGTCGCGACCGGCACCCATGCCGCCGCCGATGGTTTCGTAGTAGTCCCAGGCGGCACCGGCCTGCGTCGATCCCATGCCCAGGTTGTTCAGCGTGCCCTGGCTGGCCGCGGCCATTCGCGCGGGCAGCGCTTTCGCCAGGGCTCCGCAAACCGCGTCCACGACCCGGGAACTGGTTTCCACGTTACCCGCCACCACGGCGGCCGGGCGCCTGGCGTTCAAGAGGCACCCCTCGGGAGCCTGCAGGGTGATGGGACGCATCATGCCCGCGCAGGCGGGCACCTGGTCGGGCATCAGGCAGCGAAACGCGTAGAAGACGCCCGCCGCGGCCACCGACAGTGGGCAGTTGAGATTGCCCCGGGTCTGCGGTGCGGTGCCGGTGAAATCCACCCGGGCGGTCTCGCCGCTCACCGCCACGTTCACGTGGATGGGCAGCTCTCCCGAACCCTGACCGTCACCGTCCATGTAGTCCGTGAACTCGTATTCCCCGTCCGGGATCCCGGCCACTGCCGTTCGCGCCAGCCGCTCCGCGTAATCGTTGAGCGCCGCCAGGCTGTGGTCGAAATTCTCCGCGCCCCATTGCTCGATCAGCGCCTCCAGGCGCTGCGCGCCGATGCGGTTGGCGCTGAGCTGGGCGTTCAGGTCGCCGCGCATCAGCTCCGGGTCCCGGGTCCCGTTTGCCAGGCGGTCAAAAAGCCCGGCGTCCTCCCCGCCCGCCTTCACCAGTCGGCTCGGGGGGATCACCATGCCCTCCTCCTCCAGGCGCGTGGACAGCGGCATGGAGCCGGGTGTTTCGGACCCGATGTCCGCGTGGTGAGCACGGTTGGCGACGTAACCACGCAGTTCCCCGTCGTGGTGCACCGGCGCGATCAGGGTCACGTCCGGCAGGTGGGTGCCGCCCAGGTAAGGGTCGTTGACGATCAGCTGGTCTCCCGGCGCCAGCTCGATGGAAGACACGATGCCTCGCATGGCGTAGGCCATGCTGCCCAGATGCACGGGAATGTGCGCGGCCTGGGCGCAGAGCGCCCCCTCGGCGTCGAACACGGCACAGGAAAAATCCAGCCGGTCGCGGATGTTGGGGGAAAACGAGGCGCGCCTGAGCACCGCTCCCATCTCGTCACACACCGCGGCCATGCGACTGGCGAACACTGACAGGGCGACGGCGTCCGGTTGATTCATGGCACGGCGGCTCTTAGACTGAATCCAGTCACCGGCGGGAACGCGACGGTCCCGGCGGCATCGCTTTCCCCGATGCGCGGAAGTCCCGAACCACCCGGGGCGACTTCCTTCATTCTACACAGTGACACTCACAAGGAGCCGTCATGAGTTTCAAACTTCCCGATCTTCCCTACGAGCGCGATGCGCTCGCCCCGCACATTTCCGAGGAAACCCTAGACTACCACTACGGCAAGCATCACCAGACCTACGTAAACACGCTGAACAAGCTGGTGGATGGCACCGAGTGGGCCGGCAAGTCGCTGGAAGAGGTGGTCAAGGGCAGCTCCGGCAAGCTGTTCAACCAGGCCGCCCAGCACTGGAATCATTCCTTCTACTGGGAATGCATGAGCCCCAACGGCGGCGGCAAGCCGTCAGGCGCGCTCGCCGAGGCCATCGACAAGAAATACGGCTCGTTCGACAAGTTCGCCGAGGAGTTCAAGCAGGCGGCGCTGGGCACCTTCGGCTCGGGCTGGGCCTGGCTGGTGAAGACCGGCGACGGCGTGGACATCGTCAGCAAGTCCAACGCCGGCAACCCGCTCACCGACGGCCAGACCCCGCTACTCACCTGCGACGTCTGGGAGCATGCCTACTACATCGACTACCGCAACGCCCGTCCCAAGTACGTGGACGCGTTTTTCGAGCTGATCAACTGGGAAAACGCCGCCAAGGCGCTCGGCTCCTGAATCGCCGGCTGCCGCGGCGGGCGCCGGCGCCCGCCGCGGTCCCGATTGCCCGACGGCAGGAACCGAATGTAAGATCGCCCTTTACCGGCCGCCATAGCGGCCGTTTTTCGTTGGCAATATCCGCCGGACGGGCAAACGACCCATGAACGACTACCTGATGGATACCTACGCGCGCCTTCCCGTGAGCCTGGTGCGCGGCGACGGCGCCTGGATCTACGACGAGCAGGGCAAGCGCTACCTGGACACGGTGACGGGTATCGGGGTGTGCGGCCTGGGGCACGCCCATCCCGAAATCGCCGAGGCCATGGCGGAGCAGGCGCGCACCCTGGTGCACGCGGGGAACGTGGCGCGCATGCCCCTGCAGGAAAGGCTTGCCGAGCGCCTGTGTCGAATCACCGGCATGGAACGTGCGTTCTTCTGCAACTCCGGGGCGGAAGCCAACGAGTGCGCCCTGAAGATCGCCCGGCGTGTCGGACACGAACATGACGTGGAAAGCCCCGAAGTGGTGGTGGCGGAAGGCAGCTTCCACGGACGCACGCTGGCCATGCTCAGCGCCTCGGGCAGCCGCAAGGTCCAGGCCGGCTTCGAGCCGCTGGTGCAGGGTTTCGTTCGCGTGCCCTACGGCGACGCTGCCGCGCTGGAGAGTGTGGCCCGGCACAGCCCGTCCGTGGTGGCGGTGATGCTGGAACCGATCCAGGGCGAAGGCGGCGTGGTCTCGCCGCCGGAAGGCTATCTGCGCAAAGTACGCGAAATCTGCGATGCGAACGGCTGGCTGCTGATTCTCGACGAAGTCCAGACCGGTCTTTGCAAGACGGGCCGCTGGTACGCGTGCCAGCACGACGACGTGCTCCCCGACGTCCTGACAACGGCCAAGGCGCTGGGCAACGGCCTGCCCATCGGTGCCTGCCTGGCCCGGGGCGAGGCGGCCACGGTGCTCAAGCCCGGCAAGCACGGCTCCACCTTCGGCGGCAATCCGCTGGCCTGCCGCACCGCGCTCATGGTGCTGGACATCATGGAGCGGGACCGGCTTTACGAACGGGCCCAATCCGTCGGCGAGAGCCTGCTCGGCCGGTTGCGGGAAAGGCTCGCGGGCAACGACCGGGTGGTCGCCGTGCGCGGACGCGGACTGATGCTGGGCATCGAACTCGACGCCCCGGCCGGCGAGTTGAAGCACGCCGCACTCAAGCGCGGCGTGCTGCTCAACGTCACCCGCGAGAAGGTGATCCGGCTGTTGCCGCCGCTCACCATCGCCGAGGACGAACTCGACCTGCTGGTGGACGTGCTCGGCGAGATCCTGGACGCCTTCCGCGAGGCGGCCTGAGGGCCGGCGCTGGCCGCAGGTCGCGCGGGTTGCGGCTTCGCGTCAACCCACGCTACGGCCTGCGCCTATTGCCTCATCGCTTCTTTGCGATGCGGTACATGGCGTACATAAGCCCCGCGATGACCACCAGACCCGGCAACGACCCGTAGGGTTCATTGGCGATTGCCATCACGTCGCGCTCGCCGCTGAGCACGATGGGAATGGCCAGCAGAATGCCCACCAGCGCCTCGCCGGTGATCAGCCCGGCGGAGAACAGCACGCCGTGCCGGCGTCCCTCGCTTTCCTCGCCGCCGGAGATCTTCTCCGAGAAATGCGCGATCAGGCCGCCCAGGAAAATGGGCGTGGCCAGTTCCAGGGGGAGGTAAATGCCCACGGCCACGGCCAGCACCGGCGAGCGCCAGTCGCTGCCCTTTGCCTTGAGGGTCTCGTCGATGACGATCACCACGGCGGCCACCACCATGCCCAGCATGATCATGTTCCAGGGCAGGCCCTCGCCGAACACGCCCTGGGTCACCGAGGCCATCAGGGTGGCCTGGGGCGCCTGCAACGAGTTCGGGTGCTCGGCGGTGGGAGGCCCGAAGCCGTAGGCGTGCATCAGGAGCATCAGGATCGGCGCCAGTACCAGCGCGGCGCTGATGGTGCCCACGCCCTGCATGACCTGCTGGCGCCAGGGCGTGGCGCCCACGATGTAGCCGCACTTCAGGTCCTGCAGGTTATCACCGGCGATGGCCGCCGCGCAGCACACCACGGCGCCCACGAAAATCGCGGTTGCCGGTCCCTCCGGGTGCCCCTGCCCCATCATCAGCAGCAGCAGGAAGGCCGAGAACGTGATGGTGGCGATCGTGATGCCCGAGATCGGGTTGTTGGAAGAACCCACCAGGCCGGCCATGTAGGCGGCCACGGAGGAGAACAGGAATCCTGTGATCACCATGACCACGGCCATGCTCAGGCTGATGCCGATGTTGTTGGTGACCAGTTGGTAAAGGATGAAGATCGGTACCACGAACAGCACGATGCCGCCCAGCACCAGGTTCATGGGCATGTCCTGATCGGTATGGTCGACGTTGGCGGTCTTGGCGTGGCGGACCTGGTGCAGGCCGCTCTTGATGCCCGACAGCAGCGACTTGCGCATGGAAATCAGCGCCCAGATCCCGCCCAGCAGCATGGAGCCCACGCCCACGAAGCGGATCTTTCGGTTCCAGATGTCGAAGGCCGCGTCGATCACCGAGCCGGTGGCCATGGTGTGGGCGAGCTGCGGGTCGGTCTGGTGGTAGAGTGCCGCGTAGATCGGGATGCCGATGAACCAGGCGATGCCGCCGCCGATGAACACCAGCATGGCGATATTCAGCCGCACGATGTAGCCAACGCCCAAAAGCGCCGGCGACAGGTTGCTGCCAATGAAGGCGATGGAATTGCCCACGTAGGTGGCCGCCTGCCCCACGCCGTTCCAGAGCGCCAGGCCCGAATCGCACAGCTTGATGAACCCGCCCACCAGGCCGGCGCTGGCCAGGTACTTGAGCCCGGCGCCGCCCTGCTCGTCGCCGACCTTGAGCACCTCGGCGGTGGCCACGCCCTCCGGGAACACCAGTTTCTCCTCCACGATCAGGGAGCGACGCAGGGGAATGGTGAACAGCACGCCCAGCAGGCCGCCCAGGCCCGCGATGGTGGTCACCCAGATGTAGTCGAAGCTCTGCCAGTAACCCATCAGAACCAGCGCGGGGATGGTGAAGATCACGCCCGCCGCCAGGGACTCGCCGGCCGAGGCCGCGGTCTGGACGATGTTGTTCTCGAGGATGTTCGATTCCTTGAACATCCTGAGCACGCCCATGGAAATCACCGCCGCCGGGATCGAGGCCGAGACGGTGAGACCCGCGAACAGGCCCAGGTAGGCGTTCGCGCCGGCCAGGATCATCGACAACAGGATGCCAAGGACGATGGCCTTGACCGTGAGCTGCGGCAAAATCGGCGCCTGGGCGCCGGGTTCGGGCTGGTTCATGCTGCCCCCTCCAGAGTTATTGGTTGTTGGCCCCCGAATGCTCGGGTCACTCTACACCATCCGTGAGAACGTCTCGAAACGGGTTCGTCGCGGTAGCCAGGCATGGGTGCGCGCGGCTTGGGCGGTGGTGGCAGCCTGGGCGGCGGCGCGGTAGCGCCTGTCGAGAACGCTGCAAGTACGTCCGTGTAAGCTCCGGCGCCGCCATCCCTGGCGACGACGGTCTCGCCAGGCCCCACCGCACCCCCGCCGTGGTATCGCGCTGTCCCAGGGTGTGCGTGGCCCGGGTTCGGGACCGTCTGCAGCAGGGATGCTGCAGTCGAGCCCCCAGAGCCTGCCCCGGACTTGATCCGGGGGAGGGGTCCACGGCGTGTCTCGAACACGGGCCTCGCGCACCCAAGTTTCGACGTTTCCGCCCAGTCGCGAATCAGGCGCGCGAAGCGGCGCTCAGGAGGATTCCCCGTCCACCAGCCCCGTGACCCCCGCGAAATGCCGTCCCAGCACCAGCGCGAACTTGCCCACCAGCGCCTGCAGGCCCATCAGACTGTCCGCGCGCAGGGTCACGTGGCCCACCTTGCGGCCCTCCCGGGGCGCCTTGCCGTAGTCGTGCCAGTGGGCCTTCTCGCAGGCCAGCGCCTGGGCCGCGTCCGGCATGGCGCCGATCCAGTTGATCATCGCCGAGCAGCCCAGCGCGTCGGTCGCTCCCAGGGGCCAGCCCAGGACGGCGCGCATGTGGTTCTCGAACTGGCTGGTTTCCGCCCCCTCGATGGTCCAGTGTCCCGAGTTGTGCACCCTCGGCGCCATCTCGTTGGCAAGCAGCTCATCGCCCATGTCGAACAGTTCCAGGGCCAGCACGCCCACGTAATTGAAATGTTCCAGGAGCTTCTGCACGTACTGGCGGCCGCGCTCGAAGGTGGCGTCGCCGCTGGCCGGCGCGAAGCTGGTGGCCAGAATGCCCGAGCGATGGCGGTTCTCGGTGAGGGGCCAGAAGCGGATCTCGCCGTCGGCGCCGCGCACGGCGAGCACCGACACCTCGCGCCTGAAACGCATGAACTGCTCCACGATCAGCGCGCGGCCGGAGAGCGCCTGCCACGCCTCCTCCAGGTCATCCGCGCTCTCCAGCAGGCGTTGCCCCTTGCCGTCATAGCCGCCGCTTCGGGTCTTCACCACGCAAGGATAGCCCAACTCGTCCGCCGCCTCGCGCAACTGCCCGGCCGTGTCCACGGGCCGGAATGCCGGTGTGGGGATGCCCAGTTTGGTGAACACCGTCTTCTCGGCGAGCCGGTCCTGGGAGGCCTCCAGGGCGTCTGCGGGCGGGAACACGGGCACGCGCTGTTCCATCCAGCGCGCCGCGTCCACGGGCACGTTCTCGAAGTCGTAGGTGGCGACGTCGCAGCTGTCCGCCAGCTTGCCCAGCGCCCGGCGGTCGTCGAAAGCGCCCTGGATCAGCCGCCCGGTGCGCGCCGCGCAGGCATCGTCCTTCGGGTCAAGGAACACGAACTCCAGCCCCAGCGGTATGCCGGCCAGCCCCATCATGCGGCCCAGTTGGCCGCCTCCGACCACGCCGACCTTCACGAGGTCTCCCGCGGGTCCGGGTGGGCAAGCACCTGCTCGGTGCGCTGCTGGCGCCAGGCGCCCAGGCGGTTCCGCACGCCCTCGTCACCGAGCGCCAGGATGGCGGCGGCAAAGAGCGCCGCGTTGGCCGCCCCCGATGTCCCGATGGCGAACGTGGCCACGGGCACACCCGCCGGCATCTGGACGATGGAGAGCAGCGAATCGAGCCCATTCAGGGCGCGGGAGCGCACCGGCACGCCCAGCACCGGCAGGGTCGTTTTCGCCGCCACCATGCCCGGCAGGTGTGCCGCGCCGCCGGCGCCGGCGATGATCACCTTAAGACCGCGCCCGCGCGCCTGCTCGGCGTATTCATACAGCAGGTCGGGAGTCCGGTGCGCCGAGACCACCCGCACCTCGTGGGGAATCTCCAGCTCGTCGAGAATGCCGGCCGCCCGGGACAGCGTCTTCCAGTCCGACCTCGAACCCATGATGATGCCCACCTGGACGCTCATGTCGCGCTCGCGTTCATCGGAAAGGGCGGATTGTACCCGCCGCGGCGGACAGGGCCAACGCGGACCGGCGAGCAAGCCGCCCCTGCTACACTAGCTACCTCGCGGCCGCCCGGAGCGGCGCGGGACCAGCAGACATCCATTCGGAAAATTTCGACGACCATGGGCATCGACAAGAAACTCCTGGACATCCTGTGCGATCCGGTCACCAAGGTGCCCGTGACGGTGCTGCCGGGCAAGAAACTCGAGCGGCTCAACGGCGACATCGAGAAGGGCGAGGTGCGCTACGTGAGCGGCGAGACCGTGGACCGGATCCTGGAAGCCGGGTTGATCACCGAGGACGGCAAGGTGATCTACCGCATCGACGACGACATCCCCGTCATGCTCGAGGACATGGGCATCGGCACCACCCAGTTCGAGAACTGGTGAGGCGGCGCTGAAGCCCCTTCCCGGGGCGAACGCCCTAACGCGCGACAAGATGCCGCTCCCACTTCTGCGGGAAGACAACTGCTCTAGGTTCGTGCCGAGGGCCTGGCGAGCGCCAGCGAGTACCACTGGTCCGGGGCGTCGAAGCGCTCCACCATTTCGAAACCGCCCTCTTCCAGCAACCGGTTCATGCTCTCAGGCGAGAACTTGCGGCTGACCTCGGTGAGGATCCGCTCTCCCTGCTCCAGTTCGAGGCTCTCCCCCAGCGCACCGATGATTACCTTCTGTCGGGCCGTGGATTCGAGATACATCTCTATCTGCGAGCGCTCCTCGTCGAAACGGGCCACGTGCCGGAAGCGCCGCTGGTCGAAATTGGCATCCAGCTCACGGTTGAGGACGCTCAGCATATTGAGATTGAACGCCGCGGTGAGGCCCTCGGCGTCGTTGTAAGCGGCTTCCAGCACGGCGCGGTCCTTGACCCGGTCCATGCCGATCAGCAGGTAGTCGTCGGAATCCAGGTGCCCGGCAAGCTCGCGCAGGAATTCCACCCCGTCACCCTGGGGAAAGTTGCCGATGGTGCCGCCCAGGAACAGCACGAGCTCGCGCCCCGGCATGGCCGGGAGATTGCCCAGCCCGCCGGAATAGTCGCCCACCAGGGGCCTCACGTCGAGCCAGGGATACTCCCGTTTCAGCTCCCGGCCGGTACGCACCAGGATCTCCTCGCTCACGTCCAGGGGCCAGTACACCGGATGCACGTTCAGCCCCCGGCAGGCCTCGAGCAGGGTGCGGGTCTTCCTGGACGTGCCGCTGCCCAGCTCGAAGAGCTGCTCGGGCCGCGTCAGCCGGATCACCCTGGCCGCGGAGTCCTCCAGCAGCGCCTGCTCGGTGCGGGTCGGGTAATACTCGGGGGTGTCGCAAATCCGGTCGAACAGAAGGGAACCGCGCTCGTCGTAGAAGTACTTCGGCGGCAGGCTGCGGGGTGGCGACAGCAGGCTGCGGCGCACGTGGTCGGCCAGCGTCGGCACGGCGCGGTCCGGCGCCAACGGCTGCGCCTGCAGGCGGCTTTCGTCCATGTGCTGGGAGGGGCGTGTCATTGGGGCCGGATAAGGCTACCATTGTGGTATGGGTAAAGACACGCCGCCCGGGCAGAAGCCTTTCAAGGGGACGGGGCGCGGCATAGGGGAAAGACCGCCGTGGCGCCGTGGGGGAAATCTCTCGCCCGGCGAACCAGGTCGACGACCGCTGCTACCGGCGGTCTGTGACGCGCATCACCTTTTCCGGATTCGTTTTGCGCTAGCCTCGGCTTTGGGAATCTTTGCCCGGCCGCAGGACGCGGCCCGCCAGCGCCATAGCGAGTTGCCCCAATGAACGAGAAAAAACCGGCAAAGGTCATCAACCTCAAGCCACATCAGGACGCCCGGGACAGCACCCGGGAAGATATCGGCGAGCTGCTCGCCGCCTGTCGCAGCATCAGCCTCAAGCGCCTGGGCGCCACCCTCGGCACGCTGTTCGAACGCGCCGACGACGCGTTGTTCGACTATGGGGAGAAGGCCGACACCAACGCCCAGCAGATGGAGTACTTCGACAGCATGCGCGAGTTGCGCCGCAAGCGCGCGGTGGCCGAGCGGCTGTTCCAGCAGGAGGTCGCCAAGGGATTCTCAGGCTTCAGCAAGCGCCGGCCCGCCTCCGCGGAGGGCGAAGACGGGGAAGCAGTGGACGAGGATCAGCTCAGCCTGGTGGGCGACGAGGAGCTGGAGGAAACCCTGGCGGTCACCAACATGGTGACCAAGGCCGAGAGCAAGTACTCCCAGGACCTGAACGCACTGAATCAGCGGCTCTCCGTGCTAAGCGGCGGCAGCGCCGTGGACGCCAGGACCAACCCGGTCGGCCCGACCTGCATTTGCGAATCCTTCCGCAGCGCCTCCACCGAGTTCGAGCTGGACACCCACGCGCGTCTGATCATCTTCAAGCTCTTCGACCGTTTCGTGGTGGGCGAGCTGGAGCCGCTCTACTCCGAATTGAACCAGCTGCTGGTGAATGCCGGCGTGCTGCCGCAGATCAAGGCGCCGCTCAAGCGCCGCAGGGAAACGCCGACGCCCCCGGCCGGCGAACAGCGCGAGGGCGCCCGGTCTGGCCAGAACGCCGGACCGGCCGGCTCGGAATCCGGTGGCACCGGCGTGTCGGCCGAGGAAGGCGAGGCCATGCACGCCATTCGCGAGCTGCTCGCCTCGCGCCACGAGTCGGAAGCCCAGGGAGACGCCTCCCAGTACCATTACAACCCCTTCGACGACGAGGCCCTGATCGGGCACAAGCCCTCGGTCACGGCCTATTACGCCCACCTGGATCTGATCAACGCTCTCGCCGTGCTGCAGGGTGAAATCGCGCGCACGGCGCGCACGATCCAGCCGGGTGCCGTGGGCGAGATCAAGGACCAGTTGATCTCCCAGGTCCGCAAGCTCACGGATACGGCCAAGCAGCAGAAGATGTCCAGCACGGACGAGGACACCATCGACCTCGTCGGCATGCTGTTCGAGTTCATTCTCACCGACCGCAACCTGCCGGACACCATCCAGGCCGTGCTCAGCCGCCTGCAGATCCCGTACCTCAAGATTGCGCTGGTCGACCGCCGTTTCTTCGCCCAGCGCGGTCACCCGGCGCGGCGGCTGCTGGACGACATGGCCCGCGCCGGCATCGGCTGGACGCCGGAGAACGACAAGGACAACAAGCTGCTGGACAAGATGCGGGAAATCGTGGACCGCATCCTGGCCGAGTTCGACGACGACGTGGACCTGTTCGACGAGCTGGTGGCCGATTTCGATGAGTTCATCAGCAAGTACCGGCGCGTGGCGGAGGTTGCCGAGAAGCGGACCACGGAAGCGACCCGCGGCCGCGAGCGTCTCACCGAGGCGCGCAAGCAGGCGGCCCGGGAGATCATCGGTCGCCTGGAGGCCAACCGGCTGCCGGAGGTGGTGCAGAACCTGCTGGCCCGTCCCTGGGCCAACGTGCTGGTGCTCACCCTTCTGCGTCACGGCGAGAACAGCCAGGAATGGGTGCAGGCGCTGCAGGTTGCAGATGACCTGGTCTGGGCGGTCCAGCCCAAGACCGACGAGGCGGACCGCGCCCGCCTGCTCGAGCTCGTGCACCCGCTGAGCGAGGCGATCCGCGAGGGTCTCGCCCTGGTGGCGCTGCACGACGACGAGGTGGAACGAATTCTTTCCGAGCTTTCCGACTGCATCGAGGGCGTACTCAACGACCGTCCGCCGGAGCCGGTGGAAATGGCCGAGGAACCCGCCGCGTCCGACCAGACGCCGGAGTGGATGTCGGAGATGAGCGAGGAAGAGCCCGTGGCCGAGGCCGCCGAGGCGGGCGACGAGGAATACGTGCAGGCCGTAAAGGAAATTCCGCTCGGCACCTGGATGGAATTCAGCGAGGACGACGGCACCCCACAGCGGGCCAAGCTCTCCTGGATCAGCCCCATCAGCCACCGTTACCTGTTCGTCAACCAGAAGGGCCTGAAAGTGGCCGACAAGACGCGGGACGAACTGGCGCGCGCGCTGCGCGAGGGTCATGCCTCCGTGCTCGACGACGTGCCGTTGTTCGACCGCGCCCTGGACGCCATCGCCCATCGGCTGCGCGAAGGGCGCCCGGAAGGCCCCGCCGAACGAGGGAACCACTGATCAATTCTCCCGGCTCGCGTTGCTGGCTCAGAACGCCGCTGGTTAGGCGGAGGGCGAGAGACAGTAGCCGAAGCTACGGCCGAGTCCGACAACGCAACCAGCGGCGTTCTGAGCCGCAACCCCTTGTGGGACGGGGCCTTGCACGTTCAGGGCGGCGTTGCTTCGGCGCTCATGTAGGCTAGGCTACACCACGCGCCTCGCGCCTTGCCCTGCACGTACAAGGCACACCGTCGCGACCGTGAGAATTGATCAGTGGTTCCCTAGGTCATTAGGGACGAGACCTGGCTCCCCCGGTTCCGGAGACACAAGTGGAACCAGACCGAACAAGGAGCCCCTCCCAGCAGATCCGCAGTCCTTGCCGCCCGGCCTTGCCGGGCGGTCTTCTATGGGTGAGAGAAAAGAAAAAGGGGAATGAAACGGGCCGTCGGCGTGGGACAATTCGACTACACTGTTGATGCCCCGGAATCCGGCGGGAGAACACGCGTGGAAGTAACTGCCGAGCAGATACGCGCGCAGGTGCGTGGCGCGCTCGACGAGGACGTTGGTGCGGGTGACCTGACCGCCGCGCTGATACCGGCAAATGCGACGGCGCGGGCGACGGTGATCGCTCGTGAACGTGCCGTGCTTTGCGGGAGGGAATGGTTCGACGCGGCTTTTGCGGAGATCGACGCGGACGTGCGCGTTACCTGGCACAAGCTCGATGGCGAACGCCTCTCCCCCGGCGAAGTCCTCTGCGAGCTCTCAGGGCCGGCGCGGGCCCTGCTCACCGGGGAGCGCACCGCGCTCAATTTCCTGCAACTGCTCTCGGGCACCGCGACCGCCACGCGGGCCTACGCCGAGGCCGTCGACGGCACCGGCGCCAGGGTGCTGGACACGCGCAAGACCATTCCGGGGCTGCGGATGGCGCAGAAGTACGCGGTGCGCTGCGGCGGCGGTACCAATCACCGGATGGGGCTATTCGACGCCCTGCTGATCAAGGAAAACCACATCGTTTCCGCGGGTTCCATCAGCGATGCAGTGAGAGCCGGCAAGGCGAGTGGCAAGCCCGTGGAAGTGGAGGTAGAGGACCTGGACGGGTTGCGGGAGGCGATGGCGGCGGGCGCCGACCGCGTGCTGCTCGACAACTTCGATCTGCATACCATGCGCGAGGCCGCAAGGGTGGCCAATGGCAGCATCGAGCTGGAAGCCTCCGGGAACGTGACGCTACAGGGCATCCGTGAGATCGCCGAAACCGGCGTGGACTACATCTCGGTCGGCGCCATCACGAAGAACGTGAAGGCGGTGGACTTTTCGATGCGGTTCAATCAGGGTAAAGAGCAAAGATAAAAGACAAGCAGTCCTGGCTTTCATCTTTCCTCTTTTCTCTTACAACTTTGCTCTCTCGCTCATCCGAAAGGATGAGCGAGAATGATGTTCTCATCCCGGTCCGGACCGGTGGAGAGCATGTGTATGGGACATTCAACGAGCTCCGTGATGCGCTCCAGGTAGCGCTTGGCATTCTCCGGGAGCTGGTTCCACTCCGTGAGTGACTTGGTGGACTCGCTCCAGCCGGGCAGGTCCTCGTAGACGGGCTCGCACTCGGCCCAGCCCTCCGCTTCCAGGGGCGGCACCACCCGCTCTTCCCCGTGCCAGCGATAGCCCGTGCAGATCTTCAGGCTGTCCAGCCCGTCGAGCACGTCGAGCTTGGTGATGCATAGGCCGGAGAGCCCATTGAGCAGCACCGCCCGGCGCACCGCCACCGCGTCCAGCCACCCGCAGCGCCTGGGCCGGCCGGTGGTAGCCCCGAATTCCTTGCCCCGCTCGGCCAGTCGCCGGCCCACGTCGTCTTCCAGCTCGGTGGGGAACGGGCCGCCGCCCACGCGTGTCGTATAGGCCTTGGTGATGCCCAGCACGTAGTCCAGGTCGGCAGCCCCCACGCCGGAGCCGGCACAGGCGCCGCCCACCGTGGTATTGGAGGACGTGACGTAGGGGTAGGTGCCGTGGTCGATGTCCAGCAGGGTGCCCTGGGCGCCCTCGAACAGCACGTCGGCTTCCCGCTGGCGCAGTCGGTGCAGTCGCTCGCTGACATCGGTGGTGAGCGGGGCGATGTACTCGCCGAGAGCCACCGCCTCGTCCAGTACCTGCCCGTAATCCGGGGGCGTCACCCCGTAATAGTGTTCGAGCACGAAACCGTGGTAGTCCATCACCGGCTCGAGCTTCTCCTTCAGCCGCGACGGGTGGATCAGGTCCGCCACCCTGATGGCGCGCCGCGCCACCTTGTCCTCGTAGGCCGGACCGATGCCCCGCCCCGTGGTGCCGATGGCGCCCTTGCCAAGCCGTGCCTCCCGGGCCCTGTCGAGGGCCGTGTGGTAGGGCATGATCACCGGGCAGGCGGGGCTGACGCGGAGTCGCTCGCGGACACCGATGCCGCGCTCCTCCAGCGTGTCGATCTCGTTGCGCAGGGCCTCGGGGGAAAGCACGACGCCATTGCCGATCAGGCACTGCACGCCCCTGCGCAGGATGCCGGAAGGGATCAGGTGCAGGATCGTCTTCTCGCCGTCGATCACGAGGGTGTGACCGGCATTGTGCCCGCCCTGGAAGCGGACCACGGCGGATACCTGCTCGGTCAAAAGGTCGACGACCTTGCCCTTGCCCTCGTCACCCCACTGGGTGCCGACGATGACGACGAAACGTCCCATTACTCGACTCCGTCAACTCCGGCCGTCGGTAAGGCCGCGTCCGTCACCTGACGACGTAAAGCAGCAGCAGCCCGGCCAACATGCTCATGGCCCCGATCACGCGAAGCACGCGATTGTCCAGGGACGCGGCCTGCAGCATGGCGCGTCGCCAGGTTTCGGGGGTGACGAATGGAAGAATGCCTTCCAGCACCAGAACCAGCGCCACGGCACTGAACAGATCCCTCAACACGGCAGAAACCTTTGCAACCCGTCAGTTCTTCCCGGCCCCGGACTTGAACTCGCCGGCCCCTTCGTTGAAGTAGTCGAAGAAGTCGGAATTCGGGTCCAGCACGAACAGGTCCGAGCGGTCCTTGAAAGTCTTCCGGTAGGCTTCCAGGCTGCGGCTGAAGGAATAGAACTCCGGGTCGTCGCTAAAGGCCTCGGCGTAGATGCTGGTGGCCTTGGCGTCGCCCTCGCCGCGGAAACCCTGCGCGTCCCGGTATGCCTCGGCCAGGATTACCGTGCGCTTTTTCTCGGCCTCCGCGCGAATGCGCTCCGACTGCTCACGGCCCTCGGCGCGCAGCTCATTGGCCACCCGGGAGCGCTCCGCTCGCATGCGCTGGAACACGGATTCGCTGACTTCCTCGGGAAGGTCGATCCGCTTGACGCGCACGTCCACGATGGAAATGCCCAATTCATCAGTGTTCTTGTCCGCGGACTTGCGCAGGATGGTCATGATCTCCCCGCGCTGGTCGGTAACCACCTCGCGCAGCGTGCGCTTGGCGAACTCCGCCCGCAAACCATCCTTGATGATCTGGCTGAGCCGCTGCCTCGCGCTGAACTCGTCGCCGTGGGTTGCTATGTAGAAGGCCGACGGGTCGCTGATCCGCCATTTCACGAACGAATCGACGATCACGTCCTTCTTTTCCGAAGTGAGGAAACGCTCGGGCTCGGCGTCCAGCGTGAGAATGCGCTTGTCGAAGGTCCGGATCTTGTTGACCACGGGCAGTTTGAAGTGCAGCCCCGGCTGGATGTCCTTCTCGACGATCTCGCCAAAACGGAACTTGAGCGCCAGTTCCGTCTGCGACACCCGGTACATGGACGACCACGCGAGGGCCACCAGTGCAATGGCGATAATGGCGGCTAGTTGTTTCATCCGCGTCCACCTCCACGGCTGCGATCGGGCTGCCTTGACGGGTACGAGTCGGGTGGCGTCACCACGGTGGCCTGCCCGGTCCCCGAGTCGGAGTCGAGCCGGTACGGCACCTTGACGTCGTTGCGCCCGCGAATCAGTTCGTCCAGCGGCAGGTAGAACATGTTGTTGCCGGACTTCACGTCCACGATCACCTTGCTCACCTGGCTGAACACCTCTTCCATGGTCTCCAGGTACATGCGCCGGCGGGTAATCTGCGGCGCCTTCTCGTACTCGGTGAGCAGCAGGCCGAAGCGCTTCGCATTACCCTGTGCCCGGGCAATGGTGCTCTCCCGGTAGGCCTTGGCCTCCTCCAGGTTGCGGGCGGCCTGGCCGCGCGCTTCCGGGATGATGCTGTTGGAGTATGCCTGCGCTTCGTTGACGAAACGCTCCCGGTCCTCGCGCGCCTTGATGGCGTCGTCGAACGCGTCCTTGACCTGCTTGGGCGGGCGCACGTCGGCCAGGTTGACCAGGTTGACCTGGAGCCCGGTGCCGTAGCGGTCCAAGATCTCCTGCAGCAACTGCTTGGTCTCGTCGGCCACCTGGGCGCGCCCGGAACCCAGCAGGAAATCCATCTCGTGACTGCCCACCACTTCGCGCAGCGAGCTCTCCGCGGCCTCGTGCAACGTCTCCTCCGGCTGGCGCACGTTGAACAGGAAGGCCTTCGCGTCCTTCACCCGGTACTGGACACTCATGTCCACGCTGACCAGATTCTCGTCCGAAGTGAGCATTTGCGCCTGGTGAGAGGCCTGGCGTACCTGGGACACGTCCACCTCGGTGACGCTCTCCACCGGACGGGGGAAATGCACGTTGAGGCCCGGCTGCAGGGTGCGCTCGAATTCGCCGAAGCGCAGCACGACGCCGACCTCGCCCTGATCGATTTGCGACACCGAGTCGTAGATCAGCCAGGCACCGAGCAGCAGCACCACGATGTAGAGCGCGCCGGTGACGCCCGAACCGCCGGACCCGCCGCCGCCACCACCGCGGCCCCCGGTTCCGCCACCGAACAGGGAACGCAGGCGGCTTTTCGCCTTGCGCAGTGCCTCGTCAAGGTCCGGCGGGCCCTGCTGCCGGTCGCCCCAGGGGTTCTTGTTGCCGTCTTTGTCGTCGTTCCAAGCCATGCCTTGTCCAATGCGCCGCGCGGGCGCCGGATTGGGTCGCCTTGCAAAGGGTGTCAATTGTAGGGGTCACGGGGCGCAGGTGCCACTCGGGGCGATCCCGCGATGCCGGCCGCGCGACTCAGCGCGCTGTTGCAGTCCCCGCCCGCTGGAGCAGCGTGCGCCGCACCAGCCGGCCGTCCTCGCCGCCCAGCCCCACCAGCCGGCGCGCCTGGCGCTCGGGGAGCAACACCTCCATGGACCAGCCGCCCTGTGCATTGGCGCGCTCGTCCAGCACCGCGCCCAGCTCGTGCAGGCGCGCGCGCAGACGTCCCGCCTGCGGCGGAAGCTCGATGCGCCGGTGCAGCCGGAACTCGTCCAGGCGCCTGTCGATGGCCTGCTCCAGCAGGTCCAGGCCGTCGCCGGTGGCAGCGGAAACCCAGACCCGCACGGGCCTGCCCAACCCGTCCGTCTCGATCCGCGGGAGGGCGCCGCCCAGGTCGATCTTGTTGTACACCTCGAGGCGCGGGATATCGTCCGCGTCGATTTCCTCGAGCACGGCTTCGACCTGGCTCTTGCAGGCGTCGCGCTCAGGGTCGGCGGCGTCCACCACGTGCAGCAACAGGTCCGCCTCGCGGCTCTCCTCCAGGGTGGCCCGGAAGGCCGCCACCAGCTCGTGGGGCAGGTGCCGGATGAAACCCACGGTATCGGCCAGCACCACCGGCGGCCCCTGGCGCTCCATGCGCCGCAGGGTCGGATCCAGGGTGGCGAACAGCTGGTCCGCCACGAACACGCCGCCCCGGGTCAGGGCGTTGAACAGCGTGGACTTGCCGGCGTTGGTGTAGCCCACCAGGGAGACCAGGGGCACTTCCCGGCGCTGCCGTCCGCGGCGGTTCTCCGCCCGCTGCCTGCGCACCTTCTCCAGCCGGTCGCGCAGGTGGCGGATGCGCTCGCCAAGCAGCCGGCGGTCGGTCTCGAGCTGGGTTTCACCCGGGCCACGCAGGCCGATGCCGCCCTTCTGGCGTTCCAGGTGGGTCCAACCGCGCACCAGGCGCGTGGACAGATGACGGAGCTGGGCCAGCTCCACCTGCAGCTTGCCCTCGTGGGTGCGCGCCCGCTGGGCGAACAGGTCGAGAATCAGGGTGGTACGGTCCAGGACCCGGCACTTCAGCGAGCGCTCCAGGTTGCGCTCCTGCACCGGGGTGAGCGCGTGATTGACCAGCACCAGATCCGCGCCGTTCTCGGCGACGATGCCGGCCACCTCCTCCACCTTGCCGGTACCGACGAAAAACTTCGGGTCGGGCCGGTCACGGCGGGCGCGGACCTCCGCCACCGGCGTGACGCCGGCGGACGTGGCCAGATCCCGGAATTCCGCCAGGGCCTCGCGGTCCCGCTCCGCCGGCAACTCCGGCTGGACGAGTACGGCGCGATTGCCGGCATCGGGTCGTTCGAGGAACAGGGTATTTCGCTGGGCCGTCATCCGCGGTCCTGCCGGGCAATGGCGCATGCGGCCCGGCGGCGAGGCTGGTCTGGGATCGGCGCCGCCCTCAAGGCGGCGCCCGTCGTGGTCGTGAGGAGCCCTTTCAGGCGTTGCCCTCCTCGTGACCGCCTTCCGGTGCGCTCACGCGCACGGCCCGGGCGGGCACGATGGTCGAGATGGCGTGCTTGTAGATCATCTGGCTCACGCTGTTGCGAAGCAGCACCACGAACTGATCGAAGGACTCGATCTGTCCCTGCAGCTTGATGCCGTTCACCAGGTAGATCGAAACCGGAATGCGTTCGCGACGCAGGGCGTTCAGAAACGGCTCTTGAAGGGATTGCCCTTTGGCCATCGTTCTCTCCTTTTTGTTATTCCGGCGCATATTGCTGCCGTCGCGGCCAGATGGGACGCGTCCGCCGGCCGCGGTTTCCTGTCATCAGTTTACCACAGGGACGGCTGGATACACCGCAAAATATGCGCATTTTCAGTTAAGAAATGCCCGGATTTCGCGACGGATACAGGCCAAATCAGAATCATCATTCCAATTCAACACATGGGCTTCCGTCTCGCGACGTAACCAGGTGCACTGGCGCTTGGCGAGCTGCCGGGTCGCGGCGATTCCTCGCGCCACCATTTCACCATGGTCCAGGCGCCCCTCCAGGTGGCGCCAGGCCTGGCGGTACCCCACCGAGCGCACCGACGGCAATGAATCGTCCAGGTCGCCGCGTTCGTATAGACAACGGACTTCGTCCAGAAATCCACGTTCCAGCATGCCGTGGAACCGCTCGGCGATGCGCCGGTGGAGCCGCTCGCGCTGAGGTGGTGCCAGGGCCAGCCGGAAGACCCGCCAGTCCGGAGCCTCGCCGCCGCCGGCCTGGAGCTCCGCCAGGGGCCGGCCGGTAAGCCGAAAAACCTCCAGTGCCCGCTTGATCCGCTGGGGATCGTTGGGGTGCAGGCGCCGGGCGCTCCCGGGGTCCACCGCGGCCAGGCGCCGGTGCAGGCCGGGGCTGCCCTCTTCGGCCTGGAGGCGGTCCAACTCCGCGCGCAGCGCCGGGTCGGCGGAGGGCATGGGCGAGAGTCCCTCCAGCAGGGCCCGAAAGTACAGCATGGTGCCGCCCGCCAGGATGGGCAGCCGGCCGCGCCCGGCGATTTCCGTCACCGCCTCGCGCGCGTCGTCGGCGAACTCCGCCGCGGAATAGGCCAGCGCCGGGTCGCGGATGTCGATCAGGTGATGAGGGATCTCGGCGCGCAACTCCAGCCCCGGCTTGGCGGTACCAATGTCCATGCCCACGTACACCTGCGCCGAGTCCACGCTGACGATCTCGCCATCGAACTCGCGCGCCAGCTCGGCGGCGAGCTCGGTCTTGCCCACCGCCGTCGGTCCCATGATCGCCAGTACCCTGATCCGTTCTCCCAAGCCCAGCTTGCCTCGTCATTGGAAATCCGGATTTTCTCACGCAGAGACGCGGCGGCACAGGGAGACGTGAATTGCCTTGCGCACGGGCGCGAAAAAGGGTTGCAGGAGCGGCATCCCTGCCGCGAACCCGACGCTTGGTATCCTACTGCCCGCGCAGGAAGAGCCGGTCCAGCTCCTTCACTGAGAGCTGCACCCAGGTGGGCCGGCCGTGGTTGCACTGCCCGGAGCGCTCGGTGCGCTCCATGTCGCGCAGCAGCGCGTCCATTTCCTTGAGGGTGAGCCTTCGGTTCGCCCGCACCGAACCGTGGCAGGCCATGGTGGCCAGCAGGTGGTCGGTGGCCGCCGCCACCCGGTCGCTGCCGCCATGGGTCTCCAGGTCGGAAATTACGTCGCGCACCAGTTGCGCCGGGTCGGCGCCGGCGAGCAGCGCTGGCACCCGGCGCGCCCGCAGGGTTTCCGGGCCCGCCCGGTCCACCTCGAAGCCCAGTTCCGCGAACACCTCGGCGTGCTCTGCCGCCAGGTCCGCTTCGCGCTCGCTCACCGCCACGTTCACCGGCACCAGCAACTGTTGCGAGCGAACGCCATCCGCGGCCCGGCTTTCCTTGAGCCGCTCATAGACGATGCGCTCGTGGGCGGCGTGCATGTCCACCAGCACCAGGCCCCGGTCGTTCTGGGCCAGGATGAAAATGCCGTGGAGCTGAGCCAGGGCGAAGCCCAGGGGCGGCACTGCCCCGTCCGTCTCCTCCGGCAGTCTTTTCGGCGGCGGCGCCGCGTGAAGTTCCCGCAGGGCGCGGCCGGGATCCGTGGCGAAGGACTCCGCCACCCCCAGCGGCATGGCGGCCTGGGAAGCGCCGCCGGTGGGGCCCGGCGGGGGCCCGTATTCACCCGGGGCCGGGGCGGCCTGCGCCCCGGCCCGCGCGCCGGCAAGCGCCTCGTCCAGGGTGCGGAACAGAAAATCGTGCACCAGGCGGCCGTCACGAAAGCGCACCTCGTGCTTCCGGGGGTGCACGTTCACGTCCACCCGCGATGGGTCCAGGCTCAGGAAAAGCACGTAGGCCGGGTGGCGCCCGTGGAACAGCACGTCCCGGTAGGCCTGGCGAATGGCGTGAGCCACCAGCCGGTCCCGTACCATGCGCCCGTTCACGAAAAAGTACTGCTGGTCCGCCTGGGCGCGGTTGTAGGTGGGCAGGCCGACCCATCCGGTGAGCGCCAGCCCGGCGCCCGCGTGTTCCACCGCCAGCGACTGCTCCAGGAACGACGACCCCATCAGCGCCGCCACCCGGCGGGCCTCGTCCCCGGCGGGAAGGGCCCGTGCCAGCCGTCCATTGTGGCGCAGCGTGATCTCGATGCCCGGGCGCGACAGCGCCAGGCGCCGCAGCAGGTCCTCCACGTGGCCGAACTCGGTGCGCTCGGTGCGCAGGAACTTGCGCCTGGCCGGGGTGTTGTAGAACAGGTCCCGGACCGTCACCGTTGTGCCGCGCGGGTGCGGCGCCGGCTCCGGATCGGATACCTGGCCGCTTTCCGAGCGAACGCGCAGGCCGTGTTCCAGGTTACCGGCCCGCGACACCAGCTCCAGGCGGGACACCGAGGCGATGCTGGCCAGCGCTTCGCCACGAAAACCCAGGCTGGCCACGGATTCCAGGTCGTCGAGCGAGCCGATCTTGCTGGTGGCGTGGGGAGCCAGTGCCAGCGGCAGATCCCCGGGGCCGATGCCGGCGCCGTCGTCCCGCACGCGCACCAGGCGCGCGCCACCGGCTTCCACCTCTACCTCGATGCGCGTGGCCCCGGCGTCCAGGCTGTTTTCCACCAGTTCCTTGACCACGGACGCGGGCCGCTCCACCACTTCGCCAGCGGCGATCTGGTCGACAAGTTGGGCGGGCAGTACCTGGATGGACGGCATGGGTGAGGCAGCTTATCACGCGGTCGGGCCGTCTCCGGCGCGCTTGTGGGCCGGCGGCGATTCGGGGCAGAATCGCCTTTTCTTCGCTTCAATCCATCGGGGGACCCTGGACCGGCCGGCAACCCGCTGACCGGCCCCGCCGCGCCGCCGCGCCGGCGCGTAGCGCCATGACCACGCCTACCGACCACGACGACCCCACGGCCGCCCTGCCAGGCTCCGGCGGACCCTCAAGCGAGGAGCTGCGGCTGCCCGCGCGCATGGGGCAGTACGTGCTGGTGGAGCTTCTCGGCCGGGGCGCCATGGGCCGCGTGTACCGCGCCGACCAGCTCGAGCCGGTGCGCCGCGTCGTGGCGGTCAAGCTGCTTTCCACAGAGTTGGTGGACGCCGACGTCCTGGCCCGGTTCGAGGCCGAGCGCCAGGCGCTGGCCCTGATGAGCCACCCCAACATCGCCCAGGTCTTCGATGCCGGCACCACCTCGCGCGGCCAGCCGTATTTCGTCATGGAATACGTGCCAGGCGAGAACCTGGTGCGCTACTGCGACGGGCACCGGCTGGGGCTGGCGGAGCGGCTGCGGCTGCTCGCGAAAGTGGTCGCCGCCATCCGCCACGCGCACCAGAAGGGCGTCATCCACCGGGACATCAAGCCGTCCAACATCCTGGTGACCGACAGCGACGGTGGCGCTTCCCCCAAGGTCATCGACTTCGGCCTGGCCAAGGCCGTCGCCGGTCACCTGGCCGACCACAGTCTGCAAACCCACTACGGCACACTGCTCGGGACCCCGGCCTACATGAGCCCGGAACAGGCCGCGCTGTCCTCGGAGGCCGTGGACACCCGCAGCGACATCTACGCGCTGGGGCTGGTGCTCTACGAGCTGCTTACGGGCAAGCTCCCCTTCGGCCGGATGGGCGACCGGCGCACCACCATCGAGCAGATGCTGCGCGCCATCCGCGAGGACGAGCCGCCCCGGCCGAGCCAGGAGGCGGCCCGGCTGGGCCCCGACGGATTGCCGCCGGGCATTGGGCCCAACGCCGCGAAAGCCCTGCGCCGGGACCTGGACTGGATCGTGCTCAAGTGTCTGGCCAAGCAGCCGGACGAACGCTACGCCAGCGCCGCGGACCTGCACGCCGACCTGGAGCGGTTCCTGGGCGGCGAACCGGTACTGGCGCGGCGTTCCACGCTGGGCTACGTGCTGGCCAAGGGAGCGCGCCGCCACCGCGTGCCGCTGGCCGTGGGCACCACCATCGTGGCGCTTTCACTGGTGCTCGGCGGCGGATGGCTGAACAGCCGCGCCCAGAGTGCGTCGCGCGCCGAGGCGGCACAGCGTTTCGGCCAGTCCGTGGAGCGTCTGGACAACTTGCTGCGCCTCAGCCACACCATCCCGCTGCACGAGGTCACGTCCGTCCGCGAGCACCTGTCGGACCGCGCCGAGACCCTGGAAGAACAGTTGCCACGCATGGACGAGTGGTCGAGGGGCCCGGCCCGCTATGCCCTGGGCCGCGTCTATCTGTCGCTGGGCCGGATCCAGCCCGCGCTGCGGCAACTGAAGGCCGCCTGGCAGGGCGGCTATCGCCAGCCGGAAGTGGCCTACGCCCTGGGGCTTGCCTACGGGCGGCTGTACCGGGCCGGTCTCGAGGCCCTGGAAGGCCAGCGCGACGGCGAGCGCCGCCGGGCGCGTGAAGCGGAGTTGATCCACCAGTACCGCGACCCGGCCATCGACTTCCTGGGGCGCGCCGGCGAGGGATCCGATGGCGCCAGCCAGTACGGCGACGCGCTGATCGCGCTCTACGAGCGCCGCCACGAGGAAGCCAGGCGGCTCGCTGAAGGCGCGCTGGAAAAGGCCCCCTGGCTTTACGAAGCGGTGGATCTGATTGGCGATGCCTGGCGCGAACAGGGCAATGAGCGGCGCGACTCCGGCGACTTCGAGGCGGCCATGGCGGATTACGCCAACGCGCGCGACGCCTATGCGAAGGCGGCCGGAATCGGCGAAAGCGACCCGGCCACCCATGCCCGGTTGTGCGCCCTGGCCGCCGATCAATTGCGGTTACATCTTTACGGGCCAGACTCGGACGTCAGCGGAGTGTTTGAATCGGGGCAGGCCGCCTGTGACCGGGCACTGACGGCGCTGCCGGGCGACCACGCGGCCCTGTCGAACATGGCCCGTCTGTTGATGCTCCAGGGCCGCGTGGTGGAAAAGCAGGGCGGCGACCCGGTGCCGTTGTACCGCAAGGCCGCCGACGCCGGGGAACGCTCCGCCGACGCGGCCCCGGACTCGGAGGCCGGCCTGAACACCGCGGGCACCGCCTACCAGCGCCTGGCAGAGTTCGAGTCCGACAGTAGCGGCGCCGATCCGAGCGAGTGGCTGGCCAAGGCCGGCCACGCCTATGAGCGGGCGCTTGGCATCGCGCCGGAGAATCCGGATCTCTACAACGAGCTCGGCAACGTGCACGCCATCCGCGGCGAACACCTGGAGTTCTACGCCGGCGGCAATCCCATGCCGGACTACCGGCAGGCCATCGACTACTACCACCAGGCGATACGCCGACGCCCGGACTCGCCGTATTTCTTCAACAATCTGGGCATCGCGTATGCCGACGCGGCCGGATATGCGCGTACCAACGGCGACGACCCGGTGCCCTGGTTCGACAAGGCCTTCGACAGCTATGGCCGGGCGCTCGAGATCAAGCCGGACCACGTCTATGCGCTGAACAACCTCGGCATCGCCTACGTGGAGCGCGCCCGGTACGCGGCCGACCGCTACGAAAGCCCAATGCCCTGGCTGGACCGGGCCGAAAATAGCCTGGACCAGGCAGTTCGCCTCAAACCCGGCTACCACAACGGCTGGCATAACCTGGGCCGCGTCTTCCTGAATCGCGTCCACGCCCTTTCCGGCCAGGGACGCGACCCGACGCAGGCCGCGCAGAAGGCGCTGCAGGCGTTCAACAGGGCCAACGACATCTATGCGTCCGCGGATACCTGGCTCAACGTTGGCAACGTGAACCAGGACATGGGCGAATGGCTGCGAGGCAGGGGCCGGGACCCGACCGCCAGGCTGGATGCGGCCTGGGACGCCTACGCGGAAGCGCTGGCGCTGGTCCCGAATCACACCCATGCACTGGAGAACCGCTGGGACGTGGAAACCGAACGCGGCTACTGGGCCATGGCCAACGGGGGCGACCCGCGGCCCGCGGCGCGACGTGCCGCGGCGGGACTCGCCGAAGTGGCGAAACGGGTGCCCGAACGCTACGAACCGCTGGAGAAGCGGGCACGGGCACTGACGCTGATCGCGCATTACGAGGTGCTGAAGGGAATGGCCGCCGGCGATTCACTTGCGGCGGCGGCCGACGCCTTCCGGCAGGCCCTGGCGTTGAACGCCAACCCACTGCGCCTGCGCGTCGGGGCGGCGAGCGTCGCCATGCTGGAGGCGGAGGATGCGTTGGACCGACACCGCTCCGCAGGGCCCGCGCTGGAACGTGCCCGGAAGCTGCTGGACGACGCCACGGGCCCGGACGCCGCAGCGCCTCCACTGCTCCGCGCCGATATCGACCTGGCGCTGCTCGAGGCGCGCGCGAAGGCGGTCGCGGGCAATTCGGCGGCGCCGGATCTGGAACGCGCTCGCCGCCTTTACGCGCGGCTCGAGACACGCCAGCCCGATCATCCGGCCACGCGGCGAGTGGCCGCCACCCTGGGCTACTGGTCGCTGATGCTGGGTCCCGCGGATGCCCCGCCGGAGAGCGGCGAGTCCGCAATCGCCGCCGTGGACCGGTTGCTGGATTCCAATCCCCGGGACGGCGAAGCCTGGGCCTTGAAGGCGGGTATCCTGGCCCGCCTGGACCGCGACGCGGACGCTGACGAGGCGAGAGGCAAGGCCCTGGCGATCAATGCGTCGCTCGCCCACTGGCCGGGAAGCCGCTGAATCCTCCGTTTCAGCCGGGCTCTACCGCCAGGTACTCCACGTTGCGGAATCCGCGCGGCAACTTCCTGCCGCGCTGGGCGCGCTCGCCCCAGTAATCATCCAGCTCGTTCCAGTCAAGGCGCATGTAGCGCTGGCCCGAGTGCAGGCGCAGCGTGCCTCCCTCCGGGACGGCGGCCGCCGCCACGAGCCGCTCGCCTTCCTTGCGCGCCTTGGGCGGGATCTGGATCAGCTTGTTGCCCTTGCCCTTGGGCATCTTTGGCAACTCCGAGACCCAGAAGCCGAGCAGGTAGCCGCCGCTGGTAACGCAGGCCAGGAAGTCCTTGTCCGGGTTGGTCACCGGCGCCGGGCTGATCACGCCCGCGCCCTTGGGCACGGTGAGCACGCGCTTGCCGGACTTATTGCGGCTGAGCATGTCGGCGAACCGGGTCACGAAGCCGTAGCCGGCGCTGGACGCCAGTACCCAGTGATCCTCCTCGGCGCCGATGGCCACCCCGGCGAAGGCCGCGCCCGCGGGCGGATTGAAGCGCCCCGTGAGGGGCTCGCCCTGGCCGCGGGCCGAGGGCAACGCATGCGCCGGCACGCTGTAGCAGCGCCCGGCGGAATCCAGGAACACCGCCGACTGGTTGCTGCGCCCCCGGGCATGCGCCAGGTAGGCATCGCCGGCACGGTAGTTGAGACCCGCCGGGTCAATCTCGTGGCTCTTGGCGCTTCGCGCCCAGCCCTTCTGGGACAGCACCACGGTCACCGGTTCGGAGGGTGCCAGCTCGGTCTCACTGATGGCCTGGGCCTGTTCGCGCTCCACCAGCGTCGAACGGCGCTCGTCGCCGTATTCCTCCGCGTCGCGGGTGATCTCCTCGCGGATCAACTTCTTGAGTTTCGCTTTCGACTTGAGGGTGGCCTCCAGGCTCTTTCGCTCTTTTTCCATCTCGTCCTGCTCGCCCTTGATTTTCATTTCCTCGAGCTTCGCGAGATGGCGCAGCTTGAGCTCCAGGATGGCTTCGGCCTGGGTATCGGAGAGCTTGAAGCGCTTCATCAGCACTTTCTTGGGCTCGTCCTCCTCGCGGATGATGCGGATCACCTCGTCGATGTTGAGGTAGGCCGTCATCAGGCCTTCCAGGATGTGCAGGCGGTCGATGACCTTCTTGAGCCGCCACTCCAGGCGCCGGCGCACCGTGGCCTGGCGAAAGCTCAGCCACTCCCCGAGCAGCGACTTGAGATCCTTCACCCGCGGCCGGCCGTCCACCCCGATCACGTTGATGTTGACCCGGTGGCTCTTTTCCAGGTCCGTTGTGGCGAACAGGTGACTCATGAGCGATTCGATGTCCACCCGCCGCGAGCGCGGCACGATCACCAGGCGCGTGGGATTGTCGTGGTCGGACTCGTCGCGCAGATCCTCCACCATGGGCAGTTTCTTCGCGCGCATCTGCGCGGCGATCTGTTCCAGTATCTTGGCCGGCGAAGCCTGGTGCGGCAGCGCGGTGACGATCACCGCCTCGTCCTCCACGTCATACCTGGCCCGCTGGCGCACGCTTCCCGACCCGGACTCGTACATGGCCAGCAACTCGGCACGTGGAGTGATGATCTCCGCGTCGGTGGGATAGTCCGGGGCCGGCAAGTGCTTGCAGAGTTGCGCGACCGTGGTCTTGGGATCCTCCAGCAGGCGGATGCAGGCGGCGGCCAGCTCGCGCAGGTTGTGGGGCGGAATGTCGGTGGCCATGCCCACCGCGATCCCCGACGAACCGTTGAGCAGCACGTTCGGCAGCCGCGCCGGCAGCACCGTGGGCTCGGACAGGGTGCCGTCGAAATTCGGCTCCCAGTCCACCGTCCCCTGGGCCAGTTCGCCGAGCAGCAGCTTCGCATACGCCGTGAGCCGCGCCTCGGTGTAGCGCATGGCGGCGAAGGACTTGGGATCGTCCGGGGAGCCGAAGTTGCCCTGCCCGTCCACCAACGGGTAGCGGTAGGAGAACGGCTGGGCCATCAGCACCATCGCCTCATAGCAGGCCGAGTCGCCGTGGGGGTGGAACTTGCCGATCACGTCGCCGATGGTGCGCGCCGACTTCTTGTGCTTCGACGCCGCCGAGAGCCCCAACTCGGACATGGCATAGACGATGCGCCGCTGTACCGGCTTCAGGCCGTCGCCGATGTGGGGCAGCGCGCGGTCCAGCACCACGTACATGGAATAGTCCAGGTAGGCCTTCTCGGCGTAGGCCTTGAGAGGCTGGCGCTCGAAATTGCCCTGGAAAAACTCGAGTTGCTCGGTCATGGCGAATGGAAATCGTTGTTCAACGAAAAGGAAAAATTTTCACGCAGAGAAGCAAGGGCGCGAAAAAATACAAGACAGCCTGGCCACGCGCAGAATGGAGTTACGCCAATCGCGCCCTGCCGGGCGCTCCTACGAGGCACCGGTACCGCTCCACCGTAGCAGCCCGCGGAAGCGGGCGATTCCTTTGTCAGGCCGTCTTGTGATACGCATCGGTGGCCAGGTTGCCCTTCTTCTCCAGCCAGGCGCGGCGGTCGGCGGCGCGCTTCTTGGCCAGCAGCATGTCCATGATCGTTGCGGTGTCGTCGCCGTCTTCCACGGTGAGCTGCACCAGGCGCCGGCTGTCCGGGTGAATGGTGGACTCGCGCAATTGCGGGGGGCTCATCTCGCCAAGGCCCTTGAAACGGGTCACCGCGATCTTGCCCTGGTAGCCTTCAGCGGCGAGCGTGTCCAGATGACCCTGGCGCTCGCCCTCGTCCAGCGCGTAGTAGGTGCGCTTGCCCGCGTCGATGCGATACAGCGGCGGCATGGCCACGAATATCCTGCCCGCCTTCACCAGCGCCGGGAAATGCCTCAGGAATAGCGCGCACAAAAGCGTTGCGATGTGCAGGCCGTCGGAATCCGCGTCCGCCAGGATGATGACCTTGCCGTAGCGAAGCCCGGCGAGATCCGATGAGGAGGGATCCACGCCGATGGCCACGGAGAGGTCGTGCACTTCCTGGGAGCCCAGCACCGCCCCGGGGTCCACTTCCCAGGTGTTCAGGATCTTGCCCCTGAGCGGCATGATGGCCTGGAACTCGCGCTGCCGGGCCTGCTTGGCCGAGCCGCCGGCGGAATCCCCCTCCACCAGGAACAGCTCGGTTCGCTCCAGGTCCTGCGCCGCGCAGTCCGCCAGCTTGCCCGGGAGTGCGGGGCCCTGGGTGATTTTCTTTCGCACTACCTGCTTGGCTGACTTGAGCCGTTTCTGGGCGCTGGCGATGGCCAGCTCGGCGATCTTCTCGCCCTCGGCCACGTGCTGGTTGAGCCAGAGGCTGAAGGCGTCCTTGACCACGCCGGAGACGAACGCCGAGCAGGCGCGCGAGGAGAGCCGCTCCTTGGTCTGCCCGGAGAACTGCGGGTCGGCGAGCTTCACCGAGAGCACATAGCTCAGGCGTTCCCAGACGTCCTCCGGGGCCAGCTTCACGCCGCGCGGCAGCAGGCTGCGGATGTCGCAGAATTCGCGCAGCGCCTCGGTGAGTCCCGAGCGCAGTCCATTCACGTGCGTCCCGCCCTGGACGGTGGGAATCAGGTTCACGTAGCTTTCCTGGACCCCCTCCCCCTCGGGCACCCAGGCCAGCGCCCACTGGGCCACCTCCTCGTTGCCCTCGAACTCGCCGGTGAACGGCGCCTCGGGCAGGCACTCCGCGCCCTCGAGATACAGGGACAGGTATTCCGCGAGACCTTCCGCGTAACACCACTCCTCGCGCTCGCCCGAGGCCTCGTCAAAGAGCTTCACGGTCAGTCCCGGGCACAACACCGCCTTGGCGCGCAGCACGTGCTTGAGCCGGGGCAGGGAAATTTTCGGCGAGTCGAAATATTTCGGATCCGGCCAAAAGCGGATGCGGGTGCCGGTATTGCGCTTGCCCACGGTGTCCACCGTTTCCAGGTCTCCGCGCTTCTCGCCGCCGGCGAAGGACATGTTCCATTCCCTGCCGTCGCGCTTGACCCAGACTTCGAGCTGTTTGGAGAGCGCGTTCACCACGGACACACCGACGCCGTGCAGGCCGCCCGCGAACTGGTAATTCTTGTGGGAAAACTTGCCGCCGGCGTGCAACCGGCCCAGGATCAATTCGACCCCCGGCACCTTGTGCTCCGGGTGCATGTCCACGGGCATGCCGCGGCCGTCGTCGGCCACTTCCACCGAGCCGTCCTTGTGCAGGGTCACCTCGACCCGCTTGCCGTGCCCGGCGATGGCCTCGTCCACGCTGTTGTCCACCACCTCCTGGACCAGGTGGTTGGGACGGGTGGTGTCGGTGTACATGCCGGGGCGGCGCCTCACCGGTTCCAGACCGGAGAGGACTTCGATGTCTTCGGAGCGGTAGCTCATCGGGCGTGAACGATGATCGAATCCAATTCGCGGGAATGTTGGGGGGATCGGGAGTTCAATGCAAGATGGGGCGATAATGACCCTTGAACCTCACCCGACGTCAGGTCCCATGATGCCCGGGCGCTGACAACAGGACCACTGGAACCCCCTGATGAAAAACGGGTTTTATCGAATCGGAGAGCTGGCCCGGCGCACCGGGCTGACGGTGCGGACCCTGCACCACTACGACCGCATCGGGCTCCTGAAACCGGTCCGGGACAGGCACTCCGGGCACCGATTCTACGGCGCCCGGGAACTGGCCCGCCTGCAACGCATCCTGGGGCTTCGCCAGCTCGGGCTGTCGCTGGCCGACACAGGCGAGGCGCTGGAGCGGCCGGATTCCACGCTGCCGAGGGTGCTCGCCCTGCAGGCCGAAGCGCTGGAGCGGCGCATGCGGGAAACCGGCCGGATGCTGGAGCTGCTCTCCACCTGTTGCGCGCGACTGGACCGCGGCGAGTCGCTCGACGCGGAGCAACTCCTGGACATCATAGGAATGACGACCATGTACGAAAATCACTTCAGCGAGGAACAACTGGAAACCCTGAAACAGCGCCGCGAGGCCATCGGCGATGAAGCCGTGCGCGAGGCGGAAAGCGAGTGGCCCGAGCTGATCGGCGCCATGCGCCGGGAGATGGAGGCCGGCACCGATCCCGCCGACCCGAAGGTCGCCGCGCTGGCCGGGCGCTGGCGCGAGCTGATCCGCGCGTTTTCCGGCGGCGACGCGGGCATCGAGGCCTCCGTGGGACGGATGTACGCGGACGAGCCGGGCCTGGCCACCGCCCACAACCTGGACCGGGAGCTTTTCGCCTACGCCGGCAGGGCCATGGCGGCGCTGGAGGAGAAGTAAGGCTTCGGGCCGCGGTTCGCGGCGGGGACGCCGCTCCTACAGACTCCGCGGGACCGTCTTTCCGTAGGAGCGGCTTACAGCCGCGAACCGGAACTCGAGTCGTTACGCGAAATCCCGCGCCAGCGCGGCGCGGGTCTCCTCCGGCAGGGGGTCCACGGCGTGGTTATAGGCGTCGAAGTCGATGCCCACGCCGATGGGCTCGCCCGCCTTCGCGTCTGCGACCATTTCCGGGGTGAACTCGAAACGCAGGAAGTGCACCGAGGAGGTTTTCTCGCGGGTGTCGCGCTCCATGTCCTCGTCGGCGATGGCATAGACCTTGTCGTGGTCGCCGATGCGCACCCAGATGGTGTCCTCGATGCCCACGAACTGGGCCAGCTTGCGCTGGCGTTCCTCGCGGTCGTCGTACTCGAGCATGAAGGTAGCCTTGAGATTGGCGCCGTCCGGGATGAGCGGGTTGTAGGCGCCCAGCTCGTCCTCGATGCCGGCGCGCTCGAAGATCTTCTCGGCGCGCAGCACCTCCTGCAGCTGGTAATGCATGGTGAGGCGGTCCTCGAAGAACAGTACGGCGTTGCCGCCGAGATAGACCTTGCGCCTCTCCTTGTGCGCGACGGCATCCTTGCGAAACTCGGCACGCTTCTCCGAGTATTCCTCCAGCGTCATCAGGTCCTCTGGCTTGAGCTTTTCCATATCGAAGTCGTTTCCGTCGTGTCTAGATGCCGTAGGCGTATCTGAGCAGCGAAATCGGGTGACGGGCCACGCGCCCACCGTCCATGTTGTCGGTCAGGTGCTTGCCCGCCAGCGGGCAATCGCTGGCCACGTGTTTCGGCTCCTTGCTCTCAAGCTGGCGCACGGTGGGCCGGGCCAGCTTGCGCGCCGCCTCGAAGGTTTCCTTGCGCACGCCGTAGGTGCCGTCGTGGCCCGAGCACCGGGCCACCGGGTTCACCTTCGTGCCGGGCACCAGGTTGAGCACGTCGCGGGTGCGAAGCCCCAGGTTCTGGACCCTCAGGTGGCAAGCCACGTGGTAGCTCACGTCGCCGAGCTCGTTGGCGAATTCCGTGTCCAGCTCACCTTCCCGGTGGCGCAGGTGCAGATACTCGAACGGGTCGAAAACGTGGTCGCGCACCTTCGTGACCTGCTCGTCTCCCGGAAACATCAATGGCAATTCCTGCTTGTACATGAGCACGCAGGATGGAATCGGCGCCACGATGTCCCAACCCGCGTCCACCAGCGCGGCGAGCTTCGGGACGTTGATGTCCTTGAGCGCCGCCACCGACTCCAGGTCCCCGATTTCCATCTTGGGCATGCCGCAGCAGCGCTCGCCTTCCACCAGGGTCACCGGGATGCCGTTGTGCTCGAACACCGCGATCAGGTCGTCGCCGATGTTCGGTTCGTTGAAGTCGCAATAGCAGGTGGCGAAAAGCGCCGCCTTGCCCGTGGTGCGGCCCGCCGGCCGCGCGCCGTCCGCGTCCGGCTGCTCGCCGCGGTGGCGCTTGCGCAACGGTTTCGGGTCGTACTGCGGTGCGCGGGCGTCCCGGTGCACGCCCAGCGTCCATTCGCGCACCGGCCCGAGCGCGCGGCTGCGGTTGGCGCCGTTGACGACGTTGACCACCACCGGCAGCGTCGCCCACTTGCCCATCCGGTCCGGCGAGGAAAGCAGGCGCCGGCTCATCGGCGGCTTGTGCTTTCGAAACTCCACCGCCTTGGCGCGCTGCATCAGCTTGGGGAAATCCACTTCCCAGGGATGCGGCGGCACGTAGGGACACTTGGACATGAAACACATGTCGCAGAGATAGCACTGATCGACGACCTTGCCGAAATCGGCCCTGTCCACGCCGTCGATCTCCATGGTCTCCGACTCGTCGATCAGGTCGAACAGGGTCGGAAAGGCCTCGCAAAGCGAGAAGCAGCGCCGGCACCCGTGACAGATGTCGAACACCCGCTCCATTTCCGCGTTGAGCGCGCCCTCGTCCCAGAACGACTCCTCGCGCCATTTCAGCGTGTGGCGCTCGGGAGCGCCGAGGCTGCCTTCCTTGATGGTGTCCTGCTCGCTCATCGAGGCCTCGCTGGCCGCATTCCATGATGGTGGCACCGCGCGCCGGCGGCGCCCTGATCGGGAAGCACCACGGTCCCCCGCCCGGCGGGTGGCGCCGGGCGTTCGCGCTTCACGCTCGGGACCCGGCCCGGATCAGAGCTCTTCCAGTCCGTCCAGCGCCTTCTTGAAGCGATTGGCGTGGGAACGCTCCGCCTTGGCGAGCGTCTCGAACCAGTCCGCGATCTCGTCAAAACCCTCGTCGCGGGCCGTCTTGGCCATGCCCGGGTACATGTCCGTGTACTCGTAGGTCTCCCCGGCGATGGCCGATTTCAGGTTCGCGGAGGTGTCGCCGATGGGCTCGTCGGTGGCCGGGTCGCCCACGCCCTCCAGGTACTCCAGGTGGCCGTGTGCATGGCCGGTCTCGCCTTCCGCCGTGGAGCGGAACACCGTGGAAACGTCGTTGTAGCCTTCCACGTCGGCCTTGGCGGCGAAATAGAGATAACGCCGGTTGGCCATGGACTCACCTGCAAATGCTTCCTTCAGGTTCGAGTGGGTCTTGCTGCCTTTCAGATCCATCGTTGTCCCCTCTCTGACTACGGTTTAGACTTTGTCTAAATTAGCGCTGAAGTGGCGCGGGTGTCAAACGGAAATCCCAATTTCGCATTGAGGGCCGTCCCGGCGCCATGCCATACTGCGCTGCGCGATCCGACGGCGGACACGATGGCAAAAAAGGGCGAAAAAACCGTGGATTTCGAGCGCTCCCTGAACGAGCTGGAGGAGCTCGTGGAGCGCATGGAACAGGGCGATTTGACGCTGGAGGAATCCCTGAAGTCGTTCGAACGCGGGATGGCCCTGACGCGCCAGTGCCAGAAAGCTCTGGACGAGGCGCAGCAGAAAGTGGACAAGCTGCTGGAGAAGGACGGCGACGTCCGGGTGACCCCCTTTGAAGCCGAATCCGACAATTCCGACGACACCGCGGGCGGGAGCGCCTGAAGAACGCGTTTCCGCGTACCGGGAAAGGGTGGAAACCGCCCTGGCCGAAAGGCTCCCGGACCACGGCAGCGAACCCGCTTCCCTTCACGAGGCCATGCGCTACGCCGTGCTGGGCGGTGGCAAGCGCATGCGCCCGCTGCTGGTCTATGCCACGGGCGAGGCCCTGGGAGTGGACGCCGGACGCCTGGACACGGCCGCCTGCGCCGTGGAGATCATTCACGCCTACTCGCTGATCCATGACGACCTGCCGGCCATGGACGACGACGAGCTGCGCCGCGGGAAGCCAACCTGCCACGTGGCCTATGGCGAGGCCACGGCGATCCTGGCCGGCGATGCGCTGCAGGCCCTGGCGTTCGAGATTCTCACCCGCAATCCCGCGCTGGACGAGGAAGCGCGCCTGGCGCAGGTGGGCGAGCTGGCGGCAGCCTGCGGTTCCACCGGGATGGCGGGCGGACAGGCGCTGGACCTGGAAGCCGTGGGCCGTAGGCTGACCCACGCCGAGCTCGAACGCATGCACGTGATGAAGACCGGCGCCCTGATTCGCGCCTCGGTGCGCATGGCGGCGCTGTGCGCGGCGGAACCCGAGCCGGGAACCATGGCGGCACTCACCGAGTACGGCCACTTCGTGGGGCTGGCATTCCAGGTCCACGACGACGTGCTGGACGAGAGCGCCAGTACCGAGGCGCTGGGCAAGACCTCCGGCGCCGACCGCGCCCGGTCCAAGCCCACCTACCCGGCCGTGCTGGGCCTGGAGGCGGCACGCCGGCACGCGCTGGAACTGGTGAATCGTGCCCTGGATGCAATCGAATCCCGCGACGGCCGGTCTGGACTGTTGCGCCACCTCGCCCGTTACGCGGTGGAGCGGGAAAGCTGAGCGCGCCTTGCATCCCGGCGCGCAGGACCCCATCTCGGTATAATGTGGCGTTCAAACGCCGTTTCGCCGAGCTGACACATCCCATGCAAGAGCCCCGGAAACAGACCCCCGACTTGGCCAGTATCGACGATGTCCAGGGCCACCCGGACACGCGCCGCCTGCGCATCGACAAGGTCGGCATCAAGGACATCCGGCACCCGGTGGTGATCCGGCGTCGCGACGGCTCGGACCAGCACACTATCGCCAATTTCAGCATGTACGTGGACCTGCCCCACCAGTTCAAGGGCACCCACATGTCCCGGTTCGTGGCTATCCTCAACGAGCATGAGCAGGAGATCACCGTGGGCTCGTTCCGCGAGATGCTGACCGAGGTGACCGACCGCCTGAAGGCGGAGCGTGGCCACGTGGACATGAGCTTCGACTATTTCCTGGAGAAGGCGGCCCCGGTCTCCGGCGTCAAGAGCCTCATGGACTACCGCGTGGCCTTCTTCGGGGCCCGCGACGGCGGCCGAAACTGCATCACCCTGCAGGTCACCGTGCCGGTCACCAGCCTGTGTCCCTGCTCCAAGGCGATTTCCGAATACGGCGCGCACAACCAGCGCTCCCACGTCACCGTGACCGCCCGGCTCAACGGCTTCATGTGGATCGAGGAACTGATCGAGCTGATCGAATCCGAGGCCTCCTCTGAACTCTACGGGCTGCTCAAGCGCCCCGACGAGAAGTACGTCACCGAGCACGCCTACGACAATCCCAAGTTCGTCGAGGACATGACCCGCGACATCGCGGCGCGCCTCAAGGAAGACGAGCGCATTGACTGGTTCCGGGTGGAATCGGAGAACTTCGAATCCATCCACAACCACTCCGCCTACGCCATGATCGAGCGCGACAGGGACGACTGAGCGCCGGGCGCTGCACCCCCGGTGGCGGCTGGAGGCCCGGTTCTGTACAGTTGAGCGCACAAGTCGTTCAAGAAAAGTATCGGGGGATATATACCATGTCACGCCACGGCGCGCTCGTCCGCGCATTTTCGATCTTTGCCGCAATGCTGGCCGCCCCCTGTGCCTGGGGCCAGACCGCACTGGATTGCAGCACCCAGCTCATCGGATCTTCCCAGAGCGGGGAGCTCTACACCGTGAACCTGACCACCGGCGCCGGTTCGTTGATCGGCACAATGCCTTCCGGCCTGGCCACCGAAGTCGAGTACGACATAACCAACGGCATTCTCTACGCCGACGAAACCGACGGCGGGCCGAATCTCCACACCATTGACCTGGCCACCGGCGCTTCCACGGGCACCGCGATGCATCCTTCCGGGGCGCTCAACGGCCTGGAATTCGCCAACGGCAACCTGTACGGGACCTTCATCTCCGGCCCGGGCGGCCCGTCGGAGTTCGTCATCGTGGACCCGGGCACCGCCAATTTCACCGACGTGGGCCCCACGGGGTACGGCCCGATTTCCGGACTGGCGTACGATGAAAATACCGGCGTGATGTACGGGGTGACGGCCGGGGGCTCGACGGCACAGTTGGTCACCATCAGCCTGACCACAGGCGCGGCGACCGCGGTGGGTTCGACCAACTACGAGTTCATCGGCGGCCTGGAATTCGGCCCGGACGGCGTGCTGTACGCCGGCACGGCCAATGGGACCGGCGGCCCGGTTGGTGCGGCGAGCGCCACGGCCAAGATCATCTTGCCAAACACCCTGCTGACCATCGACACCGCCACGGGGGCGGCCAGCGTCGTGGGTCCCGTGGGTTTCTCGGTGACGGGATTGTCGGCCTGCGCGCAGCCCGCGAGCGGACCGGGGGCGATCCCCGCACTGTCGCCGGCGCTGCTTGCCGTGCTGGCGGGCCTGCTGGCGATATTCGCCGTACTGGGGGTCCGCCGGAGAAGGGCCTGACGGGCCGGACGGTGCGGGCCGCTCAGTCGCCGGGGAAGATGGCGACCCGCGGCTCGCCGTCCGCACCCACCAACGCGCGGTACATCCCCGGCGTGGTGAACGGCAGGGCGAGGTGGCCGTCCCGGTCCACGGCGATCACGCCGCCGCTCCCGCCCAGCTTCGAGACGTCCGCCAGCGCCGCCCTGCAGGCGGCGTCCAGGGGCGCGCCGGCGAGCTGCATGCGGGCATGCACGGCGTGGGCGAACACGGTGCGCAGGTAGTACTCGCCGTGGCCCGTGCCGGACACCGCGCAGGTGGCGTCATTGGCGTAGGTACCGGCCCCGATCACGGGCGTGTCGCCGATGCGTCCCGGGTGCTTGTTGGTCATGCCGCCGGTGGAGGTGGCGGCCGCCAGGCGTTCGTTCTCGTCCCGCGCCACCGCGCCCACGGTGCCGTAGTACTCGTCGTTGTCCAGGCTGACGCGGCCGCCGGCCCGGGCCCGTTCGAACTGCTCGCGGCGCTCGGGCAATACCAGGGTTTCCCCGGAGACCGGTTCCATGCCCTGCGCCCGCGCGAAGCGCTCAGCCCCCTCCCCCGCGAGCATCACGTGCTCCGATCGGTCCATGACCAGCCGCGCCAGCCGCACTGGGTTGCGGATGCCGCGCACCACCGCCACGGCGCCGCAACGACCGTCGCTGCCGTCCATGATCGCGGCGTCGGCCTCCACCCGTCCGTCGGCGTTCAGCACCGAGCCGTGGCCCGCATTGAAATACGGGCTGTCCTCGAGTAGCGCGACGGCGTGCTCCACCGCGTCCAGGGCGGCGGCTCCGCTCCGCAGCATCGCCAGCGCCTCGGCGGCGATGTCGCCCAGCGCGCCGCGCACGGCCTTTTCCCGGTCCGCGCCCAGGGTTTCCGGGGCGATGTTCCCGCAGCCGCCGTGCAGTGCCAGCCTGACGGGGGACGCGCTCATTCGCCGGCGACCGTCATCCGCTCGAGAAGCAGCGAGCCGGTACGGATGTTGGCGTTGAGATCCATGTCAGAGCCCACGGCCCGGATGCCGGCGAACATCTCGGCCAGGTTGCCGGCGATGGTGATTTCGTTGACCGGGTGGACCTGCTCGCCGTTTTCCACCCAGAAGCCGGCCGCGCCCCGGGAGTAGTCGCCGGTAACGATGTTCACCCCCTGCCCCATGAGCTCGGTGACCACCAGGCCGCGCTCCATGCCGTAGAGCAGTTCGTCGAAATCCCGCTCGCCGGGCTCGACGGTGAGATTGTGTACGCCTCCGGCGTTGCCGGTGGTCTGCATGTCCAGCTTGCGCGCCGAGTAGGCATCCAGCACGTAGCCCTGGAGCACGCCGCCGTCCACCAGGCGCCGCTCCCGGGTCGCCACGCCCTCGCCGTCGAAGGCCGCGCTGCCCAGGCCGCGCTTCAGGTGCGGGTGCTCGGCAATGGTCACCCGCGGCGAAAATACCCGCTCGCCGCGCTTGCCCAGCAGAAACGAGGCATCCCGGTACAGGTTCGAGCCCCGCACCGCGGCCACGAAGTGCCCCACCAGGCTGCGGGCGCTGCGCGGCGCGAACAGAACCGGCACTTTCTCGGTCTTCAGACGCCTGGAGCCCAGGCGGCCCACCGCGCGGGCAGCTGCCTGCCGGCCCACCGCTTCCGGATCTTCCAGGTCCTCCCGGGCACGCGCCAGCGAGTACCAGTAGTCGCGCTGCATGGCGTCGCCCTCCCCGGCGATCACCGCGCAGGTGATGTCGTGGCGGGTGCCGCTCTGCACGGCGGCGAATCCGTGGCTGTTGGCATAGGCGGTCACGCCGGCGCCGGTGTCCAGGCTGGCGCCCTCGGAGTTGGTGATGTGCTCGTCCGCGCGGGCGGCGTTCTCACAGGCGAGCGCCACCTGGATGGCCGCTTCCGGGGTGATCTCCCAGGGATGCCAAAGGTCCAGGTCGGGAAGCCCGGGCACGTCCGCCATGAGTGCCGCATCCGCGAGCCCGGCACAGGGATCGGACTGGGTGTAGCGGGCGATGGCGCAGGCACGCTCCACGACCTCGGTGACGGATTTCTCGCCCAGGTCGGCGCTGGCCGCCGAGCCCTTGCGGTTGCCGAAATACACCGTGACTGAAAGGCCGCGGTCGCGGTGGTGTTCCAGGGTTTCCACGTCGCCCATGCGCACGGTGACGGACAGGGCGCGGTCCTGGCTCGCCGCCGCCTCCGCCTGGTCCGCGCCCAGCCGGCGGGCATGGTCCAGGGCGCGCCGTGCGATGCTCTCCAGTTCCGGGCCGATGACGTCCGGATCGAATTGGCTGTCGTTCATTCAAACCTCAGGTCGAAAATGATGTTCCTTGCGGCGGCGCCGGGTACAAATGCCTTTCCTGCTCGCTCTCTCAGGCGGAAGCGCGGTAAGGCCTGTCGAGAACGCTGCAGGTACTTCCCTGTAAGCTCCGGCGCCGCCATCCCTGGCGACGACGGTCTCGCCGGGCCCCACCGCACCCCCCCGTTGGTACCGCGCCGACCGACGGGTGTGCGTGGCCCGGGTTCGGGACCGTCGGCGGCCTGGATGGCCGCCGTCGAGCCCCCAGGGAAGGGTTTACGGCGGGTCCCGAAAACGGGCCACGCGCGCCCAAGCTCCCACGTTGCCGCGATGGTCCAAAAGGAAGCCATTCTAGACCCTGCCGCCGCCGCCCACGAACCGCGGCGTCGGGCGCTCCGTTGACACCCGGCCCGGCCCCGACTATATGCATGTCCCGGGGCGGGCCGAACCCGGCTCGCACTGCCACCTCCAGGAGGAGTTCCATGTTCCAGTTCAAGAGCGCGCGGCTCGCGGCGTCGATGGCGATCGCCGCGGCAGCGTTTTCCGGTTGGTGCCTTGCCGAGGAAATGTCCAATGACCAGTTGATCCAGCAGGCCATGGCGGCGGCACCCGCCTCCGTGAGCGCGGATGCCACTATCCAGACCATGGACGGCACGTTGCTGCGCGAAGGCAGCAATGGCTGGACCTGCTTCCCCGGCCTGGGGCCGGACGACGACTACTCCATGTGCAACGACAAGGTGTGGATGAAGTGGGCCGATGCCTACATGAACAAGAAGGAATTCCACACCGACCGGATCGGTATCTCCTACATGCTCAACGGCGATGCCAACACGGACAACGAGGACCCGTTCGGCACCGACCCGAACAACGGCCACGTCTGGGTGCAGGAGGGACCACACCTGATGATCCTGGTGCCCGATGCGTCCATGCTCGAGGGGCTTCCCACGGATCCCGACGCCGGCGGACCCTACGTGATGTGGAAAGGGACGCCCTACCAGCACATCATGGTACCTGTGGGCGAGCGCGACGAGTAACCGCTTGCCTGGTGCCAGTGCTCGACGACGGGCGCCGGCACGGCAGTGCGTGCCGGGAAATCCGCGGGCGGAAAGGCAAACGGACGCTAGAGGCGCCGGTCCACCAGTTCGCGGAGCTTGAGGGCTTCACGCCTGGTACAACGGCCGGAATCGTCCCAGGAATACCTCCAACAGAAAAGGTTTTTGCCACGAAAGCCGGGTGCGAGCAGCGCCCCCGCCGTGAATCCCTCAGCATTCAATGGAGTAATGCAGGTGATCGTCGCGTAACCAGCCCAGTTTCTCGTAGAGGCGCTGCGCTGGCGCGTTTTCAGGCGTGGTCTCGAGCATCAGCGAGCGGGCGCCGGTGCGCCTCCCGAACTCGTGGGCCGCTTCAAGCAACGCCGCCGCCACGCCAAGCCGCCGCGCTCCTTCCGCCACGTACAGGTCGTTCAGGATCCAGTCCTGCTTAAGGGACACGGAGGAAAAGGTGGGGTAGAGCTGGGTGAAACCCACCGCGCGCCGGTCGCGCTCGGCGAGGATCACCACACTCTCGTCGTTGGCGATGCGCCGCTCGAGAAACTGGCGGTCGGCTTTCGGGTTGGCGGGTTGCCCATAGAATACCCGGTAGGCGGTGAACAACGGCGCCAGCTCGTCCAGGTCCTCGAGCCCCGCGCGCCGCGTGATGATTTCGTTGGAAGTTCCCATTCGATTCCGGTTCCCGACACTCAGCACTCAGCACCGAGCGCTCCCGTCACTCCGTGCCGCCCACGGTCAATGCATCAATCTTGAGCGTCGGCTGGCCCACGCCCACCGGCACGCTCTGGCCTTCCTTGCCGCATACTCCCACGCCCGAGTCCAGCGTCAGGTCATTGCCCACCATGCTGACCCGGGTCAGCACGTCGGCACCGGAGCCGATCAGCGTGGCGCCCTTCACGGGCCGGGTCACCTTGCCGTTCTCGATCAGGTAGGCCTCGCTGGCGGAGAACACGAACTTGCCGGAGGTGATGTCCACCTGGCCGCCACCGAAGTTCACCGCGTACAGGCCCTTGTCCACCGAAGCGATTATCTCGCCGGGATCGTGCCTGCCCGCCAGCATGTAGGTGTTGGTCATTCGCGGCATGGGAAGGTGAGCGAATGACTCGCGGCGCCCGTTTCCCGTGGGCGCCATGCCCATCAGCCGTGCGTTCATCTTGTCCTGCATGTAGCCCACGAGCCGGCCGTTCTCGATCAGGGTGGTGCAGTTGCTGGGCGTACCCTCGTCGTCCACGGTGAGCGACCCGCGGCGGTCGCGCAGCGTGCCGTCATCCACCACCGTGCACTCCTCGGTGGCCACCCGCTCGCCCATGCGCCCGGCGAACGCGGAAGTCTTCTTGCGGTTGAAATCGCCCTCCAGGCCGTGGCCGATGGCCTCATGCAGCAAAACGCCGGGCCAGCCCGGTCCCAGAACCACGGGCATGGTGCCCGCCGGGGCCGGCACCGCCTCCAGGTTGAGCAGCGCGGTGCGCACCGCCTCGTCGGCGAACTCGAAGGCCCGGTCCTCGTCCAGGAACCACTCGTAACCGAAACGTCCGCCGCCGCCGCCGACGCCCACCTCGCGCCGGCCCTTTTCCTCGGCGATTACCTGCAAGCTCAAGCGCACCAGGGGGCGCACATCGCCGGCCAGGGTGCCGTCGCTGGCGGCCACCAGCACCGTGTCGTGCTCGCCCACCATGCTGACGATGACCCGCTTGATGCGCGGGTCCTTTGAACGTGCATAGGCGTCGAGCCGCTTGAGCAACTCGATCTTCTGCACGTTGTCCAGGCTCTCCACCGGGTCCAGCGGCCTGTACAGGGCGCTGGTGGCGTCCCGCCGCCAGGCCTGCAGGCGGCCCTCGCCGCCCTGGCGCGCGATGGCCCGCGCCGCGCCGGAGGCCTCCTGCAACGCTGGCAGCAGGATCTCGTCCGAATAGGCGAAGCCCGTCTTCTCGCCGCTCACCGCCCGGGCGCCCACGCCCTGCTCGATGGCGTAGGAGCCGTTCTTGACGATGCCGTCCTCCAGCACCCAGGCCTCCTGCCGGCTGTGCTGGAAATACAGGTCCGCGGCGTCGATGCTGGGTCCCAGCAGGCCGCCCAGCACCGAATCGAGCTGGTTCAGGTCGAGCCCGCCGGGCGCGAGCAGTTCCTTTTCCGCGATGGTCAGTGAATCCGTCATGCAATGTGCGTGAATCAGGGGGATTGCCCGGCTTGCGCCGCGCGTATCCAAGAGACAGGAATTATCGCCGGGAAGTTTCCCGGCGCCGGATATCGCAAGCCAACAATCTTAACATTACTGCCCGCCGCCCCTGCCGCTCTTGCGATGCCCGACCACCGCCTCGCCCTTCTCCTCGATGGGCTTGATCACCGGATCGTCCCAGGGGCCGGTGATGCTGTAGCGGTAGCTGGTCATCTGGCCGATCTGCTCCTCGAAGAGGTTCTTCAGCAGGAACATGGCGGCGGCACCGGCGGGCCCGCCGGCCAGCGCCCCCACCAGCGGCAGGGTATTGCCCACGCCGGGCACCACCGTGACCACCTGGTCGTAGTCACGCTTGGCCAGGCCCACCCGGCCGGTCACGCGGATCAGCGCAGTGGGACCGGTGAGCGTCAGGTTGTCGGTGGTGGCCTCGCCACCGCTGAACCGGAACGAGCCCTGGATGGCGTCGAAGCTCAGGCCGCTGCGGAACAGGTCCGAGAAATCCAGCATCAACCGCCGCGGCAGGGTCTGCAGGCTCAACAGGCCGAAGATCCGGCCCGCGCCCGGCTCCACCGATACCATGCGCCCCGGCCCCACGCTCACCTTCAGGTCGCCCGCGATGCGATCCAGGGAAAACTCCGATGGCGCGCCGGGCCAGCTTACGTCCAGGTTCGCCACGGTCTGCCCGCCCTGGACGTATCCCGCGTAGCCGAACACCGAGAGCATGTTGCCCAGGTCCTCGGCGGTGATGGTCAGGTCGAAATCGGATCGCTGTTTATCGCTCTGCACGGTCCAGGTGCCGTCGCCCTGCAGGGCCATGGCGCCGGATTCCGCCTTCAGCATGTCGAAGCGCAGACCGTTGTCCGTGGGGTAGGCCTCGATGCGGGTGCGGCCCAGGGCGATGTCGTTCAGGGTGAAGTCGTCCGCCACCACGTGCAGGGCAGGCAGGTTGCTCGGGTCCACCGCGCTGCCGGCCCGTCCCTCGGGAACCGGCGGAATCGCCAGGTGCCGGAAGTCGGCGACCACGCCGGAACGCTGGTCGTCGGCCTCGGTGGGGAGTTGCAGCGTGCCCCTCAGTTGCGGGGAATCCAGCTCGGCGCGCCAGCCCATGGCGGCGGGCACCGCGTCGATGGAAACGTCGCCGAAATCCCGTTCCAGCGCCTTCATGCGATCGGCCTGCACTGTCAGGCGGCGAATCGGGATCCCCGTGCCGCCGCCGGGCAGGCCTTCGATGAAGTCGTACCACTCGTCCACGTCCAGCGTGCTGGCGTGCCCGTCGATCAGGATGCCCGGCTCGGCGGGCATGGCCGGCGAGGCCACGCCCAGGGTGAGATGCCCCTTGATGCCCTGGGGCGAGGCAGGAAAGAGCACCCCGGAAAGACGGTCCCCGTACTGCCATCGGAAGGCCTGCCCCGTGAAGGGCATGGGCAGCTCCACCACCATCGGCACTTTCTCCCCGGCCGGCTTCTTGAGCGGCGCCGGCAGCGTCACCGCGGTGCCCCCCAGCTCGCTGGTGACCTTCAGGTCCGCGGCCGGCTCGCCGTCGCCGGACGCGCGGTGCACGGTCAGGTCCAGGCGGGTAAGCGAGGCGCCGGCCATGTGGTCGAGCAGTGGCGAGAGGATGGGATAGTCCTGCATCAACGTGGCCGGCGGCATCACTCCTTCCAGGCGGCCGCGGGCCACCACCGCCGGGTTCGGGTCGCGCCCCACGGCCATCCAGAGCTTCACCGGCTGCCCGCGGAAGCGGGCGCTCATGTCGCGGGTTTCGAAGCCGTCCTGGTCGAAGTGGACGGCGCCGGCCGTGTGCTCGAAGCTCACGCCCCATTTGCCGTCCACCACCCGCGAGTCTCCCAGGGTGGCGGTACCGTCCACCTGGAGCTCGCCGCCCATTTCCTCCTTGAGCGGCGCGCGGACCTGGGTGCTCACCTGGCCCTGGCCCGTGGCCTCGAGGCCCGCGAGATAGGGCCCGAAGCGGTCGTTGAGCGGGCTTTCCCGGAGGAAGCGGATCATGTCGGAAGCCGGCCCGTCAGCGTCGATGTCCACTTTCAGGAGCGGTTGCTTGAGATCCTCGATGCTGGCCTCGGCCCGGCTGGCCCGGACCCCGAAAACGCGACCGTCGCGGGCCATGATGTGCATGCTGCGCCCCTGGAACAGCAACTGCGCGCGGGCGCCCTCCAACCTCGGCCAGCCTTCCCGGTAGTCCAGCGCCGCGTCGCGCGCGTTGCCGCGCACCTCGAACTTGCCGTCCCCGGCGTCGAAGGGCCAGTCATCCAGGTCGCCATACGCCACGGCCCGGGCCCGGACCAGCGTCCCCGCCACCAGCGCCCGGTCCAGCCAGCCCACCAGGTCCGGGTGCATGATGCCCACCGGGAAGTAGGTCCCCGCCCCGGAAGCGTCGCCGCCGGTAACGCGCGCCCGCAAATCAATCCACGGCCGGGAACCGTCGCCCTGAAAATTCAGGGTCAGCCGGCCCAGCACATTCGAGCCGTCGGCGGAAAGCCTGAAACGCGGGATGGAGAGCAGCCAGCCGGGCCCTTCCGGGCGCCAGTTGACGGCGGCGCGCACCTGCCGTGCAGGCACCATGCCGCGGAACAGGCGCGGGAAATCCAGGCTCGCCTCCCGGCTCCTGAGCGCCAGGCTGCCCTGCCCGTCCCTGACGTCCAACCGGCCGCTGATCCCGGCCAGCCCCGGCCACGGGTCCCACCGCGACCAGCCCACGTTGTCCAGGCGCGCGTTCAAGGTCAGTGCCCGCGCGGCCGGCCTGTCGAAGCGCCAGGCGCCCCGCGGGTCACGCAGCTCGCCAACCGGCGACAAAGCGTCCAGCACCGGCGCCACGCCCCGAGCCAGCCTGCCGGCGCCCCCCGCCAGCGCCGCCAGGTCGTTCAGGCGCAGGTAGTCGAAGCCGAAGCGCAGCGCCTCGCTCGAACGCTCAATGGTAAAGCCGCCCTCCGGCCAGTGCCGGCCGTTGCGGACGATGGTCAGGTGCTCGCCGGTCAAACGCCACCCGCCGGGACGGCGGGTCCAGCCGAACGTACCACCAAGGCGCTGGAACCGGCGGTGCACCGTCGCGGTTTCGGATTGACCATCCCCGCCGGCGTTCAAAACGTCCAGGCCGGCGAGGTCGCCGGTGGCCCGAAGGGAAGTGAGGTGGTTGTCCGCCAGCTTCGCCCAGACCCGGAGATCGCCGCGCCCGGAAGCGATTTCCACGCCTTGCGGCCCGATCCCGGCGAGCCATTGCGGTAGCGCCACATCCTGACCCTGAAGGTAGAGTTCCGCCGAGTCCAGCTGGCGCGCGTCCACGGCGCCGGTGAACAGGAACTGGAAGGCAATCGTGCCCGCCGCTTCGGCCGCGGTCAGGCGTCCGGCCAGCCGGTGCCGGGAACCGCGATTGTCCAGGGTCACGTCCAGGCCGGCGAAATCCATGCGCACGCCACGCACCCTGTCCACCACCGTGAGCTGGCAATCCACCAGGCTCACGCTGCCCAGTTCGAACAGGCGCTCCATTGACGCTGGCTTGTCCTGCCCCAGCCCCTCAAGGTGGATGGTGCCGTCCGCCTCGCGGGTCAGCTCGATGTGGGTGTGCGCGATGCGGAAATCCGCCAACTGTCCGCCGGGCAGGACCAGCGCCAGCAGGTTCACGCCCACTTCCGCCTCTTCCAGGGTCAACGGCGGTTGTTCGCCGGTACCCTCGCCCAGCTTCACGCCCGCCAGGCGCAGCACGGGCCCGGTGGTCTCCCAGTCCGCGCCCACCGCCGCCACGGTCACCGGGCGGCCGAGTTGCTCGGAAAGCCAGGTCTCGATCTCGGGCTGGAAGCGGGGTGCGAAGGGCAACAGCAACTGCGCCACGCCGACCACGATGGCCGCCAGGATGATCAGCATGGACACGGCCGTCCATACCACGGCCCCGAACCGGCGCAGCGCGATGCGCAAACTCAGCACCTCGGCGCTCCCGGTCCGCGATTGGCGTCCGCGTGGATCCGGTTCACACCAGCACCACGTCGAACTGCTCCTGGGTGTATTGGTCTTCCGGCTGGAATCGGATGGTCTTCCCGATGAAGCCCTCCAATTCCGCCACGCTGGTAGATTCCTCGTCCAGGATGTGGGTCACGACCGCGGGCGAGGCCATCACCAGCAACTGGCCGGCGTCGAACTGCCGCACCGCCCGCATCACTTCGCGGAAAATCTCGTAGCAGACGGTTTCCGGCGTTTTCATGGTGCCTCGGCCGGAGCAGGCCGGGCACGGCTCGCAGAGCACGTGCTCCAGGCTCTCGGTGGTGCGCTTGCGTGTCATCTCCACCAGCCCCAGCGGCGAGAGCTCGCTGATGGAGGTCTTGGCGTGGTCCCGCGCCAGGCTCTTTTCCAGCATGCGGAGCACCTGGCGCTTGTGCTCCTCGTCGGTCATGTCGATGAAGTCGATGATGATGATCCCGCCCAGGTTGCGAAGGCGGAGTTGCCGGGCGATGGACTGGGCGGCCTCCAGGTTGGTCTTGAAGATGGTCTCTTCCAGGTTTCGGTGACCCACGTAGCCGCCGGTGTTCACGTCAATGGTGGTCATCGCCTCGGTCTGGTCCAGGATCAGGTAGCCGCCGGACTTGAGCGGCACCTTGCGATCCAGCGCCCGCTGGATCTCGTCCTCCACGCCGTAGAGATCGAAGATCGGGCGCTCGCCCGGATAGTGCTCGATGCGCTCCACCCCGCTGGGGATGAACGCCTCGGCGAAGTGGCGCGTGCGCTCGTAGGTCTCGGTGGAATCGATGCGCACCTTCTCCACACGATTGGTCATCAGGTCGCGTACCGCGCGCAGGGCAAGGGGAAGCTCCTCGTAGATCAGCGTGCCCGAATGGTCATTGGACAACGCGGATTGAAGGGAGTCCCACAGGCGCTTGAGATAGTCCACGTCCGCCGACAGCGCGCCGGCGTCCACGCCCTCGGCGTTGGTGCGCAGGATGAAGCCGCCCGGCGCCGGGTTGCCCGCCACCTCCTGGACGAGGCCGCGCAGGCGCTCGCGTTCCGCCTCCTCCTCGATGCGCACCGATACGCCCACCGTCAACTCGTCTGGCCCGCCCGACAAGGGCAGCAGGACGAGATAACGCGAAGGCAGACTGATGTTGGTGGTGAGACGGGCGCCCTTGGTGCCCAGCGGGTCCTTGACCACCTGCACCAGGATCTCCTGGCCCTCCCGCACCAACTCGGTGATGCCGGGGACCGGTTCCGGCTCGATGCCATTGCCGTTGCGCATCTGGCGCACCAGGTCGGAGGCGTGCAGGAAGGCGTTGCGCTCCAGCCCCACGTCCACGAAGGCGGCCTGCATGCCGGGCAGCACCCGGGACACCCTGCCCTTGTAAACGTTACCGAACAGCCCGCGGCGGCGGGACCGTTCGATCTGCACCTCCTGCAGGACGCCGTTTTCCACCAGCGCGACGCGGGTCTCGGAGGGAGTGACGTTGATCAGGATTTCTTCGCTCACGCGGGCCGGAATGGCGGAAACCGGCTCGATTGTAACGTGACCGTCGCAGGAATGATCGCCAACTACCTGAATTAAGGTTTTTTCAACCTGTGGGAGCGGCGTCCTCGCCGCGAATTGACCGGGCATCAAATTCGGGCTTCCGGCCGGCACGGAGGCCGGCCGCTTCGTTGCAGTCCTTTACGGGGCCCGCATGCCGTGATGCCACGACAAGCGGGCCGATTCGCCGGTCCGCTGAAGGCGAGTCTAGAAGTCCTGCGGCCCACGAAAGACCGATTGCGGTCCGCCGCCTCCGCCCCCGCAGTGCACCCATGGGGGACGTCCCCCGGCCTGGATTAGGTTGGTCTCGCAGATTCCGTCATGCGGGCTCCACCCGCGAGGCGGGCATGCCCGGCATCCGTGGTGCGTCTGCCAATCATCGGGGATTCCGTCTCCGTCGCGATCTATATTGGAACCGTCGTTTCCATCGTTGTCGTCGAACGGGCCGTCGTCCGATTGTCCATCGTCATCCTGATCATTCCGGTCGTCATTGGGGCCGTCATCTTCCCGCCCGGGATCGTCGCGGACCACGGTCGTACAGTCGTTAAAGCCCTCACCCTGGCTGGCCGGTGCCAAGCCGTCTCCACTGCACGGGGGGGGAGCCGGGGCGAGTGGGCAGCC
>Ga0209918_1000033_pt1 | contig 114173 bp, 97 predicted proteins | sample SalPonD_shore_MG_FD_185712 | JGI IMG/M metagenome (GOLD analysis project Ga0209918, IMG submission 185712) | Salt pond soil microbial communities from South San Francisco under conditions of wetland restoration - Salt Pond MetaG... | ecosystem: Environmental > Aquatic > Marine > Intertidal zone...
CCCGAAGGCGGCCCGGGGCGCGGAGCCGATCCGGGGCGCGGAGCCGATCCGGGGCACCGCGGCTGGCCCCACGAGCTCATCCGGGCCTCCGCGGGGACCGGGAAGACCTTCCAGATCTCGAACCGGATCATCGGACTCCTGGCCGCCGGGGTGGCGCCCGACCGCATCCTCGCGTCCACGTTCACGCGGAAGGCGGCCGGGGAGATCCTGGACCGGGTGCTCCGGCGGCTGGCCGAGGCCGCGCTCGACGCGGACGAGGCCGCGGAGCTGGCCCGGCACGCGGCCCTCCCGGGCGGCGCCGGCGGGAGCGGCGCGGCGCGCAGGCCCGAGGGGGCGGCGCCCGGCTCCGGTGGCGCCCCGCCCGACGGCGGCGGATCCGCGCTCGACCGGGAGGGGGCGCTGCGCCTCCTCGGGGCTCTCGTGCGGGAGCTCCACCGCATCGACGTCGGGACCCTGGACAGCTTCTTCATCCGGCTGGCCCGGGCGTTCGGCCCGGAGCTCGGCCTCCCGCTCGCCTGGAGCATCGCCGAGGAGCCGCTCCACGAGGACCTCCGCTCGCAGGCCGTGCAACGGGTCCTGGACGGCGGCGACCGCACGGCCCTCCTGGAGCTCCTCGGCATGATCGCCCGAGGGGACGCCCGCCGGCGTATCCACGACGCCCTGGTCGAGGACGTCGACGACCTCCGGCGGCTGCGCCGCGAGGTGGACCCGCGGGCCGCCGATCCGTGGTCCCCGTTCCGGGAGCACGAGCGGCCGGGGGACCCGGAGGCCGCCCGCGAGGAGCTGGCCGCGCGCCTGGAGGCCATAGAGCCTCCGTCGAACAAGAACGGGTCCCCCAACGCGCACTGGTCCTCCGCCCTCGAGGCCGCCGCCGCGGCCCTGCGCGAAGGGCGGTGGGAGGAGCTGTGGGGGAAGGGCCTCGGCGCGAAGCTCCTCGACGGCTCCCTCACGTACTACCGCCGCCCCTTCCCTCCCGGCCTCGAGGCCATCCTGGAGGAGGCCCGCGCGCTGGCGGCCGCCGACCTGGCCCGCGCGTTCGATGCCGAGGCCCGGGCCCTGGGCGAGATCGCGCGGCGCTACGACGAGGCGCTTTCGGAGCTCCAGGGCCGGAGCGGGAGCTACCGGTTCGAGGACGTCCCGTGGCTCATCGGCGGACCGGCGCGCGGCGGCCGGGAGGGCGCCGGGGCCGAGGGCGGGTCCGGCCCGGGCGCCGGGGCCGTCGGCGGCCGGCCCGACCTCCATCACCGGCTCGACCGGCGCTCCGAGCACCTGCTCCTGGACGAGTTCCAGGACACTTCCCTCCCCCAGTGGACCGCGCTCGAGCCCATCGCCGACGGCATCGCCCCGGACGGGACGCTGGTGGTCGTGGCCGACCCCAAGCAGTCCATCTACGGATGGCGGAACGCCGACCCCGAGCTGGTGGACCGGGTGGAGGCGCGCTATGGCCTGCCGGTCCGGGGCCTCCACGTGAGCTGGCGCTCGAGCCCCGTGGTCCTCGACTTCGTGAACCGCCTGTTCGGGGAGCTGGCCTCCAACCCCGTGCTCGCCGACGTGGAGGGCGGCCCCGAGGTCGCCTCCCGCTGGGGCGCGACCTTCGAGCCGCACGAGCCGGCCCCGGGCCACGGGAGCTGGCCCGGACGGGTGGTGCTGGAGGCCGGCCCCGACGACGGCGGTCGCGGCACGGACCGGCCGCGGCTCATGGCCCGGGCGGCCGAGCGGGTGGCCGCGATCCACGAGCGCTCGCCCGGCGCCCGGATCGGCGTCCTCGTGAGCCAGAACAAGACCGTCGCCCGTCTCATGCACGAGCTCCGGCAGCGCGGGGTGAGGGCGAGCGAGGAGGGCGGGACGCCGGTCGACGACGCGGCGCCCGTGACCGCCGTCCTCGCCCTGCTCCAGCTCTCCGACCACCCGGGCGACACGGTGGCCCGCTACCACGTGGCGCGGAGCCCGCTCGGTCCGGCGGTCGGCTTCACGGCGTTCGGGGACGACGCCGCGGCGCGGGCCCTGGCCCGCCGCGTCCGCCGGCGCCTCCTGCGGGACGGCTACGGACCCGCCCTCGCGGCCTGGGCCGAGGCGCTCGCCCCCTCGGTCGAGGAGGCCGAGCTGCGGCGGCTCGAGCAGCTCGTGGAGCTCGGCTTCCGATGGGAGGAGCGCGCGAGCCTCAGGCCCTCGGACTTCGTCCGCTTCGTCCGGAGCCAGAAGGTCGAGGACCCGTCCAGCGCCCCGGTACGGGTGATGACCGTCCATCAGGCCAAGGGGCTCGAGTTCGACGTGGTGGTCCTTCCGGAGCTGGACGTCGGGCTCACGAAGGGGGGCGGCGGGGAGACGGCCGTCCCCGAGCGCGACCCCGACACGGGGCGGGTCCGGCGCGTCTTCCCCTACGTGGCCGGGACGCTCCGTCCCCTCTTCCCGGAGCTGGAGACCGCCTACCGGCAACGCAGGGCCACCGCCCTCCGCGACCGCCTGAGCTGGCTGTACGTGGCCGTGACCCGGGCCCGGCACGCGCTCCACCTGATCGTGGCCGCCGACGGCGGGGGGAAGACGGGGAACGCCAGGTCCTACGCGCGCATCGCGCGGGCGGCGCTGGGGGTCCACGAGGACCCCGCCGCCGAGGGCGAGGTCCTGTACGAGGCCGGGGATCCCGACTGGTACCGCGAGCTCCCCCACCTCCTGGAGCGGCCCGAGGCGGCACCGGCGGCGGAGGTCGCGCTGCGCGTGGACGCGTCCGCCCCGCGCTCCCGCATCCTGGCCCGGCGGGCGCCCTCGGAGCTGGAAGGGGGCGGTCGGGTGGACCTGGCCGAGCTCCTCCGGCTCGACGCCGCCTCCGCCAGGGCCGTGGGCATCGTCGCGCACCGGTGGTGCGAGGAGATCGGGTGGATCGAGGGCGCTCCCCTGGAGGCAGTGGGAGAGGACCGGCTCCTGGAGGCGGGCCGCGAGGCCGCGCCCGAGCTCGGACGGGAGGAGCTCGGAAGGCTGCTGGAGCGGTTCCTCGGGTGGCTGGACGCCCCCGAGATCCGCGACGCCCTCTCCCGCGAGCGGTCGCTCGAGCGGGCCCGCGCCGCGCTCGCGGAGGCCGGGGAGCCGCCGGCCGCGGAGGCCGGGGAGCGGCCGGCCGGGGAGGCCGGGGAGCCCCTCGACCTCGAGCTGCTCACCGAGCGGCGCTTCGCCTCCCGCGTCGACCACGAGGTCGTATCGGGGATCATCGACCGCCTGGTCCTGGTCCGTCCCGCCGCCGGCACCGGCGCCGGGTCCGGCGGCGGTGGGCGCGGCGCGGGCGCCCGCGGTCGTCCCGCGCCGGTGGGCGCGGCCGAGGTGGTCGACTTCAAGACCGACGCGCTCCCGCCGGACGACGAGGAGGCCGCGGCCGCCCGCGTCGAGCACTACCGGCCGCAGCTCGAGGCCTACCGGGACGCCGTGGCGGCCCTGTACGGGCTTCCGGCGGAGGCCGTCCGGGCCCGGCTCGTCTTCCTCGCGGCGGGGCTCGTCCGGGACGTGTGACCCAGGCAGCGGCCCCGGCCGAGCGAGGCCGCGTGCCGCCCCCGCTCCTCGGCCCTCCCCCGCCTCGATCCGCGGCCGCTCCGCGCCCTTCCTTGGAACGCATCGTGCGCCCGCGCTCGGACGGAGCGGCGTGACCGGCATCCGGGAGGAGCCATGGCCTTCGACAGCATCGATCCGACGAGCGGCGAGCGGCTGGAGCGCTTCGAGACGATCTCCGCCCCCGCCCTGGAGAGGCGCCTGGCGCGGGCCCGGGACGCCTTCCGGGCGGAGCGCGGGACCCCGTTCCAGGAGAGGGCCGAGCGGCTCCGGCGGGCGGCCGACCTCCTGGAGGACGGCGCCCGCTCCTTCGGCCGCCTCATGACGGTCGAGATGGGGAAACCGATCGGACAGGCCGTGGCGGAGGCCGAGAAGTGCGCGTGGGTGTGCCGGCACTACGCGGAGCACGGCGCCGACTACCTGGCCGACGAGGAGGTCGAGACCGACGTCCCGCGCAGCTTCGTCCGCTACCAGCCACTGGGGCCCGTCCTGGCCATCATGCCGTGGAACTTCCCGTTCTGGCAGGTCTTCCGGTTCGCCGCGCCCTCGCTCATGGCCGGGAACGTCGGGCTCCTCAAGCACGCGCCCAACGTCCCCCAGTGCGCCCTGGCCATCGAGGGGATCTTCCGCCGGGCGGGCTTCCCCGAGGGGGCCTTCCAGAACCTCTTCGTCGACACCGACGCGGTGCCCGGGATCCTGGGCGACCGGCGGGTGCGGGCCGCCACCGTCACCGGGAGCGTGCGGGCCGGACGGGCCGTGGCCGCGGAGGCCGGACGGCACGTGAAGAAGGTGGTCCTCGAGCTGGGGGGGAGCGATCCCTTCATCGTGATGCCGAGCGCGGACCTGGACGCCGCGCTGGAGACCGCTGTGAACGCCCGCATGCAGAACAACGGAGAGTCCTGCATCGCGGCCAAGCGCTTCATCGTGGCCGGCGACGTCTACGAGGACTTCCGCGACGGCCTGGTCGAGCGGATCGGCTCGCTCACGGTGGGGAACCCGCTGGAGGAGGACACGGACGTCGGGCCGCTCGCCCGGGAGGACCTGCGGGACGAGCTCGACCGGCAGGTCCGCGAGACCGTCGAGGCGGGCGCCAGGGTCCTCCTGGGAGGCGAGGTCCCGGACCGGGACGGGTGGTTCTACGAGCCGACCGTCCTCGAGGGCATCCCGGAGGACGCGCCGGCGCGCCGTGAGGAGCTGTTCGGCCCGGTGGCCTGCCTGTTCCGCGTGCCCGACGCCCGCGCCGCCCTGGCGCTGGCCAACGACACGGACTACGGGCTCGGGGCGGCGGCGTGGACGCGGGACCCCGACGAGCGCAGGTTGTTCGTCGACGGACTCGAGGCCGGAGGCATCGCGATCGACGGCATGACCGCCTCCGACCCCCGGCTGCCGTTCGGCGGCGTGAAGGACTCCGGCCACGGCCGGGAGCTGGGCCGCCACGGGATCCGCGAGTTCGTCAACGTGAAGAGCGTGAAGATCCACGACGAGCAGCTCGCCCCGTAGCGAGACCGAAGCGAGCAGAGAGGTCGCCATGATACGATCCGAGTCCGAGCGTCCGCGCGCCGCGGGTCCCTCCGCCGCGCCTTCCCCGGTCCTCGCCGTGGCCGCGGCCGCGGCCCTCCTGACCGCCGCCTGCGGAGGGAGCGGCGGCCAGCAGGCATCGGCCGCCTCCGGGACCAGCGACTTCGGGACGTGCGCCGCGGCCGCCGACTACGACTCGACCGCCGTTCAGACCCGGGCGGACGGGCTCCGCCTCCAGGACTTCGAGGAGGGGAGCGGACCCGCGGCGTCCCGGGGAGACACGGTCAGCGTGAACTACACGGGCTGCCTCACGGACGGCACCAAGTTCGACAGCAGCTACGACCGGAAGGAGCCCTTCCAGTTCGTCCTCGGGACCGGGATGGTGATCCCCGGGTGGGACGAGGGGCTGGAGGGCATGAAGCCGGGCGGGGAGCGCCGCCTCGTCATCCCCTCCGACCTGGCCTACGGCTCGAGAGGCGCCGGCGGCGTCATCCCGCCCAACGCCACGCTCATCTTCGACGTGAAGCTGGTCTCGGTGAACGGCCGCACCGGCGCGGCGTCGGCGGACTCCACCACGGCGGACTCGGCGTCGGCGGACTCGGCGTCGGCGACGGGCGCCGACACGGGAGGGGCGTCGGGTCAGTAGATCTCGACGTGCGACTGCCACAGGGGGCTGGCCACCGTCCAGCGGACCCGGTCCCCCGGCTGCACGTACAGCGTCCTCGACAGGTAGCGTCCCCCGCCGCCGATCGGCCGGGCCAGGAGCTGGACGCTGTAGTCCCCGATGAGGATGGACTGCGGCACGGTGTAGGTGGCCGTGTCCTGGCTGGCCAGCTGTCCCAGCGAGTGGGTGGCGCCGCCGTGCAGCACGTAGGCGTGCACGGCGTTGATGTTCTGGTTCCGCACCCACACGGTGACGGGCTCCGGGGCGCCCTGCGAGCCCTTCGAGAGGGTCGCGCACCCGAATCCCGCCCCGGCCGCGGCCAGGATCGCCAGGAGCACCGTCCACCGCGCGCCTCCTCCTGAGCCGACGTTCATCACGACCACCCCCGTTCAGCGTGTGGCGCGGCGCCGACGGGCCGGTCCGGGACCGGCGCCGTCACACCTCCTCGATGTCGGCCGTCCAGCTCACCTCGACGGCCCCTTCCAGGCTCCGGGCGGTCGGGCACTTCGTCTGATGACGCTCGAGCGCCCGCTCGACCCGCTCCCGGCTCCCGCTCGGGATCCGAAGCCGGTAGTGTATGCGGATCTCGGTGAGGACGGGGAGCCCGTCGCGCACCTCGTTGACGCCCTCCACCTCCGCCACCATGTCCTCGGGATCCAGCACGACCTCGCGCACCTCCAGTGCGCCGTTGAGAGTCCCGAGCATTCACCCGCCGGCCGTGGCCACCAGGAAGTCGACCGGGAGCGGGAGATCCTCCGCATCGATCCCGAAATGCGCCTTGATCGGTCCGTGCACGCCCATGTCGAAGGTGTGGCCGGTGTCGAGCGTGGCGCGCCGATGGACGCCCTCGACCTTGCGCACGGAGCTCCTGGACACGTAGAACGGCTCGCTCATCCTCTCTCCTTCCCCGGCCGCGGGCCCGTACGGCTCACGACCGCACCATGATGCTGGACTGCGACAGCTGGTTGTGGATGGTCCATTCCACCCGGTCGCCCGCCTCGATGAGCACGGGCTCCGACATGAAGGCCGTCGTCGAGCCGATCGGGTCGGCGATCAGGCGGATCTCGCGGGCGCCGCCCAGGACCGACCGCGGGAGCGTGTAGGTGGCCGTGTCCATGCTCGTGAGCTGACCCATGGAGATCGTCTGCCCGGACGCGAGGACGTAGACGTGGACGGTCGCCCAGTTGTAGTTCTTGACGAAGAGCGTGACCGGAGCGTCGCGCCCGTCGGCCTCGTCCCGGCCGGCGCCCGCGCCTCCCGTGGCGCAGCCGGCGGCGCCCCCAGCCACCAGGCCCGCCAGGACGCCGGCGAGCGCCAGGACACGCAGGGAGGCTCCGGGGCGTCGGCGGGCGGGATCTGCGGCGGCGTACATGGGGCCTCCCGGGCGCGGGTTCGGTTTCCTCCCCCTCTCAATGCCTCAGGGTCAACTTCCGTGCCCGCCGGCGGATGCACCAGTGCGGACCGCCGGGGACGGCCCGGACCGATCGGGGGCTCCACGGCAGGCTTTCCGGCGCCGCGGCCCGCTTCCCGGCCCCGCCGCCCTCACTCCGGCGTGGTGGCGTCCAGGACGGCCAGCACCTCGTCGGGAGCCGCCATGTGGAGCCAGTGTCCACCCTGGACCCGGTGGAGGTGTACGCGGCCGGTGTCGCGCCCCGCCGCCTCGATGCGCTCGCAGGCCGCCTCGGGGAGCACCCCCGATTCGGAGGCCCGGAGGAAGTGCAGCTCCACCCCGTCGGGCGGATCCTCGACCACCGGCCACAGGTCCGAACGGAAGAAGTCCTCGAGGAGGGCGCCGAGGCCGTCCAGGTCGAAGCGCCAGACCTGCTCCCCGTCCTCCTCGATCAGGTTGGTCGTCATCCAGCGTGCCACGAACGCCGGGAAGCCGTGGCGGCGGATGGCCGCCTCGGCGTCGTCGCGGCTCGCGAACGGGCCCGGCTCGGCCCGGAGCGTCTCGAGCATCCGGACCGCGCTCCCCTCGGGCTCCCGCACCTCCGGGGTGGAGTCGACGATCCACACGACCGAGAGTCCCTCCGGGGCGCCGGCCGCCACCTGCAGGGCCACCTTCCCGCCGAAGGAATGGCCCAGGAGGCCGAAGGGGGGATGGCCGGTGGCGGAGGCCAGGTCCTCGACGTCCCTCCCGCACGCCCCGATCGTGTGCGGGGGCTCGAACCCGGTGGAGTCCCCGTGCAGCCTCAGGTCGACCAGGACGCCGGCCCGGGAGGGGCCGGCATCCACCCAGCGGCGGGCCATCGAGCGCCAGTTTCGCCCCGCTCCGAAGATGCCGTGGAGGAAGTAGGTCCACCGCAGGTCTCCCGACCCGCCGTCCCCGGGCTCGACCCGCTCGTGCGCCAGCTGCGGTGCGCTCATGTCCGGGCGGGAGTCAGGTCGGACGGGCCTGGCGCCACGGGGGCTCCTCTTCGGGTCGGGGACGGATCGACGGGGCTCGGGCCCCAGGGGATGCAGCATCCGTGCGCCGGCTGTCGGACCGCCTCGGAGGCCGCTATCCTCGGGGATCGCAGGCGGAAGGCCCGCGCCGGGACGAGGACACGGCGGACGCGTCCGCCCGGGACCCATGCGAGCGCACCGGAGGACGACGAGCCGACCATGCCCCACCGACGCCACCACCTCGCCGCGACGCTGGCCGCCCTCGTCCTGGGGGCCATCGGGCCCCGTCCCGCCGGGGCGACGCCGACGGCCGCGCCGAGACGGGGCCCGGACCCATCCGCAGCGGCGACGGCTGCGCCCGCCTTCGTCCGCGCCGACACGACGGGACCCACGTACCGCGGGGACCGGGGCCGGACGGAGGTCCGGATCCCGCGGCTCGAGCTCGAGAGCCGGGTGGACGGCCAGCTCGACGAGCCGGCGTGGCGCCGGGCCGCGGTCCTCACGGGCTTCACGCGCTACCTCCCGCAGGACGGACCGCCGGCCGAGGACTCGACGCGCGTCCTCGTGTGGTACTCGAACGAGGCCCTGCACGTGGGGATCGAGGCCTTCGAGGTGCACGGTCCCGTCGGGGCCAGCAGGTCGGCCCGGGACCGGATCGGCAGCGACGACCGGGTCCGCCTCCTCATCGACACCGAGCACGCCTCGCGGCGGGCCTACGCCTTCGGGGTGAACGCCTTCGGCGTCCAGGAGGACGGGATCCGCGTCGAGGGCACCGAGGGGAAGGCCGGGCTGTTCGACGCGGACCGGAGCGCCGAGCCGGCCGACCTCACCCCCGACTTCCAGTACGAGTCCCGGGGACGCCTCGTCCCCGGCGGGTACGTCGTGGAGATCCGCATCCCGTTCTCGAGCCTCCGCTTCTCCTCGGACAGGCGGGACTGGGGGCTCAACGTGGTCCGCCGGGTGCCCCACTCCGGCCGCGAGCTCACGTGGGCGCCCGTCCACCAGGGCGAGACCTCCTTCCTGGCCCAGGAGGGCACCCTGACCGGCCTCTCCGGGCTGCATCGGAGCTCCACCCTGGACGTCAACCCCGTGGCGACCGCCCGCATGCAGGGGGCCCCCGCGGCCGCCGGCTGGAGCTACGGGGACCCCTCGCCCGACGTCGGCCTCAACCTGCGCTACGGGGTCACCTCGGACCTCAGCCTGAACGCCACCTACAACCCCGATTTCTCCCAGGTGGAGACGGACGCGGGCCAGCTCTCCTACGACCCGCGCCAGGCGCTGTACTTCCCCGAGAAGCGGCCGTTCTTCCTGGAGGGCAGCGAGCGCTTCTCGACGCCCAACCGGCTGGTGTACACCCGGCGGATCGACGATCCGGTGGTGGCCACCAAGCTGAGCGGCAGCGTGGCCGGCTTCTCGACCGGCGTCCTGAGCGCGCTGAACCGCCCCTCGCCGGGGGACCTCCACCGCTCGGTCTTCAACGTCCTCCGGGCGCAGGCCGACGTCGGGTCGGAATCGACCGTGGGTCTCCTGTACACGGACCGCCTGCACGGCGTGGACTACAACCACGTGGCCGCCGCCGACACCCGGCTCGTGCTCGGGGACGCCTACGTGCTCTCCGCCCAGGCCGGGGGCTCGGTGACGAAGGACGGCGGGAGCCCCCGGTGGGGGCCGCTGTGGGACGTCTCCCTGGAGCGCTCGGGCCGCTCCTTCGGGGCCACGGCCAGCTTCCGGGCCATCAGCCCCGACTTCGTGACCGACGCGGGCTTCCTGAGCCGGACCGGGGTCGCGCACGCGTCCGCGAGCCCGAGGCTCACCTTCTTCGGCTCGCCCTCCTCCCCGCTCGAGAGCGCCACGACGAGCGTCGTCGTGTACGGCGACTGGCTGTACGACGACCTGTTTGGAGGCCGGGGGCCGGAGGCGCTCAAGCTCCACCTCAACGCCGACCTGGCGTTCCGGAGCGGGTGGAGGACGGGCGCCTCCGTGCTGTTCGAGCGCTTCTACTATCCACCCTACCTCTACGCCGACTACGCGATCGAGAGGACGACCCCGGCCGGGACCGACACGATCCCCTTCACCGGCACGCCCTCCATCCCCAACCTGGACGTCGTCCTCCGGACGGCCACGCCGCACTTCGACCGCTTCGACGCCGGGCTCACGCTCATCCTCGGGCGCGACGAGAACTTCTACGAGTGGGCTCCCGCGTACATCTTCATCGCGAACGCCTCGATGAACTGGAAGCCCACCGACCGACTCCACTTCGGGGTCACCTACTCGCGCCAGCAGTACCTTCGGTTCAGCGACCGCTCGAACGTGGCCATCCGCGACCTGCCGCGCCTCAAGGTGACCTACCAGGTCACCCGGGCGCTCTACGTGCGGCTCATCGGCGAGTACGACTCCAACTTCCGGGACGCCCTGCGGGACGACACCCGCACCGGGGATCCGATCCTCCGGCGCGACCCCGACACCGGGACCTACCGGCGCACGGTCCCGGAGCGCAGCGGCCGGTTCCACACGGACGCCCTGTTCGCGATCCAGCCGAGCCCGGGCACGGCCCTCTTCGTCGGCTACGGGACCGACCTCCAGGGCGCCCGACGCTTCCAGGTGACCGGGCTGGACCGGACGGCCGACGTCTTCTTCGTGAAGCTGAGCTACCTGTTCAGGATGTAGGCGAGGGTCGAGGCGCGCGGCGCCCGCGGCGGCGCGGGACCCCGGCCGGCGCCGCGGCCGGCCGGGGCGCTGGCGTGGGCGCCGCGGCCCGGGTAGCTTCGGGCGACCGGCCGCCGCGGCCGGCGCGGCGCGACGCCGCCCCAACGTGCCCCGGAGCCGCTCCCACGCGACCATGAAGCTCGCCGCCCCCGCCATCCTCGCGCTCGCCCTGGTCGCCGGCCCGGCCCCGCGGAGCCCCGCGGTGGCGCAGGAGGCCCCGTCGGCCGACTCGACGGCCATCCTGACCGGCCGGGTCTACTCCGCCACCACGGGCCGCGTCGTGGACGGAGCCCGGATCCTGGTCCCGGGTACCCGCCTCGGGGCCGTGTCCGACAGCACGGGCCGGTTCCGAATCGCGGGGCTGCCGTCCGGGGACCGCCCGTTCGAGGTGCGGCGGATCGGGTTCGCGCCCGCGACCGGGACCATCCACCTGGCCGGAGGCGCGACGGTGGATGCCACCTTCGTGCTCGAGGACACGGTGGTTCAGGTCGAGGGGATCCGGGTGACCGTCCGGCGGGCGCTGAGCGCGGCCTCGGACCGGAAGCTCGAGCGCGTGGGCTACTACCGGCGCCGGACCCGGGGCCTGGGCCACTTCCTCGGCCCCGCGGACGTGGAGCGGCGCGTGGCCGAGAGCCAGGCGGCCTCCGACGTCCTCCGCAACATCCCGGGCCTCTCGGTGAGCCGGATGGTCCTCGGCCGCGCCAGGATCGAGCTCACCCGCGGGACCGGGAGCTGCCAGCCGGTGCTCTTCCTGGACGGGAAGAAGGCCCCCGACCTCGAGATCGACGACCTGAACCGCTTCGACCTCCTGGCCGTCGAGGTCTACCGCGGCGCCTCGGAGATCCCGCTCGAGTTCTCGTCCGCGAAGAGCGGCTGCGGGATCGTCCTCCTGTGGACGAAGAGCACCCTGCCCGGCTGACGCTCCCGCCGCGCTCTTTCTGCACGCAAAACAAAGTGGCCCTGCCCCCTCGTCGTGTGGTATACTGCATATCGTGTCCGCAGGGGCGGTGCGGGACCCGCCCGCGTCCGGCCTTCCGCGCGGCCCCGCCTGTGCGGGCCGCCCTCGCTCCCCGAGACGGAGCCCCGACATGAGACGAGAGACCCGACCGACGATCCTGGCCCTGGCGCTCGTGGCCATCGCCCTCCCCCTGGCCGCGGCCGTCACGCCCGCCGGGGCCCAGGTCCGCCTGCGCGGCGACGATCGGCTGCGGGCCGAGCGCCGGGAGACCGAGAACGCGCTGGAGGGGATCGCCGTGATCGACCGGAAGGTCATGGTTCCGATGCGCGACGGCGTCCGGCTGGCGACCGACGTCTACCGTCCCCGGGACGCCGACGGGCCGGTGCCGACGATCTTCGTCCGGACGCCCTACAACTTCAACTGGTGGGACATCCAGCTCGGCGCCCCCCGCGACATGAGCCGCGTCCTGGACGCCGTGCGGCGAGGCTACGCCTACGTGGTCCAGAACGAGCGGGGACATTTCTTCTCCGAGGGGAACTACGACATCCTGGGGCCGCCGCGCACCGACGGCTTCGACATGCTCTCGTGGATCGGCGAGCAGCCGTGGTCCAACGGCAAGGTCGGCCTCCTGGGCTGCTCCTCCACCGCCGAGTGGCAGATGGGCGTGGCCGCCACGGAGAACCCGCACCTGGCCGCCATCAACCCGCAGGGCTTCGGCGCCGGCGTGGGCCGTGTGGACGGATGGTACGAGCAGGGGAACTGGTACCGCGGCGGCGCCGTGCAGATGCTCTTCATCGCCTGGCTGTACGGGGAGCAGAACCAGGTGCGGCCGATGTTCCCGCCGGGGACCTCGCAGGAGGATCTCATCCGCGCCTCCAGGTCCTTCGACCTGGCCCAGCACCTCCCGCCGGTGGACTGGTCGAAGGCCCTCCGGCACCTGCCCGTCGAGGACATCATGGAGACAGTGGGCGGCCCGCACGGGATCTTCGCCGACTCGATGCCCGTGCCCACGGGCGGCCGCATGATCCAGCGCACGCCCGACGACCCCGCCTGGTACCGGGGCGGGCTCTACCACGACGACATGCCCTTCGACGTGCCGGGGCTGTGGTTCATGTCCTGGTACGACGTGTCGATCGGGCCGAACCTGGCCATGTTCAACCATGCCCGGAAGGCGGCCAGCCCGAAGGTCGCCGACGAGCAGTGGGCCATCGTCGCCCCCACCCTGCACTGCTCCTACACCCGGGCCACCGAGAACACGATCGTCGGAGAGCGGAGCGTCGGGGACGCGCGCTTCGACTACGCGAGCCTCACCTACGGCTTCTTCGACCGGTTCCTGAAGGGAGAGGCGAGCGCGGTGCTCGACACCACCCCGAAGGTCCGCTACTACCTGATGGGCCGGAACGAGTGGAAGTCCTCCGACAGCTGGCCGCCGGCCGGCTCGACGACGCGCACGCTCTACCTCTCGAGCGGCGGGAGCGCCAACATGCTCTACGGCGACGGGGCCCTGGCGGGCGCCGCGCCGGGCGCGGACGCGCCAGACCGCTTCACCTACGACCCGATGAACCCCGTGCCCTCCCACGGCGGCAACGTGTGCTGCACGGGGAACGCGGTGGAGGGGGGCGCCCTCGACCAGCGCGAGATGGAGACGAGGGACGACATCCTGGTCTACGCCACCCCGCCCCTGGAGGAGGGGATGGAGGTGAGCGGCCCGGTGAAGGTGACCCTGTACGTCTCCTCGGACGCCAGGGACACGGACTTCACGGTCAAGCTCCTGGACGTCTACCCCGACGGCCGGGCCTACAACCTGGACGAGACGATCCAGCGTCTTCGCTACCGGGAGGGCTACGACCGCCAGGTCTGGATGGAGCCGGGGAAGGTCTACGAGGTGGCGCTCGGGCCCCTGACGACGAGCAACTACTTCGAGGCCGGCCACCGGATCCGGATCGAGGTCTCGAGCAGCAACTTCCCCAGGTTCGGCCGCAACCTGAACACGGGGGGACACAACTACGACGAGGCCGAGGGGGTGACGGCGCACAACGCCGTGCACCACTCGCGGCGCTATCCCTCCAGGATCGAGCTCACGGTGGTCCCGGGAAGCTGACGGGGAGCGGCCTCGGGGCGGCCCCGTGGGGCCGCCCGGGCCGTCGCAGGGAAGGAGGCGGTCGGCGCGGGTCGGTGCCGGCCGCCGCGCGAGGCGGGCCGGGGAGCCGGGGGACGACCCCGGCTCCTCGCGGCCGCTCGCCCGGGGCTACGGGCCTCGCGTCAGGAGCCGTCCACCGGCTGGCAGCCGATGTCGTCGCCCAGGCCGCGCGCGTCGCACTCGTCGTCCGTGTACGGGTAGCGCGGGAAGACCCGGTCCTGCGAACGGGCCCTCGGCATCTCGTCGGGCGTGTCGGCGGTACGCCCGTACTGCCGGGCGTCCAGGTACGTGAAGCCACCCTTGTACATGAGCGAGTAGCGCTTGTTGTAGAGGATCTCGCCCAGGAGGTCCCCGCCGTAGGGATCGGAGATCGGGTCGAGCCCGCCGTCCTTCTCCCGGACCACGTTGACCGTGGAGATGGCGTCCGAGGTGTTCCCGGCGCCGTAGTCCGCCTCCGCCTTGATGAGCACGAGCTCCGCGTTCGTGATGAACGGCACCGGGTCCGCGAGGGTCATGTAGTTGTTGAACACCTCGGTCACGGTGATGTCGTTCAGCGTGTAGGCGGGCACCTGGCTCAGGTAGCGCAGCGCCCGGGCGTCCCTGTCTCCGCTGCCCTGGAGCTGCGCGTCCCGCCACAGCCTCGGGTGGGCGAACATGTTCGAGCCGCGCTGCTGCGCCAGCGTGTTGATCGCGTCACCCGACTGGGTGCTGTAGTCGAAGTAGACGCCCTCCTGGAAGTCCGCCGTCGAGTCCATGAAGGTGCTCGGCAGCGTGGTCAGCACATCGTTCCAGCGCCCCTGGTACTTCAGGACCCGCACCTTGAGGGCCCGGTTCACCATCAGGAACGTCGTCGGCGTGTCGAAGCCCGAGAACCCGGGCGGCAGGTCGAAGGGGAAGGCGCTGCCCGCCGAGCCCAGCTCCTGGGCGGCCTGGTCCAGCATCGAAAGGACCTGCTCGTACGCCTGATCGCTCGGCACGAGCGGCGCCAGGTCGCCGGCCGGGTCCCGGTCCACGTCCATCGGGACCGGCAACGGGTCGTGCATGGCGATGACCTCCCAGAAGGCCTCGGCCATGAACGTCCGCGCGAAGCCCCGCACGGCGTTCTTGTCCGCGTCGGCCAGGTCCGAGGCGTCCGCGGCGTGGAGCAGCGTGAAGCCGTTCCGGATCAGCGAGTACTGCGCGTCCCAGAAGTTGTGGTAGGTGGGGAGGAGCGGGCCCACCAGGCGCTGGGTGATCGTCCTCGGCTCCTCCGGCCTGAGGTTGTACACCTCGCGCCCCTGCACTCCCAGGTTGTCGATGAAGTCGCCCCTCCAGTTGCCGCGCTCGCTCTGCACGAGGCCGATGGCGGCCCCCGCGATGGCGGCGCGGTCCGGAGAGCTCGTGAGGTTCTGCTGGCTCGGATCGTTGAACGAGGGCGCCTCCAGGCTCTGACATCCCGCGGCCAGACCCACGAGGAGCAGGAGTCCGATCCGGGCCTTTCGTCCGGCTTGGCTGGCGAAGGTCATGATCTCCTCCTCCTCAGAGGCTCAGGTTGAGGGTGAGCCACACGCTGCGGCTCGGCGGATACGGGGCCACGTCCTGTCCGGTGCTGATGGACTCCAGGCCCCAGTTCGACACCTCCGGGTCCATGCCGCTGTAGCCGGTGAAGCGCAACAGGTCCCGGCCGCTCAGGGTGACCCGCGCGCTCCGGATCTGACCCCAGATCGAGCCGAGGAGGGAGGAGGGGACGCGCCAGGACAGCGACAGCTCGCGGAGCTTGAGGAAGGAGGCGTCCTCCAGCCAGATCTTCGTGACACGGCTCGGATAGAGCCGGAGCCGCATCTCCCCCAGCGTCTCGCCCGGCTGGCAGGCGGGGTCGTTGCAGGGATTGGCGAAGTCCCAGCGGTTCTTGCTCAGGTCGAACAACCAGCCGGTGAGGTTGGCCACCCGGAAGCCCTGCTTCCAGTCCAGGAGCGCGTGCAGGGTCAGGCTCTTCCACCGCACGTCGTTCGAGAAGCCCACCTGGAAGGACGGACGCGAGCGGCCGAGCCGCTGGTCCTGCGCGATCGAGCCGTCCGACAGCGTGTCGTTCCCGATCCACTCGGTCGGATCGGAGCCCTCCTCGATGAGGAAGGACCCGAGGCCGCCGAAGTTGTTGGGCGGCCGGAACGGGGGCACGGTGAGCTGGGTGACCTTGGAGCGGTTCAGCGAGAACGTGGTCCGCGCGGTCCAGTCCAGCGTCGAGGTGCGCACCGGCACCGCGGTCAGGTCCGCCTCGATGCCGCGCTGGCGCATCTTCCCGCCGTTGAAGAACAGGACGTTGTAGCCCGTCGAGCCCGGCAGGTTGCGCCGGACCAGGAGGTCGGAGATGTCCTGCTGGTAGGCGGTCAACGAGAGCTGCGCCCGCTCGTCCACGAAGGTGATGTCCAGCCCGCCCTCGTACTCGGTCTGCCGCTCGGGGCGGAGGTCGCTGGCGGCCGTCGAGCCGGAGAGCTGCAGGCTCTGGAGGCCGCTGTAGTTGGACCCGGCCAGCAGGCTGAACTTCTGCCCGTACCCGGGCTCGTTGCCCGACTGCCCGTAGGCGGCGCGGAGCTTGATCTCCGCCAGGGGGCTGGGCAGCCCGGTGAACCGATAGGACGCCGAGGCCTTGGGATACCAGAAGATCCTGGTCGGGTCCGCGTCACCGCTGCTCTGGTCCCCGCGGATCCCCGCCGTGAGAAGGAGCTTCTGCGAGATCAGGACCTCCTCCTGGCCGAAGAAGCCGAAGTCCTCGGTCCGCTCGCGGTACTCCGTGACGGTGGTGTTCGTCCCCTTGTCGACGTTCGAGAGGCCGTCGATGAGGTTGTTGGCCGTGTTCATGACCATGTCCGCATCGCGCCGCTGGTAGTCGACGCCCGCGGAGGTCGTGGCCTGCAGGTTCCCCCGGTACAGCGTGTGGATCACGTGCAGCCCGGCGTTCGTGAACAGGCTGGTCCCGCCCACGTTCGTGGAGGTGCCGGGCTGCCCCAGCGTCTGCTCGTACTGGAGGTCGGGCGCCGAGTAGAGCTTCCCGGTGTGGTCGAACCAGTCGATCCCGCCCGTGAGGGTGACCTTCAGGTTCTGCGTCTCACCGTCCACCGGCGTCAGGTCCAGGGTGCCCGAGCCGATGAAGCGGTTGATGAGCTCCGACTTGTCGACCAGGGCCGCCGTCTGCAGGGGGTTCGAGCGCGAGAACGGGTTGTCCGGGAAGGTGCCGTCCGCGTTCGGCCGCAGGTCCACGAAGGACGGCGACGACGGCATCGTCATCCAGTAGCTGATGCTGCGGTTGTCGTTGTTCGTGATCCCGCGGCGCGTCTTGGAGCGGATGTAGTTGCTGTTGATGGAGAGCTGGGCCAGCGATCCCAGCTTCTTGCCCAGGTTGAGGCGGACGCTCTCCTTCTCGTAGCCCGTGTTGGTGACGATCCCGCCGTCGTACTTGCCGAGGCCGGACATGTAGTAGGACGTGTTGTCCAGCCCGCCGGAGACGGAGAGGTTCGACTCGAAGCTCAGCGGCTTGTTGCCGGCCAGCTCCTGCTCGTGGTCGAAGAACGCGCCGGGCTGCCAGAAGTCGGCCGCCCGCGGACCGAAGGCGTCGACCGCGGCCGCCTGCGAGTCGAACCTGCGAAGCCCGATCTTGTTGGCCATCCAGGGCACGCCCGCCGTCTGGCTGAAGCGCCAGCGCTGGCTCCCCCCGAACTTCCCGTGCTTGGTCGTGATGAGGACGACGCCGTTGCTGGCCGCCGCGCCGTAGATCGCAGCGGCCGAGGGGCCCTTCAGGACCTGGATGCTCTCGATGTCGTCGGAGTTGAGGTCGGAGATGCGGTTGGCCGAGTTGCTCTCGTGCTCCTGGGGGCTCCGGTCGGCCGCGCGGACCAGCCCGGCCTGCCCCGACGGGAGCTGAGCGTTGTTCACGATCACCCCGTCCACCACGTACAGGGGCTGCGAGCTGCCGATGATGGAGCTCACGCCCCGCAGCTCGATGCTGAGGCCGCCGCCCGGCGCGCCGCTGAACTTGCTCACCGTGGCGCCCGGGACCTTGCCGTACAGGGCGTTCTCCACGGTGGCGGGCGCCGGCGCGTCCTCGACCAGCTGCGCCGAGCTGAGCGTCGAGACCGCGTTGGCCAGGTTCCGGCGCTCCACGCCGGTGGCGCGCCCGGTGACGACGATCTCCTCCATGCCCAGGACGTCCTGTGCCAGGCTCACGTTCACGGTCGACTGTCCGGCCGGGACGTTCACGGTCTTGCGCCGGTAGCCGATGAGCTGGAACGCCAGCTGGGCCGGGCCGTCGGGAACCCTCAGGCGGAACGTGCCGTCCTGCTCGGCGATCACGCCCACCTGGCTGCCGGCCACCGTGACCTGCACGGACCCGATCGGCTGCGCCGTGGTCGCGTCGGTGACGCGCCCCGTGATCACCCGGGTCCCCTGGGCGGAGCTCCGGGCCGGAAGCGCGATCAGGGCCAGGCCGAGCGCCAGGGCCATCATGCAACGCCATGGATCGAACGATGCTCGCATCTCTCGTCCTCCATCGTGGAGATTTCCCGCGCGGCGGGCTGGGCGGACGTCTCGGTCCGGTCTCGGAGTCGGGAAGTTCACGGACCTCGGCCGGCCGGGGGCATGCCCCCGGCCGGGATCTATGACGGTCGGCCCCGCACGGTGACCGCGGGGCGGAGTGGGCGGGAACAGGTCAAACTGTCGTCTGTATACGGCATATGGCACCCAGCGTACGGTCGGCCCTTCGGCATGTCAACCCTGCCCCCGCCATGGACCACGCCCCGGCGTCCGTCCCGCCATCCCGGGGCTCGCTGGGTGCCGCCCCCCCGGTCCCGGCCGCTTGACGCCCGGCGGGACGGCGGATAGGGTTGGTATGCCGTGTACAATCGATTATCCCTCTCGCCGCGTGGCGCGCCCGGTGGGCGTCGTCGGCCACTGGACCTCCGGCTCCACGCCGCGGGGGTGGACGGCCGAGCGCGACGGAAGGGATGCCACGGACCAAGGAGAAGAGTGGATGTGACGGAGCTCGCCGGAGGCGCGCGATGAGGCTGAGGAGCGCGGTCCCGGCACTCGTCCTGCTCGCGCTGCTCGGGCTGGCCCCGGCCGCCGCCCCGGCCACCCGCTCGGGGCCGTCAGACCCGACCTCCGCCGGAGCCGAGCACGCGCCCGCGTTACCCCACTCGCGGCTCGCGCCGGCCGCCTGCGGCGCGACGGCCCGACCCCCGCTCTACCGCATCGACCTCAAGCCGACGAGCCGGGCCGGCGGCGCGGGGGGCAGCGCCCTCCTCCGGCCGGCCTCCACGCTGTTCGGCGTGTCCGTGACGGCCGACGGTCACCACCGCTTCTCCGTCCAGGTGCAGGTGCGTGGGCTGCCCGATCCGTCGAGCCTCGGGAGCTACTCGGCCTACGTGGCCTGGGCCGCTCCGGCGGACCTCGGCTCCGTCCGGAAGATCGGCGCCGTCGGGACCGACGGCACGGCCTCGGGGGAGCTGGCGTACGAGAAGTTCCTGGTGTTCGTGACCGCCGAGCCCTCGGCGGACGTCACGGAGAAGTCCGGCCCCATCCTCCTCCAGGGACTCTCGCCCAGCGGACAGATGAAGAACATGCTCACCGAGCCCCTCCTGAACGGCGGCATGCCGCCGTGCTGACGTCCCACCCCACAGCCGAGGTGCCGTCCGCGGGGAGCGCGCTGGCGCTCGCCCTCGCGGCCGTCCTCCTGGCGCTCCCGGCCGCGTCCGGGACGCTCCGGGCGCAGGACGGGACGGCGAGCCGGGACACGGCGGAGGTCCTGCGCCGTCCGCCACCCATGCAGCACGGCATGAACATGCGGCTGGGCCTGGAGAGCGAGCGGCCCTCGGTCACACCGTGGCTCCCCGGCGAGGGCGTCGACCCGTCGACCCTCCCCGAGGCGAAGCCGAACGAGGTCCTGCGTCTCGCGGACGGCGACACGCTCGACCTCACCGCCGGTCTCGTCCGGCGCGCGCTCCGGGGCAAGACGGTCGTCATGTACGCGTTCAACCGGCAGTACCCGGGGCCCCTGATCCGCGTGAAGCGCGACGCCACCATCGTCGTCCGCTTCCACAACCGGCTGGACCTCGCCTCGACCGTCCACTGGCACGGCCTCAGGATCGACAATCCCTACGACGGCGTGCCGAACGTCACGCAGGACCCCGTGCCGCCGGGCGGCGACTTCGTCTACCACGTGCACTTCCCCGACGCCGGCGTCTACTGGTACCACCCGCACGTGCGTGGGGACATCGAGATCAACGCGGGCCTCTACGGAAACGAGATCGTCGACTCTCCGATCTACGGATTCAACAACCCGGTCAACCGGGAAGCGCCGCTCATCCTCAACGACGTCCTCTTCGACCGGCACGGCCTCTTCCCGTACGGGAAGGAGACGGCCGATTTCGCGATCATGGGTCGGTTCGGGAACCTCTTCCTGGTGAACGGCGAGCCCGACTATCGGCTGGAGGTGCACCGCGGGGACGTGGTCCGCTTCTACCTGACCGATGTCTCGCCCACGCGCACCTACAACGTGGTGTTCGAGGGCGGGAAGACGAAGCTGGTGGGCGCCGACATCGGTCCCTTCGAGCGCGAGGAGTGGGTGGAGAGCATCCCGATCGCCGTGGCCCAGCGCTACGTGGCGGAGGTGCGCTACGACTCGGCCGGCACCTACCCGATCGTGAACCGGGTCCAGGCGATCAACCACGTGAAGGGGACCTTCTTCCCCGAGGTCGACACCCTGGGCACGGTCCACGTGACCGGACAGCCCACGGACGAGGACCACGCGGACACGTTCGGCACCCTCCACTCGCGCGACTCCGTCACGGCGGACATCGAGAGCTACCGGAAGTACTTCGACGAGCCGGTCGACAAGCGGCTCGAGCTCACGGTGAACATCCAGGGTCTGCCGGGCCGGGTGCAGACTCTCATGGCGTCGGACACGATGTACTATCCGCCCGTCGAATGGAACGACGGGATGCCGAAGATGAACTGGATCTCGACCGGACACGAGGCGCGCTGGATCCTGCGCGACCCGGACACCGGCCGGGAGAACATGGACATCGGGTGGCACTTCGAGACCGGCTCGGTCGTGAAGATCCGGATCCACAACGACCCGACGTCCATGCACCCGATGAACCACCCCATCCACTTCCACGGGCAGCGATTCCTGGTGCTGTCCCGCGACGGGGTTCCGTCCGACAACCTGGCCTGGAAGGACACGGTCCTGGTCCCGGTCGGGAGCACGGTCGTCATCCTCATGGACGCGTCCAATCCGGGCACCTGGCTGGCGCACTGCCACATTGCCGAGCACCTGGAGACGGGCATGAAGATGACCTTCACCGTCGGGCCCTGACGCCGCCACGGCGCCGGGAGACCGAAGGAGGCGCGCGCCGACGAGGGCCGCGCCGGATCTTCCACCATGAACGAGAGGCTGAACCATGAGAGGAGCGCTCCGAAGCGTGGCTGTGCTGGCCGCCGCAGCGCTGGTGGCGGGAGCCCCCCGCGCCGCGCGGGCCCAGGACGCCCGGCCGGACATGGGCCTGCAGGACGGGCCCAAGGTAGGCGGCAGCCCCAACATCCACGTCCTGAGCCACGTCGCGCTGGGCGGCTACTTCGCCGCGGCCGACATCGAGATGGAGCAGGACCCGTCGCGACCCTACGTGTACGTATCCAAGATGGTGGGCTCCCCGGATGGCCCCGGCACCGACATCGTGGACGTCAGTGATCCGGCGCACGCCCGGGTGATCTACCGCTACCGCATCGAGAACCCGTCGCTCCACCAGGGCTCGGGCGGCATGGACGGAAAGTACTTCCAGCTGAACGGTCACACGTATTACGTGCAGTCCTTCCAGTTCCAGCAGGGCACGCCGGACGCGGACCTCGGAGCGGTGGTCCTGGACGTCACGGGCCTCCCCGACCCGAGCAAGGTCAAGGTGGTCGCCAGGATCCGGAACCCGGACGAGCCCGGCGGCTTCCACAACATCTTCGCCTACAAGCACTCGGACGGCCGGGCGCTCCTGTTCACGACGGTCTCCGGCGACCACGCCAACATCTACGACCTGGCCAAGGTCGTGGATGGCCATCCGGACCAGTCGCTGGTCGGGAAGATCCCGGATCCGGTGGGTCAGGCGCAGCGCGCCTTCTACCACGACTTCTACGTGGGCTACGATCCGGCCACGCAGAAGGACAAGTTCTACGGCGCCGGCGGCGGAGGCTATTTCGTCTACGACGTGACGGACCCGGCGAACCCGCAGCTCCTCACGTCCGTCCAGGGCGTGGCCGGCGTCACCTGGGGCCACACCTTCACCCCCGACCCGGCCGGCCGGTACGCGGTCACCGAGACCGAGTACCAGTACGCGCCGCTGCGGCTCTTCGACCTGAAGCCGGGCCTGGACGGCGACGTCTCCACGGTCAACCACGCGACCAGCGCGTGGACGGCCGACTGGCGCGACCTCGCGCACAACCACGAGGTCCGCTGGCCGTACGTGTTCGTGTCGGGCTACGAGGACGGCCTCCAGGTCTTCTCGATGTACGATCCCGAGCACCCGAAGACGGTGGGCTGGTACTACACCTGCGGGTGCAAGCACGCCGACGGCTACGGCGGGTGGCAGATCCTGCCGGAGCACGGCAACAGCGTGATGCAGGGCGCGTTCGGGATCGACGTCCGCAACCAGGACGGCCTGATCGTCATCAGCGACTCGAACAGCGGCCTGTGGGTCTTCCGCATGGACGGGTTCGCCGGATGGGACGGCAACAACTGGGGCATGCCGAACATCTCGAGCGCCCAGGACTGGGAGCACGGGCCGGCCTGGCAGGCCACCCACTGACCGCGGGGCGGGACGCCGGCGCCTCACCGCGAGGCCCGGCGGCCCCGCCGTTCGTCCCGGCGCCCTTCCGGCCGGCGCCGTGGCTCCCCGATCCCCACCTCCAGACCCTGGCCGGCGCCGCCCTGCGGAGGCCCCGACTGCCGGGCCTCCGCCGCGTGCGGCTCGAGACGCCCGACGGGGACTTCCTGGACCTGGACGTCGATCCGGGTCCGGGCCCGCCGGACGTCCTCGTCCTTCACGGATTGGGCGGCTCCTCGGCGTCCGGCTACGTCCACCAGCTCCTGGTCGAGCTCCGTGCGCGCGGACTCCGGGGCGCGGCCCTCAACTTCCGGTCGTGCTCGGGAGAGCCGAACCGGACGCGGCGCTTCTACCACGCGGGGGCGACGGGAGACCCGCGGCTCGTCCTCGAGCGCCTGGTCGCCCGGAGGGGCGGACGGCCCGTGGGCGTGGCGGGCTTCTCCCTGGGGGGCTCGGTCCTCCTCCGCCTCCTCGAGGAGTCCGGCGAGGCCGTCCGCCGGCACGTGGCGGCGGCCGTGGCGATCTCGGTCCCCTTCGACCTGTCCGCCGGGGCGCGGCGGCTGGAGGCCCTCCCCGGGCGGCTGTACGGGGCCACCTTCCTGAGCGCGCTCCGGACGGCCGTCGAGCGCAAGGTCCGGGAGCGGGGCCTCGACCTCCCGCTCGAGGCGGCGCGGCGGGCCCGTACGCTCCGGGAGTTCGACGAGGCGGTGACCGCCCCGATCCACGGCTTCGACGACGCGGACCACTACTACCGGTCGGCCAGCGCCGGGAGCGCCCTCGACAGGATCCGGACGCCGACCCTCGTCCTCCACGCGCTCGACGACCCCTTCCTGCCCGAATCGGCGGTGCCGAAGGCCGCGCTGGCGGAGAACCCCTGGATCACGCCGGTCCTCACGCCGAGAGGCGGCCACGTGGGCTTCGTGGAGGGAGCCGCGCCCTGGGCCCCCGACTTCTGGGCCGAGCGCACGGCCGCGGCCTTCCTGCACGGGCTCCTTGTGGCGACCTGAGGGACCCCGTATGCTGAGCCCGTCTCGTTAGATGCGTCGAAACAGGAGGCCGCGCTGGTGTCCCTGCTCAAGCGACCGGAGCCGCTCCGCGACGAGGTGCGCAGCATCCTGCGGGAGAGGGTCCTGACGGGGGAGCTCGCTCCCGGCGAGGACATCAACGAGTCGGAGCTGGCCGAGCAGCTGGGCGTGAGCCGCACGCCCCTGCGCGAGGCTCTCCTGCGCCTGGAGCACGAGGGGCTGGTGGGCTCCCGGCAGGGCCACGGCTTCTACGTGTGGCCGCTCGATCCGCACGAGGCCCTGGACCTGTACGAGGTGGCCGGGGCGCTCGAGGCCTTCGGCCTGCGGACCGTGGGCCGAATCCCCGAGGAGCAGATCGAGCGGCTGCGGAGCCTGGACTCCCGGCTCCGGAACGCCAGGAGGGATCCCGCCCGCCTGGCCCGTCTGGGCCTGCGCTGGCACGAGACGCTCGTGGAGGACGTCCACCACGGGCCGCTGCGTGAGGCCCTGCAGCTCGTGTGGAGCCGCCTTCAGCGCTACCTCCTCTACGAGTCGGAGTACGCCGTGGCCAACGGCACCGACGACCTGGCCCACGTGCTGCGCGAGCACGAGGGGATCGAGGCGGCCCTGGAGGCGGGCGACCTGGAGAGCGCCGCCGCGCTGGCGGAAGAGCACCGGGTCGGTGGCTACTCCCTCCTCCACCGGTGGCTCGAGGAGGCGGCGGCGGAGGCCTGAGGGCGCACACGGGGCTTCGACGCGCGCCGGGCCCGCAGAGCCGGCGGCACCCGCACCAACGACGAAGGGCCGGGGGAGATCCCCCGGCCCTTTCGTCATCGGGCGCGGAGCTCGAGGCTCCGGCCCTCCCGTGGCCGCCCCCCTACTGGCGGGCGTTCTGCTCGTCGAGCGGAATCGGATACTGCGTGTTCATGTAGCTCTCGTTCGGGTATGCGCTGCCCTGCGGCGCGTAGTTCGGATCGGTCAGGAGGCCATAATGCCTCAGGTCGATCCACCGGTGACCTCCCTCGAAAAGAAGGGAGTAGTGCTTCTCGTAGAGAAGCGCGTCCAGGGCCTCGTCGTGGTTGGCGAACGCCGTCGCGATCGGCGGCAGGTTCCCCGACTGCGTGCGGACCCAGTTGATGTCCTGCCGCGCCAGGTCGAGGTTCCCGAGCCCGATGTTCGCCTCCGCCCGCAGGAGGATGAGCTCCTCGTTGCGGATGATGGGAATCGGCGCGTCCAGGCTCGTGTACATGTCGAACCCGATGTGCGAGCCGGGGCCGCTGAAGCTCCGCTGGGTGATCTCGCGGATCTTCCGCATGTAGCGGGCGTCGGGGTCCCCGCTCGTCTGGTACTGGACGGCCAGCGAATCGAACGGATTCGCCCGGATGTTGGGGTCGTCGCTGGGCTGGTACAGACCGTTGGTCGCATCGCCCGACCCGGTGCCGTACACGTCGTAGATGCCCAGGTCGAAGGTCGCCGCGCTGTCCACGAAGGACTGCGACAGCGCCGTCAGCGCGTCGCTCCACGCGTCGGTGTACACGTCCACCCGCGCCGCGATGGCCCGGTTGGCCATGTCGAAGTCGGCCGGGGTGTCGAACCCGTCGAAGCCGGAGCTGAGATCGAACGGGAAGCCCGCGCCCGCGCTCGCGGCGGCCTGGAGCTCCTGGTCGGCATCGTCCAGCAGCTGCTTGATGTGGGCGAAGACCTCGTCCTTCGTGGCCGCGGGCGCGGGACCCTGGTCCACGTCGGTGCCCACGTCGATCGGGCACCCGAGGCTGCCGTCACAGTTGTCCCAGCGGGTCTCGACCACGACCAGGAAGTCGAGGGCCTGAATCGTCTTCACGAAGCCGACGGTCGCGGCCTTCTCGCCGTCCGTCATCTGGTCGGTCCCCACCGAGGCCACCCCGTCCAGCACGATGTTGGCCAGCCGGATGTTGGAGTACGGCGCGGCCCACAGGCCCGCTCCGAAGCCTCCCGCATTGAGCGGCCCCTGCAGGAGCTCGTTCACGAACCGCGGGTCGGCCACGTCCAGCACATAGGACTCCCGGCCCAGCACGCCCAGGGCGGAGACCACCCCGAGCTCGCCGGACTGATAGCCCCTGTGCCCGATCTGGAGTCCCTGCACCGCGGCGGCCAGGGACGCTCGGTCCGGGGAGTTCTGGAGCGCTCCCAGGTCACCGCCGTTGTAGTTGGGCGTCTCCAGGCCCTTGCACGCCGCCAGCCCCACCAGGGCGGCGACGGCGAGGACCCGGCTCGCACGTCCGAGTATCGAGTGTCTCATATCAGATTCCCATCCCCCTGTAGTCGTCGTGCCTCGATCGCTGTCGTGTGCGCCGGTATCCATGGCTCAGAACCCCAGGTCGACGCCGAACCAGAAGCTGCGGCTCGGCGGGTAGGGGGCCACGTCGATGTTCCGACCCACCTGCTGGTTGCCGAAGTTGCTCACCTCGGGGTCGAGGCCCTTGTAGGGGGTGACGGTCAGCAGGTTTCGCCCGCTGGCCGTGAACCGCACCGTGCGGAACACGCCGCCGAACAGGCTGCGCCGGGCGCTGGCGGGCAGTTCGTAGGAGAGCGACACCTCGCGCAGCTTGAAGAAGGAGGCCGACTGCGTGTAGCCGCGAGCGTAGCCGTCCACAGCGAAGCCGAGCAGGCGCTCGAGCCCGGAGCAGTCCGGGAAGCACTCGGTCACGGGCCGCAGGTTGTTCGGATCCGGCGGCAGGTAGTCCGGGCTGTTGCCGGCGGCGTCGTACAGGAGCTGGGTCAGGTTGACGACGCTCTGTCCCGTCCTCCAGTCGGCCAGCGCGTGCAGCCGGAAGTCCAGGAACCGGAAGTCGTTCGAGAAGGACATCTCGAAGTCCGGGTTCGAGTTCCCCAGCGTGACCAGCCTCTGGGAGCCGTCGGGGTTCTTCCCCGCCGTGCCCACGATCTGCGTGGCCGAGTGGTCCTCCTGGATGTAGAAGGCGCCCAGGGACGTGCCGAACCCGGCGTTGGACGGGATGAAGGCCGGCACCGGGAGCTCCGTGACCCGGCTGCGGTTGAACGAGAAGTTCGTCCGCGACACCCAGTTGAAGCCGCCCGTCGCGATCGGCGTGACGCCCAGGGACGCCTCGCCTCCCCACGTCCGCATCTTCCCGCCGTTGAAGAACTCGTTGGTGAAGCCCGTCGAGGGCGCCACCCGGCGCTGCAGGATGAGGTCGCTGATGGTCTGGACGTAACCGGTGAGCGACAGCGTGGCGCGACCCTGGAAGGCCGTGATGTCCGCGCCGCCCTCGAACTCGGTCTGACGCTCGGGCTTGATCGCCGCATCCCCCACGTTGCCGGGGAGCGTGAAGCCCTGGATGCCCTGGATGTTGTTGGTCACGCCCAGGGTCGTGAACTTCTGCTGGGCCTGCGGCTCGTTCCCCGTCTGTCCGAAGGCCGCCCTCAGCTTGACCTCGTCGATGAAGCTCCCGAGGTCGGGGAACCGGAAGGAGGCCGCGGCCTTCGGATAGTAGTAGACCTTGGCGGGGTCCCCGTTGGCGCCGCTCTGGTCGCCCCGGACCGCGCCGGTGACCAGGAGCCGCTCACCCATCGTGAGGAACTCCTCCTGCAGGTAGAACCCGAAGTCCTGCACCTGCGTGCGGTTCTGGAACACCGCGATCTGCGTCCCCGCATCGATCTTCCGGAGCCCGCCGTTCAGGTTCTGGCTGATCGTGCGGTCGATCCTGAGGTCGTGCGTCGAGTAGCTGGCGCCGGCCGAGGTCGTGGCCGTGAAGGCGCCCGAGGTCGGCGTGTACTTGTAGACGCCGTTGAGCTGGGCGGTGAGCGCCAGGTTGTCCGACTTGCTGAGCACCTCCGTGCCCGGCAGTCCGTCCGACGGCTCGAAGAAGATCGAGGGCGGCGAGAACACGTCGTTCGTCTGGTTGAACCAGTCCGCGCCGCCGTTGAACACGAACTTGAGGCTGTGGTTCTCGTTGGAGACGGGGTCCAGCTCGGCGTTGGTCGAGCCGAGCAGGTGCCACACGTTCTCGTCGTTCTGGAGCAGGGCCGCCGTCTGCAGCGGGTTGCTCAGGTTCCCCTGCGAGACGTTGGGGATGTAGTTCCCCTGCGCATCGGTGAGGGGCACGAAGCTCGGAGTGGCCGCCAGCACCATGTAGTAGCTGGTCTGGCTGTTGTCGTTGTTCGTGAGACCCCGGTTGGACCAGCTCCGGATCAGGTTGGTGTTCAGCGTCAGGTTGAAGATGTCACCGAACTGCTGGGTCAGGTTGACCCGACCGGACTCCTTCTCGAAGCCCGTGTTCTGGATGATCCCCTTGTCCTTCTTGGCCAGCAGGGACCCGAAGTACCTGGTGTCCTGTGTGCCCCCGCTCAGCGAGGCGGAGCCCTGCCAGGACAGGTAGTTGTGGCCCGCCAGCTCCTGCTCGTGGTCGAAGTACTGGCCGTTGTTGGCCGTGTAGACGTCCCCGAGCCCGGTGTGGGCGTCCTCCGCCTCCTGGGCGGACGTGAATCGGCGCGCGCCGATCTTGTTCGAGAGGTCGTACGTGCCCAGGTGACCGCTCATCCTGAGGCTGGGCTTACCGGCCTCGCCGTGCTTGGTCGTGATGATGATCACGCCGTTCGAGGCCTTGCCGCCGTACAGGGCCGCCGCCGAGGCGCCCTTGAGGACCTCGATGCTCTCGATGTCCTGCGGGTTGATGTCGGCGATGCGGTTGACCGGGTTGTCCTGGTTGGACGCGTTCTGGCCGCCGGAGGCCGAGGTGATCGCGTTGGCGTCGGAGGGCACGGCCTCGTTGCTGAGGATCTGTCCGTCCAGGACGATCAGCGGCTCCGCCGAGGAGTTGATCGACGAGACGCCCCGGAGCTGGATCTGGAGGCCGCCGCCCGGCGCGCCCGAGTTGGACGAGATCAGCGCGCCGGGGACCTTCCCCACCAGCGCCTTGTCCACCGTCTCCTGGGGAACCTCGTTCATCTGGGCGCCGTTCACGGTGGAGACCGCGTTGGCCAGGTTCTGCCGCGAGACGGCGGTGGCCTTACCCGTGACGACCAGCTCCTCCACCTGGAGGTAGTCCGTGTAGAGCTTGACGGTCACGTTGTTCTGGCCCGCCGGCACCCGGACCTCCCGGGACCGGTACCCGATCCGCGAGACGACCAGGGTCACCGGCCCGGCCGGGACACCTCGCAGGACGAACGTCCCGTCCTCCTCGCCGAGCACGCCGATCTGCGTGCCCTTGACCACGATGTTCGGAGCGGACACCGGCTGCGCGCTCACGCTGTCGATGACCGTACCACGGATGGTGCGCTCCTGCGCGTGCGCCGCCGTGGCGACGAGCGTCAGGAGGCACGCTACGAGCGTACCGAGCTTGTACCTCACGTGCCTTCCCCTGTTTGAGGTGAACTGGACGTGCACCGCCGGGCCGAACGGACGAGCTTCATCGAGTCGGTCCGGATGGGGCTGCTGGGGTGGAATGGCGTACCTAGCTTCTATGTGATGACAGCCGCTCGCGACCCACGGTGGGCGGGGCGGCGAATGGGCGCAGGGGCAGATGGCCGGTTGGGCACTGTCTCTCGCATTCGGTGTACACTATCGATCTTCCGTTTCATGTCAAGCACCAGACAAGGGGCCGAGACGAACGGCCCCGCGATCGAGATGAACGCGCGCGCCCGGAGAGGCCGAATTGGAGGATTTCGAGAAAGCCGGCGGGGACGCCCCCACCCGAGGGGTGACGGTAAGGTGCAACTTCTGCAGGACCTTGAACCGCGTGGACCTCGGGCGGGCCGGCGACCGACCCCGCTGCGGAGAGTGCGGCCGTCCGATGCTCCTGGACCGCCCGTTCCGGCTCGAGGGCGACGACTGGGAGCGGACCGTCGAGTCGGCGGAGGTCCCAGTGCTGGTCGACTTCTACGCCGACTGGTGCGGACCCTGCAAGATGATGGCGCCCGTTCTGGACGACCTGGCCGCGCGGCACGCCGGCCGGCTCCTCGTGGCCAAGCTCGACACCGACCGCTGGGGTGAGGTGGCCGCGAGGTTCGGCATTCGGGGGATCCCCACGCTGATCCTGTTCAGGGACGGCCAGGAGGTGGCCCGGGAGGTGGGGGCCGTGCCGGCCGAGAAGCTGGACGCCCTCGTGGAGAGCGCCGCGGCGGCCTAGACGCGGGGCGCCCGGCCCGTCAGCCCCCCCACGTCCCGGCGCCCTCCGGGACGCGGATCGAGCCCTCCAGGTAGAGGACCGCCCGTCCGCCCAGACGGACCCGGTCCCCGGCCACCTCGCACGCCACCTCCCCGCCCCGCCGGGAGAGCTGACCCGCCCGGAGCTCCGTCCGACCCAGGCGCTCGGCCCACAGCGGGGCCAGCTCGCAGTGCGCCGAGCCCGTGACCGGGTCCTCCGGCACGCCCACCTTCGGCGCGAAGAAGCGCGACATGAAGTCGAAGCTGTCGGCGCCTCGCGCGGTCACGGCGACGCCCCGCCGCTCCAGCCGCGAGACGTCCCGCATGTCCGGCTCGAGCCCCCGCACCTCCTCCTCCGAGCCCAGCACGACCACGTAGTCGAGAGCGGCCAGCACCTCGGCCTCCGGCGCCCCGAGAGCCGCCGTCACGGCCTCGCGCTCGGCGGCGTCCTCCACGGGCCCGGGCGGCAGCGCCGGGAAGTCCATGACCAGGCGCCCCTCCTCGCCCCGGCGGACGACCAGGTCCCCGCGCTCGCGGGTGTGGAACCGGACGCTCTCCCGCGAGGGCTGCATGTAGCCCAGGACCACGTGCGCCGAGGCCAGGGTGGCGTGGCCGCACAGGTCGACCTCGGCCTCCGGCGTGAACCACCGGAGCTCGAAGTCCTCCCCGTCCGGGACGAGGAAGGCCGTCTCGGACAGATTGTTCTCGGCGGCGATGGCCTGCAGGAGCCCGTCCTCCGGCCACGCCTCGAGGGGACACACGGCCGCGGGATTCCCCGCGAACACGCGGTCCGCGAACGCATCGACCTGGAACATCCGGATCTTCACGGCGGTTCCTCCCGGGCGCACGGCGGACGGCTGGTCGGTCCGATCGGCCGTGAAGCTAGGCCCACCCGTCCGCGCGGCAAGCCGCCATCGCGCCGCCCGGCCGCCGAGCCCCGCTCTTGCGGCCCGCTCGCGGCCGGACGTCTCGCCGCGCGCGCGCCTTGGCCTCCCGGGTCTCCGCGCTCTACGTTTCGGCCATGCCCGACACCACCGCTCCGGAGCAGGTCCTCGCCTCCGCCCGCCGCCCCTTCCGCGTGCTGGCGGAGACCATCCTCCCGCGCTGCCGGGGCCTCTCCGAGGAGGAATGGGCGGACGTCGAGGGCATCGCTGGGCGCGCCCTCCTCGACCGTCCGCCCGGGATGCGCCGTCAGCTCCGGCTCCTGGTCCGCGCGCTCTGGTGGCTCCCCCTCCTCCGATGGGGGCGCACGTTCGGCGGGCTCGGGCCCGAGCGCCGCGACCGCTTCCTGTCCGGCGTCGAGAGCTCGCGCTTCCTCCTCCTCCGGCGCGGTTTCTGGGGCCTCCGCACGCTCGTCCTCATGGGCTGGTACGGCAGGCCCGAAGGCGGCGCCGCCACGGGCTGGGACGCGAAGCTGCGAGGGTGGAGCCAGAAGGGACCCCGGCCGGAGGAGCCCGCGCCCGACGTCCCCCCCGCTCCGGATCCCTCCGCGCCGCGCGGGGAGGCGGCGCCGTGAGGGCGGTCTCCTGCGACGTGGCGGTGGTGGGCTCCGGGGCCGGGGGAGGCACCGTGGCCGCCGCCCTGGCCCCGCTCGTCCGGGACGGGAAGCGGGTCCTCGTCCTGGAGCGGGGGCCGCGGCTCCGGGACGACGAGTTCACCGGCCGCGAGCTGGAGATGGCCCGGACCCTGTACGCCGATGGAGGCGGCTTCCTGAACGAGGAGGGGACGCTCACCCTGGCCTTCGCGCGCGCCTACGGCGGCTCCACGGTGGTCTACACGGGGACGTCGCTGGTCGCTCCCGAGCGGGTCATCGAGGGCTGGGACGTCCCGGGCCTCGCCCACGCCGACGTGGCGGCCCGCTCCCGGCGCTACGCCCGCGAGAACCACGTGCACCTCCTCGACGGACCGGAGATCAACGAGAACAACCGGCTCTTCGTGCGGGGGGCGCGGGCGGCCGGCTACGAGGTCCGGCAGTTCCCCGTCAACGTGAAGGGCTGCCTGGGCTCGAGCCTGTGCAACCTGGGATGCCCGAACCAGGCCAAGATGGGGACGAACCGGGTGCAGCTCCCCGCCGCCGAGGCGGCCGGGGTGGAGGTCGTGACCCGGGCCGAGGCGCGGCGCGTGGAGCCCGCCGGGGACGGGGGCGGCGTCCTGGACGTCGTCGTCTCCGGGGCCGCTGGAGGCGCCCCGGGCCTCCCCTCCTCCTGGGAGCCGGGCCGCTACCGTATCCGCGCCCGGATCGTGGTGGTGGCGGCCGGCGCGGTCGGCACCCCGGCCCTCCTCCTCCGCTCGGGCTTCGGCCGCCGCCTGCAGCGGCTCGGCGAGGGCTTCACCTGCCATCCCGCGCACATCCTGGTGGGCGAGCACGACCGCCCCATCACCAACGACGTCGGCCACCCCAAGAGCTACTACGTGGACCGGGCCGAGGAGGAGGGCTGGGTGCTGGAGACGTGCATCTACTTCCCGTTCGTGACCGCCAAGAGCCTGGTCGGCTTCGGGGAGGGGAACGCCGCGCTCATGGACGCCTACCCCCGCCTGCAGATGATCCTCGTCCTGGCCTGCGACAGTGCGGATGCCGGGAACCGGGTCTCCGTGGACGGGGACGGGGCGCCCGTCGTCCATTACCGGTTCACGGAGGCGGTCGTGAGGTCGCTCACGGACGGGGCCCGCGCGGCCGCCCGGATCTTCTTCGGGGCCGGCGCCCGCCGGGTGCACGTCCCGACCGCCGACCCGCCCCTCCTGGAGCGCGGCGAGGCCGAGTGGCTGGGGTACGAGGCCCGGCTGGCCCGGCGCGTCGACCCCGGCCGCTTCCTCCCCGGCCGCACGCCCGTCTCGGCCGCCCACCTCATGGGCGGCTGCGCCATGGGACGGGACGAGGCCGACTCGGTGACCGACGCCCGCGGGCGGGTGCACGGGGTCCCGTGGCTGCGGGTGGCCGACGCCAGCCTGTTCCCGGACTCGGTGGAGATCAACCCGTACCTCACGATCATGGCGCTCGCCGACCGCGCGGCCGAGGCCGTCCTCGAGGACCTGGGCGAAACGGCGGCGGGCCGGGGGGCGGCGTGAAGCGCCGGGGCGCGGACGAGGTGATGGAGGCCCTCGAGGCCGAGGGCGTCGAGCTCGTGGCCGGGATCCCCGGCACCCACAACCTGGAGCTGTGGGACGCGATGGGGGCGTCGGGGAGCGTCCGGCCCGTGCTGGTCACCGACGAGCAGAGCGCCTCGTTCCTGGCCGACGGCGCCTGGCGCGCCTCCGGCCGCATGGCGGCCCTTGCGCTCGTCCCGGGCGCGGGCCTCACCCACGCCCTGTCGGGGGTGGCCGAGGCCCTCCTCGACAATGTCCCGATGCTGATCCTGGCGTGCGGCATCCGGACGGACACCGACCGGGCGTTCCAGCTCCACGAGATGGACCAGGTGGCCCTCGCCGGGCCGGTGACGAAGGCCGCGCTCCGCCTCGGTCCGGACGAGGACGTGGGCGGCGCGGTCCGGCGCGCGTGCCGGCTGGCGCGCGCCGGGGCGCCCGGACCGGTGCTCCTCGAGATCCCGGCCGAGCTCATGCTCGGGTGGCACGCGGCGCGGGGGGGCGGCGGGTCGGACTCGGCCGGTCCGGGGGTGGCCGGCGCCACCGCCGCGGGCCCCTCCCACGCCTCGGCCCCCGCGCCCTCGCCCGGCTCGGCCGCCGGCGGCCCTGCCCCGGGCCCCGGCGCGCCGGCCGAAGAGGACGTCGCCCGCGCCGCGGAGATCCTGGCCGGCGCCGACCGCCCCCTCCTCTACGTCGGCGCGGGCGCGGCCGGGGCCGCGGACCTGCTCCCGGCCCTGGCCCAGCGGCTGGAGGCCCCGGTCTCCACGACCTTCCAGGGGAAGGGCGTCTTCCCGGAGGCGCACCCGCTGTGGCTGTGGCCCGGCTTCGGCCGGACGGCACCCTCCTTCGTGCGCGAGGTGGCGGCGGACTGCGACGCCACGCTCGCCCTCGGCTGCCGATTTCGGGAGGTGGGCACGGGGAGCTGGAGCTTCGAGCCGCCCGGTCCGCTCGTCCACGTGGACATCGACCCCGAGGCCCTGGACCGCAACTTCCCCGCGGAGGTGGCGGCGGCCGCCGACGCCCGCGCGTTCGTGGAGGCGCTCCTCGACCGGCTGGGAGCCGCGACCGCACCGCGCGGCGGGGCCGACCCGTCGAGCCCCGGTCCGGCGCGAGAGCCCGACCGCGCGCTGCGGGAGCGGATCCGGGAAGGGCACGAAGAGGTCCGCCGGGAGCAGCTGGAGCCGACCGGGGAGGAGGGCGTGAGCCCGGGCCTCCTCCTCGACGTTCTGCAGCGCGCGCTCGGGCCGGAGGCCGTGTACGCCACCGACAGCGGGAACGGCACCTTCCTGGCCGTGGAGATGCTGCGGCTGGACGCTCCCCGGCGCTTCCTGGCGCCCGTCGACTACTCGTGCATGGGCTACTCCGTGCCGGCGGCCGTCGGCGCCGCCCTGGCCCGGCCCGGCGCGCCGGTCGTCGCCCTGGCCGGAGACGGAGCCTTCCTGATGACCGGCCTCGAGCTCCTCACCGCCGCCCGGGAGGGCGCGGCCGTGGCCGCCTTCGTCCTCCGCGACCGGGAGCTGGCCCAGATCGCCCAGTTCCAGCAGGTGGCCCTGGGCCGCCGGGAGGCGAGCCGCGTCGCCGACTACGACCTGGCTTCGCTGTGCCGGGGGGTGGGCGTCGAGTGCCTGGCCCTCGAGACCGACGACGCGATCGAGGCCACGGTCCGCGCGGCCGCCGACCGTCTGGCGGAGGGCCGGCCCGTGGCCGTGGACGTGGCCATCGACTACTCGCGGCCCACCTTCTTCACCCGCGGCGTGGTCCGAACCACGTTCGGGCGGCTCTCCTGGCCCGACCGCCTCCGCTTCGTGGGTCGGGCCCTGTGGAGGCGTGTGGGCGGCTGAGATCCGGGCCCGGTGCCGCCGGACCGGGCTCGCGGCGGCATCGCGTGTCCGCTACGGTATCGCCCGCCCGTTCGACGCCGCCATCGCACTCGCCCGAGGAGGCACGTCCCCATGTCCGGAAGCTACTGGCTCGTCAAGACCGACCCCGACACCTACGCGATCGAGGACCTGGAGCGCGACGGCACCACCGAGTGGTGGGGCGTGAGGAACTACCTGGCCCGGAACTACATGCGCGACGAGATGGAGCCGGGCGACGACGTCCTGATCTACCACTCGAGCACGAAGGTCCTGGGCGTCTACGGGCTGGCGAGGGTCGCCGGCCCGTCCCACCCCGACTCGAAGCAGTTCGAGGAGGGGCACGCCTACGAGGACCCGGACTCCGACCCCGACGACCCGACCTGGTGGTGCGTGGACCTCGAGCACGTGGAGATTTTCGACGAGCCGGTGACGCGGGACGCCATGAAGGAAGAGACGGGGCTCGAGGGGATGAAGGTGCTGCAGCGCGGGGTCCGGCACTCCATCCTGCCGGTCACGGCCGAGGAGTTCCGCATCGTGAAGGAGATGGCGGACCGCCAGGGCTGACGGGCCGGGTGGTCCGAAGGCCGTCTGCGGCCTGAGCCTCCCGCGGCGCCGTCGGCCGCTGCCCCCGTCGTCTTCGGACGCCGCGCGCCGCCGCGTTCCCTCAGCCCGGAGCCACCTCCAGCTCCCACACCCGCTCGGGGGCTTCCTCCCAAACGCCCCGGAGCTCGTCCGCCTCGGCGAACGGGCCGGGCGGGAGGTCCCGGAACGGGATCTCGAGCGTCAGCGGCCCTCCGAGCGGGAAAGGCTCGAGCAGGACCCGTCCCTCTCCGCGCCACGCCAGCCGGAGCATCCGGCCGTCCGGAGGCTCCGCCCGCCCCCGCGGCTCCAGCCACGGTGGGACCGAGTCCGGGTCGGCGCCGGCCGCCGAGAGGCAGAGGAGGAGCGAGAGCCGGTCGAGGAAGCGGAGGAGCTCCAGGGCCTCCTCGACCGGGATCCCCGGGATCGCGGCCCCGGCGCTGCCCTCCAGGCGCCGGCGGCGCTCCCGCTCGCCCTCCAGGAAGCGCTCGGTCGCCTCCGGCGCGGAGTCCGATCCCGAGCGGGCGAAGGCCGCGTAGTGGTGGCTGCCCAGGAGGCCCGCGGCCGGGTGGAGCGCCTCCGCCCGGTCCAGGCCGGCGGCGTAGGCCGCGAGCTTCCGCCCGGCCGGAAGGGACTGGAAGTCGTGCGGGCGTCCCGACGAGGCATCGAGGCTCGGCTCCCGGTCCACGGGGATCCACGCCACGTCGTGGAGCGCCACGGCCAGGACGAGCGCGAAGGGGAGCTCCGGGCGGTCGGGCGGCGTCCAGGCCCGGGCCAGAGCGCCGGAGGCCAGCGCGTGGTCGTGCTGGCGGATGAGCCGGAGACCCTCCGGACGGACCTGGACGAGCACCTGATGCCCCCTGCGGTGCGAGTCACGTCGGATCCCCACGATGAGGTCCGCCGGAGCGCCGGTCCAGGCGACCGGGAGGGCCGGGCGTCCCCGGTGCCCGGTGCGCGGAAGCCGCCGTCCGACCGCCGGCCCCTCCGCGCCCGCGGGGTTTACACCCCGGAGCGGGCCGCGTATCGTTGTGGCGCCGAGCGCGGATCGCTCACGCGTCCATCTCCCGTCCCGGAGGATCCCATGTGGTTCCTTGTACTTCTGGCGCTCCTCGTGGTCGGCGCCATCTTCGTCTACAACAAGCTCGTCCGGCTCAAGGTGCAGGCGGACAACGCCTGGGCGGACATCGACGTCCAGCTCAAGCGCAGGCACGACCTCATCCCGAACCTCGTGGAGACGGTCAAGGGCTACGCGGGCCACGAGAAGGAGACGCTCGAGGGCGTCATCGAGGCCCGCAACAAGGCCATGAGCGCGCAGGGCCCCGCCGCCCGGGGCGAGGCCGAGGGCCAGCTCACCAACGCGCTGAAGTCGCTCTTCGCCCTCTCGGAGTCCTACCCGCAGCTCAGGGCCGTGGAGAGCTTCCGCCAGCTCCAGGACACGCTGAGCAGCATCGAGGACGCCGTCCAGAACGCCCGCCGCTACTACAACGCGGTCGTCCGGGAGCTCAACACGCGCATCCAGCAGTTCCCGTCCAACCTCGTGGCGGGGATGTTCGGGTTCCACCCGCGCGAGTTCTTCACCCTGGGGGACGAGTCCGAGCGGGCGGTGCCGGAAGTCGAGTTCTGAGCGGGCCGTGAGCGCCGCTCCACGCACCCGGCCGCGCGCGATGCTCCGCCGCGGCGTGCGGGGTGTGCCGCGTGCCGCCTCGGCCGCCCTGCTCCTCGCCCTCCCGGGCCTCCTGGCGTCTCCCCCGCCGGCGGGGGCCGCCGCCCCCGCCCCGCGCCGGGGCGTCCCGGCCCACGGACCGGTGCACGCGGCGCCACCCGCCCGCACGCTGAGCATCGACAGCTTCCACGCCGACCTCAGCGTGTTCACGACGGGCGCCATGGACGTCGTCGAGACGATCCGGTTCCGCTTCGAGGGCTCGTGGCACGGGGTCTACCGCGACATCCCGATCGACTACCGGGGTCCGGGCGGATTCGGCTACCGCCTGTTCGTCGACGTGGAGGACGTCGAGGACGGGCAGGGCCGGGCGCTCGAGTACGAGACGAAGCGATCGAAGGGCAATCTGCGGCTCAAGATCCACGTGCCGGGGGCGCAGGACGCCGAGCGGACCGTGCGGATCCACTACCGCGTCGAGAACGGCCTCCGCTTCTTCGACGACTACGACGAGCTGTACTGGAACGTCACCGGCACGGCGTGGCCGCTGGAGATCCGGAGCGCCTCGGCCACGGTGCACCTCCCCACCGAGGTGGAGGGGGTGCGGGCCCAGGCCTTCACCGGGACCTACGGCACCAGGGGCCACGCCGCCTCGAAGGACGTCCAGGGCCCCCTGATCCGGTTCCACACCACCCAGGCCCTCGGCCTGCACGAGGGCCTCACCGTGGACGTGGCCTGGAACACGGGCGTGGTCGCCAGGCCCTCGTTCCTCACCAAGGTGGAGTGGTTCCTGAGGGGCAACTGGCCCCTGGGGCTCCCCCTGCTCGTCTTTCCCGCCATGTTCGGCCTGTGGTGGCGCCGCGGGCGCGACCCGCGCCGGCGGCCCATCGCGGCCCGGTACGAGCCTCCCGATGGGCTGACGCCCGGCGAGGAGGGCGTCCTCGTGGACGACTCCCCGGACATGCGGGACATCACCGCGACGATCGTCGACCTGGCGGTCCGGGGCTACGTCACGATCGACGAGCACGAGAAGAAGAAGCTCCTGGGGCTGCTCGGCAGCGAGCCCGACTACGCGTTCGACCTCCAGCGCTCCCGCGAGGAGTGGGGCGACCTGGAGGACCACGAGCGCAACCTCCTCGACAGTCTCTTCGACGACGGGGCGCGGGACCACGTGCGCCTGGAGGACCTCGAGGACAGCTTCTACAAGGACCTCCCTGGGATCAAGGACAGCCTGTTCGCCGCCCTGATGCGGCGGGGCTACTACGGGCGCCGGCCCGACCGCGTGCGCGGCATGTGGCTGGCCGTGGCGATCATCGGCGGGGCGCTCCTCCTGGCGCTGGGGCTCAAGATCGCCTCGGGCGAAGCCGTCTCCGCGCTGGCCGTGGTGCTGGGCGTCGCGCTCTCGGCGCTCGTGGTGGCCGGCTTCGGGTGGTTCATGCCGGCCAAGACCGAGGCCGGGACCCGGGCGCTGGAGGCCGTCCTCGGCTTCGAGGAGTTCCTGAAGCGGGTCGAGGAGGACCACTTCAAGCGCCTCATCAAGGGGCCCGAGGACTTCGAGCGCTTCCTCCCCCACGCCATGGCCCTGGGCGTGGAGAGGACCTGGGCGAAGGCGTTCGACGGGATGTACACGGAGCCCCCGTCGTGGTACCGGGGCACGGACCCGACGGGGTTCCGGCCCAGCCTGTTCGTGGCCAGCCTCGGAAACATGTCGGCCAGGACCGGATCGGCCATGACGTCCCAGCCTCGCAGCAGCTCCGGAAGCTCCGGCTTCTCGGGCGGCGGCGGCTTCTCGGGCGGGGGCTTCGGCGGGGGCGGGGGCGGCGGCTTCTGACGTTGGGGGGCGCCCCGTCGCGCGCCCCTGCCCGACCGGTGAGGGCCGCCGCTGCGAGGGACGCAGCGGCGGCGCCGGAACCCGCTGCGGCCGACCCGGATCCGGTACGCCCCTTGCGCGGACGTGGGCCGAGGCGCGGGCGAGGGACGCCCGCGGGAGGGCGGCCGCCGCCGGGCGGTCCGGCTCTCGCTCCACGACCCCAGGCGGAGGCATCTGCGCATGGCCGTACAGGAAGGCGACAGGGCCCCCGGCTTCTCCCTGCCCGCGGCCCCGGGCAAGACGGTGGACGTCGGCGGCCTGATCGGGCGGGAGAAGGTCGCGCTCCTCTTCATCCCGCTGGCCTTCAGCCCCACGTGCACGACCGAGCTGGGCACCTTCAGGAGTCGCTGGTCGGAGTTCGAGGGGCTGGACGCGCGGGTGTTCGCGATCTCGGTGGACAGCCCCTTCGTGACGGCCAGGTTCAGGCAGGACGAGGAGATCCCCTTCCCCGTCCTCTCGGACTTCAACCGCGACGTCTCGGAGCGCTACGGCGTCCTGTACGACGAGCTCCTCGGGCTCGAGGGCGTCTCCAAGCGGGCGGTCTTCGTGATCGGCGAGGACGGGCGGGTGGCCTACCGCTGGGTGTCCGAGGACCCGGGGGTCGAGCCGGACTACGACGCCGTGCGGAGCGCGATCCGCTCGGCCTGAGGCCCGCGGGCCGGGCCTCCACCCGGGGGGCCGGCCCACGGAACCGCTCGGGAACCCGGGCTCACGGAGCCGAATCGTGGACCTCGAACGCATCGTCCGGGCGCTCCAGGATCCCGACGCCTACCCCCATCCGGTCGACGCCCCGATCGTCCACCACACCCACATCTCGGTGGTCTTCCTGGCCGGTCCCTTCGCCTACAAGGTGAAGAAGCCGGTGGACCTGGGCTTCCTGGACTTCACCACCCTCGAGAAGCGCCGCCACTTCTGCGGCGAGGAGGTCCGCCTCAACCGCCGGCTCGCGCCGGACGTCTACCTCGACGTCGTCCCGCTCGTGGAGCGGGACGGCGGCCTGAGGGTCGGCGGCGCGGGAGAGCCCGTCGAGTACGCGGTGAAGATGCGCCGCCTCCCCGAGGAGGCCACGGCGCTGCGGCGGCTCGAGCGGGGCGAGCTGGAGGAGGAGGAGCTCAAGCGCCTGGCCGCCCGCATCGCCGACTTCCACGCGGGCGCCGCCGGGGGGGAGCGCGTGGCCCGCTTCGGCCGCTTCGAGGTCGTGGCGGGGAACGCGCGGGAGAACTTCCGGCAGTCCCGGGAACAGGCCGGTCCCGTGGTGGACCCCCCGGTCCTGGAGCGGGCCGAGCGCCTCACCGAGGCGGCCCTCGATCGCCACCGCGAGCGGATCGTGGCCAGGGCCGACGCGGGCGTCCCCCGCGACACGCACGGCGACCTTCACCTGGACCACGTCTACATCCTCCGGGAGCGGGGGCCCGGCGCCGACCTGGTCGTCATCGACTGCATCGAGTTCAACGAGCGCTTCCGCTACGCCGATCCCATCTCCGACATGGCCTTCCTTGCCATGGACCTCGCGTTCCGCGGGCGGCGCGACCTCTCGGAGACCTTCACGGCCGCGTACCTCGAGGCTTCCGGCGACCGGGAGGGGGCCGGGCTGGTCCCCTTCTACCGGGCCTACCGCGCCGCCGTACGGGGGAAGGTGGAGGGCATGACCGCCCTGGACGAGGAGGTCCCCGCGGAGACCCGCCGCCGGGCCCGGGAGCGGGCGCGCGCCTACTGGCTCCTGTCGCTGGGCGAGCTCGAGGAGCCCGGCCGCCGACCCTGCCTCGTGCTGGTCGGAGGCCTCCCCGGCACCGGGAAGTCGACGCTGGCGGCGGGTCTCGGGCGCCGTGCCGGCTTCCAGGTCCTCTCGAGCGACGAGGTGCGCAAGGAGCTGGCGGGCGTCCCGGAGGGCGGCGGCGGCGCGGCCCCCTACGGGGAAGGGATCTACGCTCCGGCGTGGACCGAGCGCACCTACTCCGCGCTCCGCGACCGGGCCCGCGAGCGCGTGGCCTCGGGCCGCCGCGTCCTGGTCGACGCCTCGTTCCACGACGAGGAGCGGCGACTGGCCTTTTTGGAAGTAGCGAAGCGGCTGTCGGTTCCCGTACTATTCCTCGTATGCGAGGCCGACCCGGAGGTGGTGGAGGAGAGACTGCGGTCGAGACGGGGCGGGGCGTCCGACGCCGGCCCGTCCGTGTACCGGCAGATGGCGCGCCGCTGGCAGGCGCCCGGGGAGCGTACCGGACGCCACGCACGGCCGGTCGACACCGCCGTCTCTCCCCAGGAGAGCCTGGACGCCGCCGTCGAGCTCCTGCGTGCCGAGGGGCTCGCCTGACCGGCCGCCGGCGCCCGCCGGCGGACCCTGTGGCCGGGCCGGCCGGAGAGCGGAGCCAGGATCCGTGAGCCGGCCTGCCTCGCTCGGAGGCCTGCACCAGGCGGCACGCCGCATCGGGCTCAGCGACGATCTCGGTGCGCTCGTCGACGAGATCCTCGTGCAGGCGCGCGACCTCATCGACTTCGAGCACGGGGCTCTCATGCTCCGGGACCCCCGCACGGGAGAGCTCTCCGTCGCCCGGGCCTACGGCTACGGCCGCCGCCGCGAGGAGATCCTCTCGCTCGTCCTCGGGCGCGGAGAGGGCATCTCCGGCTGGGCCGCCGAGCACCGGACCGCGGTCCGGGTCGGCGACGTCGGATCGGACGACCGTTACGTGCCCGGCCTGGAGACGGCCCGCTCGAACCTGGCCGTGCCCCTCCTCCTGGGCTCCGAGGTCGTCGGGGTCGTGAACGTCGAATCCGAGCGGGAGCACGCGTTCACGGTGGAGGACGAGGAGCTCCTCACGGCCCTCGGGGTCCAGGCGGCCCTGGCCATCGTCGCCGCCCGGGACCGCGCCCGCCTCCAGGATCGCATCCGGGAGCTGGACGCGCTGTACCGCATCAGCCGCGTCTCCAACGAGCGCACGGACCTGGACGAGACGCTGGAGAAGATCCTCGACATCGCCTGCGAGCTCTCGGGGGACGAGGACTGCCACATGGCCTTCCTCCTCCTGGAGCCCGAGGAGGACGTCCTGCGGGTGCGCGCCTCGCGCGGCTACGGGCCGGGCATGGACGAGCTGGAGATCCCGCTGGGCGGCGGAGTGACCGGCCGCTGTGCCGCCACGGGCCGCGAGGTGGTCGTGCACGACGTCGACCACGAGGAGGACTACATACCCGGCGTCCCGGACGGCCGGAGCGAGGTGGCCGTGCCGCTGGTCGTGGACGGAGAGGTCCTGGGCGTGCTGGACGCCGAGTCGCGGACGCCCGGAGCCTTCGGTCCGGAGCATCGCCAGACCCTGAGCGTCATCGCCCAGCAGGCGGCGGCCGTCATCCACACCGTCCGCCTGTACGAGGAGACCCGGCGGCTGGCCATCACCGAACCGCTCACCGGACTCCACAACCGCCGGTTCTTCCTGGAGCGTCTCGACACCCACCTGGGCCGGGCGGAGCGCTACCATGAGCGGCTCGCCCTCCTCCTCTTCGACTTCGACTACCTCAAGGAAGTGAACGACCTCCACGGTCACCAGACCGGCGACCGGGCCCTGTGCGCCGTGGCCGACATGCTCCGCGCGAGCCTGCGGGAGTCCGACGAGGTGGCCCGGATCGGGGGCGACGAGTTCGCGGCCCTCATCCTCCAGGCGGACGAGGCGGAGGTCGAGCGGCTGCACCGGCGCATCCGCGAGGCCATCGGGCCCCTGGACTTCCGTGACGACCAGAGCCAGCTCCTGCAGATCTCGCTGTCGGCCGGAGTGGCCTTCTTCCCCGAGGACGCGGCCGAGGCCGACGGCCTGCTCCAGCACGCCGACGAGGCCCTCTACCGGGCCAAGCGGAGGGGCCGCAACCAGATCGCGTTCTACGACCCGACACGCCCGAGGGACGGCGAGCGGAGGGCCTGACCGTCTCCTTCCCGGGACGCGGCCGGAGCGAAACTTGCTCCTCCCGGGCCCCGGAGCCACCCGACCATCCAACCACGCCGGAGGCGAGGATGCCGACACGTCTGGCCGAGAAGGAGTGCGTTCCCTGCAAGGGCGGCGTGCCGCCGCTCGAGGGAGAGGAACTCGAGGGTCTGCTCGCCGAGCTCGACGGCGGCTGGCGGGTGGTCGAGGAGCACCACCTGGAGAAGGAGTTCGCGTTCGAGGACTTCGTGGGCGCCCTCGAGTTCGTCAACCGCGTGGGCCGGCTGGCCGAGGAGCAGGGACACCACCCCGACCTCCACCTGAGCTGGGGCCGGGCGGGCGTCGAGATCTGGACGCACAAGATCGACGGCCTCACCGAGAGCGACTTCGTGCTGGCCGCCAAGATCGAGGAGCTGTAGGACCCCGCCCGCGAGCGGAAGCGGACCGCGGCCGGGCGCGGAGCGCGAGCTGAGCGCGGGGGACCCCCTCCGCATCGTCTTCCTCGACTCCTGGTACGCGGACCCGGGCCGCGGGAGCGGATCGGCGGTCGCCATCGGGGGACTCGGCGACGCGCTGCGCGCCCTCGGCCACGAGGTCACCGTCCGCGCTCCCGAGCGGCGGACCGGACGGACGCTCCCCCGGCTGGCCTTCAACCTTAGCCTCCCGCTGGAGACCCCTCCCTCCGGCGCGGACCTGGTGGTGGGCTTCGACCTGGACGGCTGCTTCCTGGGCCCGGCCCCCGGAGGCCCGCGCCGGATCACATCCCTGAAGGGCGTCATGGCCGACGAGATGCGCTTCGAGCGGGGGGCGACGAGGCTCCGCTTCGCCCTCCTCTCCCGGCTCGAGGGCCGGAACGCGCGGATCGCGGATCGTGTCGTCGTGACCAGCCGCTACAGCGCCGGTCGGGCCGTCGAGGCCTACGGGCTCGATCCCTCGCGGGTCCGGGTCGTGCCGGAGGGGATCGACCTGGCCCGCTGGCCCGCTCCGGGCCCGGGCCCGGAGCGCGACGGGGGCGCCGCGGCGGGGCCGCCCACCGTCCTCAGCGTGGCCCGGCAGTACCCCCGCAAGGACACCCGGACGCTGGTCGGGGCCATGCCGCGGGTCCTGGAGGCCCTCCCCACGGCCCGCCTCCGGGTGATCGGCGGAGGCCCCGAGCTCCCGTCGCTCCGGAGGCTGGCGGCCCGGATCGGCGTCGCCGGGGCCGTCGACTTCGCGGGCGAGGTCGACGACCGCGAGCGCATCCGCCGCGAGTACGCGCGCGCCCACGCCTTCGCCCTTCCCAGCCTGCAGGAGGGGTTCGGGATCGTCTTCCTGGAGGCCATGGCCTCGCGCCTTCCGGTCGTCGCCGCGCGCGCCGCCGCCGTCCCGGAGGTCGTCCCCCACGGAGAGGCGGGCCTCCTGGTCCCGCCGGGCGACCGGGAGGCGCTGGCGGAGGCCCTGGTCCGGCTCCTCCGGGATCCCGGGCTTCGGGATCGCATGGGAGCCCGCGGACGCGAGCACGTCCGCCGGTTCGACTGGCCGCGCGTGGCCCGCCGCTTCCTCGAGGCCGCGGGCGCGTGAGCGGCCGCCCGCCTTGTTGCGGGACGGTCCGTCGCCGACCTTTTCCCCGGCCGGACCAGGAGCAGGGCGGCACCGCCCGCGCTCCGGGCCCGACGGTCTCCCGGTCTCGCGAAGCGAAGGGACGCGCATGGGTCAGGAAGTGAACACGCCCCGGAGCGAGGCGGAGGCCCTGCGCCGGTACACCCGCGACCTCCTGCGTGACATGGAGGCGCTCGAGGCGCTCCTCGAGAGCGACCTCATCGAGCGCGGGCGGAGCCGGATCGGGGTCGAGCAGGAGACCTTCCTGGTGGACCGCCACTGGCGTCCGGCGCCGGTGGCCCGGGCCATCCTGGAGGACGTGGACGACGAGCGGGTGGTCCCGGAGCTCGGCCTGTTCAACCTCGAGTTCAACGCCCATCCCCTGACGTTCGAGGGCGACTGCCTCCGGCGGCTGCACGGCCAGCTGGCCGACCTCCTCGAGCGGGCCCACCGGGTCGCGCGCGAGCACGGCGCGGAGATCCTGCTCACCGGAATCCTGCCGACCCTGAAGCGCTCCGACCTCGGCCTCGACATGATGACGCCCCGGGAGCGCTACAGGATCCTGAACGACACGCTCACCCGCATGATGCGGGGCACCTTCGAGTTCTACATTCGCGGGACCGACGAGCTGCACCTCCGGCACGACTCGATGATGGTCGAGGCGGCCAACACCAGCTTCCAGATCCACTTCCAGGTCGACCCGGAGGACTTCGCGCGCCTCTACAACGTGGCCCAGGCCGTCACGGGGCCCGCGCTGGCCGTGGCCGTGAACTCGCCCCTCCTGTTCGGCAAGCGGCTGTGGCGCGAGACGCGGATCGCGCTCTTCCAGCAGTCGATCGACACCCGGAAGCGGAAGCCGGACCTGCGGGAGATGCCGCCGCGGGTGACCTTCGGGCGGCAGTGGGTGGACAGCTCGATCCTGGAGATCTTCCGGGAGGACGTGGCCCGCTTCAAGTCGCTGTTCGGCACCGACGTGAGCGAGGATCCCTTCGAGGTCATGGAGGAGGGACGCGCCCCCTCGCTCGAGGCGCTCCAGCTCCACAACAGCACCGTCTACCGGTGGAACCGGCCGTGCTACGGCCTCTCGGGCAACGGCCGTGCGCACCTCCGGATCGAGAACCGCGTCCTGCCCTCCGGCCCGACCCTGACCGACGAGATCTCCAACGCGGCCTTCTGGTTCGGGCTCCTGAGGGGCGCCTCGGAGGAGTACCGCGACATCCGGGAGGTCATGGAGTTCCACGACGCCCGCGGCAACTTCATCGCGGCCGCCAAGCTCGGGCTGGGAGCCACGCTCGCCTGGCCCGGCGGCGAGTCCGGCGCCGACCGGCTGGTCCTGGAGCGTCTCCTCCCGCTGGCCCGGGGCGGCCTCCGGGAGAGCGGCATCGACGCCGACGACATCGACCGCTACCTGGGCGTGATCGAGCGGCGGGCGAGCCGCAAGCGGACCGGGGCCTCGTGGCTCCTGGAGTCGCTGGCGGCCATGGGCGAGGAGGCCAGGCCCGAGGAGCGGCTCCGGGCCCTGACCGGCGGCACCGCCGCCCGGCAGCGGGACGACGATCGGCCGGTGTCGGAGTGGGAGCTCGCGACGCTGGACGAGGGCGGCGGGTGGACGGCCGGCTACCGGAGGCTCGAGGACTTCATGACCACCGACCTCCTCACCGTGAACGAGCACGAGGCGCTCGAGCTCGTGGCCAACCTCATGGTGTGGCACAAGCTGCGCTACGTGCCGGTCGAGGACGACGAGCACCGGCTGGTGGGCCTGGTGACGGACCGGACCCTGCTCCGCTACCTCACGGGCGACGAGTACCGGAAGTCCGACGGACCGGTGCCGGTCGAGACCGTGATGACGACCGACCTGGTCACGGCCTCGCCCGAGACGCCCACCCTCGAGGCCGTGGCGCTGATGCGGGAGCAGGGCGTCGCCTGCCTGCCCGTGGTGCAGGAGGGGCACCTGGTCGGGCTCGTCACCGAGCGCGACTTCATGGCGGTGGCGGCCCAGCTCCTGGAGCGCCGCCTCGAGGTCTCCGAGGGAGACGGACAGCCGCCGCGGGCGGAAGGGGACGGCTGAGCATCCGTGTTCGGTGTCAAGTGGTGATCGAGTGAAGCGAGGGGTCCCAGGGGGCGCTCAGAACCCCCGCAGCTCGATCGCCTCCCGCACGCGACCGACGGCCACCTCGTAGGCGGCCATCCGGTAGTCGACGCCCTCCTCCTCCGCGCGGTCGCACACCACCTTCCAGGCCTCCCCGAGCACCCGCTCCAGCTCCCGGTTCACGCGCTCCGCCTCCCAGCGCACGCGCTCCCGGTTCTGGACCCACTCCAGGTAGGACACCGTGACGCCGCCGGCGTTGGCCAGGATGTCCGGGACCACCGGGGTCCCCCGCTCGACCAGGAGCTCGTGCGCGTCGCACGTGGTGGGGAGGTTGGCTCCCTCCACGACCAGGCGCGCCCGCACGTCCCCGACGTTCCCGCCGTGCAGGACACCCTCGATGGCCGCGGGGACGAGCACGTCCACGTCCAGGGCCAGAAGCTCGCCGTTCGAGAGCGGCTCGCCCTCCACGTCCAGCTCGGGGAGCGGGAGCTCCGGGTCGTCGGAGGCGATCCGGCGCATGGCCTCCACGTCCAGGCCCTCGTCGCGGCGGAGCCCGCCGCTCACGTCGCTCAGCGCCACGACGCGGGCGCCCCGCTCCGCCAGGAAAGAGGCGGCATGGCTCCCCACGTTCCCGAAGCCCTGGATCGCCACCCGCGCCCCTTCGAGCCCGATCCCCTCGGCCTCGCACGCCCACGCGGTGACCATGGCCACGCCGCGGCCCGTGGCCTCCGTGCGCCCGTACGATCCCCCCAGCTGGATCGGCTTCCCGGTCACGACCCCCGGCTCGTAGCCGTGCCGCCGGCTGTAGGCGTCGAACATCCAGGCCATCTCGCGGGGTCCGGTTCCCACGTCCGGGGCCGGGATGTCCCGGTTGGGCCCGATGACCTCGTCCATCTTCTCCGTGAAGCCCTTGGTGAGGTCCTCGAGCTCGGCGGCCGAGAGCGCGTGCGGATCGCAGGCGATGCCGCCCTTGGCGCCCCCGAAGGGAACGTCGACGACCGCCGTCTTCCAGGTCATCACCGCCGCCAGGGCCCGGAAGTGGTCCATGTCGACCGACGGGTGGAAGCGGAGCCCTCCCTTGAACGGTCCTCGCGCCTGATCGTGCTGGACCCGGTAGCCGGCGAACACCTCCAGCTCGCCGTCCGCCCGGACCAGGGGGAGCTCGACCATGATCTCCCGATAGGGTCCCTTGAGGAGGGTCCGCATCTCCTGGCCCAGTCCCAGCCGCATCATGGCGCGGTCCAGGAACGTGTCGCTGCACTCGAGGGGCGAATGCCGGTCGGCGTCGGGCATGCGGGTGCCTCCTCCTGGGATCCGGGTGGGGACGAGAGGGACCTGTGCGGGACGGACGTCGGAGGGCGTCAGGTGGCGGGCCGGCGTCCGGCCTCCTCCGCGCCGCGGCCACCGGCGCCGCCCTCGCGGCGCCCGCGCAGGAGGGATGCAAGCGCTGCGCCCACCGCGGCCAGGATCGAGCCCCAGCCGACCACGTCGCCCCAGCGGTCGTACAGGGTGCGGACGTCCGACGTCATCACGGTCGCGGTGAAGGCGGCGGGGCGGAAGAGCGCGGTCTCGTGCGACACGCGGCCGAGCGGATCGATGATCTCCGAGATCCCGGTGTTCGCCGAGCGCACGGCGCCCATGCGGTTCTCGATCGCACGCATGGCCAGGTGCGCCGGGTGCTGCCACAGGGCGCTCGTCCGGCTCCACCACGGCATCTCTCGACCGAACCACGCGTCGTTCGTGATGTTGACCAGGAAGTCGGCGCCCTCGTTCCGGTAACGGCGCGGCCAATCCGCGAACACGTCCTCGTAACAGATCACGATCCCGAAGCTCCCGCCGTCGGAGCGGAAGATGGGGGCCTTCTCACCGCGCGCGAAGCCGCCGAAGAACGGGAAGCGATCGAGCCAGCTCGGCGGCACGAACGGCACGCGCTCCACCATGGGGACCAGGTAGTGCTTGTCGTAGCGGCCCACGAGCCGCCCCCCCGTGTCCATGAGGTAGGCGGTGTTGAAGTAGTTCCAGTCGCCGTTCCCGAGGTCGTGGCTGCCGATGGCTCCGAACAGGATGCGCGCGTCCGTGGCCCGCGCCACCCGGCGGATCATCCCCAGTATGTCGGGACGGCCCGCCCATCCGGTGGACGGAATCGACTCGACGTAGGCCGGGAACGCGGTCTCGGGCAGCACGATCATGTCGAGGCCGGCCGTGTCGGGGAGCACGCTGTCCGACGTCAGCCGGTAGAAGGAGGTCATGGCCGTGTCGACGGCCGCCTCCTCCTTCATCTTGAGGTCCTCCTCCACGTTCGGCTGGATCACCGCCACCCGCGCCGCCGGCCGCAGGTCGATCGTCTCGTAGCGGACCACCGAGTAGGCGATCGGGAGGGCCAGCGCGGCCGTCAGCCCGCCGGCCAGCCACCGCAGCCGGCGGCCGCGTCCGCCCTCCCCCGAGACGGCGCCGCCCCCGGGGCCGCTGTCCGCCGCCCCCGACCCCGCGGCCCCGGGCCGGCCCGCGCCGGCCGACCCGCGGCTCCGCCATGCCACCCACAGTCCGGCGCCGAGACCGCTCACGAGCGCCAGCCAGAAGGAGAGCCCCCGCGAGCCCACCAGGTCGGCGGCTCCCGCCAGGCGGGGCGTGGCGGCCAGCGAGTCGCCCAGCTGCATCCAGGGGAAGGAGACGGGTCCCAGATGCCCACGGAGCCACTCGACCGCCGTCCAGAACACCGGAAGCGCGATCCACAGCGGCCATGCCAGACGCACGCGGGCCTGCCGCATGCCCTCCGTGGCCACGGCCAGGAAGCCGGACATGATCAGGACGGGGAGGGCGAAGGCCAGGATGGCCATCGGCGTGTAGTAGATGAGCGAGGTGAGCAGCCAGTAGAAGACGAGCGTGTAGGAGACCAGGCCGAGCAGGAACCCGCCGCGCAGGGCCTCCGCCCGCCCCTCCACGTCCCCGGCCGGGAGGTCCGCCACCCACACTCCGAAGGGCACGAGCGCCACGAAGGACGGAAGGACCAGGTGGAAGGGCGGGACGGCGAGTCCCAGGAGGAGGCCGGAGAGGAGGAGCGGGGCCGGCCGCCGCGGCATGCGCGGCACCAGCCGGCGCCACCTCATACGCTCACCTCGCGCTCCTCCTCCACCGACGCGTAGCACGCCTCCACGACCTCCAGGAGGTGGATCTGGTCCTCCTGCACCTCCCGCGGGCGCTCGCCCCGCACCCTGCGGAGGAAGTAGGCCCACTCCTGCCGGTAGGCGGCCGTGTACAGGCCCGAGGGCGCCACGTCCAGCGGCGGCGTGACCTCGGTGAGCCCGGTCTCGAGCTCCTTGAGGACCCGGAAGGGCGAGGTGGACGCCGAGCCGCGCGTGCCCAGCACGTAGACCGCGTGGCGGTCCCGGTCCTCCATGAGCTCCCAGGTCACCTCGACGCTCACGGTGCTGCCGTCCTCGATGGCCATGAGGACCACCGCCGAGTCCTCGACCTCCTCCCGGCGGTGGACGCGGGCGCTCACCCGCTCCACCCGCGGATAGCCGGCCAGCCACAGGGCCAGGTCGATGGCCTGGACGCCCAGGTCCATGAGGACCCCTCCGCCGGCCCGGTTCGCCAGCCTCTTCCAGCCGCGGCGCGGGCGGTTCACGCGGCGGTTGAGCCACGAGCTCCGGACGAAGAAGACGTCCCCGAGCTCGCCGCTCGCCACGAACTGCCGGATCGCCCGGGCGTCGTAGCGGAAGCGCTGGTTCATGGCCACCATGAGCTGCCGGTCGGCCTCCTCGGCGGCCCCGATCATCCGGCGCGCCGAGGCGCTCGTGGTCGAGATGGGACGCTCGCACAGGACGTGGAGCCCCATCTCCAGGCAGGTGATGGCGTTTTCCTCGTGGACGTCGTTCGGCGTGCAGATGACCACGGCGTCCAGGCCGTCGACCGATGCCAGGTCGCCGACCTCCTGAAGGACGCCCTCCACCCCGAAGCGGTCGGCGATGGTCCTGGCCTTGGCCCGCTGCGGGTCCACGATCGCGGCCACCTCGAGGTCCGGCAGGCGCTTCAGGATGGGGAGGTGGACGACCTGGGCCACGCCCCCGGCACCGATCACCGCCACACGAATGTCTCTCGCCATCCTCGCCCTCTCTCCTTCCGCGGTCTCGCTCAGCTCCCGTCGCCTGCCGGGGCGTCACCGCCGTCCGCGTAGGCCCGGCGAAGCTCCGCCCCGGGATAGTAGGCTTCCAGGATCTCCCGGTAGCCCTGGCCCGAACGGGCCCTCCCGATCGCGCCCCACTGGCACATCCCGACGCCGTGCCCGTTTCCGCGCCCTCGCAGGACCAGGCCGGCGGCGGCGCCCGGCCCCCGCTCCACCTCGAACAGCGTCGAGCGCAGGACCCGGCCGTCCGCGCGGCGCAGGACGAAGCGGATGTCGTTCCTCTCCACGACGTAGCGTCCCCGGTCCGTCCGCACCTCGAGCGCGGCCGCCCGGCCGCTCGCGGTCCTCCCCGACACCCGGATGTGGCTCACGGTCCCCACCCTCACGGTGTCCACGCCGTAGTAGGACGCCAGGCCGGCCGAGAGTGACGCCCGCAGCTCGGCCGCCGACCAGCTCTCCTCCCAGCGGTGGTTCGGGTCGGCGTCGCCCCAGTCCGACCCGTCGGGCCGGCGGTCGGTCACCGACCGAAGGTACGGAGCGTCGGGCAGGTTCCAAACCTCGTGCACGGCCGCCGTGCGCCCTCCGCCGTCCGCGTGGTAGTAGGCCCGGATGGGCCGGCCGCGCCAGGTGAGCACCTCCCCGGCCGTGGCGCGCACGGCCTCCACCGCCTCCGGACGCTCCGCCCCGATCCCGCCGTACACCTGGTCCTGGACCGAGCCGAAGACGTCGAACCCGAGCGAGTCCCGCCGCCCGAGGTTGGCCAGCGCGTACGTCCGGGCCGCCACCGCCTGGGCCTTCACCGCCTGGGCCTCCTCCCGCCCCCGCGGGCCGATCTCCAGGGGCACCACCCCGAGGAGGTAGGCCTCGAGGGGCAGGCGGTTGATGGCCACGATCCCCCGGCCCGGCACCGCCACCACCTCGGCGCCGCCCCGGTACGCCCGGCCGTCGATGCGCACGTCGCCCGAACCGTCCCGGGCCTCCAGGAGGAGGTCCTGGCGCGCGCCGTCCAGCGTGTCGCCGTCGGCCACCGCGAGCACGCCCCCGCCCTCCGCCGGGCGCATCGTCCAGGTTTCGGCCGCGGGGGGACCGACCTCGGCGCCCGTGGCCAGATCCCGCACGCGCAGCGCCCCGCTCGACCGCACCACCACCGAGTCGGGCGCCACCTCGACGCCGACCCGGAGCCAGGGCTCCCGGCTCGGGAGGCCGCCCGCCTCCGCCGGCGCGGCGGCCGCGCCCCGGGCCGGGCCCGCGCCGCCGGGGGTCGCCGCTCCGCCGCCCGTCCCGGCGGTACCCAGCGAGGCGCACGCGGTCAGCACCGCTCCCGCGACCGCCGACGCGAAGATCCGCGCTCCCGCCCGGACGCTCCCCCTCACCCCGACGTCAGCCGGCCCGGCGTGCCACGTCCAGCGCCTCGCGCACGATCTCCAGCGTACGGTCGATCTCCTCGTCCCCGTGCGCCGTGGAGGTGAAGCCGGCCTCGAAGGCCGAGGGCGCCAGGAAGAGGCCCCGCTCCAGGCAGGCCGCGTGGTAACGCGCGAAGAGCGCCGTGTCGGTCCCGCGCGCCTCCTCATAGTCGCGCACCGGGCCCTCCCGGAAGTAGATGCCCCACATCGAGCCCATGGCCGTCCCGGTGGCGGGCACGCCCGCCTCGGACGCCGCCTCGAGGATGCCGTCCACGAGCCGGAGGGTCCTGCGCTCCAGCTCGTCGAACGGGTCCTCCCGCTCCAGCACCGCCAGCTGCGCCGCGCCCGCGGCCATGGCCAGGGGGTTCCCGCTCAGCGTGCCGGCCTGGTAGACGGGGCCCACGGGCGCCACGTGCTCCATGATCTCCCGCCGGCCGCCGAAGGCCGCCACCGGGAGACCGCCGCCGAGCACCTTGCCCAGCGTCGTGAGGTCCGGCTCGATGCCGAACCGCTCCTGCGCGCCGCCGCGCGAGACCCGGAAGCCGGTCATGACCTCGTCGAAGACGAGGAGGGCGCCGGCCTCGCGGGTGACCTCGCGCAGCCCCTCGAGGAAGCCCTCCACGGGCGGAATGACCCCGGCGTTCCCGACCACCGGCTCGACGATGACCGCGGCGATGCGGTCCCCGTGGCGCGCGAACGCGTCACGCACCGCGTCCAGATCGTTGAACGGGAGCGTGACCGTCAGCTCCGAGAGGGCCGCCGGCACGCCGGGCGAGTCCGGCAGGCCCAGGGTGGCCACGCCCGAGCCGGCCCGCACCAGGAAGGAGTCCCCGTGGCCGTGGTAGCAGCCCTCGAACTTGAGGACCAGGTCCCGCCCGGTGACGCCCCGCGCCAGGCGCACGGCGGACATCGTGGCCTCGGTCCCGCTGTTCACGAAGCGTAGCATCTCGACCGACGGGAACCAGCGCACCACCCGCTCGGCCAGCTCGACCTCGCCGGGGACCGGCGTCCCGAAGCTCGTGCCCTTCCCGGCCGCCTCCCGGACCGCTTCGACGACCTCGGGATGGGCGTGCCCCAGGATCAGCGGGCCCCAGGAGAGCACGCAGTCCAGGTAGCGGCGGCCCTCCGTGTCCACGAGCCACGCGCCCTCCCCGCGCTCGGCGAAGAAGGGCACGCCGCCCACGGCCCGGAAGGCCCGGACGGGCGAGCTCACCCCGCCGGGCAGAAGCCGGCGGGCGCGCTCCCACAGCGTCTCCAGTCCCTCCACGTCGCTCCCCATCAGCCCGAGAAGACGTCCACGCCCGCCGGGGCGTGGAAGGTGAACAGCGAGTCCGGGATGGCCGCGTCCGGCCGGAGGTCGCTCAGCGTCACCGTGCGCACCGTCTCGTTCTCCTCGGTGATCTCGAAGCGGCGGACCAGGAAGTCCCTGGTGCCCACCCACACCCGCACCTTCCGATAGGTCGTCTCGGCCCCGGGCTGCGGCACGAGGTCGACGCGGCAGGTGGCCACGCCGGCCACCTTCTCCCGGCCGGCCAGCGTGGCGTCGAAGCCCGTCCTGGCCTGGCGGAAGATGCGCCCCTCCAGATCCGCCATGGCCGTGCCGGTCGGGTCGCCCTCGAGGGACGTCCGCACGACCTGCCCCGGGTTCGTGCTCGGATAGTAGAGCCACAGGTGCGTCCCGTCGGCCACGATCAGGTCGTGGGGCGGCTCGCTGAAGTCCATCCTGAAGCGCGCCCTTCCCTCCTGGTACCAGGTCCCCCGACCCTCGCGCTTCTGGTCCAGGAGCGGGACCTCGACGACCTGCTCGAAGGAGGCCTGCAGGGAGCGCAGGGAGTCGTAGCGGGCCTCGGCCCGGGCCAGGAGCGCCCGGACGTCCTCGCCGCAGCAGGTGGCCGCGCAGGGGGACGCCGCGTGGGCACGCGCGGAGGTGTCCGCCGGCGCGGCCCGCACGACGGCGGCTCCGCTCGCGGGGGCCCACCCGGCCGCCGGGCCCGCCGCCACGGCGGCCGCGGCCGCGGCCAGGGGCACGGCCTCACGCCATCGCATCCTCGCCTCCCTCGTCCAGGACCTCGTCCAGCTGATCCAGCGTCACCAGCACCGCCCGCGGCTGTGAGCCCTGGGCCGGCCCCACGATGCCGACGTGGTGGAGCTGGTCGATGATCCGCGCCGCGCGGCCGTAGCCGATCCTCAGGCGCCGCTGGAGGAGGCTCGTGGAGCCCGAGTCGTTGGCGATCACGATCTCGGCCGCCTGGCGGAAGAGCTCGTCCCGGTCCTCGAGCACCTCCTCGACCACGTCCACCCGGGCGGCCTCCTCCTCGTGCTCGCGCACGATGTCCAGGATGTCCCGCTCCTCCCCGGGCACCTCGGCCTCGGCCGCCTGCGCGGCCCGCTCCCGGTACCAGCCGATCAGGCGCTCGGTCTCGTTCCCGTCCAGGTAGGCGCCCTGGATCCGCACCGGGTCCGCCTCCCCGGGCGGCAGGAAGAGCATGTCCCCGTTCCCCAGGAGGCTCTCGGCCCCGTTCTGGTCCAGGATCGTCCGGCTGTCCGTCTTGGACGCCACCCGGAAGGCGATCCGGCTGGGGAAGTTGGCCTTGATCAGTCCCGTGATCACGTTCACCGAGGGCCTCTGCGTCGCGATGACCAGGTGGAGCCCGACCGCCCTGGCCTTCTGGGCCAGCATGGCCAGGGGCCCCTCGACCTCGGCCTGCACGGTCATCATCAGGTCGGCCAGCTCGTCGATGAGGAGCACGACGTAGGGGAGCTCGCCCCCCTCGTACTCCCGGTCCGACGAGCCTCGCCGCCGGAGGGTGACCCCGTCCCGGATGCGCCGGTTGAACTCGCGCAGGCTCCTGCAGCCGTTGGCCGACAGGAGCTCGTAGCGGCGGTTCATCTCCAGGACCGCCCACCGTAGGATAGACGCGGCCTCCTGGTTGTCGGTCACGACGGGGTGGCGGAGGTGCGGCAGGTCGTCGTACACGCTGAGCTCGACCATCTTCGGGTCGATCATGAGGAGCCGGAGCTCCCGGGGCGTGTAGCGATAGATGAGGCTGGTGATGATCGTGTTGATGCACACCGACTTCCCCGAGCCCGTGGCGCCGGCGATGAGGAGGTGCGGCATCCGCGACAGGTCCGCGCAGTAGGGCGCCCCGGCCAGGTCCCGCCCCAGGGCGAGCGGCAGGAGCGCCCGCGAGCGCCGGTAGGTGGGCGCCTCGAGCACCTCCCGGAGGCGGACGATCTCGGGCTCCGGGTTGGGGACCTCGACGCCCACGGCGCCCTTCCCCGGGATCGGGGCCACGATGCGCACCGAGGGGGCCTTGAGCGCCAGCGCCAGGTCATCGGCCAGCGCGGCGATCTGCCCGACCTTGACGCCGGCCGCCGGGACGACCTCGAACTGGGTCACGACCGGCCCGGTGGTCCATCCCCGTATCTCCCCCTCCACCCGGAACGTCGCGAGCTTGTCGACCAGGATCTGGCCGAGCGAGCGGAGCTCGGGCTCATCCAGTCCCCGGGAGGAGCGGTCCGGCCTCTCCAGGAGGTCGATCGGGGGGAGCTCGGTCTGGCTCAGGTCCCCGTAGTCGGCCAGGTCGAGCTCGGTCTGGCCGTCCTCGTCCACGAGGGCGGCCCCCGGCTCCCCGGCCGCCTCGGCGCCGGCGGCCTCCGGTGCCCCGCCGTCCTCATCGCCGATCGCCCGCACCGTCTCCCACGGGGAGGGGTCGCCCCCGCCCGCGACCTCCCCCGCCGCGCGGGCCGCGCTCCGCGCCCGGCCGCCGGCGGTCCGGGCCAGGCGGCCCACGCCCGTCACGCCGCCCCTCACGGCCCGCAGGAGGCCCCCGAAGCCCCGGGAGGGGGACCAGCCCAGGGTGAGGACCGACAGCGCCACCAGGACGCCCAGGAGGATGGTCGCGCCGCCCGCGGTCCCGAACCCTCCCTGGAGGAGGATCCCGAACGTCCGGCCCACGGCGCCGATGGACTCGCGGTAGCCCGCCTGGCCGCCGCCGGTCAGGAGCCAGATCCCGGCCGGCACCAGGGCCAGGACCGTGGCGGCGAACGCGGACCAGCGGCCCGCCGTCTCCGCCTCGACGAGCCCGAAGCACCAGAGGCTCCAGATGACGGGGAGCGCCGCGACCAGGAAGGCCGTGGGCCCGAAGGCGTAGCTGAGCCAGCGGTAGAGGGCCGCCCCGGCGGGCCCCACCAGGTTCTCACCGGCCGGAGCCGGGGACAGGGCCGCCGGCAGGACGGCCAGGGTCAGGAGGATCCCGAGGGCCACGAGCCCCACGCCGAGGGCCTCCTGCCGGTGCGTGCCGCGATCCGCACTCACGCCGCCGCGCCCTCCAGCACCAGCCCGCTCTCCCCGAGCACCGGGACCGCGCCCGTCCTGTCCATCTCCGCGCACACGTCCAGATCTCCTCCGTACCCGATCCTCACCAGCGCGGCCCCGGCCCCGGTGGCGGCCAGGGCGTCCCGATCGGGGGTCCCGAGCGAGCGCGAGGCCGCGACGGCCACCCGGGCGCCGTCGTCCAGCTCGGGACGGGCCTCCTCTTCCGCCAGCCGATCGGCCAGGAGGCCCGCGCACCACGCATCGTCCAGCCCCACCCGGTCGTCTCGTCCCGCGCACACCAGGAGGGCGGGGGCCCCGAGCTCGCGGACGCGCCTGGCGACCGCTCCGAGGTTCCGGAAGAAGGCCACGAGGACCCGCTCCGCGCCCCGGACCCGCTCCAGGGCCCGCGTGCCGTTCGTCGTGCTGTACACCAGTGTGCGGCCGGCGACCCGCCCGGAGGCGAGCTCCCGCGGCGAGTTGCCCAGGTCCCACCCCTCGATGGGCTTGCCGCCCACCTCGCCGCACAGGAGCACCTCGGAGCGGCCGAGCCCGTCCGCGAGCCGTGCGGCTTCACCGGGAGAGGGCGCGGTCCGGACCTCGGCCGCCCCCGCCTCGAGCGCGGCCAGGACGCTGGTGGAGAAGCGGATCACGTCGATCACCACGGCCACCCGGCCCTCCACCTCCTCCTCGCGGACGGCCGATGGCAGGAGCCTGACGCCGAGCCTCATCCCCCGTCGCGCATGCGCTCCAGGAAGCCGGTGTCGATCCGGCCGGCCACGAAGTCGGGATGGCGGAGCACCCGCTGCAGGAAGGAGATCGTGGTGGGGATCCCCTCGATCACGAACTCCTCCAGGGCGTACTCGGCCTTCCGGAGCGCCGCCTCCCTGGTCTTGTCGTGGACGATGAGCTTCCCGAGCAGCGAGTCGTAGTGGGGCGGGACCCGGTAGCCCGCGTAGATGTGGGTGTCCACCCTCACGCCGGGCCCTCCCGGCGCGTGGAAGGCGGTCACGGTGCCCGGCGCGGGCCGGAAGTCGTGGTCCGGGTCCTCGGCGTTGATCCGGCACTCGATGGCGTGCCCCACCAGCTCGGACGGGGCCGAGAACGAAAGCTCCTCGCCCGCCGCCACCCGGATCTGCTCCTTGACGATGTCGGTGGAGGTGACCCACTCGGTGACCGGGTGCTCGACCTGGATCCGGGTGTTCATCTCCATGAAGTAGAACGAGCCGTCCGCGCCGAGGAGGAACTCGACGGTGCCGGCGTTACGGTAGCCGATGGCCCGAGCGCCCTTCACGGCCGTCTGGCCCATGGCCTCCCGCGTCTCCGGCGTGAGGACCGGACTCGGCGACTCCTCGATGAGCTTCTGGTGCCGCCGCTGGATCGTGCAGTCCCGCTCCCCCAGGTGGACCAGGTTCCCGTGGTGATCCGCCATGATCTGGATCTCCACGTGGCGGGGCTCCTCGACGAAGCGCTCCAGGTACACCGAGGGGTCGTCGAAGGCGGCGCCGGCCTCGTTGCGGGCCATGCTGAACGCGCTGCGGAACTCCTCGGCGTCGCGCGCCACCCTCATCCCCTTGCCGCCCCCGCCCGAAGCGGCCTTGATCATGACCGGGAAGCCGATGCGCTCGGCCTCGCGCTCGGCCTCGTCGGGGTCCTCGATGGTCCCGTCCGTCCCCGGGACCACGGGCACGCCCGCGTCGGCCATCGCACGCCGGGCCTCGGCCTTGTGGCCCATCTTCCGGATCTGCTCGGCGGTCGGCCCGATGAACGCGAACCCCGAGCGCTCGCACACCTCCGCGAACTCGGCGTTCTCGGCCAGGAAGCCGTAGCCGGGATGGATGGCGTCGGCGCCCGTGACCTCGGCGGCGGCGATGATGCGCGGGATGTTCAGGTAGCTCTCGCGACTGGGCGCGGGGCCGATGCAGACGTCCTCGTCCGAGAACCGGACGTGGAGGGACTCCCGGTCGGCCTCCGAGTAGACGGCCACGGTGGCCACGTCCAGCTCCCGGCAGGCACGGATGACGCGGAGAGCGATCTCCCCGCGATTCGCGATCAGGACCTTCTCGAACACGCCAGCGCCTCGCTCAGCCCTTACCGTCGACCTCGATGCGGAACAGCACCTGGCCGTACTCGACCGGCTCCGAGTTCTCGACGCTGATCTCCCGGATGACGCCGGCGACCTCGGACTCGAGCTCGTTCATGAGCTTCATCGCCTCGAGGATGCACAGCGTCTGGCCCTTCCGCACGCGATCGCCGACCTCCACGTAGGGAGGCGCGTCGGGGGCCGGGGCCCGGTAGAACGTGCCGACCATCGGGGAGCTGACGGCGTAGAGGTCCTCGTCCCCGCCGGCCTCCCCGGACTCGGCCTCGCCCCCTTCCATCCCGGCCCCTCCTCCGGCCGCCGGTCCACCGCCGGCCGGAGCGGCCGGGACCGGCCCGCCCGCTCCGGCATCGCCGGCGGCGGAGGCCACCCGGGCGGGTCCGCTCCCGCCGGCCACCGGCGGGCTCTTGGAGACACGCACGTGCGTGCCGAAGCGTCGGATCTCGAGCGTGTCGACGTCGGAATCGTCGACGAGCTCGAGGAGGCGCCGGATCCAGTCCAGGTCCATCATGAGCTCACCCGTTCCAGGTACTTGTCCTCCGTCCGGTCGACCCTCACCACGTCGCCCTCCTCGATGAACAGCGGCACCTGCACCACGGCTCCCGCCTCGAGCTCGGCCGGCTTCGTCCCGCCCTGGGCGGTGTCACCCCGCACCCCGGGCTCGGTGTCCACCACGCGCTGCTCGACGAACTGCGGCAGCTCGACCGCCAGCACCTCCCGCTCGCGCGTGAGGCCCTGGCACTCGAGGTTCTCGGTCAGGTAGAGCAGCTGGTCCTCTCCGATGGCGTCGCCGGAGAGCGGGACCATCTCGTAGGTCTCCATGTCCATGAAATAATACAGGTTGCCGTCCGTGTAGCTGTACTGGAGCGGACGGCGGACGAGGCGCACCTCCTGCACCCTCTCTCCCGCCCTGAAGGTACGGTCGACCACCGCACCCGTCATGACGTTCTTGAGCTTGGTGCGGACGAAGGCGCCGCCCTTCCCCGGCTTCACGTGCTGGAAGTAGGTGATGGACCAGAGCTCGCCGTCGAGCTCGATCACCATCCCGTTCCTGAAGTCCGATGTGTCCGCCATGTCGCGTGTTCCGGTCGATCCCGTGTCCAGGTTCCTCAGAGTTCGCGGAGGTCGGTGGGAAAGTCGGTCAGCAGCCGGGCTCCGCCGGCGTGCATCACGACGTCGTCCTCGACCCTCACTCCGCCGCGGCCCGGAAGATACACGCCGGGCTCGATCGTTACCACGTGGGCCTCCTGCAAGATGGCGTCCGAGCGCCGCGACAGCCCGGGGCCCTCGTGCACCTCGAGCCCGATCCCGTGGCCGGTGGCGTGCCCGAACCTCTCGCCGAACCCGGCGGCCTCGAGGCTGTCCCGCGCCGCCGCGTCCACGTCCCGGGCCTCGACCCCGGGTCGCGCCGCCTCCAGGGCCGCCTCGCGGGCCGCCAGCACGGCGGCGTGGATCTCCTCCTGCCACGGCGCGGCGGGCCCCAGGACGAACGTCCTGGTGATGTCGGATCGGTAGCCCCCGGTCACCGCGCCGAAGTCCATCAGGAGGAGATCTCCCTCGGCGAGGGGTCGGATCGACGGTCTCGCGTGTGGGAGGGCCGAGCGCGGCCCCGCGGCCACGATGGTCTCGAACGCCGGGCCCTCCGAGCCCTCGCTCCGCAGCCGGTGCTCCAGCTCCGCGGTCATCTCGAGCTCCGTCACGCCGGCCTCGACCGCCTCCAGCGTCCGGGCCAGCGCCCGGCAGGCCACGTCCGCCGCGCGCTCCAGGAGGGCCAGCTCGGCGGAGTCCTTCCGGGCGCGGAGGACCTCGACGAGGTCGTAGGTGGCCGTCCACTCCGGTCCCGGCGCCTCCTCCCGGAGCCGCTCGTGGTCCCGCACGGAGAGGTGCTCGGCCTCGAAGCCCAGCCGCAGATCCGCGGCCTCCGTCCCCAGGAGCTTCCCGAGGAGTCCGAAGCTGCCGTCGCGCGCGATCTCCAGCTCGAAGGGGGGCGAGAGCTCGGCTCCGGCCTGCTCCTCGTACCGGAAGTCGGTGACGAGGACGGCGCGGTCCGGAAGGACCGCCAGGACGCCGCTCGAGCCGGTGAAGCCCGACAGGTAGCGGACGTTGGGGGGATGGGAGGTCACCAGGCCGTCGAGCGACCCCTCGGACATGCGGCTGCGGAGCCGGTCCAGCCGGTCGTCGAAGGCGGCGCTCTGGCCCGGCTCCCCCGTCTCCCCGTCGCTCACCCGGCGTCCAGGTGGGCCAGGAGACCGGCGAGCCCCAGGAGATAGCTGTCCCCCCGAAAGCCGCAGATCACGCCCACCGCCACGTCCGAGAGCAGGGACCGCCTCCGGAACGGCTCCCGGGCGTGGACGTTCGAGAGGTGCACCTCCACGAACGGCCGGCCGCTGGCCACGAGGGCGTCCCGCAGGACCACGCTGGTGTGGGTGAGCCCGCCGGCGTTCACGAGCCAGCCCGAGACATCCGGGGCCCTGGAGCCGATCCAGTCGATCAGGTCGCCCTCGGCGTTGGACTGGAAGGAGACGATCTCCACGCCCCGCTCGGCCGCCCGCTCCTCGAGCCGCGCGTCGATCTGCTCGAGCGTCTCCGAGCCGTAGTGCTCCGCCTCGCGTCCGCCCAGGAGGTCCAGGTTGGGCCCGTGGACGACGCCCACGCGCCGGCCGCCGCCCGTCACGCCGGGAGCCTCACGCGCCGCGGTCTCCCGCCGGGCCGTCGGGGACGGCCTCTCCGCGCAGGAGCGCCAGCAGGTGCTCGCGCATGGTCGGCTCGGGCGCGTCCGTGCCGTCGGCCTCTCCCGCGGGGACCGGCTCCTCCCCGGCTTCCTCGGGCGGCCCCGCGGCGTCGTCCGTCCCTCCGAGCTCGTCCGCGGGCTCCCGTACGTCCTCTCCGGTCTCGCCCGCGGGCTCCTCCGCGTCCTCCGCGAGCTCGTGCGCGAGCTCCCCGACGGGCTCGTCGAGCTCCTCTCGGGCCGCCCGCAGCCGCTCGAACAGCGCCTCGTCGTGCGGCCGTCTGCGGACGAGCTCCTCGTAGATCGTGACGGCCTCGCGGTACAGCCCCTGGCTGGCGTACAGGCTCGCCAGCGTCTCGGTGGGCAGGTCCGAGTCGTCGTCGAGCTCCCCTTCCGCTTCCTCGCCCTCGGGCTCGTCCCATCCGTCGGAGAGCTCGTCGATCTCGGTCTCGAGGTCCTCGGGCTCGGCCTCCTCCCACTCCGCCACGAGATCCTCGCCGCGGGCCTCGAGCTCCTCCCACTCGGGCGCGGGCTCCGGCTCGGGCTCCTCCCGATCGGCGGTGGATTCGGACTCCTTCGCCCCGGAGGCGGGCTCCGCCTCTTCCCGGCCGGGCTCGGCCTCCTCCCATTCGGCCGGGAGCTCGTCCTCCTCCGTGGCGTGCGGCTCGTCCTCTGCGGTCGGCTCCTCTTCGGTGAGCTCCTCCTCGGCAGGCTCCCACCGGGCCTCCTCCTCCGCGGTCGTCCCGAGGTCCTCCGTGTCCGGGGACCCTTCGTCGTCGATGTCCACGTTTTCCCAGCCGGAGAACGGGTCCTCGGCGTCCTCCTCGGACCCCGGCCGGAGCTCCTCCTCGGACTCGACGCCGGACCCATCCCGGGAGAAGGCCACGATCTCGTCGGAGGGCGGCTCCTCCGCCGTCTCGGAGCCGGACTCCTCGTCCCAGGGCCACCGGGCCGCACGGATCTCCTCTCCCGGCTCGACCCCGAAGGCGTCGTGGGGCTCGGTCTCCCCGGTCCCGGCGGAGGGCTCCTCCCCGAACGGCTCGACGTCGAACCCCTCGTCGTCGAACCCGGCGCCGTCGAACGCCTCGTCTGCCGCGGCGGGCTCCTCCTCGGCGACAGGCTCGCCGCCGGCGGGCTCGGCCGGGGCCGTGGGCTCCTCGTCGGAGACCTCCCGTTCGAGGGACGCCCCGTCGAGGGGCTTCTCCGCGGCGGATTCGCGCAGCTCCTGCAGCTTTGCCTCCGCCTCCTCGTTCCTGGGATCGACGGCCAGAAGCCGCTCGTACCACGAGACGGCGTCCTCGCGGTCACCCCGGGCCTCCGCGGCCCGCGCGAGCGCGGCCAGCGCCACGAGGTTCTGGTCGTCCAGCTCGAGGACGCGGCGGTACGCCTCCTCCGCCTCGGTCTCGCGGCCGAGGTCCTCGAGGGCGCGCGCCCGAACGATGTGCGCGCTCAGGTACTCCGGATGGTCCTCCAGTCCGCGCTCGAGGATCTCGAGCGCACGCCCGTGATCCCCGTCCTTGCGGACCAGGTCCGCGAGCCGGGCGAACAGGAGGCTCCCCGGATGCGCCTCGAGCTGTGCCTCGAGACGGCCTATCTCTTCCTGAAGGTCGGGATGGGTCATGAGCGGGTCCCCTACGGGAGCGGAGACGAGGCGTGGCGCTTCGAGCCGAAACGGAGCGAAGATACCGGTCCGTGTCGCCATGTGTCAACGCGCGCCGGCGTTTCGGCGTCGTTGCCCGGATCCCGGACCTCCGGTAGCTTTGCGGGGTTTCCAGACGACGGTTCGGCACACGGAGGCGACGCGGTCGAGATTCTCGGCCGCTCGGCGTTCAGGGCCCCCCCGCGGGCCCGCTCCCGCGGACAAACCCAGCTCAGGAGGACACGCGCCCATGGTCATGCGCGCGATGCGCGAGAACACCAAGTGGATCATGCTCATCCTGACGGTCGCCTTCATCGGCTGGCTCGTCCTCGACTGGGTCCAGAGCCGTCAGCAGAGCACCCAGACCGGCGCCAATCCGGTCGTGGGATCGGTGAACGGGCGGCAGATCCACTACGTGGAGTGGAGCCGCTACCTCCAGAACGCCCTCGACCAGGCGCGTCAGGGCTCGACGCAGCCCCTGACCGACGAGCAGGTCTACCGGATCACCCAGGGGGCCTGGGACCAGATGGTCAACGACATCCTGGTCCAGCAGGAGCTCGACCGCCTGGGGATCCGGGTCAGCGACGCCGAGATCAGGGAGGCGTTCCGGACCAGCCCGCCGCCTTCGCTCCGCAACCACCCCGCGTTCCAGACGAACGGACAGTTCGACTACCAGAAGTACCAGGCGTTCTTCTCGCGCCCGGGCGTGGATCCGAACCTCCTGAAGCAGATCGAGGACTACTACCGGAACGTCCTCCCCAGGTCCAAGCTGCTCCAGCTGGTCTCCCAGGAGGTCGACGTGAGCGACGCCGAGCTGTGGCAGCGCTACGTGGACCAGAACGAGACGGCCCGGGTGCGGTTCGTCAGCCTCGATCCGGCCTCGGTCGTCCCCGACAGCGCCGTGACCGTGTCCGACGGGGAGATCCAGGGCTACTACGACGCGCACAGCGACCGATTCCGGCGGCCGGCCACGGCGACGGTGGACCTGGTGACCATCTCCGAGCAGCCTTCGGCCGGCGACTCGGCGGCCGCCCGCGAGCGGGCGGACTCCCTGCGCTCGATCGTCGAGTCCGGGCAGCGCCAGTTCTCCGAGGTCGTGCAGACCGCCTCCGCGGACAGCACGACCGGGCTCCAGGGGGGCGACCTGGGGTGGATCCATCGCGGCGACCTGGTGGGGGCGGCCGACTCGGCGGCGTTCGCGCTGCGGACGGGCCGCGTGTCCCGGCCGGTCCTGGCGGGCTCGGGCTACCATCTCCTCCGGGTCGACCAGCGCAGCGGGGACTCGATCTCCGTCCAGCACGTGCTGGTGCCGATCCAGGTCATGCCGGAGCACGAGGACAGGATCTTCAACGAGATGGACGACCTCGAGGGCCTGGCGCTCAGCCAGGGGCTCGGGGCCGCGGCCGACACGATGGGCCTCCAGATCCGGCGGGGCGTCGAGCTGACCAGGGGGACGCAGTTCGTCCCCGGCGCCGGCGCTCTCGGGGTGGCGGTGGACTGGGCGTTCGATCCGGGGACGGCCGCCGGGGAGGTGAGCCAATTCTTCGAGAACGACCTCGGGTACCACATGGTCCAGCTCGAGAGCCGCTCTCCGGCCGGCAGCGCACCCCTCGAAGCCGTCCGGAGCCGGATCCGGCGGCAGCTCATGGCCACGAAGAAGCGCCACCTCCTCCGTCGGCGTCTCGACAGCCTGGCGGCCGGTGCCCGCCAGCGCGACGAGGGCCTCCGGGCCCTGGCCGGCTCACAGGGGTGGCAGGTCCAGGAGAGCCCGGCGTTCACGCGCACCGACTTCGTGCCGGGGCTGGGGCGTGGGACGGAGGCGATCGGCGTGGCCTTCGGGCTCCCGGAGGGGAGGCTCTCGGGTGCGATGGACGCCGGAGAGAACGTGGCCCTGGTGGAGGTGGTCGGGAGGATGGAGCCGGATCGGGCGACGTTCCAGCGGGCCGAGAGCCGGCTCCGCCAGCAGGTGGTCTCGCAGTCCCAGCAGGGCTACCTGCAGCAGTGGCTGCAGGCGCTTCGCGACGACGCGGAAGTCCAGGACCTTCGGCAGGAGGTCAGCGCTTCTCGCGCGGCTCCGACCACCTGAGGGAACGCCGCACGCAGCCTGAACGGACGGCAGGGGCGCCTGGCGGCGCCCCTGCGTCCCCCGGAGTCCGGCTCAGGCCCGGGGCTCCTCCCGTCGCTCCCCTTCCCCGGCGCTCCCGGCCGAGCCCTCCCTCGAGCGCTCGCCCGGCGGGATCTCCCGGTTCACGTCCTCCTCGAGGCCCGACAGGGAGTCCTTGAACTCCCGGATCCCCTTCCCGAGCGAGCCACCGATCTCCGGCAGGCGGCGCGCCCCGAAGAAGAGGAGCACGATGAAGAAGATGAGGATGAGCTCCGGTACGCCGAGTCCACCAAACATGTCATGCCATCCTTGTGTGGGTCCGCCGTCCGAGCCGCACGACCGTCACGGCCGGAGGCTTCCCTCCGTCAGAGCAGGGATCGCGAGAACCAGGCCACGAGCACCACGCCCACGACGCTGAGCACGTTCACCCGAAGGACGAGCGGGCCCAGCGTCAGCGCGATCACGCGCAGGTCCACCGCCAGCGGTCCGAACGTGGCGGAGACGGTCGTCACGAAGAACTCCCGCGCCGCGCTCGGCGGGAAGGCCAGGCCGACCAGCTGGGTCAGCAAGGCCCCCACGAGCAACCCGCCCGCGATGATGAACAGGACCCGTCGTCCCGTCTTCTTACGGGTACCCCCGAACTCCATCTCGCGTGCCCTTCCTCCCGGGTGTCGTCGGTTCGAACGCGCCGGCTCGGCTCAGCTCCGGCGCGAGACCACGAAGTCCACGGCGCTCGAGAGCGCCTCGGTGGCGGGCCCCTCCGGAAGGTCTTCCAACCGACCGGCGGCCCGCTCCGCCCACTCGCGCGCCCGGCGCCTGGCGTACTCCAGCCCTCCTCGGCGGTCCACGATCGCCACGACCTCGTCGACTTGGTCCTTCCCGGGCTCCGGATCCGAGAAGAGGCCCTCCACGCGGGCCCGCTCCTCCCCCGTCATCTCGGGCAGGGCGGCGATCAGCGGCAGCGTCACCTTGTGCTCGCGAAGGTCCAGCCCCGTGGGCTTCCCGATGATCCGCGAAGAGGCCGTGTAGTCCAGGAGGTCGTCGCTCACCTGGAAGGCCATCCCGAGCTCGTAGCCGTACATCCGGAGCGGCTCGCGGAGCTCGGGGCGGCCCACGAGAGCCCCGAGCTCACACGCGGCCGCCATCAGCGAGGCCGTCTTGCACTCGCACAGAAGCTCGTAGGCCTCCTCGGTCGCGTCCAGGGCATCGTGCGCCATGAGCTGCCGCATCTCCCCCACCGTCATCCGATTGGCCGCCCGTCCGAGGATCTCGACCGCCTCCACGTCCCCCATCTCGGCCAGGCGCGTCACGGCCCGCGAATAGAGGAAGTCCCCCATGATGATCGCCACCTGGTAGGTCCACCGTGAGTTGACGGTCGGCTGGCCGCGGCGGCGGACCGAGTGGTCGACTGCATCGTCGTGGACCAGGGTTGCCACGTGCACCATCTCCACGACGGCGGCAAGGTCGATCGCTCGCTCATCGGGGCTCCCGCCGACCTCGTTGGAGAGCAGGACCAGCATGGGGCGCACGAGCTTGCCCTCGAGCGCGGTGAGGTACTCCGAGACCTCGTCGACGGCGGCGTAGCCGTCGGCGGCCATCTCGACCAGGCGGTCACGGACCGCATCGAGGCGGGTCCGGATGGGCTCTCGGATCGATCTGAGGGAGGAGCGGGCGACCTCGAGCATGGCTTCACGCGGCATGGGATCCTGTCGGCCGTCCTCTCGGACCGCCCGTCGACGGCCGCCCAATGTAGGAGGCCGTCCGCGGAAGTGTCAAAGGGCGCAGGCCCTCATCCGGTCTCCCACGTCCCGGAAGTCGATGTCGATGCTGTAGACGCGCTCGAAGCACTCGAGGGCCTGCTCGGTCTCTCCCAGCGCCTGGCGGGCCACGCCCAGCTGATAGAGGACGCCGAGCAGGTCGACCTCCCGGTGGCCCGGCTGGCGCAGGGCTCGGGTCAGAACCCGGACCGCCACGCCGTGGAGCCCCTCATCCAGGAAGCACTCTCCGAGGAGCTCGAAGGCCCGCACAGGTGGCTCGGGAGCCCGCGCCGCCGCCTGGAACTCCCGGATCGCATCCTCCAGGCGACCCATCTCGCGAAGCGTGACCCCGAACTCGCATCGGGCGGCCGGGTCGGCGTCCTCCGCCGTGGCGTCCTCCCGGGCCCGGAAGCCGACGAGCATGTCGTCGAGCGCCCGGTCGCCGGGCTCGGGCCTCGGCGGCCCGGAGGGTGCCCCGCCGGGCCGGACCGGCGCGGAAGACTGCCCCTCGACGAGCCCCTTCGGCGGCTCCCGGACCGCCCCCTCTTTCCCGGTCTCCGGTTCCGGCTCGAGGCGGTCCAGGGCCCGCCTCGCCTTCTCGTGGGCCGGCGCGCGCTCGAGAATGCGCTCGTACACGGTCCGGGCGGCCCCGGGAGACCCGGTGCGCTCCAGGCAGGCGGCCAGGCCCAGGTAGGCGCGCACGAGGACCTGCTCGTCCTCGAGCGCCAGGGCGAGCTCGACCCGCTTCCGGTGCAGGGGCACGCTGTCCGGCTCCGCCTCGAGCATCCGGGCGGCGACGGCCAGCGCGTCGGACAGGTCTCCCGCCGCCTCGGCGGCCCGAAGGGCCTCCCTCGAGGTCTCGGCCGCGGGCTCCTCCTCCGCCGGCTCCGTACCGGGCTCACCCTCGGCAGCGGACGCGGGAGGCTCCTCCGATGCACCGCGTCCCCTGGCCTCGAGCTCTCCGGGAGCCACCGACCCCAGGCGCTCGCGCACGGCTTCCTCGATGCCCTGGAACCTCTCCGGTGCGCCGCGCAGGTAGCGGAGCTCCGCCACCGCGCGCTCCCGGTCCCCCCGCTCGAGGAGGCGGTCCACGACCTCGAGGTAGAGCCCGCCGTCGTCGGTGAGCCGGGCCAGCTCGAGAAAGGCCTCGTGGGTGGCCGCCTCCTCGCCCTTCTCCTCCAGGCGCGAGGCGTACTCGAGGAAATTGACCCGGGCCTCGGCCACGAGACCGCTGGCCCCGTGGAGCCGTCCCAGGCGGCGGTAGACCTCCACCTGGTCGGGGTCGATGCGCAGCACCTTGTCGCACAGGGCGATCGCGCCGCCGTAGAGCTGCTGGTCCGCGTATCGATCGACGGCCTTCAGGTAGTACTCGATCGCGTTGGCGGGCTCGTTCTGCCGCAGGTAGAGGTCGCCGATCCGGTTGTACAGCCCCAGGTCCGGGAGCCCGTCACGCTTCTCCTCGGAGGCCTCGAGGGCGCGTCGGTAGAGCTCGACGGCGCGGGCCCAGTTCTCCCGCTGCTCCTCCCTTCGCGCCGCCGTCTTGAGCTGCTTGACCCTCGCCATCTCAGCTTCCCTTCTCGTCGGCCGGGGCCTCGCCCTCGTCGGCCGCCTCGGTCTCTTCCTCTCCGCTCCCCAGCCAGCCGAGCGACTTGAGCATGCCGGTCAGGTTCGGCACGTCCTCGTCCACCATCGGGTGCTCCTCCTCGTCGGACGCAGCGGCCGCCTCCGAGGAGCGCTTCCACGGAGCCGGGTGCGTGAGCTCCTCGGCCTGGCCCTCGTCCTCCACCTCGAGCGGAGCCTCGCTTCCGCTTCCGCCCCCGCCCAACCATCCCATACGCTCGAGCATGGAGGTCAGATCCGGATAGTCGGCGTCCCGGTCCGTGTCCGGGGTGAGGAGCGCGTCAAGGTGGGAGGCCGCCTCCTCCTCGGGAGCGCGCTCCCCCGGCTCCGGGACCGTCTCCTCCAGCGTCGGCTCGTCGCCGGCCTCGGCGGCGATCCGCGGCCCCGCCTCCGAGGGCGGCCCGGCGTCCTCGGCCGGCGGAGACTCCTCCGCCGGTGCGACCGGCTCCTCCGGCGGAGGCGCCGGAGCGTCGGCCGTGGGAGCGGACTCCGGTGTGCCGGGCGAGAGATCGGACCACCGCCGCTTGAGAATCGACGTAAGGCTCTCGCGGGCCGGCCCCTCCACCTCGACCGGTGCCTCTTCCTCGGGCTCCGGCTCGGCTTCCGCGACCGGCTCGGGCTCCGGCTCGGCTTCCGCGACCGGCTCGGGCTCGGCCTCCGTCTCGGGCTCCGGCTCGTCGGCCGCCGGCTCTCCGATCGCTGCCGCGGGTTCGGCTCCGGGCTCCGGCTCCGGCGCCTCCCGCCCGGGGGGCGCTTCGAGCTCGGCCTCCGCCTCCTCGGCTTCCGCCTGCGCGGGCGGCTCCGGCTCGCGCTCGACTTCCGCCTCGGTCTCGGCGGTCGGCGTCGCCGCTTCGGCCGCGGCCTCCTCCACTTCGGCCGCGGGCTCCTCCGCCTCTGCCGGGGCCTCCTCCGCCTCTGCCGGGGCCTGCTCGGCGGCTGGCGCCGTTCCGACGGTCTCGGCCGTCTCCGCCGACGCCTCCCCAGACTCCGCGGGCTCCGGCTGCTCCGGCTCCGGCTCCGGCTCCGACTCCCACGGAGCCCTGGTCGGCGCCAGCTCCGCGGCCCCGGCGATCGTCACGTCGGACGGCCCGACCGACATCTCGATCTCGACGATGGCCTCCCGCTCGACCGGCGCCAGCGCCACCGTCCCCATCGGGGAGGGCCCGACGTTCATGTCGGGCACCGGAAGAGACAGCCCCGGGATCCGGCCGCCTCCCCCCGGAGCAGCCTCCGGGTCGGGACCCCGGTCCGCACCGCCGCCTCCCAGGAGCCCGACCCGCCGCAGGCCGCCCAGCACGCCGCCCGACCGGCCGCCGTCCCCGGCCTCGCGGTCCTCGCCGGATCCGCCCCGGGGAGCGCGGCCGACCTTCAGCGCTTCGACGCCCGCCGAGGGCTCCAGGTCCGCCGGGACCCCGACGAGCGTATCGACGTGCGCCGGCCCGGAGCCGTGTCCGTTCGGACCCGTGGCCGCGAGGAGCCGGATGACCGGGGACAGGTCCGAACGCCCCGCCGGCCCCGCCGCCGACGGGCGGGTCACGGACAGGGCCACGGTCCGGACCGCGTCCACGGAGCCTACCTCCCCGTCCGCCGGGGTCGCGAGGCCGTTCGTCAGCGGCTGGAGTCCCGCGTGATCCAAGGTGGGCGCCGGCCGCCGGAGGCGAGGATCCGCCGGCCCCACGGTGCCCACGACCGTCCCGTCCACGGAGGCGCCCGCCTCTCCGGCCGTCGCCGCGGCTCCGGTCACGGGACGCAGGCGCACGAGCGTCATGGGTGGGGACACGACCAGCGGCTCGATCCCTTGGGCCGTGCGCACCGCGCCCGCCGTCGTCCCCGCGGCGCCGGACGTCCCACCGCTCGCCGCCAGGGCGGGCTCGAGCTCCGCCGGGACCACCTCCGTCCCGACCGGCACCGCGGCCGCCAGGCTCGGGATCTTCTCCGGGAGCTCGCGCCTGTGCCGCGGAAGCTCCTCCGCGGCCTCTGCCGGCTCCGGCTCGGGCGGGGCGGCCTTCCTGCCGGGCTTGCGGGCAGAGCGCTCGCTCGACGAGCGCTTCCGGGCCCCCTTGCCCGTCGCGGGCCTGGGCCTCGGGGCCGGAGCCTCCTCCGGGGCGGCCGCCTCCTCGGGCTCCGCCTCGGGCTCGGTCTTCTCCGGCTCCGTGGTGGCGGCCGTCTCCTCCGGCTCCGCCTCGGCCTCCGCCTCCTCGGCCTCCGCTTCCTCGGCCTGCGCGCCGGCGACCGGCTTCGCGCCGGCGACCGGCTTCGCCGCCTTCCGCGCCGCCTCCGCGACGTCCGGTAGCCGGGACGCGAGGGACTGGATGCGAGCGTCGATGGGCGAGGCGTCCTCGCCCCGCTCCAGACGGGCCTCCCTCACGGCCCGCAGCTGGTCGAGGGCTTCGTGGGGGCGATTCCTCTCCTCGAGCCGGAGGGCGGCGTGCATCCGGAGCTCCTCGTCCTCCGCGGACTCGAGGAAGTCCAGGATGGCCTGAAGCGCCTCTCCCTCCAGCTCGGCGTCGTCGGCCTTGCGTACGAAGTCGAGGAGGGCCTGCCGCGCGTCGGCGACCAGCCCGGAGTCGAGGTGGAGGCGGACGAGACGGCGGCGGACGTCGTGACGGTTCGGCGCCAGACGGAGGATCTTGTTGCACATCGCCACGGCGGGCGCCGGTAGGCCCTCCTCGCCGTAGCGCTCGACCGCTTCCAGATAGGCGTCGATCGCCGCATCGGTGCGGTCCATCCGGAGCAGGAGGTCGCCGATGCGGTTGTAGAGGCCCAGCTCGCCCATGAGCTCGCCGCCCCGCTCGGCACGCTCCACGGCCTGCCAGTAATAGTCGACGGCCCGGGACCAGTTGCCCCGCTTCTCCTCTTTCCGGGCCTTGTCTTTGAGGTAGGATACGCTCGGCATCGCACGCTCCGGGGGCCGTCCGCAATGCGGCGGACGGTACGGGGACATTCCTACGGCAACCTGGAATCTAGGCCACCCCGGTGTCCAACTACAATCCCCCGGCGTCTCGGTTCGCGCAGGCCCGAACGAGGTCCGGGAGCCCGTCCTCGCGCAGCAGCGCCACCACGGACCGTATGTCGGGCGCCTGCGGCCGGTCCTCCTCGAGGTGGGAGACCCGCTCCCTGAGGCGGCGAACGCCCTCCTCCACGCCCTTCCCGGGCCGGAGCGGAGCCAGGAGGTCGATGGCCTGCGCGGCGGCCAGGAGCTCGACCGCCAGCACCCTCTCGAGGCAGATGAGCGCCGCGCGCGCCTGGTCGGCCGCGTGCATGCCCATGGACACGTGGTCCTCTTTCGAGGCGCCGGTGGGGATCGTGCCGACGCTGGCCGGTGTCGCGAGCTGGCGGCAGCGGGCCACCTGGGCGGCCGCGGTCACCTGCATCATCATCATCCCGGACCGGAGGCCCGGCTCGGGCGTGAGGAAGGCCGGGAGCCCCGAGAGGTCCGGGTTCAGGAGACGGTCGGTCCGGCGCTCGCTGATCGTGGCCAGGGTCGTGGCCGCGATCGCCAGCTCGTCGAGCGCCGCGGCCACCGGCTGGCCGTGGAAGTTGCCGTTCGACTCGATGCGGGCGGGCGGGCCCGACAGGACGAGCGGGTTGTCGGTGGCCGCGTTCACCTCGGCCTCGAGCACGCGCCGCACCCGGGCGATGGCGTCCCGGGCCGTCCCGTGGACCTGGGGCATGCAGCGGAGCGAGTAGGCGTCCTGCACCCGGGGATCCCCCTCCCGGTGGCTCTCGCGGATCTCGCTGTCGGCCAGGAGGCCCCGGAGCCGGGCCGCGCTCTCCGCCTGTCCCGGATGCGGGCGCAGGGCCTGGATCTCGGCGGCGAACGGGTCCGGCGAGCCACGCAGCCCCTCCAGGGACGCGGCGCCCGCCAGCTCGGCCACCTCGGCCAGGGCCTCGGCCCTGAGGAGCGCGAGGGTGCCCACCGCCGTCATGCCCTGCGTCCCGTTCAGGAGGGCCAGGCCCTCCTTGGGCCGGAGGACGAGCGGCTCGAGCCCGGCCTCCCGGAGCGCCTCGGCGCCCCCCATCCGCTCCCCGCCGACCGTCGCCTCCCCCTCGCCCACCAGGACGAGGGCCACGTGCGCCGCGGGGGCCAGGTCGCCGGAGGCGCCCACGGAGCCCTCGCGCGGCACGACGGGGAGCGCGTCCCGGTCGATGAGCTCGAGGAGCCGCTCGGCGACGACGGGCCGCACCCCGCTGCACCCGACCGCCAGGACGTTGGCGCGGAGGAGCATCATGGCCCGGACCTCCTCCGGCTCCAGCGGCTCCCCCACGCCGCAGGCGTGGCTCCGGACCAGGTTGAGCTGGAGCTCCGCCAGCCGCTCGCGGGACACCCGCACGTCCGAGAGCTTCCCGAAGCCGGTGTTCACGCCGTAGACGGCCTCGCCGCCGGCCAGAATGGCCTCCACGACCTCCCGCGAGGCCTCCATGCGCGCCCGGGCCTCTCCCTCCAGGCGCGGCTCCACCGGGCGCCCGCGGGCCACGTCCCCGACCTCCTCGAGCGACAGCGTACGTCCGTCCACCCTCACCGGCGTCTCGCTCATCGGCCCAGTCCGCTCCTCTCGTTGTAGTTCACGTGCAGCTGCGGAACGTCGGTCAGGGAGACCTGGATGTCGAACAGGAAGTTCCCGTTCGGCACCTTCGTGAAGTGGAAGGACGCCTGCCACCGGTGGAGCGTGCGGGTCAGGTTCACCGTCTGCTGGGCGAACTGGTGGTCGGAGAAGTTGAACGAGCTCGACCAGCTCACGCGCCAGTTCGGCGTGGGCTGCAGACTGAAGTTCCACTGAAGCGTGGAGCTGGACGATCCGAACTCGCCCGGACGGGGGCGGTTGAGCGAGTAGCTGAGCCCCAGGCTCCAGGGACCGCCGCGCCTCTCCTGCTCGCCCTCGGGCGTGCGCTGCGTCCGGGGCGGCGGCCGGCCGGTCCCGCTCCGGCCGCCGAGCCCGAAGAGCGACCCGAGGCTCGTCCCCGACGTGATGCTGAAGCTCGCGTTGAGAACGGTCAGCGTCGGGGCGAAGCGCCGGTCCGGCCCCGTCCCCTCGAACAGGTCGTGCGTCATGTTGAGGGAGAAGCCCCGGATGAGGTCCGAGCTGATCGAGTTCCTGAGCCGGTCGGTCTGGACCAGGGGCTCCCCCCGCGCGTGCGCCGCGAAGTCCAGCCGGAGGGGCGTCGTGGTGCGGATGGCGAGGAGCGTGACCTTCCGCTCGCGGGAGGAGGCGGCCGGGGCGGGCCTCCCGCCGGGGCGCGGCGAGGGGGCGCCCGGGGCGGCGCCGGCCACCGTGTCCGGCGGCGCCTCCGCCGCGGTGTCCGGTGGCGCTCCGCCGGTGGTGTCCGCCCGCGCCGCGGCGCCCGTGTCCCCCGCCGCCCCCTCGGGAACGGGCTCCCTGACCTTGGCCTCGAAGGTCTGGGAGATCCCCACCGTGAGGACGTTCTGGGCCTGGAAGCTCCCGCCCGGGAAGCCCGGCACGCCCGAGAGGGTGTCGGGCGCGGAGACGGCCGGCGAGTAGCTCCAGTCGAGCCTCGGCGAGATCTTGTGCCGGATGCGGGTGAACGGCCCGAAGCCCGGGAAGAAGGAGTAGAGGTCGGTGCTCAGCGTGGCGCCGACGCTGGCCCGCGTCGGCGCGTTCACGAACCGGTTGTTGGTGTCCAGGATCGAGTCCTGCCGGTCGAAGGCGCGGAACATCCCGCCGCCCACCCTCACCGTGGGCCGGAGGGTGGTGCTCCCCATGAGCCCCACCTGGTAGTCGGCCGACGACTGCCAGGTCACCGACGTCTGCGTATAGGCGGGGAGGTCGTTCCCGAGGCTGTCCTTGGGCGTCTGGAGCTGGTCCCGGTAGCTGGCCGAGCCCGAGAAGCTCAGGTCGCCCACGCGCAGCGATTGGTTGAGCCCCGCGGTCGTGTTCCGCGAGTCGGTGTCGAAGGTGCTCGACTGGGACTTCCGCTGGAAGCTGCCCGAGCCCGACCACGTGATGTTGTTGAACAGTCCCGCCCGGCTCCGGGGCGCCTGGAACAGGGTCACCGGGGAGAAGGAGAGGTTGAGCGAGGGAAGCGTGTACTGGAGCTGGCTGTTCGGACCCAGGAACTGCCGCCGGCTGGCCCCCAGGGACAGGTTGGCCCACGACATGGTCCGCCGCAGGGACACGTCCGAGTCGATCGTCTGCGTGAGCTGGTTCGGGTCGTAGCTCCGGTTCTGGTACGTCCCGGGCCTCTGCACGTAGTTGGCCGAGACATCCAGCGAGGTCCCGGGGCCCAGGTCCTGGTTGTGCCGCAGGTTCAGGGTGAAGTTGCGGCCGTTCTGCGCGAACTGCTCGCTCACGGCCACGTTCCCGTTCAGGTGCTTCTTGATGTCCTTGTAGCGGAAGCGCGTGTTGAGCTGCGTGTACTGGCCCGCGTACCAGTCCACGGTGAAGCGCGCGTCCATGAAGCGGTTGATGGCCCAGTAGTAGCCGAAGTCCCGGACGTTGCGACCGGTCCCTCCCGGTCCGCCGGTGCCCCCCGTCCGGATGATCGTGTTCACCCCGAACTGGGGGGGCAGGATGCCGCTCCGGCGGTCCGGGCGGATGTCCTGGGCGAAGAAGGGGAGCCACGCCACGGGGACGTTCTCGATGTAGAGCGTCACCGGCCACGCCACGATGACGTCCTGGCTCACCATCTTGATCTGCCCCGCCTGGAACCAGTAGTGGGGCTGCGGAAGGTCGCAGGTGCTGAACTGTCCGGAGCTCACGAACAGCGTGTCCGTCCCCACCGGGACGGCGTTGCCGCGCACCACCCACTCGGCCCCCTGGGCCGCGAACTGGGTGTGGGCGGCCAGCACCGTGCCCTTCTTCCGGGAGACGTCGTAGTAGAGGACCGAGTCGCTGGTGACCTGCCGCTGGTCGGGGCTCAGGAGGAGGATGTCGCCGCGCGCGGCCAGGAAGGCCAGCCGCGAGCGGTAGGTGATCGAGTCGGCGCGCAGCGCCGCGTCGCCGTAGTTGGCCTGTGCGGAGTCGACCAGCCGGATGACCCGGTCGGGGACGTCGAGCCCCACGGTCTTGCCGCGATACTCGACGATGCGGAATCCCTTGCGGCCCGCCAGGTTCCGGAAGACCGAGTCCCGCTCCGGGAAGGAGCCGCCGGCCATGCCCTCGCGCATCTGCCCGAGCCTCACGGCCCCGGACGTGTCGGCGGTGGCGCCCGACGTGTCGGCCGCCGCGCCCGCGGTGTCCCGCCTCGCTCCGGGCGTCGTGTCCGCCGCGGCTCGCCCGGTCGTGTCGACCGCCGCCCCCGGCGTCGTGTCCGCCACGGCGCGGGCGGTGTCCACGCCCTGCGCCGCCCCCCCGGCCGGGCGGGCGGCGAGGAGCAGGAGGGGCAGGAGGACCGCCCGCGCCACCGCGGCGTGGCGAGCGGCCGCTTCCCGCCCGGTCACCCCGCCGTCTCCTCCGCGGCCCCCTCCGGACGGCGACGCCGCGCCCGCGTCACGAGCCGGACGAGCCAGATCGAGGTCTCGTACAGGAGGAAGAGCGGCGTCATCATCATGAGCATCGTCCCCACGTCCGGCGGCGTGAGGAGCGCCGAGAGCGCCGCGAGGACGACCAGCGCGTGCCGGCGGTACTTCTTGAGGAACTCGGGCGTGACCACGCCCATGGCGGCCAGGACCACCATGATCACCGGCAGCTCGAAGATGATGCCGAAGCCCAGCAGCATGCGCGTGGCGAACTTGAGGTACTCGTCGATCGTGATGATCGGGCTCAGGCTCTGGCTCTGGATCCCGAGCAGGAAGCGGAGCCCCAGCGGGAGGACCAGGAAGTAGGCCATCGCGATCCCCGCCAGGAACAGGCCGAACGAGACCCAGATCGCGGGGATGACGTACTTCCGCTCCTCGTCCTTCAGCGCCGGCGCCAGGAAGCCCCACACCTGGTAGGCGACGAAAGGGATCGCGAGGACGAGGCCGACGAGGAACGCCAGCTTGAGGGTGACGAGGAAGGGCGTGGTGGGGCTGGTGAAGAGGAGCTTCTGGTCAGGGAGGAGCTGGCGGATGGGACGCTCGAGGACCCCGATCACGTCCAGCTTGGACACGATGAGGAGGCCCACGGCCGTCGCGACCCCGAGGGCCACGAGGCTCCAGATCAGTCGCCACCTGAGCTCCTCCAGGTGGTCGAGGAACGGCATCTCCGCCGGTCCGCGGGCCATCTATCCCTCGTCTTCGCCGTCGTCATCACCCCGGAACATGTCCACCTGACCGGCGGACTCGTATCCGGCCCGCCGGACCATCTCCCGGATCTCCTCCATGAACTCGGTCGTGTCCTGGAAGGCCCGGTAGACCGACGCGAAGCGGACGTAGGCCACCTGGTCCAGGCGACGCAGCCGGCGCATCACCATCTCGCCGACCACCCGGCTCTCGACCTCCCGCTCGTCCCCGGCCTCGAGCTCGGCCTCGACCTCGTCGACCAGGGACTCGATGTCGGTCCGGGAGACGGGACGCTTGGCGCAGGCGATCCGGACGCTCTCCAGGAGCTTGGAGCGCGCGAACGGCTCGCTGGCGCCGTCCCGCTTGTGGATCGTGAGGGGCTCCTCCTCGATCTGCTCGTACGTGGTGAACCGCCGCCCGCACCGGCTGCACTCGCGGCGGCGCCGGATCGCGCGACCGCCACGGCTCACCCGCGAATCCACCACCCGGCTCTCCGGGTGCCCGCATTCCGGGCACTGCATGGTTTAGGAGCCCCGGATCCGGGACCGCCTCCTCTCCGCCGACCGCCTCATCCCTTCAGCTTGCCGAGCTGCTCCCTGGCCAGGGACGCCTCGTCGCTGTCCGGATAGCCCCTCACGACGCGCGAGAAGTACGTCCTCGCATCCTGGACGTTGCCCCGCCGGAGCTCCAGGAGGCCGCTCTTGTACAGCGCCGCGGGGGCCCGCCGGGAGTTGGGGAAGAGCTGGAGGACCCGGGCGTAGGCGTCGAGCGCCTCCTCGGTGCTGTCCTGCTGCTCCCAGCTCTGGGCGACGTAGTACTGGGCGTCCGGTGCCAGGTCGTCGTTCGGGTAGCTCTTCAGGAACTCCTGGAGCCCGCTGCGCGCCGTGCCGTAGGAGCCGCGCCGGTACTGCTGGAGCGCCGCCTGGTAGAGCTGCTGGGCCCCGCTGGACCCGCCGGAGGCCGCGCCGGACGAGGGGGGCTCGCCTCCACCGCCCGCCGGCTCGCCGCCGGCCCCCGCGCCGCCCGTCGCCGCGGCGCCCGCGGCGGTGTCGACCGCGCCGCCGGCCGCCCCCGAGCCCGCCCGCATCTGCGCCAGCATGCGCTGGTTCTGCCCGACCAGCGCCGCGACCTGCCCCAGCTGGTCCTGGATCGCGGAGAAGCGCCGGTCGAGCTCGCTCCGCCCGGTGGCGGTCTGCTTCGTCGTCCGGCTCAGGGTGTCCACGAGGGAGGCGCGCAGCTGCTCCATCCGATCGGCCAGGGAGTCCTGGCGCGCCCTGAGCGCGTGCATCTCCGCCAGCATGGTCGTCTCCATGTCCTGGAGATCGTTCTTGCTGACGCAGGCCGAGAGGAGCAGCGCGCCCAGCGCCGCCAGGCACGCCCTCCCTCCACCGCCCCGGAAGACCTTCACGGCGTCACGACCTCACTGCGAGCGGATCGTCTGGGCGAGGTTCTGGATCACGAAGTCGTCGCGCCGGTTCATGGCCCAGGCCTGCTCGTCGTGTCCCTCGGCGATCGGCCGCTCCTCCCCGTAGCTGAGGGTCGAGAGGCGGTCCGGGGAGATCCCCAGGCTCACGAGGTACTGCCTGGCCGACGCGGCGCGGCGCTGCCCGAGGGCGAGGTTGTACTCGTTCGAGCCCCGCTCGTCACAGTTCCCCTGGATCTGGATCTGGAACTGGGGATACTCGCGCAGCACCTCCGCCTTTTGCTGCAGGACCTTGGCCGCCTCGTCGGTGATCCGGGACTTGTCGAACTCGAAGTGGACCCGCTGGGCGACGGTCTCGATGGCCGAGAGGCGCTCGAGCTCGGCCCCCGCCCTGTCGCCGCACTGCGTGCCGGCGTACTGGCTCCGGGCCTGCTGGTAGAGCGAGCGGGCCTGGTCGTAGTTGCCCGCGGTGACCGCGGCCAGGGCCCGGTCGCACAGCTTGGAGGCGGCGGCCTCCCGCTCCCGGGCGCGGGCGATGGAGTCGGCGCGGGCCGCCGAGTCGCGACGGGCGGCGGCCAACGAGTCCTCGTTCACCTGCGGGCCCGTCTGCGGGGGCGGATTCCCTCCGCACGCGATCAGGGCGGCGGCGGCCAGGACGAGGAGTGGGCTCAGGCGGAGGCTGCGACGCATCGGCGGCTCCTTTCGGCTCTTCTCGAAGGACCCGGCCCGCGGCGGAACCGGATCGCGGCTTCTGTGCGAACGGTGGCTCGATGGCTCAAGCTATCCGGGCCGAGCCCGCTTGCCAACCGTCCTGCGGGACCGGAATGCGGCCGTCGCGTCGGCTCACGGAGACAGGCCCGGCGACCACGCCGGCATCTGGTCCACGTGGTTCTCGACCAGCCGCCGTACGCGGCCCGTCACGGTGTCCAGGATCCACAGGGCGTGGTAGCCCTCGCGGGTGGACGAGAACACGATGTGGCGGCCGTCGGGGGCCCAGGCCGGGTCCTCGTTCGACCCCTTCGAGGTCACGATCCGGCGGTCCCCCCCGTCGGGGTTCACGGTGACGATCTGGAAGACGCCGTCCACCCATCCCTGGTAGACGATCCGGTCCCCGCGCGGCGACCAGTCGGGCGACGTCGCGTAGCCCTGCTCTCCGTACACGTACCGGCTGATGAGCCCCGGCCCCCCGCCCCCCACGTTCTGGACGAAGACCTGGGGCTCGCCCAGCGAGGTGCTCGTGTACGCGAACCGCTTCCCGTCCGGCGCGTAGGTGGCGTTGAGCGCGTCGCCGGGGTCGGTGAACGTGAGGCGCTGCGCGCAGCACAGGGGCTCGGCCTGGAGCGAGTAGAGGTCGGTGCCCTGCCCCTCCGTCGTGCGCGCCACCGCGATCCGCTGGCCGTCCGGCCGGTACACGGGCGTGAGGTTCACCCCGGGGACCGAGGAGATCGTCCGCCGCCGACCCGTGGCCAGGTCCAGCTCGTAGGCGTCGGCGCTCCCCGAGACGTAGGAGACGAACAGGAGACGGCGGCCGTCCGGAGAGAGCGCCGGCGAGTAGACGATGCTGCTGTCGTGCGTGACCCGGTGGAGGTTCCGGCCGTCCGCGTCGATCATCCAGATGTCGGAGGCCCCGTCCCCGCTCTTCCTCCGGAAGGCGATGCGGGTGGCGGCCATGCCGGACTCGCCCGTGGCCCAGCTCACGACCGAGTCGGCCGCCCGATGCACCGCCATGCGGAGCGCCTCCCCCTCCCCGGCGGGCAGCGTGAACGCCTGCACGTTCCGCAGGTTGCCGTAGACCACGTCGTGGAGGCTCACGCGCAGGAGCGGGCGGTCGGCCGAGCCGGTGAGCTGGGTGGCGACCAGCCACACGGCCCCGAGCTGGTTCCACAGGCCGTAGTTGATGCTCCGGCCCGCCTTCAGCGAGTCCGGCACCGGGATGATCTCGAATCGGTCCGAGTAGTCGAAGTCCGTACGGAGAATCGAGATGACCCGATCGGACACGTCCGCGAGGGCCCCCGAGCCGCCCCCGACCTCGACCGGGGGGACCGCCAGGCCGGGCCGGTAGCCCGGCGTATAGGTGATCCCGAGCCGGACCTCCCCCTCCTTCTCGCCTCCCTGCTGGGCGCGCGCGGGGGCGGCGGCCGCCACGAGGGCGGCCAGGAGCCCGAGAACGAGAGCGAGGACGGGCGCCGGTCCCGTGCCGCGGCCGGGCCGCCTCAAAGCGTGGAGGGGTCGAAGAAGAAGGAGACCCGCAGGCGGTCCCGCGGATATCCCTTCGGCAGGGACCCGAACGCCCGGGCCCGCCCGGCCGCCTCCACGGCGCCCCGGGCCTCCAGATCGAAGGCCATGTCGCCGGAGCGCCGCACCCACTCGATGTCGCTCACCGAGCCGTCCCGGTGGATGACGAACGAGATCTCGGCCCGGAGCACCTGCCCACCGGTCGGCGGCCTCCAGTAGCGATAGACCTGCCGGATTATGTTGTCCAGGTAGTCCGGAAAGGCGAAGGTGGCCCCGTCGAGCTGGACGTTGACCGCGTCCTCGCCCTTCTCCTCGGAGCGGGCCGGCTCCTTGGACGGCTTCGTCTCGGGCGGCTTCTTCTCGGTCTGGGTGGGTTCCGGGACCTTGGGCTTCCTCTTCGTGGTGGGCTGCGGGGTCGGCGGGCGCTCCTTCTCTTCGGCCACCTTCGCCGGTACCGGCTTCTCCCGCTCCGGGGCGTCCGGCGCGGAGGCCGCCACGAGCCGCACCCTGTAGGTGATCGGAGGCGGCGTCGCGGCCGCCGAGCGCGCCGCGTGCACGAGGAGGGCGGCCACCACGGCGTGGAGAAGGAGGGAGCCGCCGACAGCCGAGCGCGGCACTTGCCTCTCCTCGCGATCCTGGTGCCGCTCTTCCACCCGCGTCCTCCGTCACTCCCCGCTCTTCCTCGGCTCCGGCTGGGCCACCAGGCTCACCGCCTGGATGTCCGCCTCCTTCAGCTTCCCGATCACCCTGAGTACGACGCCGTAGGGCACCTTCGCGTCACCCTTCACGTAGACCACCTTCGACGCCTGCCGCTTCACCACCTGGACGACGCTGGCCTCGAACTCCTGCAGGCTCACCTTCGTGTCGTCCAGGTAGATCTGCCCGTCGGCGTCGATCGTGATGACGAGACCCTCGGACGTCTGGATGGGCGCGGCCGGCGCCTGGGGCACGTCGACCTGTACCCCTCCCTGGAGGATCGGTGCCGTGATCATGAAGATCACGAGGAGGGTGAAGGCCACGTCCACGAGGCTCGTGACGTTGATCTCGGCGCGCACGGGGAGGCCCCCGTGATCGCCCAGCCGGCCGAACTGCGGCTTCCTCACGGACGGCGCGGGCCGGAGGCCTCCGCCGCGGCCCTCATACGTGCCCCTCGCGCGCCAGCGTGCCCACGAACTCGCTCGCGAAGCCTTCCAGCTCGCTCGCGAACAGCCCCAGCTTGGCAGCGTAGTGGTTGTAGGCGATCACGGCGGGGATGGCCACGAACAGCCCGACGACCGTCGTGATGAGCGCCTCGGCGATCCCCGGGGCCACGGCCGCGATGTTGGCGCTGCCGCGTGCGGAGATGCCGATGAAGGAGTTCATGACGCCGACCACCGTCCCGAGGAGGCCGAGGAGCGGGCTCACCGACCCGATGATGGCCAGCCACGGGAGGCCGTGCGCCAGGTCGTCGCGCTCCTCGGAGAGCTCCTTCTCGAGGACCATCCACAGGGTGTCGAGCCGGGCGGGCGTGATCTCCCGCCGCGTGCCCTTCTCGTCGGCCGGGCCGGGGCTGGACAGGTCCCGGAAGAACTGGAGCCCTTCCCGGAAGACGCGCGTGTAGGGGGACTCGTCCAGGTGGAGGAGGACCCGCCGCACCTCCTCCAGGCCCGAGGCACGCTCCATCCCCATCACGAACTCGTCCCCCTCGCGGGCCACGCGGCGGAGCTCCGACCACTTCCAGAAGATGAGGACCCAGGACCAGACCGAGAACACGGCCAGGACGATGAGGATGACCTGGGTGGGCGTCGTGGCCTGCAGGGCCATCTGCCAGGGGCTGGTGGCCAGGGCCTGCCGGCCCGCCCCGGAGGCGGCACCCGCCGCGCCCCCGGCGGCGAGCGCCGTGTCCTGGGCGGCCTGGAGGAGCCCGGCCACGAGCGGAGCCGCGACGAGGCCGCTCATGCCCGCCCCCCGTCCTGCAGGGCGCCGTAGGTCGCGGCCAGCCCCTCCTCCAGGCTCCGCCCCCCGCTCCAGCCCGCCGCCTCGATGCGGCCGGGGTCGAGCGCGCTGCGCTGGAGCTCCCCCGGCCGCGCCGGGGCGTGCTCGACCTCGACCCGCCGGCCGGCCGTCTCCATGAGCGCCTCCGCCAGCTCCAGGACGTCCGTCTCCCTCCCGGTGCCGACGTTGTAGGCCGCATCGTCGATCGCCGAGGGCTCGACCAGATCGATTCCGGTGAGCAGCAGGTTCGCCTCCGCCACGTCCTTCACGAACACGTAGTCGCGCGTCTGGCGCCCGTCGCCGTACACGGTGAGCGGCTCGCCGGCGGCGATCCGGCCCGAGAAGATCGCGACCACCCCGGCCTCGCCGTGCGGGTCCTGGCGCGGCCCGTAAACGTTGGCGTAGCGCAGGGCCGCGTAGCGCAGGCCGTGCACCTTCGCGTAGTAGTACAGGTAGTGCTCGCCGGTCAGCTTCCCCACGCCGTACGGCGAGACCGGCTGCTTGGGCGCCGTCTCCGGCGTCGGCGTGGTCTCGGCGTCCCCGTACACGACGCCGCCCGAGGAGATGAACAGCACGCGGCCGACATCGGTCGCGAGGGCGGCCTCGAGCAGGTTCACGACGCCGAGGATGTTCACCGAGGCGTCGAAGCCCGGGTCGGCCACCGAGCGCCGCACGTCGATCTGGGCGGCGTGGTGGTTGAGCACGTCGAACCGTCCCTCCTCGAACACCCGACGAATCCCGTCCGAGCGGATGTCCATCTCCACGAAGCGCGCCCCCTCCGGGACGTTCTCGCGGCGGCCCGTGCTCAGGTCGTCCAGGGCCGTCACCTCCCAGCCCGCCTCCAGATACGCCTCGCACACGTGGGAGCCGATGAACCCGGCGCCCCCGGTGACCAGGACCCTACCCTCGCTCGTCATCGTCCTCGTCCATCCCCTCGTCGATCCTCGCTCCGTCCCGAGCGCGGCCATCCAGCGCGAACAGCCGGCGTGCGATCTCCAGGTGGTCTGCGCCGCCCGGCTCGCCCGCCAGCTCCCGCAGCGCCACCGTCGGGGCATGCAGCAGCTTGTGCACCACGAGCCTCGAGGCGCCGAGTATGCGCTCCCGGTCGGCCTCGCTCAAGCCTTCGATCCCCTCGAGGGCCTCCAGCATGGCCTCGGCCCTCACCTCCTCGGCGCTCCTGCGGATCTCGCGTATGAGCGGAACGGCCTGGCGAGCCAGGAGCCAGCCCTGAAAGGCCTCCACGTCCTCCCGCAGGAGGTTCTCGGCTTCGCGTCCCTCCGCCTGGCGCGCCTCCTCGGTGGCGTTCACGACCGCCTGGAGGTCGTCGATGTTGTACAGGAACACGCCCGGGAGGTCCCCCACCGCGGGCTCCACGTCCCGCGGGAGCGCGATGTCGACGATCACCAGCTCGCGCTTCTCGCCGCCCCGTGCGGCCTGCAGGGCCTCCGTCGTGACCACCGGGTGGGGGGCCGAGGTCGAGGTGAGGACGACGTCCACGCCCCTCAGCTCCTCGGGCACGTCCAGGTAGGGCGCCGCCCGCACCCGGTCCTCCCCCAGCCGCCCGGCGGTCTCGCGCGAGCGCGCCAGCGTGCGGCTGGCCACGACCGCCTCCCCGACCCCCCGGTCGAGGAGCCCCTGGAGGATGGCCTCGCCCATCTCTCCCGCCCCGATCACCAGGGCCCGGCGGCCCTCCAGGGAGCCGAAGACCTTGAGGACCAGCTGGACGGCCGCCGCGGGGACGGACGCCGCCCCCTCTCCCACCGCCGTCTCGGAGCGGACCCGTCCGCCGGCCGCGAGCGCCGACTGGAAGAGCCGGTGGAGGACGTGGCCCACCGCCCCGGGCCGGGCTTCCCTGGCCGTCCGGTAGGCGTCCTCGACCTGCCCCTGGATCTGCGGCTCGCCGACGACCATGGAGTCCAGGCCGGCGGCCACACGGAACAGGTGGAGCACGGCCTCCTCGTCGCGCCAGCGGTACACGTACCGGCCGACGCGCGACGCCTCGAGGCCGGCGCGCTCGGCCAGCAGGCGTGCCGCCGCCTCCTCTCCCGGCCCGGTGGGCGTGGCCCACAGGTAGCACTCGGTCCGGTTGCAGGTGCTCAGGAGCGCGCACTCCTCGACCGTCTCCTCGCCCAGGAGACGGTCGATGGCCCGCGGGATCTCCTCGGGAGGGACGTGGAACCGCTCTCTGAGATCGATGGGGGCGGTCCTGTGGTTGACCCCCACGATGGTCAGACCCACGCCACGCCTCCCTCGGCCATCTCCTCCTGCGGGGCGGGTCCCGGACCGACCGGGCCGCCACCCGTCCAACGCGCACGTCCGGTCACAGGAACACGCTCTCCGGCCCCACGATCACGACCCTGAGGACCAGGAAGGTCAGGACCGAGACCACGAACGCGCCCGTGCTCACGAAGGCGGCTCGCTCGCCCCTCCAGTCGGGCGACATGCGGGCCACGATCGCGACCAGGTACGCCAGCCACGTGACTACACCGAACGCCACCTGAGGATCGCCGAGGGCCAGGCCCCTGCCGTAGGTCAGCGTCCAGCTCCAGCCCGCGATGAGGCCGACCGTCAGGCCCGGGAAGCCGACGAGGAGCCCCAGCCGGTTCAGGCGGTCCAGGACGTCGAGGGAGGGAAAGAAGCGGAAGACCGAGCCGAACCGCTTACGCTTGAGGGCCCGGAACTGCAGGACGTACATGGCCCCGGCCGCCGAGGCGAGGACCAGTCCCGCGCAGCCGACGAACACCATGGCCACGTGCAGGACGAACCACGGTCCGCGGAAGGCGCTCCGCAGGAGGACCGGCTGGAGCCCGACGGAGACCGCCAGCGCCATGAGCACGACGACGACCGGGAGGACGAAGAGCGCCGCCGGACGCCGCTCTTGCTGCACGGCGGCCCCGAGCGTCAGGAGGGCGATGGCCAGGGCCAGGGTGGAGGAGGCCGGTCCGAGGCCGACCAGGGGGAAGGTGCGGTAACGGACGACGAACCAGGCCAGGCCCAGCACGTGCACGAGCACGGCGCCGACGGCCGTCCACCAGCCGACGCTCTCCTGCGACCCCCCGCCCGTGCGGAACGCGCGCGCGAGGAACCCCCAGGCGGCCGCGTAGCCGGCCAGGGCCGCCAGGTGGAGCGCGAAGATCACCGTGAGGAGGGGCCGGGCCTCCCCGACCGCGGGTCGCGCGGCCGGGGCTCAGCGCCGCGGCCGGTCCCGGAGACGCAGACGGCCCCGGGAGATCGCCGCGGACGCTCCACACGTCCCCCGGTCAGCCGCCGGCGGCGCTCGGCCGCCGGACGAGGCGCACCGGGGCGTCGGCCTCCGTGCCGACGTCGCGCGTGTCGACGACGCGCGCCGAGGCGGTGTGGTCGAACGTGCGCACCACGCGGACCACGCTCAGCCGGTCGTCCAGCGAGGCGCTCCCCACGTCCGCGATGTCCGCCGGGAACACCGCGAACTCGTCGCCGACCTCGACGCCCTCCCGGGAGCCGGCGTCCACGAAGACCATGTCCCCGGTCGAGAGGAGCGGCTGCTCGGTCTCGAAGCCCAGGAGCCGGGCGACCATCCCGTTCTGGACGGCGGTGAGCTCCGTCCCCACGTCGCCGGGGGACCCGGCGGGAACGAGGAGGTCGCCGACCTGGTAGTCGCCGTACACGGTCCGGACGACGGCGCGGGCCGAGTCGCCCTCGACCCCGGTGACCTCGACGAGCCCCATCGAGGCGTACTCCCGTCCCACCGAGCCGCGGTTCCGGCCGGGCCGGATGGCCTGCAGGAAGTCCCCCTCGGAGACCGAGAGCCCGTTCAGGGCGATCATGATCCTGTCGTGCGACCGGACCGACGATGGCAGCTCGAGCCCGAGCGGGTTCTGGCTCATGATCCGGGCGGTCACCGCGTGGGGCGAGACGCTCGCGGGCGAGGTCACGAACCCGGCCCGCAGGTAGTCGCTCATGGAGACGAGGTCCGGCGGAGTGACCCGGTCGAGCGACATCGTGTTCACGTTGACCGAGGCCTCGGGCGAGTGGTCGAAGATGCTGGGCGCGTCGAACGCGCCGGCGCGCTCGGCACCGGTCGCCGCGTGCACGTCGCCCGCGCTCGCGCCGGCTTCCGCCGCGGCGCCCCGGGCCCGCGCTTCCGCCTGGTCGCCGGAGGCGACCCGGGATCCGTCCTGCACCGCCCCCGGAAGGCGGAACTCCTGGCCCGGATAGATCCAGTGGGGATCGTCGATCATCGAGCGGTTCAGGTCGAAGATCCGGTGCCACTGGAACGGGTCGGAGAGGTAGCGCGCGGCCAGGTCCCACAGCGTGTCGCCCTTCTTGACCACGTGCGACCCCGGCGTCTCCTGGGCGACCGCGGGCGTGGCCGGGACGAGCGCCGCGAGCGCGAAGCCCGCCACGACGACCGCGATCGCGAGACCCTCCGTCCGGCTCCGGCCTCGAGCGGCCGGAGCACTGTCAGAACGGCAGGTCATCCTCCCCCATGAGGGCTTCACTGGAGAAGTCGGAGTAATCCTCGTCATCATCCCCCTCCTCGGCGGCTGTGGTCCCGGGACCGCGACCGCCGCGGCCCCCGTCGGACCTTCCGCCCAGCATGATCATCTCGCGCGCCCGAATCTCCGTGGTGTAGCGGGTCTGGCCGTCCTGGCCCTCCCACTGCCGGTACTCGATCCGGCCTTCCACGTAGACCCGGTCTCCCTTGCTCAGGTAACGCTCGCAGATCTCCGCGAGCTTGTCCCAGGCGACCACCCTGTGCCACTCCGTCTTCTCCTGGGTCTGTCCGCTCCGGTCCGTCCAGCTACGGCTGGTGGCGACCGAGAGCGTGGCCACGCGGGTCCCGGACTGCGTCGATCGGATCTCGGGATCCGCGCCCAGGTTCCCGATGATCATGGCCTTGTTGAGGCTGCGTGACATTCGACCCCTCCGACGGGTGGCTCCGGGTGACGGGTGAGCGCGAGGCGTCGTGCGGCCCGGCCGTGCCGGCGGGCCCTTCGCACAACGTCCCGGAAAGGTAGGCGCGGCGGGGGCGACCGTCAACGAGTGGGCGGCCCTCCGGCCACCGCGCCCGAGCCCGCCGCCCGCCAGCGCAGGACCAGCGCATCCTCCTTCGGAGAGCGGTAGTACGACCGCCGACGCCCGACGGGCTCGAAGCCGGCCGTGGCGTACAGGTGGCGGGCGGCGTCGTTGCTCTCGCGCACCTGCAGGTAGAGGTCGCGGACGCCGCGCTCCACCGAGGCGGCCCGGATGGCCTCGACCAGCCGCCTGCCGAGGCCGCGGCCGCGGCAGGCCGGCCGGACGGCCACGTCCGCCAGCTCGCCCTCGTCACCGGCGAACCAGGCCGCGGCGTGCCCGACGATCCGCCCGTCCTCCTCGGCCACGAGGAGGACCGCGTCCGCACGGCCCACCACCGCCCGGAAGGCCCGCTCGGACCACGGGATCGGGAAGGAGGCCTCCTCGATCGACATGACCTCGCCGAGGTCCGCCTCGTGGGCGGGCCGCACCGTGGCCGGGACGGGACGGGCCGGCTCAGACGCCACGCTCAGCCCCCGAGGCCCGCACGTACGTGGGCTCCCAGTCCCGGCGCTGTGCCACGCGTCCAGCCCCCGGGGATCGCCGGAGGAGCTCGAGCAGGCCCGAAGCGCGCGGGTAGTCGTGCGTCGGCGGGAGGACCCGCCCCCCCGCCTCCTCGATCCGGTCGCGGTATCGGCGCGCGCCCTCCCCCGCGAAGCTCCACCCCTCGAGCGGCCCCAGGGCCTCGAGCACCTCGTCCAGGGCGGCCGCCGTCGGCGGGAGGAGGTGAGGCGCCGGCGGCGGCGCCTCCCACGCCGCCGCGTACACCTCGTCCCTCCGCGCGTCGAACAGCACGCAGACGGGCACCGCGGCGTCCGCCTCCGCGGCCACGGCCGCCAGGCTCGAGTAGGCGTAGAGGTCGGCCTCGCGGGCCGCGCACAGCCCCTTGGCCAGCGCCGCGGCGATCCGGATCCCCGTGAAGGAGCCGGGGCCCGCCCCGACCACGACCCTCCCGAGCCCGCCGGGCCCCTCGCCGGCACGCTCCAGCAGCCGCTCGACCTCGGGGAGGACCGTCTCCGAGCGGGTGGCCCGCACCGAGAGCGACGTCTCCGCGACGAGCCTCCCGTCCCGGCTCACGGCGATGCCGCCCAGCCGCGTGCTCGTGTCCAGGGCGAGGGTCAGCACGTGCCCTCCGGCGCGGCGGACCTCGCGCCGGCCGCCGATTCCGGGGACGGTCCCGCCGCGGACTCTCCGGAGGCCCCGGCCGTGGACTCTCCGGACGCCGCCGCCACGGACGTCCCGGACTCCGCCCCGGCCGCGGAGGGCAGCGCCGGGAGATCGGGGGCCCGGCCCAGGGCGCGGGCCTCGATGCGCCTCCTCTCGCCCGCGCCCTCGAACGCGAGCGCGATCTCCCACCGGTCCTCCGGGAGGCGCCCGCCGGCCCGCTCCGCCCATTCGACGAAGACGGCCTCGTCGGAGGCGAGGAGGTCCTCCCAGCCCAGGTCGTCGAGCTCCCGCGGGCTCCCGATCCGGTAGAGGTCGACGTGGTGCGCCCTTCCGCCCTCCGGTAGCCGGTGCGGGTGGTGGAGCGTGTAGGTGGGGCTCCGGGCCGGCCGCGCCGCGCCCGCGCCGCTGAAGGCCGCCCGCACGAAGGTGGTCTTCCCCGCCCCGAGCGGACCGCGGAGCGCCACGAGCGTGCCGCGCCCGGCCGCCACGCGGCCCGCGGCCTCGGCCCACGCCTCCAGGGACGCCTCGTCGAGGACGGCCTCGAGCCGGCGGCTCACCGGCCGTCCCCGCCGCCGCGCTTCCCGCCGTTTCGGCCGCGGCCGGCCCCTCCGCGTCCGTCGCCGCCCCCGCGACCGTCGCCGCCCCCGTCCCGCTTGCGGATCGCCGAGATCCGGGAGCGGGGCGAGCGCTTCTCCCCGTCGTCCATCGAGGCCTTCACCTCGAACAGCTCGTCCCGGAGCCGGGCAGCCTTCTCGAAGTCCAGGGCCTCGGCCGCCTCGCGCATCTCCGTCTCGAGGACGCGGACCAGCTCCTCGGGCTCCAGGTCGCCGTACCCCTCCCGCTCCTCGGCCACCGCCGCGGCCGCCTGGCGGCGCGCGTCCGCCACCGAGGTGGAGAAGCGGATCTGGTCCACCGACTTCACGATCGAGCGCGGCTCGATGCCGTGCTCCTCGTTGTAGGCCGCCTGCACCTCCCGGCGGCGGTCGGTCTCCTCGATCGCCCGCCGCATCGAGTCGGTGATGCGGTCGGCGTACAGGATCGCCGTTCCGTTCAGGTTGCGGGCGGCGCGGCCGATCGTCTGGATCAGCGAGGTCTCCGAGCGGAGGAAGCCCTCCTTGTCGGCGTCCAGGATCGCCACCAGCGACACCTCCGGGAGGTCGAGGCCCTCGCGCAGGAGGTTGATCCCCACCAGGACGTCGAACTCGCCCAGCCGCAGCCCCCGGAGGATCTCGACCCGCTCGATCGAGTCGATGTCCGAGTGCATGTAGCGCACGCGGACGCCCCGGGCGTGGAGGAAGTCGGCCAGGTCCTCCGCCATGCGCTTGGTGAGGGTGGTGACCAGCGTGCGCTCGTTCCGCTCGGAGCGCTTCCGGATCTCGCCCAGGAGGTCGTCCACCTGCCCGCGCACCGGGCGGACCTCGACCTTCGGGTCGAGGAGGCCGGTCGGGCGGATGAGCTGCTCGACCACCACGCCCCCCGTCTTCTCGAGCTCGTAGTCGCTCGGCGTCGCGCTCACGAACACCACCTGTGGCACCACCTCCTCCCACTCGTCGAAGGAGAGCGGACGATTGTCGAGCGCCGAGGGGAGCCGGAAGCCGTGCTCGACCAGGGTGGACTTCCGGCTCCGGTCGCCCCGGTACATGGCACCTATCTGGGGGACCGTCACGTGGGACTCATCCACGATGACCAGGAAGTCGTCGGGAAAGTAGTCGAGGAGGCAGTAGGGCCGCTCCCCGGGGCGCCGGCCGTCCAGGTGGCGCGAGTAGTTCTCGATCCCCGGGCAGACCCCGATCTCCTGCAGCATCTCGACGTCGAACTTGGTCCGCGTCTCGAGCCGCTGCGCCTCGAGGAGCATGTCCTCCTGCCGCATCTCCATGAGCCGACCCTCGAGCTCGCGCTCGATCCCGTCGATCGCCCGCTCCAGGCGATCGGGCTGGATGGCGTAGTGGGTGGCCGGGAAGATGGCGGTCTGCGGGAGGCGGGTGATGACCTCCCCGGTGAGGGGATCGACCTTGGAGATCCGCTCGATCTCGTCCCCCCACAGCTCGATGCGGACCGCCTGCTCCTCGTAGGCGGGCAGGACCTCGATCACGTCCCCCCGGACCCGGAACGTCCCCCGCTGGAAGTCCAGGTCGTTCCGGCCGTACTGGATGTCGACGAGCCCCCGGAGGATCTCGCGCCGGCCGATCTCCTGGCCCTCCTCCAGGGTCACCATCATGGCGCGGTAGCCCGTCGGGTCGCCCAGGCCGTAGATGGCCGAGACCGAGGCGACCACGATCACGTCCCGCCGCTCCATGAGCGAGGAGGTGGCGCGCAGCCGTAGCCGGTCGATGTCGTCGTTGATCGAGGCGTCCTTCTCGATGAAGGTGTCCGTCTCCGGCACGTACGCCTCGGGCTGGTAGTAGTCGTAGTAGGAGATGAAGTACTCGACGGCGTCGCGCGGGAAGAACTGGCGGAGCTCCCCGTAGAGCTGCGCCGCGAGCGTCTTGTTGTGGCTCATCACCAGCGTGGGGAGGCCGGTGCGCTCGATGACGCCGGCCATGGTGACCGTCTTCCCGCTGCCGGTGACCCCGAGCAGGGTCTGCCACCGGTCGCCGTCGATCACGCCCCGCGACAGGTCCTCGATGGCCTGGGGCTGGTCGCCCGTCGGCTCGAACGGGAGCTGGAGGTCGAACACGTCCGAACGGTCCAGGCCCGTGCCCGGCGCCGGCGCTCCCTCCCCCTCGAGCTCCCTCGTTCCCGCGCTCCAGACCACTCAGCCCTCCAGCGTGAGGTCGCTCTCGCCGAAGCTCTCCTTGCGCTGGGCGCGCAGGACGCCCTTCACGCGGCGGATCTTCTTCATGACCTTCTTGAGGTGGGCCAGGTTCTCGACCTCCACGACGAACTGTCCGCGCATCCCGCCCTCGACCCCGTCGATGTCGGCCGACTGGATGTTGGTGCCGGTGTCCGAGATCGCGCGAGCGATGTCGCCCAGGAGTCCGTGGCGGTCGGTGCCCTCCAGGGCCAGCCGCACGAGAAAGCGCTGACCGCCGCCGGCGTCCCAGTCGATGTCCACGCGGCGCTCGGGCCGGTCCGAGAGGCTGAGCACGTTCGGGCAGTCCGCCCGGTGGATCGAGACGCCGCGGCCCCGGGTGATGTAGCCGATGACGTCATCCCCCGGCACGGGCTGGCAGCATTGGGAGTAGCGGACCATGAGGTTGTCCATCCCCTGGATCCGGATGCCCTTCGTGTCGCCCCGGACCCGATCTACCAGCCGGGCGAGCGGGTTCGAGGGGCGCTGCGGCTCCTCGGGCGCCTCCGCCTCGGGGAAGATGGCGCGGAGGGCCTTCGTGACGCCCACGTCGCCCCGTCCGACGGCGGCCTGCAGCCCCTCGACCCCGCCGTCGATGCCGAGGCGCCCCGCCGCCTCGACCAGGCGCTTCGTCTCCGGCTTCTCCCGGCGCTTCCGGAACTCCCGCTCCAGGATCTCCCGCCCGATCCGAACCGCCGAGTCGTGCTCCTCGCGGCGGATCCACTGGCGGATGCGGTGGCGCGCCCGGCTCGTCTGCACGAAGCCGAGCCAGTCGCGGCTGGGGCTCTGGGAGTCCGAGGTGAGGATCTCGACCGTGTCCCCGTTGCTGAGCGGCCGGGAGAGGGGCGCGATCTGGTCGTTGACCCTGGCGCCCGAGCAGTGGTGCCCGACCTCGGTGTGCACCGCATAGGCGAAGTCGATCGGCGTGGCCCCCTTGGGGAGCTGCTTCACGTCGCCGGCCGGCGTGAACACGAAGATCTCGTCCTGGAAGAGGTCGATCCGGAGGAACTCCATGTACTCCTCCGGCTCGTGCGTCTCCTGCTGCCACTCCAGGACCTGCCGGAACCACACCAGCTCCTCGTCGACCTCGTCGGCGTCCCGCTTCCCCTCCTTGTACCTCCAGTGGGCCGCGATGCCCATCTCCGCCGTGCGGTGCATCTCCTCGGTGCGGATCTGGATCTCGTACAGCCGCCCCCCGGGGCCGAAGATCGTGGTGTGGAGGCTCTGGTACAGGTTGGACTTGGGCGTGGCGATGTAGTCGTGGAAGCGCTCGGTGAGCGGCGTCCACTCGTTGTGGATGATCCCGAGCGCGTGGTAGCAGTCCCGGATGGACGGGACGATCACCCGCATGGCCAGGATGTCGTAGATCTCCTCGAACGGCTTCCCGCGCTTCTTCATCTTGCGATAGATCGACCACAGGTGCTTGGCGCGCCCCGTGATCGAGCACTGGAGACCCGCCTCTCGGAGCTCCGCCTCCAGGGGCTCCTGCAGGCGCCGGATGAGCTCCTCCCGCTCGCTCCGGGTGTCGGCCACCTTCCGGGCCAGCTCGCGGTAGGCCTCCGGCTCGAGGTGCTTGAACGCCAGGTCCTCGAGCTCCCACTTGACCCGCGCCATCCCCAGCCGGTGCGCGAGCGGGGCGTAGATCTCCCGCGTCTCCAGCGCGGTGGCCCGGCGCCGGGGCTCCGGGAGGTGCTCGAGCGTGCGCATGTTGTGGAGGCGGTCGGCCAGCTTGACCAGGATGACCCTGGCGTCTCGCGCCATCGAGAGGAGGAGCTTCCGGTAGTTCTCGACCTGCCGCTCGGCCAGCGACCCCAGCTCGACCCGCGAGATCTTGGTGAGCCCGTCCACGATCGTGGCGATCTCGCGGCCGAACTCCTGCCGGATCTCGTCCACCGACGTGCCCGTGTCCTCGACCACGTCGTGGAGGAGCGACGAGGCGATCGAGACCGTGTCGAGGTGGATCCCGCTCAGGATCTTGGCGACCTCGACGCAGTGGGTGATGTAGTCGTCCCCCGACTCGCGCTTCTGGCCGGCGTGCTTCTCCCTGGCGTACTGGAACGCCAGCGCCAGGAGCTCCAGGTCCAGTCGCCCCTCGCTCCCGCGCACGGCGCGCAGGAAGTCCGGCGGCAGGAGGGAGGCCGGCCCCGGGTCGGGGCCCGCTCCCGCCCCGTCGGCGGCGGCGGTCTGTCCGCTGGCTCTCGGCATCGTCCTCGCCTCGTGGGTGGTCGCCGCGGAACGCGCGGCATTCCCATGGTACGCACTTGGGCTCGCGGGGTGCCAGCGCGGGGTCGGGCGGTCGGCGGCACGGTCCCGCCGCCCGCCCGTCCCGCCCACCTTCAGGTCGCGTTGACGTCGCGCCGGAAGCTCGGACGGGACAGCGGACCATGGAGGACGAGGTGACGCGGACGATCCGAGAATGGCCCCGGGAGGAGCGCCCCCGGGAGAGGCTGACGGCGCTCAGGGCCGAGGCCCTGTCGGCGAGGGAGCTCCTGGCCCTGCTCCTCGGCTGCGGGGCGCGGGGCCGCTCGGCGCTCGTCCTGGCCGGGGAGATCCTCGAGGCCTTCGACGGCTCCCTCCGGCGCCTGGGCTCCGCCGAGCCGCCCGTGCTCGAGACCGTGCCGGGCGTGGGCCCGGCCCGCGCCGCCGCCGTCGCGGCCGCCTTCGAGCTCGGCCGCCGGGCCGCCTCCGAGCCCGCCCGCCGCGAGCCCAGGATCCGCGGCCCCGCCGACGTCCACCGCCGCCTGGGCCCGCGCCTCCGGGACCGCCGCCAGGAGGAGTTCTGGGCGCTCTACCTGGATACCCAAAACCGCGTTCTGGCCGAGCGCCGGCTCACCGTGGGGCTCCTCGACGCCTCCCTCGTCCACCCCCGCGAGGTCTTCGCCCCCGCCGTCTCCGCCGGCGCCTCCAGCCTCCTCCTCGCCCACAACCACCCGAGCGGCGACCCCGAGCCCTCGGCCGACGACGTGGCCGTGACCCGCCAGCTCGTCGACAGCGGCGACCTCCTCGGGATCCCCGTCCGCGACCACGTGGTCCTGGGCGACGGCCGCTACGTGAGCCTCATGGAGCGGGGGCTGCTGGGGGCGGCAGGTGATGGACCGTCCACATGAAGCCGTGGGAGCCAGGAACATGTCGACGGACGTCGCTGCTCGCGCTACGGGTCATGCCCCCGGGGAGGCGGCCGCGGCCCCTTCGACTCGCTGACGGTCGCTGATCCTCGGAGCCTCCTCGGAGCTGCGCTCCTGCGGGGTCTCCTCGGGCGACCGAAGGCTCGCTCCGGGGCCGTGGCGCGCCTTCCCGGGGGGATCGCGGTGTCGGAGCGGCGGCCAGGCGAGCCTTCGTGGCACTTCCCATACGGGTCCGGGGCCCCCTCCAAGCGTGATCACCACACACTGAGACGCACCACCACAAGGTTCCCGCCCAATCTCACCCGATACCGGGAACCCGGTGTCGGGTTAGCGTGCGGTGCTCACGTCACAACGTTCCTGACCAAGGGGACGAGCTACAGCTCATCGTCGAACTGTAGATCACCCCCTCCGGACACATTCGGGGTGACCTCCCAGCCCTTCAGAGACACGACGTACCCCGGTCCCACGATGTGTGGATAGCCGTCGGCTGCGATCGGTCCCCCTTCTCGAAGGTCGTGGAAGCTAGCATGGCCCTCTCTTGGTTCCCCCTTGAATATGAAGGCCTGTTCGGCTCCCTCTACCTTCTGGACCGGATCAACTGGTAGACAGATTGCCAGGAGGTCGCGCCCCACGACGCTTCGACCCTGTCGTTCGAGGCGGCCGCTCACCTCTCGAATCTGGTTCGAAAGCCACCGCATCACCGCACGCTGACCGGCTCGGTGGCCAAAGATGCGGCGGACGCCTCGTACTATGCGCGCCTTCTCAGGACCCGTCAGCTCGACGCCTGACCAGGCCACCGCCGTGGCTCCTTTGGGCTGGAGTGCAACTCGATGTGCGAAGGTGGGCTGCGGTTCGGAGAGAAGACGGCCTTCCGAAGTGTGGCAGTTCGAAACGAATGCTGTGCGAGGGCAGAGCGGTCCGCCTTCCTCCTTACCCCAACCTACCCCCATGAAAGTATGGGAGTAGCTAATGGCACGGAGCGCTCTGTTGGCTCCATCGAGCAGCATGCGGGTCGCCCATAGTGGAGAAGCGCTGGGAGCCATCTTGAGCTGGTCGCACATCCAGAGATCGGTTCGCCGCCCTTCGACGGTTGCCCATCCTGAGTAACCCCAAGCCATGGAGTTGAAGTAGGCGATGGCCTTGATCGCCAGGTCGTCCTTCAGCTTGAAATCGGGAAGATAGACAACCCTTCGATCAGATACCTGCACGCAGAAGTCTGGGCTGGCCACGCTAAGAACGAGAGTCATGATTCCAACCTTGTTCACTTCCGGTGGCAAGCGATAGGTGCGCCGACCCGACACGCTCGGTGGCTATGCCGGCAGTCCGGGCTCCAGGTGAGCGCCGCCATTGCGAGATGAGAGCGACGATCAAGGTGCCGATTCGGCCTGCCGTCGCGTCTGGCTCGAGGGTCGCATGGCACAGAGGAACCGTGACGAGCCCCTAGGAGTAGGCCTGTCCGAGTCGGACCGCAGAAACAGACCGGTCGGAGGAAGACCCGGAGGGCGAACTCGCCGCGGAACCCAACGGAGCCGGGAGTCCAACCTCGATAGCGTCCCCCGGCAGGCGCGCCGCGGTCCCGGAGCGAGCCTTCGGTCGCCCGAGGAGACCCCGCAGGAGCGCAGCTCCGAGGAGGCTCCGAGGATCAGCGACCGTCAGCGAGTCGAAGGGGCCGCGGCCGCCTGCCGGGGGAGGAGCCGCTGATGTGAGGTGGGGCCGCCCGCAGCCGCCCGAGATGCCTTCAGGTCGGCCGAGGTAGCCTCAGGCCACCCGAGGTCGCGTCAGACCGCTCAGCTCAGCCGCCCGTGGCACTTCTTGTACTTCTTGCCCGACCCGCACGGACACGGGTCGTTCCGGCCCGGCTCCTCGTCCACGTCCAGCGGCTCGTCCGGACGGACGACCCGCCCCGACCCCGGCGCCGCCTGCGCCTGCGCGCCCTCCGCCGCCGACGTCGCCACGCCCGTGGCCGCGTAGGCGGGCTCCCCCTCCTCGGCCCCCGCACCGTCCCGGCCCGGGACCGCGGCCGCGCCCGGGACGCCCGCCCCGACGCCCGTGGGCGGCGCCTCGTCCGGCCCCGAGAGGGCCGTCACCTGCGGCGCCCGGAGCTGCCGGCGGTCCTCCATCTCGATCTGCGCGCGGAACAGCAGGTTGGCCACGCTGCGGCGGAGAGCCGTCATCATCGCCACGAACTCGTCGAACGCCTCCTTCTTGTACTCGATCAACGGGTCCTTCTGACCCCAAGCGCGGTAGCGGATCGAGTCCCTCAGGTGGTCGAGCTCGTAGAGGTGGTCCTTCCACTTGTCGTCGATGACCGAGAGCACGATGAAGCTCAGGATACGCTCCCAGTGCTCCCCGAAGCTCTCGATCTTCTGGCGGTACGCCTGGTGGGCGTAGTCCACCACCTCCTCGACCAGCTCGGAGGCGTCCGACCAGGGAAGCTCGTGCGGGGGCACCTCCTCCTCGGGCAGGGCATCGTACAGGAGGAAGTAGTCCAGGACGAGCTTCTCCCGGAGGCCCGGCAGGTCCCACGTCTCGGGATGGCCGCGGTCGGGGAGGAAGCCCTCGGCGTCCTCGCGGAGGACGGCCTCGATCATCTCCCACGCCTCGCCCTTGAGGTCCTCGCCCCCCTCGAGGGCGAAGAGGCGGAGGTCGTAGATGACCTCGCGCTGCTGGTTCATGACATCGTCGTACTCCAGCAGCTTCTTGCGGGCCTCGAAGTTCTGGAGCTCGACCTTCTTCTGGGCGCGCTCCAGAGCCTTGGTCATCCACGGGTCGGAGATGACCTCTCCCTCCTTCATGCCCGCACGGTCGAGCCACTTGGCGATGCGCTCGGATCCGAACAGCCGCATGAGGTCATCCTCGAGCGACACGAAGAAGCGGCTCGATCCGGGGTCCCCCTGGCGCCCGGAGCGGCCGCGGAGCTGGCGGTCGATGCGGCGGGCCTCGTGGCGCTCGGTCCCCAGGATCTGGAGGCCGCACGGCGGGTCGACCTGGCAGCCCAGCTCCTCGATCTGGCCCTCGGTGAGGTCGGGCGTCTCCTCGACCTGGCCGAAGGCGGGCTCGCTCGAGGTGATGCCGCACACGTCGCACTTCACGACGCCTTCGCCGAGCTTGATGTCGGTGCCGCGGCCGGCCATGTTCGTCGCGATCGTGATCGCCGCGGGCTGGCCGGCCCCGGCCACGATCTGGGCCTCCCGCTGGTGGTTCTTGGCGTTGAGGACCTCGTGCGTCAGGCCCCGCCGCCGGAGCATGCGGGAGATCATCTCCGAGACCTCGACGCTGGTCGTCCCCACCAGGATCGGGAGCTCCCGCTCGTGGAGCCGCTCGATCTCCTCGAGGAGCGAGGAGTACTTCTCCCGCTTGGTGCGGAAGATCACGTCGTCGTGGTCGATGCGGCGCACCGGCCGGTTGGTGGGGATGACCACGACCTCGAGGCCGTAGATCTCGTGGAACTCGCCCTCCTCCGTCTCGGCCGTCCCGGTCATCCCGGCCAGCTTGTCGTACATGCGGAAGTAGTTCTGGATCGTGATCGTGGCGAGCGTCTGGGTCTCGCCCTGGACGGTCACGCCCTCCTTGGCCTCCACGGCCTGGTGGAGCCCATCGCTCCAGCGGCGGCCCGGCATCTTGCGGCCGGTGAACTCGTCCACGATGACGATCTGCCCGTCCTCGACCACGTACTCCACGTCCTTCTCGTACAGGGCGTGGGCTTTCACGAGCTGGTGGATGATGTGGATCTTCTCGGATTTCTCGGCGTACTCGCGCTCCAGCTCCGCGATCTTCTCGCGCTTCTCCTGCGCGGACAGATCCTCGGAGTCCTCGATCTTCTTGACCGTCTGGGAGAGGTCGGGGACCACGAACGCCTCGGGGTCGGACGGGCTCAGGACGTCCAGCCCCTGGTCGGAGATCTGGATCGTATGCCCCTTCTCGTCGGTCGAGTAGAGGAGCATCTCGTCGACCTCGTGGAGCCGCTTCTCGCGCATGAGCTCGCCCTCGGTCTTCTGGACGAGCTGCTTGACCCCCATCTCGTTGAGAAGCTTGAGGAGCCGCCGATTCCTGGGGTCGCCCCGCTGGGCCGCCAGGAGGAGCTGGCCGGCCTGGAACTCCTTGGAGGCGTCGTCCTCCTCGCGGGACTCCTCGAGCAGCTCCTCCCCCTCGCTGATCAGCTCGCGGACGATCCTGCCCTGCCGCCGCACCAGGTCCGCCACCTGGGCGTTGTAGCGGCCGTAGATTCCCTCGTCGCCCCGCCCCGCCGGTCCGCTGATGATGAGGGGCGTGCGCGCCTCGTCGATGAGGACCGAGTCGACCTCGTCGATGATCGCGTACACGTGGCCGCGCTGGACCCGGTCCTCCAGCCGCACGACCATGTTGTCTCGAAGGTAGTCGAAGCCGAACTCGTTGTTGGTCCCGTACGTGATGTCGCACGCGTAGGCTTCGCGCCGGGCCTCCGTGCCGGGATCCGAGTCGTCGATGCACCCGACCGTCAGGCCCAGGTACTCGAACACGGTGCCCATCCAGCTCGCGTCGCGGCGGGCCAGGTAGTCGTTGACGGTGACCAGGTGGGCACCCTTCCCGGGCAGGGCGTTCAGGTAGAGCGGCATGGTGGCCACGAGGGTCTTGCCCTCCCCGGTGGCCATCTCGGCGATCTTCCCCTGGTGGAGGACGATGCCGCCGATGAGCTGCACGTCGTAGGGCACCATGTCCCAGGTCGTGGTGTTCCCCGTGACCTGGATCTCCTCGCCCAGGAGCCGGCGGCAGGCCTCGCGCACCGTGGCGAACGCCTCGGGGAGGAGGTCGTCCAGGACCTCCTGCGTCACGTCCCGGAGCTCCTCCTCCATGTCCGCGAGCTGCTGGGTGAGGTCCGCCCGCTCGTTCGGGTCCTCGCTGTAGCGCCGCTCGTCGCGGAGCTCGGCGATGCGCTCCTCGAGGTCGGCCGTGCGCTCGGCGATCCGCTCGCGGAAGAGCCCGGTCTGGGCCTTCAGCGCCTCGGCCGTCACGTCGGCCAGGCGCTCCTCGTGGCGCTTGATCTCGTCCACGATGGGCTGGAGCTTCTTCATCTCCCGCTCGAAGCGGGTGCCCACCAGGCTGTTGATGAGGGACTTCAGCATGGCTCCGTCGGCTTCTGGAGATGTGCGGAGGCCGTCCGGGGACGGCCCGACACGCACCTAATAGGCGCTCCTCGCACCATCGTTCCCGGCCATCTCGGCCCCGGAGGCCGCCTCCGGCCACGCCCGGAGCAGCTCCTCGCGGATCGACTCGGGCACGAGGTAGCGGACGGTGAGCCCCCTGCCCAGCCTCTCCCGGATGCGCGTGGCGGAGAGGTCCACGCGGGTGACCGGCAGGGTCTCGTACGGGAGGTCGCCCGCTCTCGCCACGTGCCGGGGCTCCTCGCCCTCTCGGGTCATGACGACGATGCGCGAGAGGTCGGCGATGCATCCGGGCTCGTGCCAGGCGTGGATCGTCTCCAGCTGGTCGACTCCGATGACCAGCGACAGGGCGTCGGGGGCGTACGTCTGGTGGATCCAGGACAGGGTGTCCACCGTGAAGGACGGTCCGTCGCGCCGCACCTCGACGTCGCTCACCTCGATCCGCGGGTCGCCCTCGAACGCCCGCCGGACCAGCGAGAGGCGCACCGGCGCGGGGAGGACGGCCTCCCTGTGCGGCGGCCGCCCCGCGGGGATCACGAGGAGCCGGTCCAGTCCCAACCCCTCGACGATGTCCCCGGCCACGATCAGGTGTCCGACGTGGACCGGGTCGAACGTCCCCCCGAACATCCCGAGCGCCGGTCCGGAAGTCTCGGTCATTCCGCTCCCTGGCCGGACGTCTCGCCCTTGAGCCTGCGGGCGGCCCTGGAGTCCGCGTACTCGGTGAGGAGGCGGTGGCGGATGTCGCTCGCCTCGGAGTCGAAGCCGATCTTCCGGTAGCTGTGGTACAGGCTGGCCAGGACGTCGGGGACGATCGGCGCCTTCGGGTAGTTGTTCAGGACCATCTGGAAGTAGACGTTGGCCGACTCGAAGATGCCCTGGTCGTAGTACCACTTCCCGACCTTGTACGCCTTGGCCGCCAGCTTGTCGCGGGCCCTCTCCTGCAGCGCCTGCGCCGAGTCGGAGAGCGGGCTGTCGGGATAGTACTGGAGCAGCCTGCCGCAGGCGTCCTGGGCCTGGTGCGTGTAGTCCTGCGCCAGGGCCAGCTCGGGGCTCAGCTCCCAGTACGACCGGCACACCCCGAGGAGCGCGTCGTCGGCCACCTCGCTCGTGGGGCGGTTCGTGCCCAGCCGGTCGAAGGCGTCGGCGGCCTGCTCGTACTTGCCGTTCTGGAAGTACGACTGGCCCAGGAGGAACTGGGCGCTGTCCGCCCTGGGGTCGAGCGGGGAGGCCAGCAGGAAGGCCTTGAAGCCCTTGGCCGCGGCGCCGTAGTCCCCGGCCGCGTAGCGCTCACGGGCCCACTGGTACTTCCCCTCGGGCGAGAGCTGCTTGGGCGGGTTGGCCGCGCCGCACGCCGCCGCGGTGCCGAGCGCCAGGACGGCCAGCAGGGCGAGGAGCGGCCTCCGGGCCGGCCCGGACAGCCTCCGGACGACGGACTCGCGCGGCGGCCTCCGGGCGGATCGGGCGGAGGGCGGCCTCCCGCGAGCCGTCCCGGCGGCCGTCGGCCCGTTCGCCGACGGCCGCCCGGTCCCGCCGCTCTCCCGAAGGTCCGCCCTCCCCATATCCTCTCCCCGTCTGGCGCTCGGAATCGCTCTCGCGGGCCGAGGGCCCGCTTCAGTCTCCACCGTACCGGATCTCCCTGATGCGCTCCTCGGCCCGTCGCGCGACCGGACCCGTCCGGGTCGGATCGAGCCGCAGCACCGCCTGGAACGCCTCCAGCGCCTCGGCGCTGCGCCCCCCGTCGAGGAGGATCTCGCCCCGCATGAACTGCGCGCGGTCCTGCAGCGTCCGGGGCACGCCCACCGACACCAGGCTGTCCAGCCGTGTCAGCGCGGCGTCATCGCGGCCGGCCTGCCGGGCCCCCTCGGCCACCGTGAACAGACAGTTGCCGAAGTGCCACCGGGCACTGTTGGCCTCCGCCGAGCCCTTTCCGGACACGCCGTCCAGGTAGGACCGGAAGTAGCCGAGCGCCTCCTCGCATCCGCCCAGCTCCTCGAAGGAGCGGGCCGTCTCGTAGAGAACCCGGGAACGGGCATCGGGGTCCTCCGCCAGGAGCGAGTCCGGGAGGGAGAGGAGGAGCGGCAGCGCCTCCGCGTACGTCCCCTGCTCGAAGTCGTGACCCGCCAGCACGACCCGAAGGTCGGCCGGCACGAGATCCAGGCCGGAGGAGACCATGGGCTCGAGGAGGCGCGCCATCTCGTTGTCGTTGCCCCGCTCGTGCGCCTCGCGCGCCGCCGCGGTCAGGTCCGCGGCCGCCTGGTAGCGGTACGAGGAGTCCGCGGCCAGGAGCCGGTCGTAGGCCTGGAGCGCCGTCTCCGCGTCGCCCTGGCGGGCGTAGGCGTGGGCCAGCCGGGCCAGGATCCTGGGCTGGGAGCCCTGCTGGCGCTCGGCCAGGCGGTACTCGGCGATGGCGGCGCCCGCCTCGCCGCGGCTCAGGAGGCGGTCCCCCCGCCCGAGCGCGTCGCCGCCGGCCTGGCCGCACGCGGCCGCGGCGAGCCCGGAGGCCGCCAGGAGCGCGGCGGCGGACAGGATCCTCAGCGCGCGCCGGGGCCCGGTCACGCGCGCTCCGCGTCGGTCCGGTCGGCGGCCGCGGACGGCGCGCCGGGGCCCGCGCCCTCGCGCCCGGCCGCCCCGGAGGCCCCACCCACCTGCGGCGTCCCGTCCGCGCCGGATTCCCGCGCCAGCTCGTGGGCCCGGGAGGGCGCCGGCGCGGAGGCGGACCCGCTCCCCGCCCCGAGCCGCCGGAGGAGTCCGTACTTCACGATGCAGAGGAGGGCCCGGACGCCGTCGCGCCACCCGATCTTCTTGCCCTCGTCGTAGGTCCGGCCGCTGTAGGAGACACCCACCTCGTACACGCGCCAGCCGCCCAGGGCCACCTTGGCCGTGAGCTCGGGCTCGATCCCGAACCCCCGCTCCTCCACCTCCAGGCCGTCCAGCACCTCCCTCCGGAAGCACTTGTAGCACGTCTCCATGTCGGAGAGGTTCAGGTTGGTCACCATGTTGGAGAGCAGGGTCAGGAAGCGGTTCCCCACGTAGTGCCAGAAGTAGAGCACGCGGTGGGGCCGCCCGCCCATGAAGCGGGACCCGTAGACCACGTCCGCCAGGCCGCGCTGGATGGGCTCGACCAGGATGGGGTAGTCCGCCGGATCGTACTCGAGGTCGGCGTCCTGCACGATGACGATCTCCCCCGTGCAGGCGGCGAAGCCCCGCTGGAGCGCCGCCCCCTTCCCGCGGTTCACCTCCTGGACGAGGAGCCGGTCGATGAGCCCCTGCGCCTCCATCTCCCGCAGGAGCTCGGTGGAGCCGTCCAGGGAGCCGTCGTCCACCACCACGAGCTCGACCGGCATCGGGACGCTCCGCACGCGGCGGACGATCTCCCCCACGGTCGCCCGCTCGTCGTAGACGGGCATGACCACCGAGACCCGGCCGGCGACCCGCTCTCCGCGCGACTCCGCCATCAGGCCGCGTCGCCCTCCTCGTCCCCCGCCAGGACGCGCGCGGCGGGAAGCCGGCCGGCCTCCTGAAGCCGGAGGAAGTGCGCGGCGGTCCGCTCCAGGCCCTCCCGGAGCGGGATGCGGGGCGCCCAGTCCAGGACCCGCCGGGCCTTCGAGATGTCGGGACAGCGCACCTTGGGGTCGTCCTCGGGGAGCGGGAGGTGACGGATCTCGGAATCGCTCCCCGTGAGCTCGAGGACCTCCCGAGCCAGCTCGGCGATCGTGAACTCCCCCGGGTTCCCCAGGTTCGTGGGCTCGAGCTCGTCGGAGAGGAAGAGCCCGTACAGTCCGTCGACCAGGTCGGAGACGTAGCAGAAGCTGCGCGACTGGCTCCCGTCGCCGTACACGCTGAGAGGCTCCCCCCGGAGCGCCTGGGCCAGGAAGTTGGAGACCACGCGGCCGTCGTCGGGACGCATGCGCGGCCCGTACGTGTTGAAGATCCTGGCGATGCGGGTCTCGAGCCCGTGCTCCCGCTGGTACGCCATGGTCAGGGCCTCGGCGAAGCGCTTGGCCTCGTCGTACACCCCGCGCGGCCCGATCGGGTTCACGTTCCCCCAGTAGCTCTCCCTCTGCGGGTGCTCGAGCGGGTCCCCGTACACCTCCGAGGTCGACGCCAGGAGGAACCTGGCCCCCTTCTCGCGGGCGAGCCCCAGGGTCTTGTGCGTCCCCAGGCTCCCCACCTTCAGGGTCTGGATCGGGAGCTCCAGGTAGTCCACCGGGCTGGCCGGGGAGGCGAAGTGGAGGACGCCGTCCAGCGGGCCGGCCACGTAGATGAACTCGGTGACGTCGTGGCGGGCGAAGGAGAAGCGCTCGTGGCCCATGAGGTGGGCCAGGTTGTCCGGCTCCCCGGTCACCAGGTTGTCGAGCGCCACCACCTCGTGGCCCTCCTCGAGGAGCCGGTCGCACAGGTGCGAGCCCAGGAAGCCGGCGGCCCCCGTGATCAGGACCCTCACGCGACCGTATCCCGCCCGATCGGGTGGTAGCCGAAGCCGCGCGAGCGCATGCGGTCGGGCTCGAACAGGTTCCTGCCGTCGAAGATCGTCTTCTCCCGGAGCGATGCGGCCAGGGCCGCCCAGTCGGGCCGGCGGTACTGGAGCCACTCGGTCAGGATCACCAGCCCGTCCGCGCCCTCGCAGGCGGCGTACTCGTCCTCGGCGTACTCCACGCGGCCCCCGAAGTGTCGGTGCCGCGCCTCGTCCATCGCCACCGGGTCGTGGACCGCCACCTCGGCGCCGGCCGAGAGGAGCCCCTTGACGACCACGAGCGAGGGGGCCTCGCGCATGTCGTCGGTCTCGGGCTTGAAGGAGAGGCCCCACACGGCCAGCCGCCGCCCGTCGAGGTCCGCGCCGTAATGGTCGAGGACCTTGTCCACGAGGACACGCTTCTGCCGCTCGTTCACCTCGTGGACGGCCTCGAGGATGCTGAGCTCCACCCCGACCTCCTGGCCGGTGCGGATCAGGGCACGGACGTCCTTGGGAAAGCAGCTCCCGCCGTAGCCCGCCCCGGCGAACAGGAACGACGAGCCGATGCGGGGGTCGCTCCCCAGCCCCATGCGGACGTGCGAGACGTCCGCCGCGGTCACCTCGCACAGCGCGGCGATCTGGTTCATGAAGCTGATCCGGGTCGCCAGCATGGCGTTGGCGGCGTACTTGGTGAGCTCGGCCGAGGGGATGTCCATGAACAGGAGGGGGTTCCCCGTGCGCACGAACGGCTCGTACAGCTCCTCGAGCACGGGTCGGACCTCGTCGGTCTCGATCCCGCACACGACCCGGTCCGGCCGCATGAAGTCGTCGACCGCGCTCCCCTCCTTGAGGAACTCCGGGTTCGAGCACACGTGGAACGGCTCGTCCGTCCAGCGCTCGATCTCCTCGCGGACCCTGCGCGCCGTGCCGACGGGGACCGTGCTCTTGGTGACGACGATCGTGCCCGGCCGGAGGTTGCGGCCGATGGTCCCGGCCACGTCCAGGACGTGCTGGAGGTCGGCCGAGCCGTCCTCGTCCGGCGGGGTCCCGACCGCGATGAAGACGACCTCCGCGCGCGCCGCGGCCTGGTCCACGTCGGTCGTGAACCGGAGCCGCTCCTCCCTGGTGTTGCGCGCGAGGAGCCGGTCGAGTCCGGGCTCGAAGATCGGGACCTCCCCCTCCCGCAGGCGTGCGATCTTCTCCTCGTCCACGTCCCCGCACACCACCCGGTGGCCCGTCTCGGCGAGGCAGGCCCCGACGACCAGCCCCACGTAACCCGTCCCCATGACCGTGATGTCCATCTATCTATCCGCGTCCGTGCTCGCGTTCCCGTCCCCGCGGCGGCCGCGCTGCCGCCTGCCCGGCGCCGCTCCCCACGGCACGTCCCGCGCGTCGGGACCTCACTCGCCCATCGACCGGTACACCTTCCGGACCGTCTCCTCGAGGCTCCGGCGCGGCTCCCACCCCGTCGCCTCCTGGAGCCGGCCCGGATCGCCCACCACGCGCCGGGGCTCCTCGGCGCGCACGCGGGCGGCGTCGACCACGATCTCCACCTCCACGCCCGCCTCGTCCAGGATCCACTCCACGATCCGGCGCACGGGCACCGCGCGGCCCGAGCACACGTTGTAGGCGGCCTGCGGCTCGTCGAGCCGCATGATGGCCCGGAAGGCGCTCACCGCATCCCGCACGTCCGTGAAGTCCCGCTCGACGTCCACGTTGCCCACCTCGAGGCGGGGCTCCCGCTCCCCGGCCGCGATCGCGCGGACCTGGTGGCAGAAGTTGGGCACGACGAAGTGCCCGGCCTGGCCCGGTCCGACCAGGTTGAAGCCCCGGGCCACCACCGTGCGGACGCCGTGGCCCCGCCGGAAGGTGTGCGCGGAGAGCTCCTGGCACGCCTTCGAGAGACCGTAGACGGAGACCGGACGGAGCATCAGCTCCTCGCCCAGCGGCTCCCCCGGCCGGCCCGCGTCGCCGTAGGAGTCGCCCGAGCCCATGACCAGGATCCGCGGGTCGAAGTCCGGGAACTCCTGGCGGACGGAGAGCACGGCCTCGCACAGGTTCACGGTCCCGCCGGCGTTGATGCGCATCGCCTCCTCGGCCCGCTCCCGGGCCAGCGCGCCCGAGGAGAAGCCCGCCAGGTGGTAGATGCGGTCCGGCTGGACGGCGGCCAGCACCCGGAACAGGGCGTCGTGGTCCCGCACGTCGGCGGCCTTCCAGTCGACGGCCGCGATCTGGCTGGGGGAGAGCGTGCTCCGGGTGGGCGGGAGGGTGAGGGCCGAGGCAGCGATCTCGCCCTCCTCCGCGTCGAGGAGGGCCGTGAGTACGTGCTCCCCGACGAAGCCGTCGGCGCCGGTGACCAGCGTCCTCACGGGGCGCCTCCCGCCTCGCCGTCCCGGGCCCGCCGGGCCAGCTCCCGGGCCGCGTACGTGACGACCAGGTCCGCCCCCGCCCGCCGGGTGGCGACCGCGGCCTCCCACACGGCCGCGTCCGCATCGATCCAGCCGCGCTCGGCGGCCGCGCGGATCATGGCGAACTCGCCGCTCACCGAGTAGGCGACGGTCGGGAGCCCGAAGGCCTCCTTGACCCTGTGGACGATGTCCAGGTAGCCCAGGGCGGGCTTGACCATGACCATGTCGGCGCCCTCCTCCACGTCCAGGCGCACCTCCCGGAGGGCCTCGTCGCCGTTGGCGGGGTCCATCTGGTATCCCCGGCGGTCCCCGAAGGAGGGCGACGAGTCGGCCGCGTCCCGGAAGGGGCCGTAGAAGCTGCTGGCGTACTTGGCCGCGTAGGAGAGGATGGCGGTGTCGGCCAGACCCTCCGCGTCCAGCGCGTCCCGGATCGCGCGCACCCGGCCGTCCATCATGTCCGATGGCGCGACCACCTGCGCGCCGGCGCGGGCGTGGCTGACCGCCTGCCGGGCCAGGAGATGGAGCGTCGGGTCGTTCAGCACCCGGCCGTCCTCGACGACACCGCAGTGCCCGTGGCTCGTGTACTCGCACAGGCACACGTCGGTGATGACCACGAGGTCGGGCACCGACTCGCGGAGCGCGCGCACGGAGCGCTGCACGATCCCCTCCTCGTCCCAGGAGGAGGTCCCGCGCTCGTCCTTGTGCTCCGGGATCCCGAACAGGAGCACCGCACGGACGCCGTCCTCCCGCGCGGCGGCCGCCTCCTCGACGAGCGCGTCGACCGGGAGGCGGCGCACGCCCGGCATGGACGGCACGTCCCGACCCTCGTCCGCCGTGGCATCCGCGAACAGGGGGTAGATGAAGTCCGCCGGCGAGAGCCGCGTCTCGCGCACCAGGTCCCGGATCCCGGGGCGGCGCAGCCGCCGGAGCCTCAGGAACGGGAACATGGACCTCCGCTCGTCGCTCACGACCTACCTCCTCCCGCGTCCCTTCCCGCCTCGGCCTCGACCAGCGCCCGCACCAGGCCGGGGATCGTGTAGTCCCGGGCCACCACGTCCACCCTGAGCCCCTCCTCGCGGGCCGTGCCGGCCGTGATCGGGCCGATGGCCGCGACCCGGGCCGGACCCAGCTCCGGGCCCACGGCCCGGGCGAACCCCCGCACGGTGGAGGAGGCGGTGAACGTCACCCAGTCGACCTCGCCCGCCTCCAGGCTCCGCCGGAGCGCTCCCGCCTCCTCCGGATCGGCCAGGAGCGTGCGGTAGGCGGCCACCTCGTCGACCACGGCCCCCGAGGCCTCCAGGATCCGGGGGAGCGCCTCGCGCGCCTCGGCCGCCCTCGGGAGCAGGAAGCGCATGCCGGACACCTCGCCCGCCGCCCCGAGGATGGCCGACGCCAGCTCCTCGGCACGGTATTCGTCCGGGACGACTTCGACCTTCAGCCCCAGCCGCTCCCGGGCGGCCGCGGCCGTGGCGGGTCCGATCGCCGCTGCCCGCAGCTCCGCGAGCGGCGAGCCTGCTCCATCGTCGGAGCCCACCATGGTCGCCACGGACTCCACGGCGTTCACGCTCGTGAAGACGATCCAGTCGTAGTCGCCGGCGCGGCCCAGGGCCTCACGCAGCTCGGCCGGATCCTCGAGGGGGGCGATTCGAATGGTGGGGAAGGAGAGGACCCGGGCGCCTTCCTCGCGGAGGGCGGACTCGAAGGGCCCGGAGCGGGCGCGCGGGCGCGTCACCACGACCGTGCATCCCGCGAGCGGGCGGTCCGGACCGGTCTCGGGGTGGGAGCTCATGGGGCGGGAATATAGGAGCGGCCCCGCGGAGGGGGCCAACGCCACCGGGGCGACCCCTCACGGGGCCGTCACGGCGCCTTGCGTACCTTGTCGGCCTTGAGGCAGCGCGTGCACACCCGAACGCGCCGCACGCTCCCGTCCTCCAGGATGCGGACCTTCTGGAGGTTGGGGAGCGTGCGCCGCTTGGTGCGGTTGTTCGCGTTGCTCACGCTGTTGCCCGTCATCGGGCCCTTGCCGCACACGTGACAGAACTTGGCCATCGTATCGTGCCCCGCGGTGTTCTCAGCCGTTGTCGCTGCGCAGGATGCCGACCGTGTCGGCCAGCAGGAAGCTCGGCGTCGCCGGGATGTCCCCGGCCGACGCGGAGTCGACCGCCCCACGCTTCACCCACTCCGAGCGGATCGAGTCGTTGAGCGCGTAGAACTGGCCGCCCACGTTGATCCGGTCGTCCTGGTAGACCGTCGTCCCCTTCTGGATCAGCTGCGATCCGAGCAGGACCGGGTAGACCGTCGTGTCGTTCACCGAGAGCGTGAACACGCCCCGACCCAGCCGGGACGCCACCTTCACGCTGTCCAGGGTGGCGGAGCGGCCCGGAGCCGAGTCCGGGTGCATCCCGAGGAACGCCACCGTGATCGGGGAGGGACCGCCGCCGGTCGTGTCGGTCATCGTCGGCGTCACCTCCTGCTCGAGCGACTGCGACTGGTTGTAGAGCCAGTAGAAGAACCCGGCCATGACCGCCAGGGCCACCACCAGCAGGATCGACGAGCTACCCCGAAAGCCGGAACGCGCCATGTCTCTCTTCCCTCTCCCCTGTTTCCGCTCGGCGGGCGGCCCTCAGGCCTCGGCCCGCTCCGTCAGCTCGATGAGCGCCAGCTCGGCCCCATCGCCCTTCCTGGCGCCCAGCTTGAGGATCCGCGTGTAACCGCCCTCGCGTCCCACGAACCTGGGCCCGATGTCGTCGAACAGCTTGGTCAGGATCTCCCGGTCCTGGATGTGACGACGCACCTGCCGACGGCTGTGCACGTCGTCGCGCCGGGAGAGCGTGACGAGCTTCTCCGCGAACGGACGCAGCTCCTTGGCCTTGGCCTCCGTGGTCCGGATGCGCTCGTGGCGGAACAGGCTGGTGGCCATGTTCCGGAGCGTGGCCTTCTTGTGGCTGGCCGTTCGGCTGAGCTGCCTGCCCTTCTTCCTGTGCCTCATGCCTCGTCCTCCACCGCCCCGGAGCTCGCGCCGTTGCCGCTGCTCGGCTCCTCGCGGACGTAGAGGGTGCCGTCGTCGCCCTGCTCGAGCTGCATGCCGAAGTGGAGCTGGTGGTCCGCCAGGACCTCGGCGACCTCCTCGAGGGACTTCTCGCCGAAGTTCTCCACCTGGAGCATCTGGTCGCGCGTCCTGCCGGCCACGTCGCCGAGCGTGTGGATGTCGGCCTTCTCGAGCGTGTTGCGCGAGCGGACCGAGATGCCGTCGAATGCCTCGAGCGAGCGGCTGAGGAGCTCGGAGAGCTCGGGGTCCAGCCGCCGCAGCCCTTCGGGCGCGGCCTGCGGCCCGGGTCCCGCTCCGTCCTCGCCGGACGGCAGCTCGATCGGCCCCTCCCCGAAGCGCGTCAGGTACTCCAGGTGGGCCCGCGCGATCCGCGCCGCCTGGCCGAGCGCGTCGGCCGGCTCCAGCGCGCCGTTGGTCTCGACCGAGATCGACAGGCGGTCGAAGTCCGTCCGCTGGCCGACCCGCGTCTCGTGGACCGTGAAGTTGGCCCTGGTGACGGGGTTGTAGAGCGAGTCCACCCGGATCAGGTCCACCGGGCCCTCCTCGGGCCTGGGATGCTGGTCGGCGGCCACGAAGCCCCGCCCCCGGTTCACCCACAGATCCATGCGGAGCGGCCGGTTCTCCGGCAGCTCGGTCTGCAGGGTGAAGAGCAGCTGGTCGGGGTTCACGATCTCGAGACCGGCCACCTCGCCGATGTCGGCCGCCGTGACCGGACCCGCCTCGTGCACGCTCAGCTCGAGGCGCGCCTCCTCGTCGGCCGGCTCGAGCGTCACGACCAGCCGCTTGAGGTTCTGGATGATCTGGTGGATATCCTCGGCCACGCCCTCGATCGTCTGGTGCTCGTGCTGAACGCCGTCGACCCGGAACGCCCACACGGCCGCCCCGGGGAGGGACGACAGCAGGATGCGTCGGATCGAGTTTCCGATCGTGTGGCCGAAGCCACGCTCCAGGGGCTGGAGGAGGAATTCGGCTCGCCGCCCGTCCTCCGACCGGGATCGCTCCTCGGCCGTCTCGGGCAGCACCAGTCCGGTCAGGTCCAACGTCGATGGCATATCTCGTCTTCTCGCCTGTGTACCTGTCTACCTGTCTACGCTCGCCGTGCCGGCGCTCGATCGCGGTGCGGCTACTTGCTGTACAGCTCCACGATGAGCTGCTCCTGGGCCGCCAGCGGGATGTCGGCCCGCGACGGGCGCTCCAGCATGCGTCCCGTGAGTCCCTCGTAGTCCGCGCCCAGCCACGAGAGCTGCTCGCGGCCCTGCTTGTCCTCCACCGCCTCCAGCACCAGCGGCATGTCCGTGGCCGTCTTCGAGAGCGAGATCTCCTCGCCCGGCGACACCTCGTAGCTCGGGACGTCCACGGTCGCTCCGTCCACCTTCACGTGGCCGTGCCGGACCAGCTGGCGCGCTGCCTTGCGCGAGGGCGCGAATCCGAGCCGATAGACCACGTTGTCGAGCCGGCTCTCCAGCCCGACCAGCAGGTTCTCGCCCGTGATCCCGGGCGTGTTGGCCGCCCGGCCGAACAGGTTGGAGAACTGCTTCTCCCCCAGCCCGTAGATGCGCTTGACCTTCTGCTTCTCCCGCAGCTGCAGCGCGTACTCCGACTGCCGGCGGCGGCGGCGCCCCACCCCGTGCTCGCCGGGCGGGTATCCGCGCCGCTCGATGGCGCACTTCTCGCTGAAGCAGCGGCTCCCCTTCAGGAAGAGCTTCTCGCCCTCACGCCGGCACAGCCGGCAGACCGGACCCGTGTATCGACCCATGAACTACCTTCGTCTCCTCTAGACCCGTCGCTTCTTGGGCGGCCGGCAGCCGTTGTGCGGGATCGGCGTCACGTCGCGGATGGCCGTGATCGTCAGGCCCGCGCTCTGCAGGGCCTGGATGGCCGACTCGCGACCGGATCCGGGGCCCCGAACATTCACGCTCACCCGCTTCATGCCCATCGCCACCGCGTCCTTTCCTGCGTTCTCGGCCGCGATCGTCGCGGCGAAGGGCGTCGACTTCTTCGAGCCCTTGAACCCGGACTTGCCGGCGCTGGACCACGCCACCGTGTTGCCCGACGTGTCGGTGATCGTGACGATCGTGTTGTTGAACGTGGCCTTGATGTGGGCCACGCCCTCCGCGGGCACCTGGCCCTTCTTCCGACCCGACCTGCTCCCTGACTTCGCCATGCTCCGCTATGCGCTCCAGACGTGGGGCCGCAACTCGCTCCCCGGGATCGCTCGGATCCCCGGGAGGCTCACTTCTTGGCGGGCGCCTTCTTCCTGCCCGCGACCGTCTTCCGGGGTCCCTTCCGGGTCCGCGCGTTGGTGTGCGTGCGCTGGCCCCGCACCGGGAGGCCCTTCTTGTGCCGGATCCCCCGATAGCACCCGATGTCCATGAGCCGCTTCACGTTCATGGAGCGTTCGGTGCGGAGGGCACCCTCCACCTTGTACCGGTTCTCGATGACCCGGCGCAGCTTGTTGAGATCCTCGTCGGAGAGTTCGTGGACCCGGGTGTCCGGGTTCACCGCGGTCTCATCGAGGATGTCGCGCGAGGTCGAGCGCCCGATCCCGTAGATGTACGTGAGGGCGACCTCGATCCGCTTGCCGCGCGGCAGGTCGACGCCCGCTATGCGTGCCATTGGCTCACCCCTGGCGCTGCTTGTGCTTCGGGTTCCGCGTGCAGATCACGCGGACCACGCCCTTACGGCGCACGATCTTGCAGTGCTCGCAGATCTTCTTGACGCTGCTGCGCACCTTCATGGTACTCCCCCTGCCGCCTGATCCGTCTCCATCGGAGCCTTTTAACCTAACGCGATCGTATGGATCCATCAACCGGAATCGGCTCCGACCTCACTTGTAACGGTACGTGATGCGCCCCTTCGTCAGGTCGTACGGCGACATCTCCACCGACACCTTGTCCCCCGGCAGGATCCGGATGTAGTTCATGCGGATCTTGCCCGAGACGTGGCACGTGATCTCGTGCCCGTTCTCCAGCTCGACCCGGAACATGGCGTTGGGGAGGGCCTCGACGACCTCCCCCGTCATCTGGATCGGTTCTTCCTTAGCCAACCTCTCCTCCAGCTTCTCTCCGCCTCGCGGCCGCCCGGACCGGCGGCGTCGTGAGCACCCTCGGCCCCTCCGCCGTCACGGCCACCGTGTGCTCGAAGTGCGCCGACAGCGAGCCGTCCGCGGTCACGACCGTCCAGTCGTCCGGGAGCGTCCGGATCGACCGTCCGCCCACGTTGACCATGGGCTCGATCGCGATCACGAGTCCCTCCTGCAGCCGGCGGCCCCGGCCGCGGCGCCCGTAGTTGGGCACCTGGGGATCCTCGTGAGCCGCATGACCCACGCCATGGCCGACCAGCTCGCGCACGACGCTGTAGCCGGCCTCCTCGACCACGGCCTGGATGGCCCCGCCGATGTCCCCCAGGTGTCCGCCCGGGTCGGCCTCGGCGATCCCGGCCTCCAGCGCCTCCTCGGTGACCGACAGGAGGCGCGCGGCCTCCCGTGAGACCTCGCCCACCGCGACGGTGATCGCCGAGTCCGCGTAGTAGCCCTCGAGCCGGACGCCCAGGTCCAGGCTCACCAGGTCCCCCGACTGGAGCATCCTGTGCTCCGAGGGGATGCCGTGCACGACCTCCTCGTTGATGCTCGTGCACAGGCTGGCCGGGAAGCCGTAGAGGCCCTTGAACGCGGGCTCCGCCCCGGCGTGCTCCCGGATGAGCTCCTCGGCGATCCGATCCAGCCGGGCCGTCGAGACGCCGGGCACCGCCTCCTCCCGGACCTGCTCGAGCACCTCGGCGATGATCGCGCCCGCGCGCGCGATGGTGTCGATCTCGGGGCCGCTCTTGAGGTGGATCACGTCCCGGCGGCCTCCTGCAGCCGATCCCTGAGCCGCACCTGGACCTCGTCCACGTCCCCGGTGCCCGTCACGTCCTGGACGGGCACCGGCCCCGACCGGTACCACTCGAGGACCGGCTCGGTCTGCTTCCGGTAGACATCGAGCCTGCGCCGGACCGTCTCCGGCCGGTCGTCCTCCCGCTGCACGAGCTCGGAGCCGCATTCCGGGCACAGCTCCTCGTCCTCGCCCCCGGCGCTCCCGGCCACCGAGGTGACCGCGCCGCACTCCGGGCACACGCGCCGGGAGCCCAGCCGGCTTACGATCTCCTCCTCGGGCACCCGGAGGTTCACGACCGCGTCCAGGGTCAGCCCGCGGCGCTCGAGGAGGTCGGCCAGCCCCTCCGCCTGGGGGACCGTGCGCGGGAAGCCGTCCAGGATGAAGCCCCCGTCCGACTCGGGCCCGGCCAGCGCCTCGTCGATGAGGCCGAGGATGACCTCGTCCGGGACCAGCTCGCCGGCGTCCATGTAGCGCCGGGCCTCCCGTCCGAGCTCCGTGCCCTCGCGCCGGGCCTGGCGGAGCATGTCCCCCGTGGCGAAGCGCGGGACGTCGGCCCAGCCGGCCAGACGCTCGCCCTGCGTCCCCTTGCCCGCGCCGGGCGGGCCCATCAGCACCAGCCTCATCCTACATGTACCGCTGGCGCGCCCGGTACTTTACCCTCCCCTTCTTCATGAAGCCCTCGTAGTGGCGCAGGAGGAGGTGCTGCTGCATCTGCTGCACCGTGTCCAGCGCCACACCCACCACGATCAGGAGCGACGTGCCGCCGAAGAAGAAGGTGCGGATGTCGAAGGCCGAGAAGATCCAGAAGGGCATGATCGCGATCACGGCCAGGTAGATCGATCCCGGGAGCGTGATGCGCGTCAGCACCCGGTCGATGTACTCGGCGGTCTGGGTCCCGGGCTTGACGCCGGGGATGAAGCCGCCCTGCTTCTTCAGGTTCTCCGCCAGGTCGATCGGGTTGAAGATGATCGACGTGTAGAAGTAGGTGAAGAAGATGATGAGGATCGAGTAGGT
>Ga0209918_1000034_pt1 | contig 111234 bp, 93 predicted proteins | sample SalPonD_shore_MG_FD_185712 | JGI IMG/M metagenome (GOLD analysis project Ga0209918, IMG submission 185712) | Salt pond soil microbial communities from South San Francisco under conditions of wetland restoration - Salt Pond MetaG... | ecosystem: Environmental > Aquatic > Marine > Intertidal zone...
AGATGCGGGACTCCGAGACCATCGAGATCGCGATGGAGGCGGCCGAGACCGGCCAGCTCGTGATCTCGACCTTCCACGCGCCGACCGCCATCGCCACCCTGGGCCACTTCATGGCCATGTTCCCGGGTGACAACGAGGAGCTGGTGCGCCAGCGCGTGGCCGAATCGCTGCGGGCGATCGTCTCCCAGAGGCTCCTCCTCCGGAAGGACGAGGAGGAGGGACGGGTGCCGGTGGTCGAGGTCCTTCGCCTCACCGGAGCCGTGCAGGAGGCGATCCAGCGCCGCGAGCCGCAGAGCGAGATCAAGCGGCTCATGCAGCAGGGCGAGCAGTACGGCATGCAGACCTTCGATCAGCACCTCATGAAGCTGGTGCGCGACGACATCATGGACTACGATACGGCCAAGGCCGCCGCCACGAGCCCGAGCGACTTCGAGCTCGTGATGCAGACCCTGTCCACGGACGAGGACGAGGACGGCGACGGGCCCGGGGCGGGCTTCTTCTGAAGCTCGAGGGCCTCTTCCTCCCGGTCACGAGCCCCTTCGACGAAGCGTCGGGGGAGCTGGACCGGGCGGCGTTCGAGGAGAACCTGGGGGCCTGGGTCGGGGCCGGGGCCGACGGCATCGTGGTCGCGGGCTCGACCGGCGAGGCGCCGCTCCTGGACGAGATCGAGATCCTGCGCCTGGTCGAGTGGGCCCGGGCGGCGTGCCCGCCGGAGGTGGCCGTCGTGGCCGGGACCGGGGCGGAATCCACCCGCCAGACCTCCCGCCTGACGCGGGAGGCGGCGCGTGCCGGCGCGGAGGCCGTGCTCGTGCGTCCGCCCTCGTACTACGCCCCGGCCATGTCGGAGGAGGCGCTGGCGGCCCACTACGGGGCGGTGGCCGACGACTCCCCGACCCCGATCATCCTCTACCACATTCCCAAGTTCGTGCCGGTGGGCCTCGCCCCCGACGTGGTGGGACGCCTCGTCCGGCACGAGAACATCGTCGGGATCAAGGACTCCTCGGGCGACGTGAAGAACCTGGGCGCTCTGGTGGAGGCGTGCGGGGACCGGGCCTCGGTCCTGGTCGGCGCCGGGACGCTCCTGTACGGCGCGCTCGAGGTGGGCGCGGTGGGGGGCGTGGTCGCGGTGGGCCTCCTGGCCACCCGCCCGTGCGCCGAGCTCCTGGCGGCGTGGCGGGATGGGGACACGGCGCGGGCCGGGGCCCTGCAGGATAGGATCGGACCGCTCCACCGGGCCGTGGTCGGCAAGCGCGGCGTCCCCGGCGTGAAGGCCGGCCTCGACGCCCTGGGCCTCCGCGGCGGCCCGCCGCGACTTCCCCTCCTGCCGGCCGACGACGCCGCGCGCGCATCGGTGCGCGGCGCGCTCTCCGCGGCCGGCCTCCAGCCCGTCCCGGCGTAGGAGCGGTCGATGTTCGCAGCCGGGGCGAATTGCGTCGCCGTGGTGGGCGCCCAGTGGGGCGACGAGGGCAAGGGCAAGATCGTGGACGTCCTGGCCGAGCGGGCCGACATCGTGGCCCGCTACCAGGGCGGCGCCAACGCCGGCCACACCGTGCACGTGGAGGGCGAAGAGTTCGTCCTCCACCTCATCCCCTCGGGGATACTCTACCCCGGCGTGCGCTGCCTCATGGGGAACGGGACCGTGGTCGACCCCTGGACCCTCCTCGAGGAGATGGAGGGCCTGGCCGGGCGCGGGATCGACCTCGACCGCCGGCTGGGCGTGAGCAGCCGCGCCCACCTGGTCCTCCCCTACCACCGGACCCTCGACCGGGCGCTCGAGGCCAGCCGCGGCGTGGACCGCATCGGGACGACCGGCCGGGGGATCGGGCCCGCCTACCGCGACAAGGTGAACCGCACGGGCCTACGGGTCGGGGACCTCCGGGACCCCGGCCGCACCCGCGAGGTGGTGGAGGCCGCGTGCCGCTCGGCGTCGGGGACGCTCGAGGGGCTCGGCTTCGCCGATCGGGTGGACGCGGACGAGGTCATGCAGGCGCTCGAGGAGATCCGCCCCCGGATCCTCGAGCTGGCCACCGACGTGGGTGAGGAGATCCGCGAGGGGCTGGGCGAGGGACGCCGCGTGCTCCTCGAGGGCGCGCAGGGCTCCCTCCTCGACATCGACCACGGCACCTACCCGTTCGTCACCTCCTCGACCACGACCGCCGGGGGCGCGGCGGCCGGCGTCGGCATCGGCCCCACCACGATCGAGGAGGTCATCGGGGTCGTGAAGGCGTACACGACCCGGGTGGGCAACGGCCCGTTCCCGACCGAGCTGGCGGGCGAGGAGGCCGAGCACCTCCGAACGCTGGGCGACGAGTTCGGGGCGACGACGGGGCGGCCCCGCCGGCCCGGGTGGTTCGACGGGGTGGCCGTGCACTTCGCCGCCGGCGTGAACGGCCTCACCGGGCTGGCCGTGACCAAGCTCGACGTGCTGGACAGCTTCCCCGAGCTCAAGGTCTCGGTGGGCTACACGCTCGAGGAGGAGCCGCTGGCCCGCTTCCCCGACTCGGCCGGCGAGCTGGAGCGCGTGCGGCCCATCTACGAGAGCCTGCCCGGGTGGAAGGCCGACACGAGCGGCGCCCGCCGCTGGGAGGACCTCCCCGCCAGGGCCCGCGCCTACCTCCGCCGGCTCGAACAGCTGGCCGGCGCGCCCATCCGCTACGTCTCGGTGGGGTCGGCCCGCCGGGAGATCGTCGAGGTGGGCGAGGAGGTCGGGGCGGGGGCCGTCTGAGGGGACGGCTTGTGAGGCCCGGGCCCGTAGCCGTGAGCCCGGTCCGGCCGTGGCCGACCCGTGTCCGCACCCGAACCCGGAGCCCGCCATGCCGCTCCGCAGATTCCGGGGCCCCGTCCTCCTCGCCGTCGCCGCGGCCCTCGCCGCAGGAGCGGCCTCCGCCTGCTTCGAGAATCCCGAGGCTCCGCTGGCCGATGTGCGCCCGGTGGTGGTGGGCGCGGCCCAGGTGGAGCGGCCGTCCGTGTCGGGGGACCGGGTCGTGTGGCGCGGCCTGGATCTCGGGCCTGAGGCGGCCGACCTCCGGACGGGGGAGCGGAGGGTTCTCGTGCCCGTCGGCGATTCCGGGCAGGCGCCGAGCGGCGCGATCGATGGCTCACGGGTGGCCTGGGTGATGGCCCGGTCGGACGCCGCCGGTGACCGGCTTCCGCGGATCGTCGAGGCGGGCGACCTCGGCGGCGGCCCCCGCGAGCTGGCGACCGATCCTCGGACGGTGCGGGGGGATCGTCGCCCCGACGTCTCCGGGGACCGGATCGTGTGGGCGCGCCTCCTGGACTCCGGCAACAGCGCCATCTACCTGTACGACGCGTCGACAGGGGAGGTGAGCGCCCTCACGGACGGAACGTGCCGCGACCTGAATCCGGCCATCGACGGGGATCGGGTGGAGTTCGACCGGCTCCGCGATGCCGCGACGGCGTCCGGGCGGCGAACGGACATCATGCTCCTCGACCTCGGGAGCGGAGAGCTCCGGAAGCTCAACCCCCACGAGGGGAGGAACCAGGGCGGTCCGGACGTGTCCGGAGACATCGTCGCATGGGCCGAGAACACCGACGGCACGTCCGACGTGGTGTACGTGGACCTGGCGACGGGACGGTTCGTGAACGTGACGCGGAACCTGGGCCGCGTCGCGTTCGGTCCCCGGGTCTCGGGCTCGCGGATCGTGTGGGAGGAGGCCCGCGGCATCACCGGAATGGACATCTTCGCGTACGACATCCGCACGGGCCGCGAGAGCCGCGTCACCGGCGCCTCCGGCGACCAGCAGTTCCCGGACATCGACGGTGACCGGATCGCGTGGGTGGACAACAGCGCCTCTCCTCCCCGGATCATGGCGGCGGAGCTCGGTCCCGGGCCGTAGCCGGCCGGTCGGGCCCCTCGGGCGCGCTCCGGCCGGCACGCCGGGGGCCCTCCCGCCGACGCGTTTCAGCTGGAACGCTTCGCTCGAGCGTCGACACCGGCCTCCCGGCCCGTCCGCGAGAACGCCGCGGCCGCCTCCGCCCCTTCCAGGCCACCTCCGCCGCAGGTTGCCATCCTCCGCGATCCCCCATATCCTAAAGGGCTATTGCCGCGCTTCGGCGGGCCCCGTTCGCCGGGGACGCCTCGGGACGCGTGCGCACCGAAGAGGGCGCCGCGTCCTTTCTTTCTCGGGTCCGGCGCGCACGGGCGGACCGGACCGGGGACGCTCGCGTACGAAGGCGCGGCAGGGCGGGCTTCGCGGCGGAGCGCGGCGCCCGCGGAGAACGCGACGATCGAGGCCAGCGGGAGACCGATGTTCGAGCGGCTGGGCGACAGACTGGACGGCGTCTTCGGACGCTTCCGCCAGCGGGGCGTGCTCACCCCGGAGATGCTCCAGGAGGGGCTCCGGGAGGTGCGCCGCGCGCTGCTCGAGGCGGACGTGAACTTCGAGGTGGCCCGCGACTTCCTCTCCCGGGTCGAGGAGCGGGCGCAGGGCGAGGACGTCCTCGGGTCGGTGAGCCCGGGCGAGCAGGTCGTCAAGATCGTCCACGACGAGCTGGCCGACCTCCTGGGCGCGGGGACCCCCTCGCTCGAGGAGGCGGCGGTCCCCCCCACCCGGATCATGCTGGTGGGGCTGCAGGGCTCGGGGAAGACGACCACGGCCGGGAAGCTGGCGCTCCGCCTGAAGAAGGATGGCGCGCGCCCCTGGCTGGTGGCCGGCGACCCGTACCGTCCGGCGGCCCGCGAGCAGCTGGCCACCCTGGCGCGCGAGATCGGCGTGCCGGTGGTCGGCGCGGAGGAGGAGGCCTCGGGCGCCGCGGCCGGCGGCGAGGCGCTGGTGGAGCTGGCCGGGGGCGCGGTCGAGCGCGCGCGCCGCGAGGGCGCCACGCACGTCCTCCTGGACATGGCCGGGCGGCTGCAGGAGGACCGGGGCCTCATGGACGAGCTCCGGAGGGTCCGCGAGGCGGTGGACCCCGAGGAGGTCCTGTTCGTGGCGGACGCCATGACCGGCCAGGAGGCCGTGCGGATCGCCGGGGGCTTCCACGAGACGGTCGGCCTCACGGGCGTCGTCCTCACCAAGATGGACGGGGACGCCCGCGGCGGCGCGGCCCTCTCGATCTACGCCGTCCTGGGCGTCCCGGTGAAGTTCGTGGGGACCGGCGAGAAGCTCGAGGACCTCACGGTCTTCGACCCGGAGCGCATGGCGGGACGGATCCTGCAGATGGGGGACGTGGTCGGCCTGGTCGAGCGCGCCCAGCAGGCCGTGGACGAGGAGGCGGCGAAGCGGCTCGAGGAGAAGGTCCTCGGCGAGGGCCGGTTCGACCTGGAGGACTTCCTCCAGTCGCTGGCGCAGATCCAGCGGATGGGACCGCTCGAGGGCCTCCTCAAGATGATCCCAGGGGTGAAGTCGAAGATGCTGGAGGGGGTGGACGTCGACCCCCGCAGGATCCGGCACATGGAGGCCATCGTGCGCTCCATGACCCCGGAGGAGAGACGCCGGCCCCGTATCCTGAACGGATCGCGGCGGGCGCGGATCGCGGCGGGCTCGGGTCGGCCGGTCCACGAGGTGAACCGGCTCCTCAAGCAGTTCCGCCAGATGCAGAAGATGATGAAGCAGATGGGGAGGCTCGGCGCCATGGCCCGGAAGGGCGGCGGCTTCCCCGGAGCGTTGCCCCCGGGGATGTTCCCGGGCTGATCACACAGGAGATGGAGCCAGCATGCCAGCGACGATTCGTCTGAAGAGGGTGGGCCGCAAGAAGCAGTCGGCCTTCCGCATCGTGGTCGCGGACTCGAGCACGGCGGTCGAGGGACCGTCCATCGAGAAGCTCGGGATCTACCAGCCGCGCACCGACCCCTCCGTCATCGAGCTCGACGCCCCCCGGACCCTGCACTGGCTGCGGGCGGGCGCCAAGCCGACCGACACCGTGCGCTCGCTCCTGCAGCGGGCCGGCCTGTGGGAGAAGTTCCACGCCGGCGTGACGCCCGAGGAGCTCGAGCAGGCGACGATCCTGGTCGGGCCCACCGCCGACCGGCGGCAGACGTCGGGCCGGGCGCCCGCGGCCGCCGCCGCGAAGGTCCGCGCCGCGCAGGAGGCCGAGGAGGCGGCCGCGGAGGCGAAGGCCGCCGAGGAGGCCGCGGAAGCGGCGGCGGAGGCCGAGGAGGCCGGAGCCGAGAGCGGGGCCGAGCCCGCCGAGGAGAGCGAGCCCGCCGAGGAGCCGGAGGCCGAAGCCGCCGAGGCCGAGGAAGTAACCGAGGAAGAGGCCGAAGAGGCGGAGGACGAGGCCGAAGAGCCCGAGGCTTCCGCCGAGGACGACGAGGAAGAGGCCGGCGACGAGGACGAGGAGAAGGACGAGGGCTGAGCGGACCGCGCGCGCCGCGACCCCGCGAGGTCGGGCCCGGGCGCGCGCCGGGGGCCCGCGGCCGGGAAGCACGTGGAGATGACGACGGCGGATCCCGCACAGGAGGTCGTGGTCGGTCTCGTACGCCGCCCGCACGGGATCCGCGGCGAGCTCCTCATCGCCCTGGAGACGGACTTCCCCGAGGAGGTGTTCGTCGAGGGCAGGGTGCTGGGCGTCCGGGGTCGGGGAGCCTACGGCCTCCCGGACCGGCTCACGCTCACGTGTGCGCGGGCCCACAGGGCCGACTGGATCCTGGAGTTCCGGGAAATCGCCGACCGGACGCTGGCCGAGCGCTTCCGGGGGCTCGAGCTGTGGCTCGCGCGCTCCGAGCTGGTCGAGCCGGGCGAGGGGGAGTACTTCCTCCACGACCTCGAGGGCATGGAGGTCCGGCTCGAGGACGGCGACCCGGTGGGGCCCGTGACGATCGTGTACGAGGCGGCGGGCTCGCCCGTGCTGGGCGTGGAGCGGACGGGGGGCGAGGTGCTCGTCCCCTTCGTCGACCCGTTCGTGCGGGGGGTGGACCTCGAGGCCGGGGTAATCACGATCCGGCCGCCCGAGGGGCTGCTGGAGCTGTAGGAGCCGGGCGCCACGGGGCGTCCGGCGCGGAGGACCGGGACGGAGAGGGACCGTGAGGGTCAACATCGTCACGATCTTCCCGGACTGGTTCGACGCGCCGCTCGGGACGAGCATCCCGGGCCGCGCGGCCGAGGCGGGGCTGGTGGAGTACCGAGTGGTGGACCTGAGGGACCACACGCACGACCGGCACCGCACGGTGGACGACGAGCCGTACGGGGGCGGCGCGGGCATGGTCATGAAGCCCGGGCCGTTCTTCGAGGCGGTCGAGACGCTCGACCCGTCGGGGCCGGTGGTGCTGTTCACGCCCCGGGGAGCGCGCTTCGACCACCGGACGGCGGTGCGCTACGCGGTGCAGGACGAGCTCACGCTCCTCTGCGGCCGCTACAAGGGCGTGGACGAGCGCGTGGCGCGGGGCCTGGCGACCGAGGAGCTGTCGGTCGGCGACTTCGTGCTGAGCGGAGGCGAGCCGGCGGCGCTCGTGGTGGTCGACGCGGTGGTCCGGCTGCTGCCGGGCGCGCTCGGGGACCACGAGTCGGCCTCGACCGACTCGTTCTACGAGGGCACGCTGAGCGCACCGGTGTACACGCGGCCGGCCGAGTACCGCGGCATGAAGGTGCCGGACGTGCTGCTCTCGGGGGACCACGCCAGGATCGAGGCGTGGCGCCGCGAGAGGGCGATGGAGCTGACGAAGGAGAGGCGCCCCGACCTGCTGGAGCGGGCCGGGGAGGACGGATAGATTCGGGACACCCAGGGGACCCGGCCCCGGGCCCTGTGGCTCGGGCGGGGGCGGCTTCCCGCAAAGGAGGACCAGATGGACCCGAGAATCGCGGACATCGAGAAGGAATACAGGCGCACCGACCTCCCGGCCTTCGAATCCGGGGACACGATCCGGGTGAGGGTCAGGGTCACCGAGGGCGACAAGGAGCGGATCCAGGCCTTCGAGGGAATCTGCATCGCGCGGAAGGGCGGGGGCATCAGCGAGACGTTCACGGTCCGCAAGGTCTCGGGCGGCGTCGGCGTCGAGCGGATCTTCCCGCTCCACTCCCCGGCGCTGGCCGGCATCGAGGTGGTCCGCCGCGGGCACGTCCGACGCGCCAAGCTCTACTACCTGCGCGCCCGTCGGGGCAAGAAGGCCCGAGTGCGCGAGAAGAGCTGGTGGCTCGAGCAGCAGCGGGAGGCCGCGCCGCCGGCGGCCGCAGCGGTGGCCGCGGAGGGCGGCGAGACCGAGGACGAGGCGCCGGCCGAGGAGGAGCGCGTCGGGGAGGGCGCCGCGGCCGAGGGTACGTCGGCCGAGGTCGACGCGGGAGAGACGGCCGAGACCGCCTGAGGCGGCGGGCCGCTTCGTGACTCCGGCGCCCTCCACCGCCCCGCTCACCTTCGAGCGCGAGGGGTGGGAGCGCGGCCTCGAGTGGGTGGCCGGGGTGGACGAGGCGGGCCGCGGGCCGCTGGCGGGTCCCGTGCTGGCCGCCGCGGTCGTCCTCCACCCGGACCAGTCGTTCGAGGGCGCGACCGACAGCAAGCTCCTGGACGCCGCCGCCCGCGAGGCGCTGGCCGAGAGGATCCTGGCGGACGCGAGGGCGTGGGGACTGGGCGCCGCCTCCTGCCGCGAGATCGAGCGGCTGAACGTCCTGCGCGCGGCCGGCCTGGCCATGCGCCGGGCCCTTGCCCACCTGGGCCGGGGGCCGGAGCTCCTCCTGGTCGACGGGCGCGGCATGCCGGGCCTGGGCGATCAGCGGGCCATCGTCCACGGGGACCTGCGCTCGCACTCGATCGCGTGCGCGTCGATCCTTGCCAAGGTGTTCCGGGACCGGCTCATGCATCGACTTCACCCGCGCTACCCCGACTACGGCTGGGCCACGAACCACGGGTACGGCACCCCCGAGCACATGCGGGCGCTGGCCCGTCACGGTCCCACGCCCCACCACCGGCGCACCTGGGCGCCGGTGCAGCAGGTCGAGCTCCCCCTGGAGGGATAGGGCCATGCACTCCGAGCATCTCCGCAACGTCCGGTTCTCGTGGATCGCCTTCGGGTGGTTCGTGGGGTTCGCGGTGGCGAGCAGCCTCGTCCTCATGCTGGCCGCCCTCGGGATTCTGGACCGGAGCACGGCGGTCGACGCCGCGGGCATGGCGGCCTCGGTGGCCATCGGCTGGGTGGTGGGCGGCTTCATCACCGGGTTCAAGGTGGCCGCCGCCCCCATCCTCCACGGCGCGGCCATGGCCCTGTTCACCTTCATGGCCTGGTTCGTCCTGAACCTCGTGTTCGGCGGGATCACGACCGGCACTTCGGCGTGGGAGGCCCTCAGCGTGCGGATCGCGGCCCTGGCGCTCCTGGTCCAGGGCGTGGCCGCGATCGTCGGTTGCTGGCTGGGCTACCGCTACGCGCCGGTCCGGGTGGAGTAGCGGCCGTGACCGGCAGGGACGTGGGCCGCCTGGCGGTGGCCGTGGCCCTACCGCTGGCGGTGGGCTTCCTGGCGGGCCGGGTCACCGCGCCCGCCGTCGTGAGCTGGTATCCGGGGCTCGAGCGGCCCGGCTTCACGCCGCCCTCCTGGGTGTTCGCCCCCGTGTGGACGTTCCTCTACGTGACCATGGGCGTGGCCGCGTGGCTCGTCTGGCGCCGGGGGCTCGGCGCGCCGGGGGTGCCGGTCGCGCTCGCGGCGTTCCTCGTGCAGCTGGCGCTGAACGGCCTGTGGAGCCTCCTCTTCTTCGGGCTCCGGTCGCCGCTGGCGGGCCTGGTGGACATCGCGGCCCTGTGGGCGGCGCTCGCCGTCTGCACGGCGCTCTTCTTCAGGGCTTCGGCCGTGGCGGGATGGCTGATGGTCCCGTACCTGGGGTGGGTGACCTACGCGGGGGTCCTCAACGCCTCGATCTGGGCCCTGAACCGGTAGGGCCGCCCGGAGCGCGGCGCGGTGGCGGCTCCGGAGGCCCCGGACGCGCCGGCCGGAGCCGTGCGCCGACGCCTCACCGGCGCTCGTAGCGGCCGCTCATCTCCTCCACGTGGATGCGGTAGACCACCGCGTCCGGGTAGCCCTCGCCCGCCTGGAGCGCCTCGACCATGCCGTGCGAGGGCCGGCTGGTCTCGCTGAGGTCCAGCGACTCGAACCGGGCCACCAGGCGCTCCATGGCGTCGATGGCCGCCTCCCCCTCCAGCTCGTCGTAGCGTCCCCGGGCGATCACGCTCCGCCAGTGGCCCGGGTCCTCGATCTGGTCGACCTCGACGCACACGACCGGGTTCTGCCGCATCATGTCGACCTTGAGGCCGAGCCTGGAGTGGCCGATGAGCGACGTCCCGTCGAAGGCGTAGGTGATCGGCACCACGTACGTGCGTCCCTCCGCGTGGCAGCCCAGCCGGGCCACGATCTCCGAGCGGAGGACCGCCTCCATCTCCCTGTCGGTCAGCTCACCGATCATCGCGTCCTCCCTGTCGTGTCGCTCCGCTGCGGCCGTACCAGCGCCGCACGACCTCCTCGGCCGGCTTGCCGCGGATCGTGTAGTCGGCCGCACGCCGCCGCGCGCCCTCCCGCCGCCCCCGGGGCGGCGACGCCCGCCATTTCCACACGAAGCCGCCCGCGAACCAGGGGCGCTCCCACACGGCCCGGAAGAGCGCCTCGTACGCGGCGGCCTGAGCGTCCGGGTTCGGGGCGGCGCCGCGCCCGGGGATCCGCCACTGCTCCCCCGCCGCCCGGTCCGCGCTCCGGTAGCCGAACTCCGTGAACAGGATGGGCCGTCCGGCGCGCGCCGCCAGGGCCTCCAGCCCGGAGAGGCGCGCCCGCCAGGCCCGGGCCAGGTCGGCCACCGTGGGCGTCGGGGCGGTGGAGAGCGGATAGTAGGCATCGATCCCCACGTAGTCGAGCGCGCTCCAGAACGGGACCTCCGGAGCCTCGTCCCAGTTGGCGGCGTAGGTCAGCTTCCCGCCGTACACGGCGCGCACCGTGTCGGCCAGCCGCCGCCAGAACGCCGGCCGCTCGCGGACCGAGCGACCCAGCTCGGTCCCCAGGCAGAAGATCCCGGCCCCCTCGCGCTCGGCCACCCGGGCGAAGGCCAGGACGAAGTCGGTGTAGGAGGCCTCCCACCGGCTCCACGCGTCGTCGCCGCCCGGGTCGAAGTCGCCGGTCCACCCGCGCCGCACCCACACCTGCGGCTTCACCATCACCCGCAGGCCGGCCGCGCGGGCCATGCGGATGGTGGCGGCCACCCCCTCGGTCCGCTCGCCCCAGTACTGGCCGTCGAGGTCGAAGCGGAGCTCCGGGGAGCCGGGCCGGCCGAACGCGAACGGCACCACGGCGATCCACCCGGCGCCGAGCCGTACGATGGGCTCGAGGACCGAGGCGTCGGCTTCCCGGACCGGGGCCGAGAGCGTGACGCCGTCGATCCGGGCCGCGTCGGGCACGGCGGGGAGGGCGGACGCGCGTCCGGCGCTCTCGCGCCCCCCGGCCTCGGCGGTCTCCCGCCCGGCGGCGGCCGCCGATCCGCCGCCTCCGCCGCACGCGCCCGCGGCCAGCGCCAGGAGGAGGCTCGCGGCCCCCAGCGCGCGGCGGGCGCCCGGACCGGACGGAGGAGCTCGGCAGGGCATCGCGCCCCGTCTACCGGCCGGCGGGCTTCGCGGCAGCGGGCCCGCCCGGGCCGCCGGCCGCGCCCCCGGAGGACGGCGCTCCCGCCGGGGCGGCCGGGCCGTCCGCCGCCGCCGTCCGGATGCCGAAGCCCGTCCTCCGCCAGGCGGCCGCGATGAGGAGCGAGAAGATCGGACCGCCGTAGCAGAAGCACGCCCACGGCGCGTAGCGCCAGGTGGGCACCCCGAGCGTGGTCGCCATGAACACGGCCGAGACCGTCCACGGCATGAGCGGCTCCGTGATCGTGACCGAGTCCTCCAGCGAGCGCGAGAGGTTCACCCGGGCCAGCCCCCGCTCGTCGTACGCCTTCTGGAACAGCTCCCCCACCACGAGGGCGGTGACGCCGCCGTGGCTCGTCATCGCGATCATCGTCGCGCCCGAGGCCATGGTCGAGGCGATGAGGCCGAAGACCGACCGCACCCTGGCCAGCATGCGGCCGATGAGGAGGTCGAGCGCCCCCGAGACGTCCATCGCCCCGGCCAGGAGGAAGGCCGCGATGATGAGGACGAGGGTGGTGGCCATGCTGTACAGGCCGCCGCGCTCGACCAGCGTCCGGAACGCCGGGCCGAGCGCCGCGGGGTCGGCGCCCGCCGAGGCCACCATGTCGACCCGGAAGCCCGACACCGCGGCCACGAGCGCGTCGTGGAGCCCGAACCCCTGCAGGAGGACTCCGAGCGCCACGGCCAGGAGCGAGGAGATCGTCATGGCGAGGGCCGCCGGCGTCTTCCGGAGGATGCTCCACACGACGACGGCCGGCGGGAGGAGGACGAGCGGGCTCAGCGAGAACACGGACCGCAGGTCGGAGAGGAGCGCGGACGCTCCGTCCCCCGCCCCTCGAGCCCCCGCGGCCGGGACCGGGAGGAGGCCGGCCAGGGACGCGTACACGACCAGGCACACGAGCGTTGACGGCGCGGCCGTGTACATCATGTGCCGGATGTGGGCGTAGAGGTCGGCGCCGGCCCCGATCGCCGAGATGTTCGTCGAGTCGGAGAGGGGCGACATCTTGTCGCCCAGATAAGCCCCCGACACCACCGCGCCCGCGGTGGCCGCCAGCGGGGCGCCGAGCGCGGCGGCCGTCCCCATGAGGGCCACCCCGATCGTGCCCGCCGAGCCCCACGAGGTCCCCGTGCACGTCGACATGAGGGCCGTGGCCAGGAACGCCGTGACGACCAGGTATCGGGGCCGGATGAGGCGGACGCCCCAGTAGACCAGGAACGGGATCGTCCCGGACAGGACCCAGGTCGCGATCAGCATCCCGATCGCGAGCAGGATGAGGATGGCCGGCAGGACGCCGGCCAGCTTCTCCCCGGTCGAGCGCTGGATCGCCTCCCAGCCGTGCCCGTGGCGGGAGGCCACCATCCCCGCCGAGGCCGCCGAGACGAGGAGGACGACGACCAGGTACTCCGTGTCGAGGCGGCCGGCGACCGCCCCGGCCGCCAGGAGCGCGAGCATGACGCCGAGCGGGAGGAGCGCCCCGGCGAGGGAGAGGGGGGAGGGCGAGCCCCCGGGATCCGGATCCGCGCCGCGCGAGGCCACGGAGCCGCCGCCCTTGACGCGGCCGGCGTCCCGGCCCTCGCTCCCCGCTCCGACCGGCGTCACGCCACCCGGTCGAGCGCGCGTCCCAGGTCGTCGATGAGCCGTCCCGCCCCCTCGAGGCCCACCGAGATCCGGATGAGGCCGCGCGGGAGCCCCTTCGTCTCGAGCTCGTCCCCGTTCCGCCCGTTCTCGGGCGAGATGGCCAGGCTCTCGACCCCGCCCCAGCTCACTCCCAGCCGGAAGACCTCGAGCGCGTCGAGGACCTCGCGGACCGCCCCGAACTCCCCTCGCGCGAGCTCGAAGCTGAACAGCCCCGACGTCCCGGCCAGCTGCCGGGTCACCAGGTCGGCCTCCTCGCCCCGGGCGAGGGCGGGGTGGTGCACGCGCCGGACGGCCGGGTGCTCGGCCAGGAACGAGGCGACCTCGACGGCGTCCGCCTGGTGCTGCCGGAGGCGCACCGGGAGGGTGAGGAGGCCGCGGTGGAGGAGCCAGGCGTCGAAGGGCGCCAGGATCCCGCCCCCCAGCATGTAGCCCCGGGCGAAGAGCCGCTCCATGAGCTCGCGGGAGCAGATGGCCGCGCCCGCCACCAGGTCGCTGTGCCCGGCCAGGTACTTGGTGGCGCTGTGGACCACGATGTCGACGCCGCACGTGAGCGGCTTCTGGAAGAGCGGCGTCGACCAGCTGTTGTCCATGCAGGTCATGACGCCGCGCTCCCGGCACAGGGAGGCGAGGACCGGAACGTCCAGGACCCGGAACGTCATCGTCCCCGGGCTCTCGAGCCACACGAGCCGGGTCTCGGCGCGCAGGGCCTCCGCGACGGCGGCCGGGGAGGCGCCCGGGAGGACGTCGTGGGAGACGTCGAAGCGCTCCAGGTGGCGGGCGAGCTGGAGCGTGGGCCCGTAGACCTGGTTCAGGAAGAGCACGTGGTCGCCGGCCTCCAGGAAGCTCAGGAGCACGGCGGAGATGGCGGCCATGCCCGAGCCGAAGGTCCTGCACGCCTCGCCCCGCTCCAGGGCGGCGATCTTCCGCTCGACCGCCTCCGCGGTGGGGTTCGAGCCCCTCGTGTAGACCGGCCGTCGCTCCTCGTCCGCCAGGCCCTCCAGGAGATCGTCGAAGGCGGGGAAGGAGAAGAGCGATGTCTGGACGATGGGGGGGGACATGGGGGAGGGACCGGCGGCCGGGCGGCCGGGCTCACCGGGCGCGGCGCCCGGGAGCGCCCCCTCCACGCAGATCGCGACGTCGGCCGGATCGATGGGCATGCCCGAAGGTTCCGCCGGGCACCGCCGGCGTCAAGCGGGGCCGGCGTTCGGGCCCGGGCGGCATCGGGCGGCCCCGGCCCCGTTCCTCCGGCGCCCGCACCAGGCCCGGTGAGGGGACCGGGCCCGAACAGAAAGCGGGGGCGCGCCCTCGGGCGCGCCCCCGCTCACCTCGCTCCGTGGGGTCCGGTTCAGGCGTTCGGCCCGACCGAGATCATCTTCGAGCGCCGACGGGTCCAGGTCCTGTAGAGCATGTCGCCTCCTCTGTATGGTTTCGGGTCCTCGTCCTCTCTCTCGCTCACCCCACCCTACGGAGGCGCGGCGGGCCGGGTTTCAGCGAGCTCGCCCGCCCCGCGTTACGGACGCCTCGCCCGTCTCGTCTTTGTCGACAGAAGCGAGCGAGTGACTCGCATCCGGCGGCCCGCGCCGCCGTGTGGGTGAAGAGCGAGACGGAGGTGGCGACATGCTCGAGAGCAGAGCGACACGCGGGCTCCTGGCGACCTCGCTGACCGTGCTGGCCGCCGCGGCCCTCACGAGCTGCGCTTCCGGCCGGGGCATGAAGGTCGAGTCGGGCCCCTCGTACGAGGCCACGCGCGTCCCCGCGGGGACGGAGTTCGTGGCCCGGCTCGAGGACCGGCTCGGCGTCAGGGACAGCCGGGAGGGCGAAGAGTTCCACGCGACGGTGGACGAGCCGATCGTCCACGACGGCGAGACCGTGGTGCCGGCGGGCGCGCTCATCCACGGGCGGGTCAGCGCCGTGCACCAGTCGACCGGAGACGACGACCCCAACGTCCTCAAGCTGAACTTCTATCGGATCGACATCCGGGGGCAGTCCTATCCCCTGTCGGCGGACCTCACCGAGGCGCACCCGAAGACCGACACCGGAGAGGACCTGGCCAAGGTGGCGGCCGGGACCGCCGCGGGCGCCGTGATCGGCGGGATCATCGGCGAGGACGTGAAGTCGGCGGCGATCGGCGCCGCCGTGGGAGCGGCCGCCGGAACGGCCGTGGCCCTGGGGACCCGGGACCAGGAGGCGGTGCTCGAGCGCGACTCGAAGATCAAGCTCGAGCTCACCGAGCCGATCGAGCTCCGCTGACGCCAGGCTGCGAAGCCCGGACCCGAGGCCCGGATCCCGACCGGGCACAAAAAAGCGGGGGCGGCCTCTCGGCTCGCCCCCGCTTCCGGTCTGTGGCCGGGCGCCTTCTCAGGCGCGCCGGCTCGTGTTGATCATCTTCGACCGGCGATGAATCCACTTACGGTACAGCATGAAGCCCCCTTCGAATATCGTTTCGGGTCACTGTGCTCGCTCTGCTCGTCGCTCCAGCGGAGCCCCGGCTGGCTGCGCGCCGCACCGGATCCGAGGGCCCTGCCGTCGGCGGCTGTCTTCCCGCCTGTGGTGAACCCTACGGAGGACGAGAGCGAATGGTTTCAGCAGGATTCGGGCCGGGGGATCCGGCCCCTCGGAAACCCTCTCGGGCTGAAATACTAACACGTTGGTGTGTAGGTAGTTCCAGATCGCAACGGGCCCGTGTCTACGGAGCGTGCCCACCCCGGAGCGCCCGCCCGGGTAGAGCGTCCTGCCGGAATCGTCGTCGGCCGCCGCTCGGGCCGGTGGCCTCCCGCGACCTGTGCGGATCGCGCGGACCCGGCTATTATGAGGTTGGATTCCCGCCGCCGGCTCCGGGCGGCGACACCGATCTTCCCGGGGGCGATCGAGCCGATCGCGCCCCCCCGAGTGGCCATGGACACTCCGATCCTGTTCCTGGTCGCCGACGATCTCGCGGTCCTGGAGACGTTGGAGACCGACCTGTGTCGACATTTCGGGAACGATGGCCGGATCGTCCGGGCGGACTCGGCCTCGGCGGGCCTGACGGCGCTCGCCGCTCTCGGGAAGAGCCAGGAGCCCCTCGCCCTGCTCATCGCGGACCACCGGATGCGCGAGATGTCCGGAGTCGAGTTCCTGGGGCGGGCGCACGCCATTCACCCGGCGGCCAAGCGCATCCTCCTGATCGAGCGCGACTACACGGCCTCCAACCCCATCGTCCCCGCCATGATGCTGGGCCGGATCGACTATCATCTGGTCAAGCCCTGGTCGCCCGAGCTCGGGCTCTTCCCGGCCGTGAGCGAGTTCCTGGCGGATTGGGAGCGCTCGCGCGTCCCCAGCTTCCTGATGTTCCGTATCGCGGGACCCGAAAGGAGCCAGCGGGCCCACGAGATTCGGGACCTCCTCACCCGCCTGTCGCAGCCCTTCGCCTACGCCAGCGTGGACTCGCCCGCCGGCGCCGAAGTCCTGCGAGCGGCCGGTCAGGACGGGTCGCGTGTCCCCGTGGTGCTCCGGCACGACGGGCGCGTCCTCGTCGATCCGTCGGACGCCGAGCTCGTGGAGGCCATCGGCGGAGGCACCCGCTTCAAGGAGGGACCGCACGACGTCGTCATCGTGGGTGCCGGTCCCGCCGGACTCACGGCCGCCGTCTCCGCCGCCTCGGAAGGCCTCGGCACCATCGTGCTCGAGCGCGACATCTCGGGAGGGCAGGCGGGGACCACCTCCAGGATCCGGAACTTCCCGGGCTTCACGTGGGGCATCGGCGGACACGACTTCACGTACCGGGTGTGCGAGCAGGCATGGCTGTTCGGCGCCAATCTGGTCTTCACCCAGGAGGTCACGTCGCTGCGGGCGGACGGTGCCAAGCGGATCGTGACCGTGGCCGACGGTCGGGAGGTGGCGGCCCACGCCGTCGTCCTCACCGTGGGCGTGGCGTGGCGCCGGCTCGGGATCCCGAAGCTCGAAGCCCTCGTCGGGGTCGGCGTCTTCTACGGCGCTGCGGTGACCGAGGCAACGGCCGTGAGGGGTCTGCCCGTGTGCGTGGTGGGGGGCGGGAACTCCGCGGGACAGGCCGCCCAGCACCTGTCCAACTTCGCTTCGTCCGTGACGGTGCTGGTCCGCGGCGCGTCCCTGCGGGAGAGCATGTCGGAGTACCTGGTCACCGAGCTCGAACGGGCGTCCAACGTCACGATCCGGCTCGGCGTGGAGCTCGTCGACGGCCTTGGGGAAGGGGGGCTCGAGGGCGTGAAGATCAGGGACCGCGCCACCGGGCTCACCGAGGACCTCGAAGCTTCGGCCCTCTTCGTGTTCATCGGCGCCACGCCGCGGACGGAGTGGCTCGACGGCGTGGTCGCGCGCGACGAAGCCGGCTTCCTGCTCACCGGTAACGACGTCGTCCACGGCGGCACGGCTCGGGAGCGCTGGCCCGAGGAGAGGCCGCCCCTCTACCTGGAGACGAGCCTTCCCGGCGTGTTCGCCGCCGGAGACGTGCGCCACGGGTCCGTCAAGCGCGTCACGTCGGCCACCGGCGAGGGGGCCATGGCCATCCAGATGGTCCACGAGTACCTGGCGCTCGGCCGAGCGGAGCGCCCCGGCCAGGTCGTTGTCGCACGCGGTGCCGGCCGGTAGCTTTCGGGCGGCTCGCCCCGCCCGGCCGGATAGCTCAGCTGGTAGAGCAGCGGACTTTTAATCCGAAGGTCCCGGGTTCGATCCCCGGTCCGGCCACTCCCTCCCGACGCCCGGCCCCGCGCTCCGCCGCGCCCGGCCGAGGCCGGCTCAGCGCTCGGACGAGATCGGCTCGAGGCTCCGGGCCTCGAGCGCCCGGTTCACCGCGGCCAGCTCCTTCGAGAGGGTCGCGTCCAGGTCCGCGATGTGCCCGTCCAGCTCCTTCCGCAGCTCGCCGTACACCCGCACCTCCGCGTCGGTGGGCCGGGCGTTCCCGGTCTCGAGGCTCCTGCGGAGCGCGGCCAGTCGGTTGTCCAGGCGGATGGGGAAGTTGAGTGGGTCCTCCACGGCCCGGTTCTGCACCTGGTAGAGGGCCTCCTCGATCCCGGCCTGGCTCTCGATCAGGGCCCGGGCGGCAGAGGACAGCTCCGGCGCGGCGTCTCCGGCGGCCGCGACAGCCGCCTCCGCCTCCTGTCGGGTCACCCAGCTCTCGCCCCGGCCGCCCTCGCCGGCGGTCGTGTCCGCGGCCAGGAGCGAGTCCTCCCCCGTCACCGACGCGAGCCGCTCGACCAGCTGGCGGCGGAGCGAGCGGACCTGGATCACCGCCCGATGGGCCAGGTCGGTGGCGTCCCGGATCTTCGAGGCCAGCTCGAACTGGGCCCGCAGGTCCGCGGCGGTCACGCCCTCGAGGCGCGGGTCGGCGACGACCCGGAAGCCGGCCGACCGTGTCTGGCCGTCGGCGGTGAGCCGGACCCGGTAGGGCCCCGGAGGGGCGAGCGGACCGCGGGTCGTGCCGTTCCAGATCACCATCCCGTCGAACTTCGTGGCGGGGGGGTAGCGGAGGTCCCAGGCGAAGCGGTTGAGCCCCGCCTTCGCGGAGGGTGCCGGCGGTCCGCGGTCGCCGTACTCGCTCTCGGCGGTCGAGTCCGGCTTCGCCTCCTCCTTCGGGCCGCGATACGTGCGCACCACGTTCCCGTCCGCGTCGAGGATCTGCACGGTGACCGAGTCCGCGGCCGACGCCAGCCGGTACTGGATCGTGGCCGCCCCGGCCCCGCTCCCGCTCCCCAGCGTCCGCCGCACGGCGTCGGCCGGCTCGAACAGCTGCACGGGGCCCGCGCCGCCGCCGCTCTCCCGCAGAGGCTCGATGTCGTCCATGATCCAGAACCCGCGCCCGTGTGTCCCGAGCACCAGGTCCGCGTCCTTCACCACGAGGTCGCGGACCGGCGTGTCCGGCAGGCCGCCCGAGGAGGCCGTGTCCGGCGTGGCCGGACGGAGCGGCTGCCAGTCGACCCCGTCATCGGGTGAGACCCACACGCCGTGCTCGGTGCCGACGTACAGGAGCCCGGGCCGGACCGGGTCCTCGCGGATGACCCGGGTCGGTCCGCGGATGTCCTCCCCGATCCTCGTCCACGTCTTCCCGTAGTCGTGCGTCTTCCACAGGAAGGAGCCGCGGTCGTCCATCTGGTAGCGGTTGGCCGCCACGTAGGCGGTTCCGGGGTCGTGGCGCGAGGCGTCGATGATGCTGACCCGCGTGAACTTCTCCATGTCGGGCGGAGTGACCTCGGTCCAGTGCTCGCCGCCGTCGCGCGTGACGTGCACCCGGCCGTCGTCCGAGCCCGCCCAGATCGTGCCCTCCTCCAGGTGGGAGGGCGCGATGGCGAACACGGTGGCGTAGATCTCGGGGCCGTTCATGTCCATCGTGATCGGCCCGCCCGTCTTCCCCAGGGTCTTCGGGTCGGCGTAGGTCAGGTCGGGGCTGATCTTCTCCCAGCTCTGGCCCTCGTCCCGGGTGCGCCAGATGTTCTGGGAGGCGATGTACAGGGTGGTCGAGTCGATCGGGTCGATCACGATCGGGAAGGTCCACTGCCAGCGCTCGCGCAGGGCGCTCGCCGGCTCGCCCGAGAAGAAGCGCGGATCGGGCTGGATGTCGCGGACCTGCCCGTTCGAGCGGTCGTAGCGCGTGATGATCGCGCCCTGCGTGCCGGCGTAGAACACGCCCCGGCGCTCCAGGCTGGGGGTGACGTACCCGCTCTCGCCGCCGCCCACCGCGTACATCCAGCTTCCGGTCCCGGCGCCGGGCTCGTGCATGTTGTCCCAGTCCTCGCTGGGGACGCACGCGGTCGAATTGTCCTGCTGGGCCCCGCACACGTGGTAGGGGCGGTCGCCCGTGACCGAGACGTGGTAGAACTGGGCGGTGGGGAAGTCCAGGTCCGTCCACGTCTCGCCGCCGTTCACGGTGACCTCCCCCCCGCCGTCGTCGCCCACGATCATGCGATCCGGGTCGTCGGGGGCGATCCACAGGGTGTGGTAGTCGCCGTGGTTCGTGTCGACGCGCTTGAAGGTCACGCCGCCGTCGCGGCTCCGGAAGAAGCTCACGTTCCCGGCGTAGATCGTGCTCCGGTCGCTCGGGTCGGCGAAGATGTCGCTGAAGTAGAAGGCGCGCTGCCGGATCTTCCGCTCGGAGTTCACCTTCTTCCAGGTCGCACCGGCATCGTCGGAGCGGAACAGCCCTCCCTCGGGCGCCTCGACGATGGCCCACACGCGGCTCGGGTCGGCGCCCGAGACCGTGACGCCGATGCGGCCGACCGGTCCGTCCGGCATGCCCGGGTTCCCGGTCAGCTCGGTCCAGTGGTCGCCCCCGTCGGTCGTCTTCCACAGCCCCGAGTGCGGGCCGCCGTCCCACATCTTCCAGGGCGTCCGGTAGACCTGCCAGGTGGCCGCGTACAGGGTGCTCGGGTCGTGCGGGTCCATGGCCAGGTCGACCGCGCCGGCGCTGTCGGAGACGAACAGGACCTTGTTCCAGGTCTGTCCGCCGTCCCGGGACCGGAACACCCCGCGCTCGGGGTTCGGGCCGTACGGGTGCCCCAGGGCCGCCACGTACACCAGGTCGGGATCGGTCGGGCTCACGCGGATCCGCGCGAGGGTCTGCGTGTCCTCGAGCCCGAGATGGGTCCAGGTCTCGCCGCCGTCGGTGGTCCGGTACACGCCGTCGCCCTGCGTGATGCTGCCCCGGAGGGCGGCTTCGCCCATCCCGACGTAGACCACGTCCGGGTCCGAGGGCGCGACGGCCAGGGCCCCGACCGAGGCGCTCGAGATCTCGCCGTCGGTGACCGGCTTCCAGGTCGTGCCGCCGTCCGTGGTCTTCCACACCCCGCCGCCGGTCGCGCCGAACCAGTACTCGCGGGGCCGCTCGGAGCTTCCCCCCACCGCCAGCGAGCGCCCGCCCCGATCGGGTCCGATCTGCCGCCACGACAGCCCCGCCAGGAGCGTCGAGTCGAACGCGGCGGGCACGTCGAGGCTCCCGTAGTCGAGGCGTCGGGCGCCCGGTTGCTGGGCCATGACGGCGATCGACGGGAGGAGCTGCATCCAGATGGGGGCGAGGAGTGCGGCGACGAGTCGACGGCGCATGGGAGCCTCTGGATCTGTGGGAACGCTGAATGGCATACCGTACACCAAACCGTCGCCAGCGTCAACGCGTGGCCCAGGACGATCATCGCGCGGGTGTTGCGTCCGTGCCTCGACCGGGGCCGAGACCTCGGGGGGGGCGTCGAGGCGTAACACGTGTGAAAGCAATGCCTTGAGATCGCACGGACCATCCGGCACGGACCGTGATCTCCAGGGAGTCGAGTCTTCCCATCCAGGGGAAGGGAGCCACCTCGGCACGGGAGAGCCGGCCTGCGACAGCGGACGTCCACATCGACGTGCCTGGTCGCCCTCGGGCTCGCGGGCCTCGCCGCCGCATGCAGCGGTGCGGGGTCGGTGACCGGGGCCGGGGCGACCGTGTCGTCCGTCGCGGGTCCGCCGCAGATCGCCTCGGTGAGCCCGTCGCCGCTCCGCGAGGGCGCGTCGGCGACGATCGAGGGGAGCGGCTTCGACGGGATCGCGGCCGGGGACACGGTGGCGGTGGATGGCGTGCGGGCCGAGGTCGCCTCGGCCTCGCCCACGTCGCTCCGGATCACCGTGCCCCGGCTCGCCTGCCTGCCCGCACGGACCGTGGTCGTCCGCGTGGCGACCGCAGGCGGTGCGGCGGAGACCGAGACCGGGCTCGAGCCGGCGCGCGCTCCGATCTCCCTGGCCATCGGCCGACAGGCGCTCATCACCGATCCGGGCGCCTTCTGCCTCCGGTTCGCGGCCTCGGACGCCGACGAGCGCTACGTCATGGGCGTGCAGTCTCTCTCGGGCGTCGCCTCCGACCTCACGTCGGTGCTCGTCACTTCGCGCACCGTCGGCGGCGCCGCGCCGGTGGGCGCGGCGTCCCTGGACGTCGGATCGCTCTCCGCCGGAGCCGTGTCGTCGACGAGCGGGTCGGCCGGGGCCGCGACCGGCGCAGGCCCGGACGGTCGGCCGCCGGCCTGGGTCCAGGAGGACCGCCGCGCCGAGGGCCTCCTCCGGCGCTGGGAGCGCGACCGTCTCGATCCGTCCGTCTCGATCCCGGCTCTGCGGGACGGGCGCGGGGCGCCGCGGGTCGCGGCCTCGATCAGCGGCGGCGGTACCGTGGGCGACACGCTCCACCTCCGCGTCCCCGACTACGCGTCCGGGGACCCCTGTCACACCTACGCGGACGTGACGGCCACGGTGCAGGCCATCGGGAGCCGCGCCATCGTGGTCGCCGACACGGCCAATCCGACCGAAGGATTCAGCCGGGCCGACTACCAGACCCTGTCGGACGAGCTCGACACGAAGATCTTCTCGGTCGACGAGGCCTACTTCGGCCACCCGGGCGACATCGACGGCAACGGCCACATCCTGGTCCTGTTCTCGAAGGCCGTGAACGCCGTGACCCTGGGCAGCCCGCGGCTCTCGCTCCTGGGCTTCGTGTTCGCGGGCGACTGGTACGCGCGCTCGGGCTCGGGCTTCACCTGCCCGGCCAGCAACCAGGGCGAGATCTACTACGGCCGCGTCCCCGACCCGAACGGGACGTACGGGAACCCGTCGAGCCGCTACCAGGAGATGGCGCGCGCCCCGACGGTCATGGCGCACGAGCTCGTCCACCTCATCCAGTTCGGCCGCCGCTTCGGGAAGGGCCTGGGCTTCATCGGCTCCTCGATGGCCGAGGCGCAGGCGAGCCTGGGCGAGGAGGTCGTGGGCCATGCGGTCACGGGCCACGCGACCTACCGGAACTACGGCGCGGCCACGATCACCGGCAGCGGCGACGCGAACTGGTACCTGAACAAGTTCGACGACCTGGCCGACTACTTCGGGTTCGAGGGGCCGACCCGCCGGGTCGGGTCGGCGCCGGAGCAGTGCGGGTGGTGGCAGCAGGAGGCCTCTCCCTGCAGCGGACGTCCGCTGTGGTACGGCGTGGGCTGGAGCTTCCTGCGCTGGCTCTCCGACACGTACGGGCCCGGATATCCGGGAGGCGAGGAGGGGCTGCAGCGGGCCCTGGTGACGGCGGCCGGCACGGGCCCGCAGATCGCGGCGGACGTGGTGAACGTCCCGCTCGAGACGCTCATGGCCGAGTGGTCGGCCGCCCTCTACGTGGACGACCGGATCCCGGACGCGGACGCCTCCCTCACGCTCAGCAGCTGGAACCTGCGCGACTTCGAGCAGAGCATGCCGGCGACGGCCCGACTCGAGCCCGTCGAGGAGGCGTTCGGGGACTGGTCGCTCGCGGGCGACGTCCGCGCCAGCTCGACCGGCTACGTGGCCGTCGCAGGAGGAGGCCGGCCGGCGGTCGCGATCGACGTGACCGGGCCGGACGGGGGCGACCTCCCCGCATCCATGCAGGTGTGGGTGGTCCGGATGCGGTAAGGCCCGCCGCTGCGGCGGTGTCCCTCATGCTCCGCGGAGCGAGTCCCATCCTACACGTGCTCGGGGTGTCCCGCCGCACGCCACGGCCTTCCCGGGCAGCCTAAGCGTCCCCGCCCGGCCGCGTGTTCCCCCCGGTGATCCCGTCCGCCGAAGGCGGAGCGCCCCGGCGGAGCACGAACCACGAACGTGCCGGAGGCACCGCATGAAGAGGCACCTCTCCACGACCCTCACGATCGCCGCCGCTCTCCTGGCGACGGTCGCCGTGCGCGGCCACGCGCAGCAGGCCACCTCGAGCGCCGCGTCGGCGGCCTTCGACGTGAGCGAGCTCGACACCGCCCACGACGCCTGCACCGACTTCGACGCGTTCGTCAACTCGAAGTGGGTGAAGGCCAATCCGATCCCGGCCGACAAGACGCGCTGGGGCGCGTTCAACGAGCTGGCCGAGAAGAGCCTGAACCAGCAACACGAGCTCGTCGAGGGGGCCGCGGCCGGCGCGGACGACGCTTCCCCCGGCTCCATCGAGCAGAAGATCGGCTGGCTGTACCGCTCGGGGATGGACACGGCGGCCATCGAGCGTGCCGGGTACGATCCGATCGAGGCGTATCTGGCGGAGATCGCCGGGCTCGGGAGTCCGTCGGACCTGGTGGCCTGGCTCGACCGTGCCTACGCCCGCGGGCAGGGCCAGCTCTTCCGCTTCGGCGCCCGGGCGGACTACAAGGACGCCCGCACCCAGATCGGCTACGCCTCCCAGGGCGGGCTGGGCCTCCCCACCCCCGACTACTACTCGAAGGACGAGTACGCCGGACTGCGGAAGTCCTACACGGCGCACATCGCCAAGATGCTCGAGCTGACCGGCGTCCCGGCCGCGGAGGCGAAGGACAGGGCCGACCGGGTGCTGGCGCTGGAGTCGGCGCTGGCCTCCCACTCGCTCTCCCGGGTGGCGCTCCGCAAGCCGGAGAACCAGTACCACTTCGTGACGCTGGAGCAGGCGGACGCGGTGACCCCGCACTTCGACTGGAAGGCGTTCTTCGCGGCGCAGGGAGTGGAGCCCGGGCGCGGGTTCTCGCTCTCCCAGCCCGGCTTCTTCGCGGGGCTCGACAGCCTGATCGCGAACGCGCCGATGGAGACGTGGCGGGCGTACCTGGCCTACCACACGATCGCCGGCGCCGCTCCCTATCTGTCCAGCCCGTTCCAGGAGGAGGCCTTCGCGTTCTCGGGGAAGACGCTGAACGGACAGCCCGAGCAGAGCGTCCGGTGGAAGCGGGTGCTCGGCACCGTGAACCGGTCCATGGGCATGGCCCTGGGCCAGCTCTACGTGAAGCGCTACTTCCCGCCCGAGGCCCGGACGCGTGCCACGGAGCTCGTGGCCAACGTGCGTCAGGCCCTGAAGGCCAGGATCGAGAACCTGGACTGGATGAGCGACGCCACCAAGGCTCGGGCGCTCGACAAGTGGGAGAAGTTCCTCCCCAAGATCGGCTATCCGGAGCACTGGCGTGACTGGTCGGGGCTGGAGATCTCGCCCGACGACTACTTCGGGAACGTGGTGGCCGCCCGAAAGTTCAACCACGAGTACAACATCCGGAAGATCGGCCGGCCCACCGACCGGCACGAGTGGGGCATGACGCCGCAGACCGTCAACGCGTACTACAGCCCCACCGAGAACACGATCAACTTCCCGGCAGCGATCCTCCAGCCGCCGTTCTTCTTTCCGCACGGGGACGACGCGGTGAACTACGGGGCGATCGGCGCCGTGATCGGCCACGAGTCGAGCCACGGCTTCGACGACCAGGGGAGCCAGTTCGACGGAAACGGGAACAACGAGAACTGGTGGACGAAGGCGGACCGGAAGAAGTTCGAGGCCCGGGCCGACAGGCTGGTCCGGCAGTTCGACGGCTACGTCCCGCTCGCCGACCATCCGGACAAGCACGTGAACGGGAAGCTCACCCTGGGCGAGAACATCGCCGACCTGGGCGGGCTGAACGTGGCCTACGACGCCCTGCAGGCCGCGCTGAAGGACCACCCGGAGGAGGCCTCGAGCCAGATCGACGGCTACACCGAGGACCAGCGCTTCTTCCTGGCCTGGGCCAGGGTGTGGCGTGGCGCGATCCGGGAGAAGGCCCAGCTCGTGAGGCTGAACGTCGATCCGCACTCCCCGGCCCGGTTCCGGGCGATCGGCGCTCCGTCGAACATGGCGGCGTTCGCGAAGGCGTTCGGATGCCGGATGGGCGACCCGATGGTCCTCTCCGGCGACCTGAAGGTGGAGATCTGGTGAGCTGACGGTCCGAGGATCCGCCGCGGACGTCGTCGGCCGCCCGGTCCCGCCTCGCGGGGCCGGGCGGTCGCGCATCCGGGCCCGGGCCGGGTCCGCGGCGCCGTGCTCGGGCCTCCGGGCCGCGGAGGGGCCCGGCTCCTTCTAGGGCATGCCGCCGAACGGGAGCGGCGGCTCGATGCGCCAGGTCACGGTCTCGCCGCGCCCGATGTAGAAGTCGTTGGAGCCGACGTCGCGCGGCCCGGCCACCGGTCGTCCCACGAACCGGATGACCCGCGAGGGCCCCACGTCGCCCTCGTGCAGGCGCCAGGTGGCCGAGTCCAGCCCCATGACCGTGCCCAGGTACCGGTAGGTCGCCCCCGAGGGCACGACGTAGATCCGGAGCGTGAAGTCGGTGTCGTTGATGATGGTGGCGCGCGTCGTGTCGCCGCGGGCGCTGTCCTTCCGGACCGTGTCGCGGACCACCGTGTCGGGGGCCGGCGCGTCCGCGCCGGCGTGCGCTCCCGCGCCGGCCGCGGCGGGGAGCCCGGCGAATCCGACTAAGGCCAGCGATCCGATCGCCCCGGCCAGGGCGAGCGCGGGTCGTGTGCGTGCGTCCTTCATGTCATCCTCCTCTCCGTGGTTCGATACCCGGAGAGGGGCCGAGCGTTGGCCGGGAGCGTCGGCCGGGAGCGTTGGCCGGGAGCGTCGGCCGGGAGCGTCGGTCGGGAGGGAGAGGCGGCGGGCACGGACGGGCCGCCAGGGCCCGCCCGCGCCCTCCGGCAGGGTCTCAGTGGATCCGCTCCACCCGTACGGTGGCGATCGGGTCCGACCACTGGTGCTGGCCCACGGTCAGGATGTCGTTGCCGTCCGTGTCGTCGTCGATGCCCGGGTGGGGCCGGACGACGTTCTGCTCCGCGATCGCGGGCTGGTCGGCCACGGTCCCGCCTTCGGAGCCGGTGGTCGCCATCACGCAGGGCGGCACGAGGTCCGTGCTCGCCTCGGTGTTCTGCTCCGTTCCGGCGTCGTACGCGTGGAGCTGGAAGGTCTCGGTGCCTCCCACGTGTCCGGGCAGGCGCACGCCGTCCAGGCCGGTGAACCCGTCGTTCGTGCACACGAGCATGGCCGCGAGCGAGAGGCGCGAACCCGGCGGCCCCTGGATCGTGGCCGAGCCCTCCTCGTCCGGGAGGAAGGGGCCCCCCGGCCCCGTGGCGATCGTGACGTCGAACGCCCGCGAGTCGTTCCCGAGCAGCGTCGCGAGGGGATCCCGCGTGCCGCTCTCGGCCAGCCGCTCGAGCTGGGGGCTGGCCGGCTCCCCGACCGTGTAGATCCCGGTGGCCGGCGCATGGAGGGCGATGACCGCCGGCGTGAGCGGCTGGAGCGCGCCGGCGGTGTTGTGGAGCGTCACCCTGTAGGTGGCCGCGTTCGAGGCGCGCGAGACGGCGGCGGAGGCCGCGGCCGCGCCGGGGCCGGAGGGCGCGTCGCACGCCGCCGCCCCCAGGGCGAGGGCCGCGGCGAGCGCGACCGCCGCGGGAGCCGCGAGGAGGCGCGGCCCCATGGTCGTCGGGTCCGTAGGTCCGTGTCGATGCATCGTCTTCTCCCGTGGAGGAAGGTGGGTGTGACCGGCGAACGCCCCTTCCCGGGCGCAAGCCGCGAACCCCTCCCCGGGCCGTGCGCCGCGTCCAGCGCAACCGACCGGGGGACAGTCGCTTAGGCCATGCACACCCCCGGACGAGGGGAGGACGGCGACGTTCCGTGCGGGGCGTTTCGCGGGCGTCGGATCGGGGCCCGCGGGCCCGCGTCCGGCCTCCATGGCGGGTCTCCGGCCCGCCGGGCGGGGGGATTCCGGCCGACGGAACCCGGGGATGGGCCCGGGCGTTTCATGAAACGTCCAAGGGTGTTGCATCGACCGGACGAAACGCCGGACGGCGGCCCCGCGGAGGGGGGAGGGCCCGACGCTGGATCCCGCGTCCGTCGCGCGGCGAGCGGGCTCTCGGGTGCCGGAGACGGCAGGAGAGGCGGCGGGCCCGAAGCCTGCACGGGGAAGGGGACCCATGCGCAAGATCTCGCTCCGCCAGGCCCTGGTCGCGTCCATCCTCGCGGTCCTCCTGCTCGGCCTCGTGCCGGCCGGCATCGCGCTCGACCGCCGGCTGGCGGCCGAGCTGGAGCGGAAGGCGCGCTCGGACCTGGCCATGGCCCCGCGCATCCTCGGGGACCGGGAGAGCGCCCGCTCCGACGCGCTCATGATGCAGGCGAAGGAGCTGGCCGGGGCGGCGGACGTCGTGGCGGCCGTGGACGGCGGCCGGAGGGAGCGGGCGGTGGCCGCGGCGGCGGCGAGCCTCACGATGTCGGGCGAGCGGCCCGTGCTGCTCGGCGCCGACGGACGGGCGTGGACGGATCCGGCCCCCGATCCCTCCCTTGTCGAGGCCACGCGCCGCGGAGAGACGCCGGTCCGCTTCCAGTACGCCGACGGGCGCCTGGTGCGCGTGGCGCTCGCCCCCGTCCGGGTGGACGGGACGTGGCGGGGCGCCGCCGGCGTCCTCGTCCCCTGGGACCAGGCCGTGGCCGGCACGCTCGCCGGGCTCACGCGCGCGGACGTCGTCCTCCTGGGCGCGGACGGCGCCATGGTCGCCGCCAGCTCGGAGACGCCCGCCGGCGCGGCGCTCGCGGACTCGGCCGCGGCGTGGGCCGCCGCCGGGGGCGTGCACGAGGTCGCGGACGGCGAGGGCCGGCGCTACTGGGTGGCCGCGGCGCCGCTGGAGGGCCGGGGGTCCGTGGCCTTCGTCCGGAGCGTGGCGAGCGAGATGGCCGTGCTTCCGGGGCTGAGGCGGAGCGCGGCCCTGGCCGTGGCAGTGGCGCTCGGGGTCGCCCTCCTCGTGGCCGTTCTGCTCGCCGCCCGGATGGCGCGCCCGGTCCAGGGCCTCGCCGCGGCCTCGCGCCGCCTGGCCGACGGGGACTTCGACGCGCCCGTGCCCGACTCGGCCCTGAGGGAGGTCGACCAGGTGGCCCGGGCCTTCCGGGACATGCGGGTCACCCTGGCCGAGAAGATCCGTGAGCTCACCCGGGCCAACCGGGAGCTCGAGGACCGGCAGGCCCGGCTCCAGGCCCTCCAGGGCGAGATCCTCCAGAGGGACCGGCTGGCGGCCACGGGCCGGGTGATCACCGAGCTGGCTCACGAGATCAGGAACCCCGTGGCGGGCGTCCGGAACTGCCTGGAGATCCTCCACAGGAGGCTCGACCCCGACTCCGGGCTGCGCGAGTTCTCGGAGATGGCCATCGAGGAGCTGATGCGCATGCACGAGCTGGCCGAGTCCATGCTGGACGCCAACCGGCCGCTCGACCCGGAGGCCGACCGCTGCGATCCGGTGGCGGTGGCGGGCCGCGTGGCGGACCTCGCCCGCACGGCCCGGGACCGCGGGGGGCCGGCCGTGGAGGTGAGCGGGCCCGAGGGCCTGTCCGTCTCCATGGGCCCCGACGTCCTGAAGCAGGTGCTCCTCAACCTGGTCGAGAACGCCCGCGAGGCGATCGCGGCTTCCGGTCCCGGGCCGGACGGCTCCGGGCGCGGATCGATCGAGATCGAGGTCCGCGCCGACGGCGCGGACCCGGGGGACGGCGATGTCGTCCTCGAGGTGCGGGACGACGGACCGGGCTTCGCGGAGGGGGTCCTGGAGCGGATCTTCGACCCGTTCTTCACGACCAAGGACGAGGTGCACGGCGTCGGTCTCGGGCTCTTCGTGGCGGAGGGCCTCGTCCGTCGCCACGGCGGGGCCGTCACGGCCTCGAACCGCCGGGGCGGCGGAGCGCGGGTGATCCTCCGCCTCCCGACGGCCGAGGAGGAAGCGTGAGCGGCGCGGCGCCGGACGCCGGAGCGGCCGGGCGCGGCGGAGGCGGCCTCGGCGGAGGCGGCCGCATCCTCGTCGTCGACGACGACCGGACCTTCCGGCGCTCGACCGCCGAGCTCCTGCGCGAGGAGGGGCACGAGGTCGACGCGGCGGCCGGGGCGGCGGAGGCAGGCGAGCTCCTGGAGCGGCGGAGCTACGACCTCCTCCTCGTGGACCTGCGCATGCCCGGTCTCACGGGGGACCGGCTCGTCGAGGTGCTGCGGCGCCGGGGCGAGCGGATCCCCATCCTCATGATCAGCGGGTACGGGACCGTCGAGTCGGCCGTCGACTCGCTCCACGTGGGGGCGGACGACTTCCTCACCAAGCCCGTCGACCCCGACGAGCTCGTGCGCCGGACCGCCGACCTCCTCCGGCGGCGTCCCTCGGCCGGCTCGGTGGACGGCGCGCGATTCGCCGGCATGGTCGGGGCCTCCCGGGGCATGCGCGAGGTGTTCGCGGCGATCGAGAAGGTGGCGGCCACCGACACCACGGTCCTGGTGACGGGCGAGACGGGGACGGGGAAGGAGCTGGTGGCGCGGGCGCTCCACGACCGCTCGGAACGGGCCGGCGGTCCCTTCGTCCCCGTGAACTGCGCGTCGCTGGCGGAGGGCCTCCTCGAGTCCGAGCTCTTCGGCCACGTGCGTGGCGCCTTCACGGGCGCCCACGCGGACAAGGAGGGGCTGTTCCGGGCCGCGCACGGCGGGACCCTCCTCCTGGACGAGGTGGGGGACATGAGCCTGCGTCTCCAGCAGCGTCTCCTCCGGGTCCTGCAGGAGCGCGAGGTCGCTCCCGTCGGGGAGTCGCGGACCATCCCGGTGGACGTCCGGGTGGTCGCGGCCACGCACCGGGACCTGGACGCCGAGGTGGAGGCCGGCCGCTTCCGGGCGGACCTCTTCTACCGGCTGGACGTCTTCCGCATCGAGGTGCCGCCGCTCCGGGACCGCCGAACCGACGTCCCGCTCCTGGTCGAGGCCGCGCTGGAGCGTCTCCGGAGCCGCTCGGGCCGGGCCGTGCCGGACGGTTGCTCCCCGCTGGCCCTCCGCCTCCTCGAGGCCTACCGTTGGCCGGGCAACGTCAGGGAGCTGTTCTCGGTGCTCGAGAGCGCCGCGATCCGGGCGGAGGGCGTCCGCATCGAGGCCCACGACCTGCCGGAGGCGGTGCGGCGCTCGGGGGAGGGCGGCGCCCGTTCCCCGGGCACCCGGGAGTCCGACGGCGGTGGACCGCCCTCGGGCCGCTACACGGCCCCCGGCGACGAGGCGGAGGAGCGCGCCGCGATCGTCGCGGCGCTCGACCGTGCGGACGGCACGCGGTCGGAGGCGGCGCGGCTCCTCGGCATGAGCCGCACCACCCTGTGGAGGAAGTTGAAGGCGTACGGGCTGGATCCCGACTGCGCCTGACGCCGCGCGGAGAGGAGGCACCGGCCCTGATCGACGACGCCGACATCCGCCACCTGAGCGTCCCCCGCCAGCTGCGGTACGCGGTGCGGGGCGTCGAGGACGACCCGGAGGAGACGTGGTTCCTCCTGCACGGGTACGGCCAGCTCGCCCCACGCTTCCTCCGCTACTTCGGGGACCTGGACGACGGGTCCCGCCTCCTCGTGGCGCCGGAAGGGCTCCACCGCCACTACCTGGACCGCGGGGAGCGGAAGGTCGGCGCCTCCTGGATGACCTCCGAGGACCGGCTCACGGACATCCAGGACTACATCGAGTGGCTGGAGCGCCTGCACGACCGGGTGGTCGGACGGGTGGAGGAGGCGGGCGCCCCGGTGGAAGACGCGGGCGCCCCGGTGGAGGCCGGCGGCGGCCCCGTGGAGGGCGGGGGACCCCCCGTGGTGACCCTGGGGTTTTCCCAGGGGGTGCACACCCTCTTCCGGTGGCTGGCCTTCGGTCGGGCGAGGATCGATACGGCCGTCCTGTGGGGGTCCCATCTCCCCCCCGACCTCGACCCGGAGGAGCACGCGGACGCGCTCCGGCGGGCGCGCATTCTCCTGGTCGCCGGCGACCGGGATCCGCACTTCGGTCCCGATGCCGTGGCCCGGGCGGAGGAGCGCCTGGACGAGGCCGGAATCCCCTTCCGCACGCTCGGCTTCGAGGGGGGACACCGGATCGACCGCGACGTCCTGGCCCGCATCGCGCGTCTGGTGCGCGAGGGCGGCTGAGCTCCCTTCAGCTCCCGGCCGCCGGCGTCGCCTCACGACCCGGGAGCCGCCCGATGTCGCTCGCCTCCTCCGCCAGGACCGGCTCCGGCCCCCTCATCTCCCCAGCAGCTCGTCCGCCCGCGCCTCGAGCTTCGCGAGCTCCGACGCGCGGCGGTCGGTCCGCGCCGCCAGCGTCTCGAGCCGGTCGTAGGCGTCCCGCCCGGGGCGCTGGTCGGCCGACGTCGTCATCCCGTACAGGTAGTCCACCTGGTCCAGGAGCATGGGCCGCGGGTAGGCCACGTCGCCCGGCGTGAGGACCGAGTCGGCGACGGCCTGCAGCCGGACCCGGAGCGCCCGGAGCTCGGAGGCGGGCCCGCTCCCCTCCGCGAGCGCGGTGTCCACCCGGGCGGTCGTCCGGACGAGACGGGAGGCCACGAGCCTGGCGCGCGACGCGACGTCCCGGATGCGGCGGTTCAGGGCCAGCTGGGCCGCCAGGTCCTCCGCCGTGGTCCCGTCCGCCCGCACCCGCGGATCGATCCGCAGCTCGAAGGACGCGCGCGCCGTGTCGCCGTCCACCACGAGGCGGACCCCGTAGCTCCCCGGGGCGGCCAGCGGGCCGCGGCCGGTGGGCCGGCCGTAGGCGCCGCCCTCGAGGTTCTCCGGCTCCACGGGACCCGGGTACCGCATGTCCCAGGTGAACCGGTGCATCCCGGGCTCGACGCCGGGCCGCTCCCGCCCTCCGATCCGGGCCAGGGACGGGTCGGCGGTCGTGCCCGAGGCGGGCGGCACGTAGCCGTCCTCCGAGCTCGAGAAGCCGCGCACCACCCGACCCGAGTCGTCCAGGATCTCCAGGGTGACCGGTCCGTCCGGGGCGCGGCCCAGCCAGTAGTCGATCGCGGCGCCGGGCGCCGGGAACTCGGGGTCGGCGGGCCCGGGCCCCCCGTACCCGCCGGGCCGGCGGTAGCGCATGCGGACCGCGGGACGCGGGGAGAACAGGTGGGCCGGGCTCTGCGCGACCGGGGCGCCGAACGCCCGCAGGGGCTCGAGGTCGTCCAGGATCCAGAAGCCCCGCCCCATCGTGGAGAGGGCGAGGTCCCCGTCGCGGATCTCGATGTCGGTGACGGGCGTCCGCGGCAGGTCGCGCTGGAGGGGCTTCCAGCTCGCCCCGTCGTCGAAGGAGACGTACATGCCGAACTCGGTCCCGGCGAACAGGAGGCCGGCGCGCTCGGGGTCCTCGCGCACGACACGCACCGGGTCGTCCACCGGGATGCCGCGGGTGCCGTCCGCGATGCGCGTCCAGCTCCTCCCGTAGTCCGTCGTCCGGTACACGTAGGGCGTCCAGTCGTCCAGGAGCCAGCGGTAGGCCGCCACGTACGCCTTCCCCGCCCGGTGGGGCGAGATCTCGATGGCGTTGATGCGGCCCCACTTCGGCAGCTCCGGCGGGGTGACGTCGGTCCAGCTCTCCCCGCCGTCCCGGGTCACGTGCACGAGGCCGTCGTTGGAGCCGGCCCAGATCACCGAGGAGTCGTGCGGCGAGGCCTCGATGACGTACAGCGTGCTGAAGTACTCCTCGCCCGTCAGGTCGGGGGTGATCGGCTCGCCCGAGCGCACCTGCTTCGAGGGCGGATGCGCGGTGAGGTCCGGGCTGATCCTCTCCCACGTGCGCCCGCCGTCCGTCGTCCGGTGGACGTACTGCGAGCCGTCGTAGACCACGTCGGGGTTCGTCGGGGAGACCTCGATCGGGACCGTGCGCTGGAAGCGGTACTCGAGCTTCTCCGGGTCGGCGCCGTAGATGAACTCCGCGCCCACCGGGTAGCTCTCCTCCTGGCCGTCCACCCGGCTGTAGCGTCCGAAGCGGCCCTTGCAGTTGGCGTAGACGATGTCCGGATCGCCGGGCCTGGGCACCGCCGGGCCCGTCTCGCAGCCGCCCGTCTCCTCCCACCAGGCGGTGGGGCCGGCCGGCGCGCTGCGGGCCGGCGGCAGGCTGGGGACGGCGATGGTCGTGTTGTCCTGCTGCCCGGCGTACAGCCAGTAGGGGAACCGGTCGTCCAGGTCCACCTGATAGAGCTCGGCGGTGGGCTGGTTGTCCTGGCTCGACCAGCTCTTCCCGCCGTCCAGGGTCACGTTCGCGCCGCCATCGTTGGACTGGATGAAGACGTCCGGGTCCGACGGGTCGATCCACATGTCGTGGTTGTCCCCGTGGGGCGTGCTCCGCCGCTCGAAGGTCTCCCCGCCATCGGCCGAGCGGTAGAAGCCCTCGTCGTTCACGTATACGACGTCCGCGTCGGTCGGGTCGGCCGTGACGTTCGTGTAGTAGAAGGGCCGGCGGAGGAGCCCCGGCTCGGTGCTCACCAGGCGCCAGGTCTCGCCCCGGTCGTCCGACCGGTACAGGCCGCGCGCCGGACGCCTGGCCTCGACCAGCGCGTAGACGCGGTCCGGGGCGGCGGGCGAGACCGCCAGGTCGATCTTCCCGATGAGACCGCCGGGGAAATCCTCGCCGGTCAGGACCCGTCGCCAGTGGTCGCCGCCGTCGGTGCTCTTCCACACGCCGTCCCCGCAGGAGGAGGCGCAGCCGCTGATGATCGTCCACGGCTTCCGCTGGCCCCGCCAGGCCGCCGCGTAGACCACGTCGGGGTCGGCCGGGTTCAGCTCGAGGTCGATGGCCCCGACGCTGTCCGAGACGAACAGGACCTTCTCCCGGTGCCCGCCCCCGTCCGTGGAGCGGTAGACGCCGCGGTCGGGGTTCGGGCCGAAGGGGTGGCCGAGCGCGGCGACCCACACCCGGTCGGGGTCGCGCGGGTCGACCTCCACCGCGCCGATCTGGCCGACGTCCCGGAGCCCGAGGAAGCTCCACGTCTTCCCCGCGTCGGACGAGCGCCAGATGCCCCGGCCGGTGATGACGTTGCTCCGGATCCCGTCCGAGCCGGTGCCGGCGTACACGACGTCGGGGTCCGAGGGGGCCACCGTGATGGCGCCCAGGGAGGGGGTGGACAGGTAGCCGTCCGACACGTTCCGCCAGCTCCGGCCGTAGTCCTCGGTCTTCCAGATCCCGCCGCCCGTCGAGCCCATGTAGAACGTCCCGGGCCGCTGCCGGACCCCGGTCACCGTGGTGACCCGTCCGCCGCGGGAGGGTCCGACCCACCGGTAGTGGAGACCGTGGAAGGTGGAGGCGTCGAACGCGGCGGCGGCCCCGCCCCCGCCGGAGCCCGCGCCCTGGCCGGCGGCCGGGCGGCCGGGGACGAGGAGGAGGAGCGCGGCGGCCGCCGCGGCGCACAGGATCCGGCCCGGGTCGGCCGGGTCGAGGAGGGACGTTCCACGTCGGGAGCGGCGGGTGGACGAGGCGGATGCACGGGTCATCGGCGGTCTCTCCCCCGGGATTCTCGAAGCTCGGAGCCGGTCGCGTCGGTCCTCCAACCTAGGGGCGCCCCGGGGGCGGCGCGAAGGGTTCGGCGGCGGGCGACGGGCGGCCGGCCGGGAGCGGCCCGCGCCCCTGCGGTCACGAGGCCTCGAGACTCCGCCCCGGGTCGAAGAGCCGGCGCCGCGCCGCGTGCCACAGGCGTCCCAGGACGAGCGGGGCCGGGGCGAGCGCGGCGATGAGGCGCCAGCCGGAGGGGCCCGGGTCGACCAGGCCCAGGGCGTCCGAGAGCCCGGGCACGCGGAGCGCCGCCACCACGAGGCCCGCGCACAGCACGACGGCCCCCCACACCCACGGATTCCGGGTCACCTCGTTCACGAGGACGTGCGAGCCCGGCTCGGCCATGTTGAGGACGTGGGCGATCTGCGCGAAGGCCAGGATCGAGAAGGAGACGCTCACCGCGCGCGTCACGCCGAGCCCGAGGGGCTCCAGGGCCGCCCAGAAGCCGGTCAGGACCGCGGCCGTGATGAGGAGACCGTAGACGGCGACGCCCTCCCAGTGGCCGCGGGTCAGGATCGGCTCCCGTGCCGGGCGCGGCGGGTGCTCCATCACCGACGGATCGGCGTCCCCGATCCCGAGCGCAAGGGCGGGAAAGACGTCCGTGACCAGGTTCAGGAAGAGGATCTGGAGTGGCCGAAGGGGCAGGGGCGCCGTGACGGCGGTGGCCAGCGCCACGACCAGGATCTCGCTCACGTTGCAGGAGAGCAGGTAGAGGACGAACTTCCGGATGTTGCCGAAGATCGCGCGTCCCTGCTCGATGGCCGCCACGATGGTGGGGAAGCGGTCGTCCTCCAGGATCATGTCGGCCGCCTCGCGGGCCACCTGCGTCCCCCGTCGGCCCATGGCCACGCCGATGTCGGCCTTCTGGAGCGACGGGGCGTCGTTCACCCCGTCCCCGATCATGGCCACGACCGAGCCCGCGTCCTGGTGGAGCGCGATGATGTCGAGCTTCTGAGCCGGGCTCGTGCGCGCGAACACGGAGGCGCGGAGGAGGGCGGACCGCGCCGCCTCTCCCTCCCCGAGCGCCCGCTCGAGGTCTCGGCCCGTCACGACGCCTCCGTCCCCGGCGTCCAGGCCCACCGCCCGCGCCACCGTCCGGGCGGTGCCCGCCTGGTCGCCGGTCACCATGACGACCCGGACCCCCGCGTCGGCGCACGCCTCGATGGCCCCGGCCACGTCCTCCCGGGGCGGGTCCAGGAATGCGACGAGCCCCAGGAAGACCAGGTCCTCGTAGGGGGGCGCCCCCGGGTCTCCGACCTCCTTCTCGGCCAGGGCCAGGACCCGGAGCCCCTCGTCCGCCAGCTCGTGGCTCCGCTCCTCCCATCCGTCCCGGGCCTCCCCGTCGAGGGGCCGCGCGCCGTCCCCCTCGGCGACACGGTTGGCCGCGTGGAGGATGGCCTCCGTTGCGCCCTTCACGGCCACCCGGAAGTCGGCGTCGGCCTCCCGGCCTCCGTCCGCCGCCGCGCCGCCGTCCGCCGCCGCGCCGCCGTCCGCCGCCGCGCCGCCGCGCCCCGGCGGTCCGCCGGCCCGGTGGACGGTGGCCATCATCTTGATGTCCGGGTCGAAGGCCTCCTCCCTCGCCTCGGGCTGCGCCTCCAGGAGCTCCTCGCGCCGCAGGCCGGCGGCCGCCCCCAGCCGCAGGAGGGCGGTCTCCATGGGGTCGCCCACCGCCGCGCCCGCCGGGTCGTCCTCGTCGGGGAGGGAGGCGTTGCTGCACAGGAGGGCGACCTCGAGGGCCCGGCGCAGGCCCGGCTCCGAGCCGGGGTCGACCGGCCGGCCGTCGGAGACGAACGCGGGCCGATCCGCGTCGGACGAGCGGACCTCGAAGGTGCGCCCGGGGAGGAGGAGCCGGGCCACGCTCATCCGGTTCTCGGTCAGCGTCCCGGTCTTGTCGGTGAGGATGACGTCGCACGCCCCCAGGGTCTCCACGGCGGCCAGGCGCTCGATCAGGGCGTTCCGGCGCGCCATCCGCCACATCCCCCGGGCCAGGGCGAGCGTGGCGACGATGGGGAGGCCCTCGGGGATGGCGGCCACCGCCAGGGCGATGGCGGTCTCCACGATGACCAGGAGCTCCTTGTCCGAGGCGAGGCCCACGCCCACCAGGAGCGCCGCGATCCCGAGGGTGAGCCACACGAGCCGCCGCCCGAGCCGGTCGAGGCGGTCCTCGAGTGGGGTGCGCTCCTCCCCGGCCTCCTCGACCAGGGCGGAGATCCGGCCCAGCTCCGTGTCCATCCCGGTCGCCACCACGAGGCCCGCGCCGGCGCCGCGCGTGACCGAGGTCCCCTTGAACATCATGCTCGGGCGCTCGGCCAGCTCCGCGTCGGGCGGCGCGGGCTCCACGCCCTTCTCCACCGGGGCCGACTCGCCGGTGAGCGTCGACTCGTTGGCCTGGAGCCGGGAGGCCTCCACCAGCCGGAGGTCGGCGGTGACCACGTCGCCGCCCTCCAGCAGGACCGTGTCGCCCGGCACCAGCTCGCGTGCCGAGATCCGCACCTGCCGTCCCGCGCGGCGTACCGTGGACTCCACGTCGGAGAGCTCCCGCAGGGCCTCCATCGAGGTGACCGCCCTCAGCTCGGTGAGGAAGCCGATCACGGCGTTCAGGCCGAGGACGCCCACGATCGCGAAGCCCTCCAGCGACTCCCCGTACAGGAACGCCAGCGCGGCGGCAACCGCCAGGAGGAGGACGATGAGGCTCCGGAACTGGTCGCGGAGGATGGCCAGGGCGCCCCGCCGCTCGTGCTCGCGCAGGAGGTTGGGGCCGAAGCGCTCGCGCCTGCGCGCGGCGTCCTCCTCGTCGAGGCCGATCTGCGGGTCGACGCCGAGCGCCCGGGCCGCCTCGTCGACGGAGGTCGTCCACGGACGCTCGGGCGCCTCCACGCCGCTCTCCGCCGGGGCGGACGGATCCTGCGCGGCGCTCGAGGACTCGGGGTGGCTCATGCGGGGGGCTCCGTGCGCTCGGAAGACGCGGCTCGGAGGCCCTGTCGCGCAATATTCCGGCCGCACGGTATCCGCGCGGGCCGGCGGGAACGGGTCCCCGCGCCCGACGGGCCGCGCGGTCGGCGCGCGGCCTCGCGGAACGATCCGTGCGCGGTGAACCCCCGGCGAGAGCTCCGACGGGCCGCCGCACCGCCGCGGCGCACGCCCACACGACGCTGCGAATCCACGACGGGAGCCGACATGAGCGAGGCGAAGACGGGCGATACGGTGACGGTCGAGTACACCGGCACGCTCGAGGACGGTACGGTGTTCGACAGCTCCGAAGGACGCGAGCCCCTTACCTTCACGATCGGGAGCGGCGATCTCATCCCCGGCTTCGAGAAGGCCGTGACGGGCCTGGAGCCCGGTCAGACCGTCAAGGCCACCCTGCCTCCCGAGGAGGCCTACGGCGAGCGCTCCGACGAGATGGTCTTCCAGGTGGGGCTCGACCAGTTGCCCGAGGACGTCGAACCCGAGGTGGGGGACCGGCTGGAAGCCAAGGATCCGCAGGGGAACAAGTTCGCGGTCTCGGTGGCCGAGGTCGGCGACGAGGCGGTCACGCTCGACGCCAACCACCCGCTCGCGGGTCAGGACCTGACGTTCGAGATCGAGCTGGTCTCGATCGAGTGATCGTCTCCCGGGCTACGCCCGGCCTCAGACCGGCGCGCGTCCCGCGGCCAGAAACTCCTCGAGGTCGTCCGCAGGCATCGGCCGGGCCAGCAGGTACCCCTGCCCGTACCGGCACCCCAGCTCCTGCAGCATTCGGAGCTGCTCCCGGGTCTCGATGCCCTCGGCAATGAGGGTGAGACCGAGCCGGCGCGCCACGAGCGCGATCGCCTCGATCACCGCCCGGTTCCGCGGGTCGGCGTCGAGTCCGGCCACCAGGATCCGGTCCACCTTGAGCGTGTCGACCTCCAGGCGGGTGAGGTACTCCAGCGAAGAGTAGCCCGTCCCGAGGTCGTCCACGGCCACGCGCACGCCCAACTCCCTCAGATGGCCCACCTGCGGCAGGCCGCGCAGGAGCACCCGCTCGGTGAGCTCGAGCTCCAGGTTGCGGGCCGGAAGCCGGGCCTCGCTCAGCGTGTCCTCGATGCGCTCGACGAAGTCCGGGAGCTCGAAGTGGCGAGCCGAGAGGTTCACGCTCATCTCGAAGTCGTGGCGCCCGCTGGCCTCGATCCACGCGGCCGCCTGCTTCGTGGCCGAGCGCTTCACCCAGGAGTCGACGTGCACGATCATCCCGCTCTCCTCCGCGATCGGGATGAACTCGCCGGGCGGAAGGAGCCCCTCGGTGGGGTGCTCCCAGCGGACCAGGGCTTCGGCTCCCACGACCTCTCCGGACCGTAGGTCGAAGACCGGCTGGTAGTGGAGCCGGAGCTCGTTCCTCTCCAGGGCCCGCCACAGCTGCGTCTCGCGCTCCAGCCGGTGGGTGCGCACGGAGTCCGTTTCCGGGTCGAACACGTGAAAATGGTTGCCCTGTATGGACTTGGCTTCGTACATGGCCACGTCGGCCAGGCGGAGGAGATCCTCGGCCGTGCTCACCCGCTCGGAGCTCACGGCCACGCCCAGGCTGGCGGTCATCCGGACCCCCGAGCCGTCCACCACGAACGGCTCGTCCAGCGTCGCGGCCAGGCGCCCGACGACCGGCGAAAGCTCCTCGGGGTCGCCCACGGACTCGAGCAGCGCCGCGAACTCGTCCCCGCCCAGGCGGGCCAGGGTGTCGCGCTGCCGGAGGACCGTGCCCAGCCGTTCGCCGACCGCAATCAGGAGCTCGTCCCCGGCGCTGTGCCCGAACGTGTCGTTGACGACCTTGAAGCGGTCCAGGTCCAGGAAGACCACCGCCACATGCCGGTCGTTGCGCCCGGCCACCGCCAGGGCGTGCTCGAGGCGGTCCCGGAACAGGTTCCGGTTGGGGAGGCCGGTCAGCGAGTCGTGGAGGGCCTGCCGCTCCAGCTCCCGCTCGAACGCCCGTCGCTCGGAGACGTCACGGGTGAGCGCCAGGAGATACTCCTCGCCGGCCACCTCGATGAGGGCCCCCGAGACCTCCACCGGGACCTGCTCGCCCGAGCGGCTCCGCAGCTCGGTCGAGACCGGGGAGCCACCGCGGCCTCCATGCGCCCGACGGAGGAGCTCGTCGCGGGCGGCCGGGTCGGGCCAGAAGTCCAGCTCGAGCGCCGAGCGGCCCAGGAGCTCGTCGGCCTCGTAGCCGGTGATGGCCGCGAACGCGGGGTTCACCTCTACGAAACGGCCGTCCTCCAGGGTGCTCACGGTGACCCCGATCGGGCTCGTCTCGAACACCTTCTCGAAGCGCTCCTCGGAGCGGCGCTGCCGCTCGAGCGCCTCCTTCCGTTGGGTGATGTCCTCGATGTGCGTGACCACCTGGGGAGAACCGTCCGACGTGGAGAACGTGGTGATGCTGATGCGGGCCCAGACGGTGCGTCCGTCCTTCCGGATGTACCGCTTCTCGAAGGACCTCGAGCTGCTCTCCTCCCGGATGACCTCGCCGAACCTCTCGCGGCTCACGGCGATGTCGTCCGGGTGGGTGATCTCCTCGATCCGCATCCCCTGGAGCTCTTCCTTCGCGTAGCCCAGGATGTCGCAAAGGGCCTCGTTCGCTTCCAGGACGCGGGCGTCGGGCCCCACCAGAGCGATCCCCACCGAGGCGGCCTCGAACGCGCTACGGAAGCGGCGGTTGCTTTCGACGAGCGCCTGCTGGCTACGGCGCTCCTCGGTGACGTCCTGGGCCACGCCCGAGACGCGAACCAGTTCTCCATCCGAGCGCTCCCGCACCTCGAAGCGGCCCAGGACCCAGCGCTCCTCCTCATCGGCGTCGGAGATGCGGTAGGTGATCTCGGCCTCGTCCGCCCCTTCCTCCAGAGACTGGAGCAGGGCGAGCAGGCGAGAGCGGTCCTCGGGGTGAAGGAGTTCCAGGTACTCCTCGGACGTCTGGATGGGCGCGTCGGCAGCGATGCCGAAGATCCAGGCCGTCTCGCCGGTCCAGCGGATGAGGTCGCTCTCGACGTCCCACTCCCAGTGGCCGAGGCCCGCGATCCGTTGCGCCTCCCGGAGCTGGCGGACGGTCTCCTCCAGCCGGCGCTCGGCCTCCTTGCGGCCGCTGATGTCGCGGATGGCGGCGATGGTCCACAGGCGGCCGTTCTCGGAGACGGGTGCGAGACCGATGTCGACGTCCAGGACGCTGCCGTCCCTGCGCCGCGCCCTGAGCTCGCGGTCCTTGGACCGGGTCTCCGGCTCGGCCTGGTAGGCCGCCCGGTCCCGCCGGTGGTGGGAGCGGGCCGGATCGGGGACGAGCTCCTCGACCTGCAGGCCCACGAGCTCGTCCCTCCCGTAGCCGAACAGGCGCTGGGCCGCCGGGTTGGCTTCGGCGATCCGTCCCTCCTCGTCCACGAGGACGAAGGCGTCGGGGGCGGCCTCGAACAGGCTCCGGTAGCGGCGCTCGACCTCGAGTCGCTCGCCCTCGGCGCGCTTCCGCTCGATCGCGTACCGGAGGCTGCGGGCCAGGAGCTCCGCCGACAGGTCGTCCTTGACCAGGTAGTCCTGGGCGCCCTCGCGAAGGGCGGCCCTGGCCAGCTCCTCGTCGGCCAGGCCCGTGAGGATGACGACCACGGCGCCGCCCGCCCGCTCCAGCACGGGGTGCACCGTGTCGAGGCCGCGCGAGTCCGGGAGGTCCAGGTCGAGGAGGATCGCGTCGACCGGACCGGCGTCCAGCCGGTCCAGGCCCCCGGCCAGCGTCGCCACGCGCTCGACGTCCATGCGCAGGTCCCCGACCTCGGCCGCCGCCTCCTGCAGGAGGCGGGCGTCGCCGTCGTTGTCCTCCACGAGGAGGAGGCGCAGGCGCTCGGCGCTCCGATCCGCCATCGCGTCCTACCGCTTGGGAAGCCGCACCACGGAGAACCAGAACCCGTCGATCGAGCGGACGATGCGTGCCAGCCCGTCCAGGTCCACCGGCTTGGTCACGTAGGCGTTGGCGTGCTCGCGGTAGCTCCGGGCCACGTCCTCCTCGGCCTCGGAGCTGGTGAGGATGACGACCGGAATCTCCTGGAGTTCCGGGGCCTCCTTGATCCGGATCAGGACGTCGTGGCCGCTCATGTCCGGGAGGTTGAGGTCGAGGAGCACGAGGTCGGGCCGCGCGCCCTCGTCGGTGGTCTGCGGGGTCAGGCCCAGGTGCTCGAGCGCCTCTCGCCCCGTGGCGGCGACCGAGAGGCGGTTGTGGACCTTGGCCTCGCCGAGCGCCTCGCGCGTGAGCCGCACGTCCCCTGGATTGTCCTCCACGAGGAGGATCTCGATGGGCTGGACCCGTCCGGACGATGCGCTCATGTGCGTGCCCCCTCGGCGCTCGATCGGTCTCGGGGAAGGGTGAAGTGGAAGGCGGCGCCCTCGCCGGGCCCCGACTCGATCCAGATGCGGCCGCCGTGCCGGCTCACGACCTTCCGGCAGATGGCCAGACCGATCCCCGAGCCGGAACCCTCGCCGGCGGGCTTCAGCCTCCGGAAGATCTCGAACACCCGCTCCCGGTCCTCCGGGGGGATGCCGGGCCCGTTGTCCCGGACGGTCATCCGCCAGCCGCCATCCCCCTCGGGGGCGGCCTCCACCCGGATGCGGGGTGGCGCCTCGCCCCGGTGCTCCAGCGCGTTCTGGAGGAGGTTCTCGAACAGGTGCCGGAGCTGGCTCGGGCTCCCGTGCACGACCGGGAGCGTGCCCCGCTGCACCCGCCCCCCCACCTCCTCGATCCTGAGGTGGAGGTTCTCCACGACGTCGGCGTACACCTGCTCCAGGTCGACGGACCCGAAATCGTCACCGGAGCGGCCGACCCGGGAGTAGGCCAGGAGGTCGTTGATGAGTCGCTTCATGCGGAGCGCCCCGTCCACCGCGTAGTGGATGAACTCGTCGGCGTCCTCGTCCAGCTCCCCCTCGTAGCGACGCTGGAGGAGCTGCACGTAGCTCGACACCATGCGCAGGGGCTCCTGCAGGTCGTGCGACGCCACGTAGGCGAACTGCTCGAGCTCCTCGTTGGAGCGGGCCAGCGCCTGCCGCTGGCGCCGGACCTCCCGCTCGGCCTCGACTCGTTCGGTGACGTCGTTCAGGGCCAGGAGCACGTGGATGGAGCCGCTCTCCGTCCTGCGGAGCTGCCGGGCGTTGAGGTGCAGGATGCGGTGGCCGAGGCGCTCGGAATCGTACTCGATCTCGTAGCCCTCGAAGGCGGCGTCCTCCTCGAGGACGGAGGCCAGGAGCCCACGGAGTTCGGGGATGGCCGCCGGGCCCTCGGGGAGCTCGAACAGCCGGATGCCTTCCACCCCGTCCGCCGCGAGTCGGAAGGTCCGGTAGAACGCCCGGTTGGCCGCCTCGACCCGGAGCTGCCCATCCAGGATGAGCAGGGGCTCGCCCACCGTGTCGAACACGGCCTTCAGGTAGGGGTCCCCGACGCTCCGGCGCTGCTCGTCCGTTGAATCCATGAGCCGTCCGGGCTTAGGCTGGAGCGAGGAGGCGGTCGGCAGCGGGCCGGGGCGCGCCCGGTCCGGCGCCAGCTCCCCCGTCCGCCGCCCGCGTACGGACGGACGATGGTCGTGGAGAACTCACGTTCAGCATCCTTTATGTTCGTGGGCGTAATGTCAACAGGCGAGAACGGGGTGTTCGACATTGGAAACAGGCTCCGGCGCGTCCGCGACGAGGCGGGTGTGAGCACGCGCGCCTTCGCCTTCGACGTCGACCCCGCCTGGCTCCTGACGGGTCGTCGCCGGCCCGGGGAGGGCGCCACCGACCCCGAGGCCGTCCGTGCGGAGTGGGAGCGCTTCCGCCGCGGACTCTCGCCGCGCCACCCCCTGCGCGAGGTCATCGTGGCCTCGTGGGAGAAGTCGCGGGAGGCGGGGGTCCCCGCGGACGCCGACGGCGGTCCGCGCTTCCGGCGCGTGGGGCCCGAGGATCTGGCGCGCCGCCGCCGGGCGTCCGCCGACCTGCTGGAGGCCGCCCGGCCGGTGGTCGTCCTGGGACCCGAGCACTACGCCCGCCGGTGGCACGACTTCCTGTGCACCGGCGCTCCGATCCATGGTCCGGACGGAGAGGTCGTGGGGGCCGTCGACGTCTCCACGACCCTGGCCGAGGGCTCTCCCTCGAGGCTGGGTCTCGTGGCGTACGTAGCGCTGGCCATCGAAAGGTCCCTGTGGGGGAACGGCTCCGTCTCCGCGCCCGATGCCGCGGCGCTCGACGAGGCGGTTCCGCGGAGCACCGCCGCTCCGGGCGGCGGGCGTGCGCCCGACGGATCGGACGCCGCGTGACCGCCCCGGCCCGCGTCCTGGCCATCGACCAGGGTACGACGTCCACCCGTGCCATCCTGTTCGACGAGCGGGCCCGGCCGCTCGTCACGGCGCAGACGCGTCTGCCGCAGAGCTACCCCCATTCGGGATGGGTCGAGCACGACCCGGAGAGGATCTTCGAGGACACGGTGGACGTATGCCGGGAGGCGCTCGAGCGCGCCGGCGCGGGGCCCGAGGAGCTGGCGGCGATCGGCATCACGAACCAGCGCGAGACCACGGTGCTGTGGGAGCGCGCGACGGGCCGGCCCGTCCATCCGGCCATCGTGTGGCAGGACCGGCGCACGGCGTCCCTGTGCGAGACGCTCCGCGAGCAGGGGGCGGAGGCCCTCGTCCGCGAGCGGACCGGTCTCCTCCTCGACCCCTACTTCTCCGGCACCAAGCTGGCCTGGCTCCTGGAGCACGTGGACGGGGCCCGGGAGGCCGCCGGGCGCGGCGAGCTGGCGTTCGGCACGATCGACGCGTGGCTCCTGTGGCGGCTGACCGGCGGCGAAGTCCATGCCACCGACGCCACCAACGCCTCGCGCACCCTCCTCTTCGACATCCACCGGCAGCGATGGGACGAGAAGCTGCTCGACCTGCTGGGCGTGCCGGCGGCCGTCCTCCCCGAGGTCCGGGACTCGGCGGGAAGCTTCGGCGACACGGAGGCGTCCGTGCTCGGCCGTCCGGTCCCGATCCTGGGCGTGGCCGGCGACCAGCAGGCGGCCACCTTCGGCCAGGCGGCGTTCCGGGAGGGGGCGGCCAAGTGCACGTACGGGACGGGGGCGTTCCTGCTCCAGAACACGGGGCGGGAGGCCGTCCTCTCCGAGAACCGCCTGCTGACCACGGTGGCCTGGCGCCTGGAAGGCGAGGTCACCTACGCCCTGGAGGGCAGCATCTTCAGCGCCGGGTCGGCGGTCGACTGGCTGCGGGACGGCCCCGGGATCGTGGAGGAGGTCTCCCGGATCGACGAGCTGGCCGGCGAGGCCCGGGACGAGAGCGAGGCGGTCCTGGTCCCGGCGTTCACCGGCCTGGGCGCGCCCCACTGGGACCCCGGGGCCCGGGGGGCGCTCCTGGGCCTCACCCGGGACACCGGTCGGGCCGAGATCGCGCGGGCTGCGCTGGAGGCCGTGGGCTTCCAGACCCTGGACCTCCTCGAGGCCATGGAGGGGGACGCGGGGCTCCTCCCCGACGTGCTCCGGGTGGACGGTGGGCTGTCGCGCAGCGACCTGGCCATGTCCTTCCTGGCCGACATCCTGGCCGTCCCGGTCGAGCGCCCCGCGGTGAGCGAGACGACGGCCCTCGGCGCCGCCTGTCTGGCCGGGCTCGCGGCGGGGACGTACGGAAGCCTGGAGGAGCTGGAGGCGCGCTGGACCCTGGACCGCCGCTGGGAGCCCGGCATGTCGGCCCAGGAGCGCGGCGCGCGCGTCGAGCGCTGGCGGAGGGCGGTACGGAGGGTGCTGACGGGGTAGCGCGGCCCGCCGCGCCCGAGAAGGCCGTCCGGCTTCGGCCGCCGCTCCGGGCCCGCGCCCGGCCCTCGCCCGAAACCTTCCGGGCTCCGCCGGCGTCGATGATGCGGAGAAGGCCCGGGATCGGGCCCCGCTCGCTGCGACCGGGCGCCACCCCCGACCACCGGAGGTCCCATGTCCGACCGCATCTCCGAAGCCCCCGACCGCTCCGCCCCGTCCGGGGGAGGCGGGATCCCCGCCGAGCACGAGCGGACGTCGCGCTTCGCCCTGAGCGCCATGGAGGCCCGGGCGCTGCCGTGGCTGGCGGACCGGCTCCCGCGCCACGTCGTGCCCGACCACATGACGCTGCTCGGGGTGCTCGCCTCGGTGGGAATCGCCGTCTCCTACATGCTCACCAACCGCGACCCGGCGTGGCTGTGGGCGGCCAGCGGCTTCCTGGTCGTGCAGTGGCTCGGAGACAGCCTGGACGGCACGCTGGCCCGCCGCCGAGGGATCGAGCGGCCGCGCTACGGCTTCTACCTGGACCACCTGGTCGACGCGTTCTCGACCCTGGCCATCGGCCTGGGCCTCGGCCTCTCGCCCTACATGCTCCTCTCCGTGGGGCTCGCCATCGTCATCGCCTACCACATGCTCTCGATCAACGTCTACCTGGAGACCCACGTCTACGGGGAGTTCGCCTTCGGCTACGCCTGGCTCGGCCCCACCGAGGCGAGGGTGGTCCTCATCGGTCTCGACACCCTGGCGCTCACCGTGGGTCCGCTCCCCTTCGGCGTGGCCGGGAGGGGGGCCACGGTGTTCGACGTGGCGGGCGTGGCCGCCGCGCTCGGGATGCTGGTCCTCCTGGGGGTGCGGGTGGTGGCCAACCTCCGCCGGTTGGCCCGGCTCGAGCCGCCGCGCGGGGGGAGCCCGTGATGCGGGAGGAGCCGGCGATGGAGGAGCGCCCCGAGCCGATCGAGCGGCTGGGCCCCGCGGTGTGGATCACCGGTGCCGTCATGCTGGCGCTCGGGATCGCGACCTCGGTCCTCATGCTCGGCGAGTTCCGCTCCCGGAGCTACCTGTATCTCTTCTTCTACTCGATCCCCTCCAACGCGGCGATCTCGGTCTTCCCGCACGAGCCCGTCCTCCTCTTCTTCGGGAAGTTCGCCGACCCGTGGATCGCCGCCGCGGTCGCCACGGCCGGGACCCTCGTGGCGGGGTGGATGGACCACTCCGTGTTCGTGCCCGTCCTCCAGCTCAGGGCGCTCCAGAGCTACAGAGGGAACCGGCTGTACCGAAAGGCCATCGACCTCTACCGCCGCTCCCCGTTCCTGGCGCTCGTGCTCGCCGGGTTCACGCCGCTCCCCTTCTTCCCGTTCAAGTTCCTGAGCTTCTCGGACGCCTATCCGATGCCGCGGTACCTGGCCGCGCTGGCGGTCTCGCGCTTCCCGCGCTACCTGCTCCTGCTGTGGGTCGGACGGGTGCTGGAGATCCCCACCTGGATCCTGGCGGTCCTCTTCCTGTCCGGCCTGGCCGTGTACGGCTGGCGCGCCGGGCCGGCGCTGTGGCGGCGGATGCAGCGCGCGGTCGAGAGGCGCCGGGACGCCCCGCGACCTCGCGGGGGAGGCTCGGGTACGAGCGTGGCCCGCGGCGGGTCCGGCCACCGCGGCCGGCCCGCGGGGGGGAGCGAGGACACCGTGAGCGAGAACACGACGTCGAGGACGACGATGAGCGACATGCGGCTGGACATCGAGGGCATGAAGTGCGACGGGTGCGCGACCGCGGTCCGCCAGGCGCTGGAGGGAGTCGAGGGGGTGGAGCGCGCCGACGTCTCGCTGGACGAGGGGACGGCCGTCCTGGTGGTGGCCGGGTCGGTCTCCGCGGGGACCCTGACCGCCGCCGTCGAGGAGGCCGGCTACAGCGCCTCTCCGGCGGCTTGAGCCCCGGCGCCCCGGGGCCCAGTTTGGGACTCGGGAAGCGGGGCCGGCGCGGGCCGGCCCGGCGCCCGGGCCGCGGGCCCGCACCCCACTCCGGACGAGACGACCGACGATGAGCGGTATGCCCTTCCTCTCCCTCGTGCTCCTCCACGGCGAGGCGCCGGCGGCCTTCGTGTGGCCGTCGTGGGACACGCCCCCGAGCGTGGCCCTGGGCGTGCTCGGCTGGCTGGCCGGCTACCTGTACGTGACGGGGCCGCTGCGGCGGAAGCTCGGGGTTCCCCGGCCGCCGGACCAGGCGGCGCTCACCACGCGCTTCGTGCTCGGGCTGGTGGCCATGTTCGTGGCCCTGACCGGGCCGGTGCACGAGCTGAGCGACTACTTCCTGTTCAGCGCGCACATGGTGCAGGTCATGCTCATGACCATGGTGATGCCACCCCTCCTGGTGAGCGGGGTGCCGCGCTGGGTGGTCGAGCGGGTCGTCCGCGTGAGGCCCGTGAGGGCGGTCGCCCGCTTCCTCTCCCGGCCGGGGGTCGCGGCCACGCTCTTCCTGGTCACGCTGGCCGCGTGGCACGTGCCGCGCTTCTTCGACCACATCATCGCCTACCGTCCCGTCCACATCGCGGGGCACCTGGCGCTGATGACGACGGGGGTCATCATGTGGTGGCCCGTGCTGAGCCCGTATCCCCCGCACCGGCTCTCGTACGGCCTGCAGATGGTCTACCTCTTCCTGCTCGGGCTGGTGATGAAGCTCGTGGGCGCGCTCATCACCCTCTCGTCCGACGTGATCTACACGGTCTACCCGGCCGCCGGGCGTCCCTTCGGGCTCGACCCGATCTCGGACCAGCGCTGGGGCGGGCTCATCATGTGGGTCTTCATGGGCATCACGGCGTGGATCGTGATGTCGATCATCTTCTTCAAGTGGTACGCCGAGGAGAAGGGGCCCGACCCGCGGGCTCCGACGCTGCGGCCGGCCGGGAGCCGGGAAGGGGCCTCGATCTGACCCCGGCCCCAGCCGCGGGAGGACCCGGGCCGGGCGGGGAGAGGGCGGCGCCGGATCCGGCGCTCGTGACCGACCAGTACGAGCTCACCATGGCGCAGGCGTACTGGCGCGAGGGGCTCGGAGGCCAGGCCGTGTTCAGCCTCTTCGTACGGGACCTGCCACCGGGACGGAACTACCTGCTGGCCTGCGGCCTGGAGGCCGCGCTCTCCTACCTGGAAACGCTCCGCTTCGGGCCGGCGTCCCTCGAGTACCTGGCGCGCCTGCCCGAGTTCGGGGACGATTTCCTCGGGTGGCTGGCGGGGCTCCGCTTCACCGGGTCGGTGCGGGCGGTGCCCGAGGGCACCCCCGTGTTCGGAAGCGAGCCGATCCTCGAGGTGCGGGCGCCGCTCCCCGAGGCGCAGGTCGTCGAGACGTTCGTGATGAACCAGGTCCACCTCCAGACCCTCCTGGCCTCGAAGGCGGCCCGGGTCGTGGCGGCGGCCGGGGAGCGTCCGGTGGTGGACTTCGGCCTCCGGCGCATGCACGGAATCGACGCCGGCCTCAAGGCGGCCCGCGCCTTCCACGTGGCGGGCGTGGCGGCCACGAGCAACCTCGCCGCCGGTGCGGCCTGGGGCCTCCCGGTGAGCGGCACGATGGGCCACTCCTACATCCAGGCGCACGACAGCGAGGAGGAGGCGTTCCGGGCGTTCGCGCGCCAGTACCCGGGCACGATCCTCCTGGTGGACACCTACGACACCCTGGAGGGGGTGCGCACGGTGGCGCGGCTGGCCGCGGAGGAGGGGCTCGAGGTGGGCGGCATCCGCCTCGACTCCGGGGACCTGGCCGAGCTCTCCGTGCGGAGCCGCGACATCCTGGACGGGGCCGGCCTCGGGGATGTCCGGATCTTCGCGAGCGGCGGACTGGACGAGGACCGGATCGCCGACCTCGTGGAGCGCGGAGCCCCGATCGACGGCTTCGGGGTCGGGACCGGGATGGGCGTCTCGCGCGACGCCCCCGCCCTGGACATCGCCTACAAGCTGGTCGAGTACGGGGGACGGGGCCGGATCAAGCTCTCGGCGGGGAAGGAGCTCCTGCCCGGGCCCAAGCAGGTCTTCCGGGTCGAGGAGGGCGGTACGGCCGTCCGCGACGTCCTGGCGCGGGCCGACGAAGAGGCGCCGGGAAGGCCCCTTCTGGTGCCGGTGATGCGGGGCGGCGAACGTCTCGAGGCGGGGCGGGGCTCGCTGGAGGCCGCCCGGGAGCGCGCCCGGCGGGAGACCGCGCTGCTGCCCGAGCGCGTCCGGGCTCTGTCACCGGCAGATCCTCCCTATCCGGTGGCGGAGACCCGGAGGCTCGAGCGCGACCGGGACGTGGCGGCGCGCCGGGCCGGGGCCTGAGGCGGACGGGGCGCGCGGCGGAGCTCTCGCCCGGCGGCCGGGAGCGCCACGGCGGTCCCCGCCAGAGCGCCCGGCGCCCTACTGCGTGATCACCGACGACTGCGCCAGGTCCGTCCCGATCCGCATCACGATCACGTCTCCCGTCGAGACGAGCACCGGATCGGACAGGTAGGCTCCGAAGCCGCCGATCGGGTCGGCCAGCAGGCGGAGGTCGGACCCCCGCCGCACCGCGGTGGTGGGGAGGCTCAGCGTGTCCGAGCTCATGGCGGTCACGGTGCCCAGCCGTACGAACTGGCCCCCGGTCATCGCGTAGATGTCCATGTCCGACGTGTTCTCGTTGTGGACCTGGACCGCGACGGGCCGGTCGACCGCCTGCGATCCCACCTGCACGCCCCGGCTCGAGGCGCAGGCCGCCAGCAACAGGACCATCCCCGCCGCGGCGAGGAGCATCGCCTTCTTCATCGTGGACTCCCTTCCCGGAGCGGGCTCGGCCGCGGCCGGGAGGACCCCCCTCCCGCGCCGCGCCGATCGTGCGCTCCACCGGCCTGCCGGGAGTGCAAGAAGCCAGCCCCGACGAAGGTGCACGGAACCCGGTCGACGGGGCCCCGATCAGGCCTCCGGGCTCGGCGCCGGGCCGGCCACGTCGCTCGCCGCCGGGCCCGCCGGGCGGAGGGCGAGCCAGCCCGCCACGGCGGCCAGGGTGGAGGCGCCCAGGATCGCGATCTTGGCACGGTCGAGCGCCGGGTCGCCTCCGAAGGCCAGGGCCGCGATGAACAGCGACATCGTGAACCCGATCCCGCCCAGGAGCGCGGCGCCCCACACCGACCGCCACCGGGCGCCGGCGGGGAGCCCCGAAGCGCCCAGGCGGATGGCGATCCACGTGCCCCCGACGATCCCCAGCGGCTTGCCGACCAGGAGGCCCGCCGCGATCCCGAGCCCCAGCGGGCTCGTCACGGCCTCGCGCAGGGCGTCCGGCGGGATCGCGACCCCTGCGTTCACGAAGGCGAACAGGGGGAGGACCAGGTAGGTGGTCCACGGGAGGAGCCGGTGCTCGAGGCGGAAGAGGGGCGTCTCCCAGCGACCCGTGGCCCGCTCGAGCTCCTCGAGCGCAGCCTCCCGGGCGTCGGTGGCCTCGTCGTGGGAGGTCACCGGCCGGTCGGCGCCCGGGGAGAGGGAGGAGGCGTACAGGTCGATGGCCCTGCGCAGGCGCTCGAGGATGTAGTCGGGCGGCGTCGGGCTCCGGGCGGGGATCATGGCGGCCACGGCCACGCCGGCCACCGTGGCGTGCACCCCGGACGCGAGAATGGCCGCCCACAGGGCCACGCCCGGGATCACGTACCAGGCCGGCCTCCGCGCCCCGAGCAGGTTCAGCGCGCCCATGAGGACCAGGAGACCGCCGGCCAGGAGGAGGGGGCGGACCGCCAGGTCCCCCGTGTAGAAGATCGCGATCACGAGGACCGCGATGAGGTCGTCGACGATGGCCAGGGCCACCACGAAGGTCCGAACCCAGTCCGGGACCCGGGAGCCGAGCACCGTGAGGATCCCGACCGCGAACGCGATGTCGGTGGCCATGGGGATGCCCCAGCCGTCCGCGTGCGGACCGCCGGCGTTGAGGGCGATGAAGAGGAGGGCGGGGAGGAGCGCCCCGCCCACGGCCGCCGCAACCGGGAGCAGCGCCCGTCCGGGCGAGGCCAGCTCGCCGACCAGCAGCTCGCGCTTGATCTCGAGGCCCACCACGAAGAAGAACAGGGCCATGAGGCCGTCGTTGATCCAGTGCTCGACGGACATGGAGAGGGTGGCCGTCCCGAGGCGGATTCCGAGGGGGACCTCCTGCAGGTGGTGGTAGGCGTCGCGCGCCGGGCTGTTGGCCAGCGCCAGGCCCAGGATCGTCGCGGCCAGGAGCACCACGCCGCCGGAGGCCTCCGCGCGCAGGAAGGCCCGGAGGGCGCGGGTCGTGCGTCCCACGACGGAGCGGCCATGGGGCCGGCGAGGAGGGTCCGGTCGCTGTCCGGCGGAGTTCGTGTGCACGGGGCGTCCACCCTGGTGCGCGGGAGGTGCTGGCCGGCAGCCCGCTGGCGTCCGGGAGCGGGGAGGATGGTGGCCAAGCGGGCCGCGGCGGTCAACCGCGCGGGCCACCCGACGGACCCCGTTCGCGCGGAGAGCGCGTCGCCCCGCGGACGGCCGCCGGACGGACGCCCCGCCGCCCGGATGGACCCCGCCGGGAGGGCGCGGGTTTCTCCAGGGGGATCGACCCGAGCCGGAGAGGAGGCCGCATGGGCGAGCGACGGACCGAGGAGGCGACGCTGGGCGGGGGCTGCTTCTGGTGCCTCGAGGCCGCCTTCGACGAGCTGAGGGGGGTCGAGGAGGTGGTCCCGGGCTACGCCGGAGGCCACGTGCCCGACCCCGGCTACCGGCAGGTGTGCGGCGGCGGCACCGGGCACGCCGAGGTCGTCCGGATCCGCTTCGACCCGGCGGAGATCTCCTACCGGCAGCTCCTGCAGGTCTTCTTCACGATCCACGACCCGACCACGCGCGACCGGCAGGGCGCCGACGTCGGCCCCCAGTACCGCTCGATCATCCTCCACCACTCCGGGGAACAGGAGGCCGAGGCTGCGCGGCTCATCGGCGAGATGGAGGAGAAGGGCGTGTGGGAGGCGCCGATCGTGACCGAGGTCGAGCCGCTCGAGGCGTTCTATCCCGCCGAGGACGAGCACCGGGACTACTACCGAAGGCACCCGGAGCGGGCCTACTGCAGCGTCGTGATCCGCCCCAAGCTGAGCAAGCTCGAGAGCGCCTTCCCGGACCGGCTCGCCCTGGGCCGACAGGCCCGCTGACGGCCGCCGGTCGCCTCGGGCCCGGCTCCGGGGCTCGGCCGGCCGGACCCTCCACCGGGCTCAGCCGGCGCTGCCCTCCACCGCGGTCAGCCAGCCGTGCACGTCCTCCGTCTTCCCGTGCACGATGGCCATGAACCGCTCCTGGAGCCGGCGCGTGACCGGTCCGGCCCGGCCCTCGCCGATCGTGATCCGGTCCACGCTCCGCACGGGCGTCACCTCGGCCGCCGTCCCCGTGAAGAACAGCTCGTCGGCGGTGTACAGGGTCTCGCGCGGGACCGGACCCTCGCGCACGGGGATCCCGAGATCCGCGGCCAGGGTGAGGATGGCGTCCCGGGTGATGCCCCGGAGCGAGGTCCCGTCCAGCTCGGGCGTCACCAGGACGCCGTCCCTGATCAGGAAGAGGTTCTGGCCGCTGCCCTCGCTCACCAGGCCGCCGGGCCCGAGCGCGATCGCCTCCACGTAGCCGTTGGCCACCGCCTCGAGCTTGATGAGGGTGGCGTTGGTGTAGTGGCCGGCCGCCTTGGCGGCGGCGGGGAAGGTGTTCGGGTGGGGCCGGTGCCAGCTCGAGACGCACACCTCCACGCCCTCCTCGAGCGCGCCCTCGCCCAGGTAGGTGCCCCACGGCCAGGTCGGGATGTACGTCTCGATCGGGCTCGAGCGCGTGTCGAGCCCCGCCGCGCCGTACCCGCGCAGGACCGTGGGCCGGACGTAGGCGCTCGAGAGGCCGTTCCGGGCCACGACCTCCAGGCACGCGGCCTCCAGCTCGGAGGGCTCGTGGTCGGGGACCATGCGGTAGATCCCGCACGAGTCGTACAGGCGCCGGATGTGGTCTCCCAGCCGGAAGATCGCCGGACCGTCGGCGCCCTCGTAGCAGCGGATCCCCTCGAAGATCGAGGCGCCGAACTGCACGGCGCTGCTCAGGAGGTGGACGGTGGCGTCCTCCCAGCGGACGTACTCGCCGTCCTTCCAGATCCACTCCGTCTCGGTGAACTGTGACTGTGGCATGCTCGTCCCTCTCCGTGTGCGTGTCCTCGCCGGGTCGCGGTCGGCGCCCCGGCGCTCGGCGGGAGCGCCGGGAAGCGTGCCGGGGCTACAGCAGGGAGCGGATCCAGCCGCCGTCGACGGGGATCGAGGTCCCCGTGATGTAGGCCGCCCGCTCGGAGGCCAGGAAGGCCACCAGCGCCGCAAGCTCGCGCGGCTGTCCGATCCTCCCCATCGGGATCTCGCGGGTCCAGCGCTCGAAGGCATCGTCGTCCTCGCCGGAGGCGCCGGCCAGCTCCTCGAGCCGGGCGGTGTGCGTGTAGCCCGGCATGACGTTGTTCACCGTGACGCCGCGGGGCGCCACCTCGTTGGCCAGCGTGCGCGCCAGGCCGGTCACCGCGGCCCGCATGCTGTTCGAGAGGATGAGGTTCTGGACCGGCTGCTTCACGGCGATCGAGGTGATCGTGACGATCCGGCCCCAGGCCCGGTCCTTCATGCCCGGCAGGACGCGGCGGACCAGCTCGACCACGCTCTCCAGGAGGAGGCGCTCGGCCGAGCGCCACGCCTCGATGTCGTGCGCCTCGAAGGAGCCGGCGGGGGGACCGCCCGTGTTGGTGCACAGGATGTCGACGGGGCCGAACGCGCGCCGCGCGCCCTCCACCACCGCGTCGATCCCTTCGGTCGTCGACAGGTCGGCGGCCACCGCCGCCACCGAGCCGCCGGTCTCGGCCTCGATCTCCGCGCGCGCCTCCTCCAGGGCCTCCTCGCCGCGGGCGCAGATCACCACGTCGGCCCCCTCGGCGGCCAGCTCCGTGGCCACCGCCCGGCCGAGCCCCCGGCTCGAGCCGCCGACCAGCGCGACCTTGCCGCTCAGTCCCAGGTCCATCGGGTCCCCCTCACTCTCCCTCGTGAAAGTAGCTGTCCGTCCCGTCGAGCCAGTCCTGGCGCGGCGGGCAGAACACGTCCACGTCCAGCGTGTCCTCGAGCGCCTCCGCCTTGTGGGGGAGGCGCGAGGGGATGTGGAGGACCTCCCCGGCCCGCACCACCACCTCCTCGTCTCCGTCCTCGCCCAGCCAGAAGCGGAGCGCTCCCTCCAGGATGTACGTCATCTGCTCGTTGTCGTGGGCGTGCCTGGGCACCACCGCGCCCTCGTCCAGATAGACGTGGGCCAGCATCGTGCGCTCGCCCGTCACGAGGCGGCGGCTGATCACGTCCGTCACCGGCTCCTTCGGCATGTCCTCCCAGCGGAAATGCCGGGCCTTGAGCTCGCTCATCGGCGGATCTCCTTCCGTAGGGGTACGGGCCTCAATGGGCGGGGAGCCGACCCTCCCGGCAAGGGAAGCGTCCGGCCACGCGGGGGCTGGACGCGCGGCGGGCCGCCGGCGAGCTTGTGAATCAGCGGGCGCGGGCTCCGATCCGGGTGCCCGCGCCCTTTCTCTTGCCACGAAGGAGATGCCCATGAGGCTCAGCGTGAAGGGACTCGCGGTCGCTTGCGGCCTGCTGTGGGGCGGAGGCCTGTTCGTGGCCGCCATCTGCAACCTGTGGTGGCCGCCGTACGCGCGGGCCTTCCTCGACCTGGCCGCGTCGATCTACCCGGGCTACCACGGCCCGGCCGGCTTCGGCTCGGCGCTCGTGGTCGGCCTGTACGGCCTCGTGGACGGGGCCGTCGGAGGCGCGCTCCTGGCGTGGCTGTACGGTCTGGCCGCGGGACCGGAGCCGGGCGCGCTCGGTCGCTGAGTCCGGCCGGCCGTCCGCGGCGTGGGGGCGGCGGGCCGTCGGGCCCGCCCGTCCCCCCGCGGAGCTCCCGTCCGCCCGCGACGGCCCCGACCTCGCCTCCTCGCTCAGCCCGATCCGCCCGCCGCGACCTCGGAGAGGTCCGCCGAGGCGCGGAAGGTCGGCGCCCGCCGGGCTTTCGTGGCCTGCTCGAAGGCGTAGGCCAGCTTGAGGAGCGTGGGCTCGCCCCACGCGCGCCCCACGAAGGAGAAGCCGACCGGGAGGCCGAAGGCGTACCCGGCCGGGACCGTGATGTGGGGGTAGCCCGCCACGGCCGCGGGCGAGGTGAAGCTCCCGCCGGCGCCCACGTCCCCGTTCACGAGGTCGATGAGCCACGGCGGGCCCGAGGTGGGCGCCACGAGGGCGTCCAGGCGGTGCCCGTCCATGACCGCGTCGATTCCCTCCTTCCGGGTCAGGCGGCGGCACTTGGCGAGCGCCTTCCGGTAGGCGTCCTCGCTCAGCGGTCCCTTGGCCTGGGACTGCTCCATGATGTCCTGGCCGAAGTAGGGCATCTCCCGCTCGGCGTGCGCGCCGTTGAAGGCGATGACGTCCTCCAGGGTCCGGACGGGCGCGCCGGGCCCGAGCCCCGACAGGTAGGCGTTCAGGTCGGCCTTGAACTCGTAGAGCAGGACCTCGAACTCGGCGTCCCCCCACTCGCCGCCGGTCGGGATGTCGGCGGGATCCACGACCACGGCGCCCGCGTCGCGCAGCACGTCCAGGGCCTCCTCGGCGATCCGGTCGGCGTTGGGGTTGTAGCCCCAGTAGTGCTTCCGGGCCACGCCGATGCGGGCGCCGCGCAGGCCGGCCGGGTCCAGGAAGCGGGTGTAGTCGGTCTCGACGTGGCTCCGGGCCCCGGCCGTGGCGGCGTCGCGCGGGTCCGTGCCGGCCATGGCGCCCAGGAGGATGGCCGCGTCCCTGACGGTGCGGGCCATCGGGCCGGCGGTGTCCTGCGTGTGGGAGATCGGGACGACCCCCGAGCGGCTCACGAGACCCACGGTCGGCTTGATCCCCACCAGGGAGTTGGCGTTGGAGGGGCAGGTCACCGACCCGTCCGTCTCGGTCCCGACGGCCCCCGCGCAGAAGCTGGCGGCCGCCGCGGCCCCGGAGCCCGAGCTCGAGCCGCACGGCGTCCGGTCCAGGGCGTACGGGTTCTTCCCCTGGCCTCCGCGGCCGCTCCACCCGCTCGAGGAGTGCGAGGAGCGGAAGTTGGCCCACTCGCTGAGGTTGGTCTTCCCGAGAAGGATCGCCCCGGCGTCGCGGAGGCGAGCCGCCAGGTGGGCGTCGCGGGGCGGCTGCGAGCCGAGCAGCGCCAGCGAGCCCGCCGTCGTCTCCATCCCGTCCGCGGTGGCGATGTTGTCCTTGAGGAGGACCGGGATCCCGTGCATCGGACCCCGGGCCCCCTTCGCCTTCCGCTCGCGGTCCAGGTCCCGGGCGATGCGGAGGGCGTCGGGGTTGGTCTGCAGGACCTGGGAGAGCCGCGGCCCCCTGGCGTCCAGCGCCTCGATCCGGTCCAGGTAGGCGCGGGTGAGCTCCTCGGCGGTGAGGCTCCCCTTCTCCATGCGATGCTGAAGGTCGGCGATCGTGGCCTCCTCGAAGGGGAACCCGTCCGCGGCGGCCGACGCGTCCGCCGCCTCCCGACCCGGAGCCCGGTCCGCGAGTCCCTCCGCGCCCGCCGGAGCGGCCCCCAGGCCCACCGGGAGCGCCGCCGCGGCCAGGCCGCCCGCCGTGGCGGTGCGCACGAACGAGCGCCGGCTGATCCGGCGCCCGGCTTCCCCGTCCTCGTGACCCTGCTCTCGCGTGGACATCCGGCGCTCCCTCCCGTTGATGGCACCCTGACCGGCGAGCCGCGCCGGCCGGGGAGGATCTTCGGACCTGGCGCCCCGTCCCCGCAAGGCGGGCGGGCACCGGCCCACCGCTGCCGGGACGGGCGAGGCGGGGCGGGTCGGGGCCCGCGCACGCCGACCCGTTCCAACCTCCGGGAGGGGCGCCTCGTCCCATACACGCACGAGGACGGAGCACGGACGATCGCGACCGGCGCGGGACGGGAGATCTGGCGAGAGCGGCGAGGTCCGGGGAGAGCGGCGGCGGGGAGGCGGGCATCGGCCCGACCGGCGATGTGGAGGCTGGCGTGAGCGGCCCCGTCCCGGCCGGGGGCACCGGCCCCCGGCTGGTCCGCGGCGACGGGGAGCGCGAGCGGAGGCGCGAGGCCTTCGAGAGGCTCTACCGGGAGGCGTCCGGCAGGGTGTACGCGCTCTGCCTCCGCCTCACCGGCCGCCCGGAGCTGGCCGAGGAGCTGGCCCAGGAGGCGTTCGTCCGGGCGTGGGAGAAGCTGGACACGTTCCGGGGGGACGCCCGGATCACGACCTGGATGCACCGGCTCACGGTCAACGTGGTCCACGACGCCATGCGGAGGCGCTCGCGCCGGAAGGACCGGCCCGAGGAGCCCGAGGCGCTGGAGAGGCTGGGCGGCGAGGCCAGGGCGGGATCGCACGTGAGCCGGATCGCCCTCGAGCGGGCGATCGCCGGGCTGCCCGACCGGGCGCGGATGGTGTTCGTGCTCTTCGACGTGGAAGGACATCCGCAGGAGGAGATCGCGGAGATGATGGGGATCACCGTGGGGACCGTGAAGTCGCAGCTCCACCGGGCGCGGCGGCTGCTGCGCGGGGCGCTGGCCCCGTGAGCGCGGCCATGGCCGGCCCGCACCCGGACGAGGGGAGGCTCAACGACTTCGTCGACGGGCTCCTCCCCGACGGGCGGGTGGAGAGCGTCCGCGAGCACCTGGATGCCTGCGGACGCTGCCGCGAGGAGGTGGAGGCGATCCGGTCGGTGGTGGAGGGGGCCGCCCGCCTTCCCCGCGGCGTGCGGGCGCCGGAGTCGCTGTGGAGGGCGGTCGCCTCGCGGACGATCGAGGCGAAGGAGGAGTCCGCCCGGGTGCTGAGCTGGCGTCCGGGACGCTGGGAGCTGGCGGCGGCCGCCGTCCTCCTGGTCGCGCTCTCCTCCCTCCTCACGGCGGTCCTCCTGCGCGGCGGGGCGGGCGCCGGCTCGCAGGGGGCGGGTCTGGCGGAGCGGCCGCCGGCCGCGGCGTCGGTCGGGCCCGGGGCCCTCGACGCGGGGACCGTCCTCGAGGCCAGCTACGCGCCCTCCGTCGCGGCGCTCAGGAAGGAGTTCGAGGCCAGGCGGAGCGGGCTCTCTCCGGCCACCGTCCGGACGGTGGAGCGGAACCTGGAGGTCATCGACCGGGCCATCGCGGAGACGCGGTCGGCCCTGGCGTCGGACCCCGGGAGCCGGCCGGCCGCGCACCTCATGGCGGCCATGTACAGGCAGGAGATCGGGATGCTGGAGCGGACGCTCCGGCTCGGCACGTGAGCGAACAGGAGCGATAGAGATGATCGAGGGAAGGTGGGGACGGAGCGGAGCGGTCCGCGGGGCGCTCGTCGCGCTCGCGGTCGCGGCCGCCGGAGCGACGGGAGCGCGGGCCCAGGAGGTCGACTCCCTCGTCCGGAAGGTGGGAGGGGACGTGGCGGTGAGCGTCTCGAGCGGCGACGCCGACCTCACCTTCTCGGCCGGCCGCCAGGGTCGGCTGGTCGTGCGGGGCGAGCCGGGGGTCCTCCGGCAGGTGCGGGTCGAGGGCGAGGGGAGCCGGGTCGTGATCCGGACGAGGGACGCCGACGGCGACCTCCGAATCCGGGTTCCGGCGGAGACCGGACTCCACGTGCGGACCCGCACCGGCGACGTCGTCGTGAGGGACCTCACCGGAGAGGTCGAGCTCGAATCGTCCGAGGGGGACCTCCGGGTGGAGGGCGCGCCGCGGCGGCTCGACATCGAGGGCTTGAGCGGGGCCGTGACCGTGGACGGCTCGCCGGCGGACCTGCGGATCTCCACGGTCGCAGGGGACGTCACGGTCCGCGGCGCGATGGGCGACGTCTCGGTCCGGAGCGCGAGCGGAGACGTCCTGGTGACGGGAGACGGGGTGTCCGACGGGTTCTTCTCCGCCTCCTCGGGGGACATCTCCTTCCGGGGACGGCCGGCGCGGGACGCCACGCTCGAGTTCCAGACCGCGAGCGGGGACGTGGACGTCACGCTCCCCGACGACGTGGGAGCCACGTACGAGGTCACCACGGTGAGCGGGGAGCTCGTGACGGATCGGGAGGCCCGCCTGCTCGGAGCTCAGCACTTCGGGGGCGGGAGGCAGTACCGGCTCTCGGTCGGGGACGGATCGGTGCACGTCACCGTCCAGGCCGTGAGCGGCACGGTGAGAATCGGCCGTCCGTGAGGGGCGGCCGGGGAACGAGAATCGGGGGCCCGAGGGCCCCGACCGCGAGGAGGGGTACGATGGGAGCAGCGCGTGGAGGAGGTAGATGGACCGGGGGAGCGTCCGCGGTGGCGGTGGCGCTCGTGGCGGCCGCGACCCTGGCCGGCCCGGCGGCGGGCCGGGCGCAGGGCGCCGACGACTGGTGCCGCCAGAACCGGGGCGGCGACCAGACCCGGCACTGCGAGGTGCGAGAGCAGACGATCGCGGCGCCGTCGGGCGGGCTCGACGTCGACGCCCGGCCCAACGGGGGCATCCAGGTGACGGCGGGCTCGGGCGACCGGGTGAGGATCCTCTCCCGCGTCACCGCGCGGGCGGAGAGCGAGAGCCGCGCCCGCGAGCTGGCCGGTCAGGTGAAGATCGAGACCGAGGGCGGGCGCATCCGGGCCCGCGGCCCCGACACGGGCCACGACGAGTGGTGGTCGGTGAGCTACCGGATCGAGGCGCCGGCGTCCACGGGCGTCGACCTCCGCGCCATGAACGGCGGGATCCACGTCCAGGGCATGCGGGGCACCACCCGGTTCAACACCATGAACGGCGGCGTCGACCTCGTGGACGTGGCGGGCGACGTGTCGGGGTCGACGACCAACGGGGGGCTCGACATCGTCCTGCGCGGCGACCGCTGGCAGGGGAAGGGCCTAGACGTCCGCACGACGAACGGCGGCGTCGACCTCACGGTGCCCGAGGGCTATTCCGCGCACCTGGAGACGTCCACGGTGAACGGCGGCCTCGACCTGGGCTTCCCGGTCACGGTGCAGGGCCGGGTGGACCGCCAGCTCTCGCTGGACCTGGGGAGCGGCGGACCCACCGTGCGCGCGGTGACCACGAACGGCGGGGTGAGCCTGCACAGGCGCTGAGCCGCCGAACCCGGGCCGGCCCACGCGGGGCGTCCTCCGGGGCGCCCCGCGGCCGTTCCGGGCCGCCCCCGGCTCCCTCCCCGACGCTTCCCGTCCCACGACCGCCGCCTCCGGGCCCCCGCTCCGACCCTCCGTCCGTCCGCCTTCCGCTCCCGCTCGCCCCGCTCCTCCGTCCGTTCGTCTCACGCCGGCTTCCCCGGGCGCGGAGCGTTGCAACTATACCCTCCCGGGTCTCGTCCAAGGAACCGTACGCACGAACCCGGAACGAGACCCGCCAGGACGGAGAGCCGCATGCAGGACCGACCCCGCCGAAGGGGCTGCCCCGCAGCCCGCCGCAGCGCCCGATGCATCGTCCGGGCGGCGAGCCTGGCGCTCCTGGCCGCGACGCTCGTCCCGGGCGCGGCCCGGGCCCAGTCGGCGGACGCCGCCCCCCACGCCACGGAGCGGCCCGGGATCCGGGCCGTGCGCCTCCGCGGGCCCGTCAAGCTGGACGGCCGGCTGGACGAGGCGGTGTGGCGGGACGCCCCCGCCGCCACCGGCTTCCTCCAGACCCAGCCGGATCCCGGCGCGAAGGCCGCGCAGCGCACCGAGGTGAGGTTCGCCTACGACGACGCCGCGCTGTACGTCGGCGCGCGCATGTACGACTCGCTCGGCGCGGCCGGCGTCCGCACGCGCCTGGTGCGCCGCGACGGGGACGTGGAGAGCGACCAGCTCTCGGTCATCTTCGACACCTTCCACGACCACCTGGGGGAGACCGAGTTCGACATCAACCCGTCCGAGGTTCGGGGGGACGCGCTGGGGCTGGGCGGGAGCAACCTGGACTCCTCCTGGGACCCGATATGGAGCGCGGCCACGAGGGTGGACTCGAACGGGTGGACCGCGGAGCTACGGATCCCGTTCTCCCAGCTCCGATTCCCGCCCGACTCGGTCGAGACGTGGGGGCTGCAGGTGGTCCGATTCACGGCCCGCCTCAAGGAGCGCTCGGAGTGGGCGTACTGGCCCATCGACCAGGTGGGCGGTCCGGCCCGGTTCGGCCACCTGGCGGCGATCCGCCCGCCCGAGGCGCACCGGCCCGTGGAGGTCGTCGCCTACGGCGTGGCCAGCTCGGCCCACAAGCCGGTGCTCGATCCGAACGACCCGCTCGCCACGCCCCACGCCACCGACTACAGGATGGGCGCCGACATCGACTACCAGATCGGCTCCAGCGTGTCGCTGTCGGCGACCCTGAACCCGGACTTCGGCCAGGTGGAGGTCGACCCGGCGGTCGTGAACCTGAGCCCGTTCGAGACCTTCTTCCCGGAGAAGCGGCCGTTCTTCGTGGAGGGGTCGGACCTGTTCAACTTCGGCGGCTTCAGCTGCTTCTTCTGCAGCAACGTCTCCAGCCTGGACCTGTTCCACTCGCGGCGGATCGGGCGCAGCCCCCGCGGCGCCTCCCTCGCGGAGAACGCGGGCGAGTACGCCTCCGTGCCCCGGAACACCTCGATCCTCGGCGCGGTCAAGCTGACGGGACGCCGGTCGGGGGGACTGTCCGTCGGCGTCCTGGACGCGGTCACGGCGCGCGAGCGCGCCACGGTGGTCTCCGACGCCGGAGCCCGCTTCCGGCAGACCGTCGCGCCCCCGACCAACTACTTCGTCGGACGGGTCAAGCGCGACTTCGACGGGGGGAACCTCGTGGTCGGGGGCATCCTGACCTCCGTGGTGCGCGGCATGGGCGACCCGGGCCTCGAGTCGCTCCTGCCCCGGCACGCGGAGACCGCGGGACTGGACACCCAGTACTGGTGGGGAGGGAAGACGTACCGCATCCGGGCCCAGGTGGCCGGGAGCGGCCTGTGGGGCGACACGGCCGCGATCCGCGGGGAGCAGGAGTCCAGCGCCCGCTACTTCCAGCGTCCGGACCGGAAGGCGGGCGGGAACGGGCTGTTCTCGGACGCCTACGACCCGACGGCCACGTCGCTCCGGGGATGGGCCGGGCACGTCCGCGTGGCCAAGGAGGCGGGCGACTGGCTGTGGGAGGCGGCCGTGAACGTCCGCAGCCCCGGCTTCGAGTCGAACGACCTGGGCTTCCTGACCCGGTCCGACTACTGGTGGATGAACGCCAACCTGTTCCGGAACTTCACGCGGCCGACCTCCTGGTACCGGAGCCTGAGGTTCATCGCGGGGGCGCAGCAGGAGTACGACTTCGACGGGAACCTCACCTACCGGGACGTGCACGCGTTCGCCGGCTGGACGGCTCCGAACTACTGGGATGTGCAGGGCTTCGTGATCCGCTCGCCGTCCACGCTCGACGACGGCCTCACGCGGGGCGGGCCGGTGGTGCGCTCGCCGGGCTACACCTACTACAGCTTCCAGATGGGCACGGACAGCCGGAACCCTCTGGTCGCGAGCCTGAGCACGAACCTGACGGACCGCGATGTGGGGCCGGCGTCCTACCGCGCCTCCCTGTCGCTGCGCTACAAGCCCGCGTCCAACATCTCCGTCTCGGCCGGGCCCACCTACCGGCGTCAGGCGTCCCCCGTCCAGTACGTGACCTCGGTGGCGGACCCGACCGCGTCCGCCTTCTACGGCGAGCGCTACGTGTTCGCCGACCTGATGCAGCGGGAGCTCTCCATGGAGACGCGGGCCAGCGTCACCTTCACGCCGGACCTCTCCCTGGAGGTCTTCCTGCAGCCGCTCGTCTCGAGCAACCGCTACACCTCCTTCAAGGAGTTCGCGGCGCCGCGGACCGCGGAGACCCTGGTGTACGGGAGGGACGTGGGCACGGCGCCCGTCCCGTACACGGACGGGAGCGAGCGCCGGTACTCGGTCGATCCCGACGGGTCGGGGCCGGCGGACCCGTTCACCTTCGGCGACCCGAACTTCACCTTCCATTCGCTGCGGGGGAACGCGGTCCTGCGCTGGGGTTTTCGGCCGGGGTCGACCTTCTACCTGGTGTGGACGCAGGACCGCTCCGGGAGGACCTTCGACGGGAGCCTGGCCGTGGCGCGGGACGTCGGCCGCATCTTCGACCGTCCCCCCGCCGACACCTTCCTGGCCAAGGTGAGCTGGTGGGTCTCCTTCTGAGCCGATAGGGCCGGGAGCCGAGGCCAGGCTTCCGGCCCGCACCCGCGGAGCGGCCGTCGGACGCCCACCCCTCGCCGGCGCATCGGCCGACCTCCCGTTAGTTTGGCGCCTCCGCGCCGGGGGACGAGGCCCTCCGGCCCACCGCGCCGATCCCGGGAGGAGGCATGGAGGTCCGTCGTCCAGCGCGCGCCGCGAGCGCCGCGGCGCTCCTGCTCGCCTGCGCGCTCGGAGCCGCGGGCCGCGCGCGCCGCCTGGCGGCGCAGGACTCCGGGGGCGGCCGGGCCGGGGGATCGGGGCCGGGCTGGCGCGTGAACGCCGCCTTCCAGCGCTCGCACGACTACGACCTCCTCCATCAGCGCATCGCCCTCCGCGACTTCGACTGGGACGCCGCCTCCGTGGCGGGCGAGGTCGAGACGGTCGTCCGGTCGCTGCGCCCCGGCCTCGACTCGCTCGTGCTCGACGCCGGGGCCGACCTCTCGATCGACGCGGTGACCGGGCCGGACGGCCGGAGCCTCCGCCACCGGCACGCCGGGGACACGCTGGTCGTCTTCCCGGCCGCGCCCGCCGCGTTCGGGGACACCCTCCGCTTCCGGGTGGCCTACCGGGCCGCGATCGAGAACGGGAGAGGCCTCACCTTCCTGGAGGCCGACGACGACGCGCCGCGGCAGGTGTGGAGCCAGGGGGAGGCCCACCAGAACCACCTTTGGTTCCCCACCTACGACTTCCCGGGCGACAAGACGACGTGGGAGCTCTCGGCCCGCGTGCCGGACGGCTTCACGGTCGTCTCCAACGGTCGGCTGGAGGGGGACCGCGACGAGGGCGACGGCACCCACACGGTCACCTGGCTCCAGGGGCACCCCGCCTCGACCTACCTCGTCTCGCTCGTGGTCTCGCGGCTCGTCCGGCTGGAGGACGACTGGCGGGGGACGCCGGTGGACTACTACGTGTATCCGGGCGACACCGCCCGCGCCCGCCGCCTGTTCCGCGCCACGCCCGACATGATCGAGGCCTACTCCCGGATGACGGGCGTCGCCTACCCGTGGCCCAAGTACGCCCAGACCACGGTGGCGGACTTCTTCGGGGGGATGGAGAACGTCACGGCCACGACGCTCGTGGACTGGCTCCCCGACGAGCGGGCGTGGCGCGACGATCCCTGGTACCTCACCGACCTCATCCCCCACGAGCTGGCCCACCAGTGGTTCGGCGACTACGTGACGCAGGCGGACTGGGCCAACCTGTGGCTGAGCGAGGGCTTCGCCGAGTTCATGCCGGGCCAGTACTGGGGGAGGAAGCGGGGGCCGGCGGCGGCCGCGGCCTACTACCTGGACGAGTACGACCGCTTCCTCCAGGCGGACGCCGACCGCCGCGTGCCGCTCGCGGCGCCCTCCTCGAACGTGATCTACCCCAAGGGCGCCCTCGTCCTGCGCATGCTCCGGACGCTCCTCGGGCCCGAGCGCTTCTGGGCGTCCGTCCGCCGCTACCTGGTCGACCACGCCTACGGCAACGCCACCTCCGAGGATCTCCGCCGGGCCATCCTCGACGCCACGGGGGAGAACCTGGACTGGTTCTTCGACCAGTGGGTGTACGGGGCCGGCTTCCCCGAGGTCTCGGTGCGGGCGAGGTGGGACTCGGCCGGCGGCCGCGAGCTCCTGGTCGTCCGCCAGACGCAGGGGCGGGGCGGGGACTCGGCGCGGGCGGCCGCCACGCCGGCCGCCTTCCGCATGCCGGTCCGGGTGCGGGTCCAGACCGCCTCGGGGCCGGTGACGCGGGACGTGGTCGTGGCGGACGCGGCGGACACCATGGCCGTGGACGGGGTCGGCTCGCGGCCGCTCTCGGTGGTGTTCGACGACCGGGACGCCGTGGTGAAGACCCTGGACTTCCCCCAGCCCACCTCGTGGCTGGCCCGGGAGACGGCCGGCAACGGGGCGCTGTGGAACCGGCGTTGGGCCGCCGAGCGTCTGGCCGGCCGGACGGACGAGCCGGCGGCCGGGAAGGCGCTGGCGAGCGTCCTGGGGGGCGACGCGCCCCCGGCGCTGCGCGTGACGGCGGCTTCCGCGCTCGCGGGCTTCCCGCCGGGCCGCGCGCTCCCGGCCCTGCGGGCGGCCCTCACGGACAGCTCGTCCCGGGTTCGCGAGGCGGCGGCCACGGCGCTCGGGCACGTGGGCGGCGAGGCGGCGGTCAAGGCGGTGCGCTCGGCCTTCGAGGGCGACTCCAGCTACCGGGTCCGGGCGGCGGCCCTCGAGGCCGCGGCCCGCGCCGACTCCGCCCACCCCGACCGCGTGCGGGAGCTCCTGGCCCGCGGGCTCGACACGCCCTCGTACCGGGACGTGATCGCGCACGCGGCCATGGTCGGGATGGTGGTCCGCCGCGACACGACCTTCCTGCCGGAGCTCGAGGCCAGGCTGGACGACGACCCGGTCGCCGCCCAGGCCCTCGGGGCCCTGGCCTCCGCCGGGAGCGCCCGCGCGCTCTCCCTCCTGGCGGCCCACCTGGGCGACGGCCGGCGGACGCGGGAGAACGTCCTCCAGGCGCTCACGTCGACCGTGCGGCCCGGTCTCGCCCTGCCCGTGCTCCGGAGCGCGCGGGCGGGCCTCGAGGACCCGGAGGCGCGGCGGGCGGTGGAGCGGACCATCGATGGGATCCGGAAGACGGCGAAGGGAGGAGGATCGTGAGAGGAGCGCGGACGAGGCCCCGGGGAGCGACGCCCGGCGGGAGCGCCGGCGCGGCGGCCGGAGGCCGGAGACGTCCCGGCGCGGTCGGCGGCGGACGAGCGCTCGCCGCGGCCCTGGCCGCGGCCCTGGCGGCGGGCGCCTGCGCTCGGGGCGGCGCGCGACCCGAGGCGTCGTCGGGGAGCGCCGCGGCGGAGCCCGAGCTGTCCACGACCCCGGTCACGGCGCCCGGCTACCACGACGAGACCTCGGTGGCCCTCGACCCCGTGCGGGACGGCGGGGTGGTGGCGGTGTGGCAGGTGCCGGCCACGGCGGGTCGCTCCTCGGACCGGGGCGCCACCTGGAGCTCCGCCCCGCTCCCCGGGACCGACCGCTGGGAGCTGGCCGGCGACCCCTCGGTCATCTTCTCCGACCACGGGACCGCGCACGCCCTGTTCATCGCCTTCGACCGGCCCGACGACTACCGCTTCCTGGGCCGCGCCGCCCACCGGAACGGCATCTTCACCAGCCGCTCGTCCGACGGAGGCGGGAGCTGGACGGAGCCGGTCCCGGTGGTCGAGCACGCCGAGTCGCCGGGGATCCCGTTCGAGGACAAGCCGATGATGACGGCCGATCGGCGGGACGCGTCCCCCCACCACGGGAGCCTGTACGTGGCGTGGACGCAGTTCCGGGCGCGGGCGTCCGGGATCCGCTTCTCGCGCTCGGCCGACGGGGGGAGGAGCTGGTCGGAGGCCATCGAGATCTCCGACCGGCCCGGCTCTCCGCAGGACACCGTGGGCGCCGCCGAGGGCACCGACCTGGCCGTCGGGCCGGACGGAACGCTCTACGTCGTGTGGAACGACTCGACCGGGATCCTCCTGGACCGCTCGGAGGACGGGGGGAGGACCTTCGGCACCGACGTCCACGTGCGGCGGACCTCCGACATCGTCTTCCCCGTCCCGGGCGTGGCCCGCGCCAACGGCTACCCGTCACTCGAGGTGGACCCGCGCTCGGGCCGGCTGTTCGTGACGTGGGTGGACCGGAGCGCCGGCGAGGCCGACGTGTGGCTCACCACCTCGGACGACGGGGGCGACACCTGGACGGAGCCGGTCCTCGCGAGCGGCGACCCGGCCGGCTCGGGGATCGAGCACTTCTTTGCCTGGAGCTCCGTGGACCCGGTGACCGGGACGTACGTGGCCGGCTACTACCGGACCGAGCGAGCGGCCGCGGGAGGCGGTGAGGCGGCGTCGGGGGACGCGGAAGCGGCGGACCCGGGCGGCGCGGTGGGCGCGCCGCCGGCCGGACCCGAGCTCCGCTACACGATCTCATGGTCGGCCGACGGCGGCCGGACCTTCTCGCAGAGGCCCTGGGGCGGGCCCTTCCGGCCCGGCGGGGAGTTCCTGGGCGACTACACGGGGGTGGACGCCCGCGGCGGCGTGGCCTACGGGGCCTGGACCGACGTGCCGGCCGACACCGCGCGCGCCGCGGGCGAGAGCCCCGGCGTGCACGGCTCCCGCCACCACACGCGGGTCGTGGTCGGGCGGGCCGTGTTCAGGCCTCGATCGGCAGGCTCCGGATCCGGCGGCCGGTGAGGCGGTAGAGGGCGTTCGCCAGCGCCGGAGCGGCCGGCGGGAGCGCCGGCTCCCCCAGGCCGGTCGGGTGGGCGTCGGTCTCGGCGAAGTGCACCTCGATCTCGCGCGGAGCCCGGTCGATCGAGAGGATCGGATAGCCGTCGAAGTTCCCCTCCCGCACCGCCCCGTTCCGGACGGTGATGCGCTCGCCCAGCGCCGCCGACAGGCCCTGGTGGATGGCCCCCTCGATCTGGGCCCGGCCCCCGTCGGGGTTCACGACGGGCCCGCAGTCGGCGGCGCACACCACCCGCTCGATCCGGAAGCCGCTCCCGCTCCGGGAGACCTCGATCACCTCCGCGGCGTAGCTCAGGTGGTCGATCCCGCACGCCACGCCCATGGCGCGGTCCTCGGGGAGGTCCTTCCCCCAGCCGGCCTTCTCGGCCGCGAGCCGGAGGACGCCCTTCAGCCGCTCGGGGTCGTGCGGAAAGCGCGGATTCGGCTTCGGCCGGTCCATCCGGAACGTGTCGATGAGGTGGAGGCGGTACTCGACCGGGTCGATCCCGGCGCGCTCCGCCAGCTCGTCCATGAAGCACTCCCGGGCGAAGATGCCGTGCGTGGTGCTCACGGCCCGCCACCAGCCCCGGGTCAGGCCGCAGGGAAGGTGCGTGTACTCGCTGGAACGGTTCGGGACCCGGTAGAGCATCGTGGCCGTCCCGGTGCCCTCGCCCACGCCCCAGTCCTCCTCGTCCCCGTCGGGGTCGTAGGTGGCGGAGATCGCGGGCGTCGAGAACCGGTGCCGCCAGGCCTCGGGATAGCCGTCGCTCCCGAGCGACGCCTCGAAGCGGTGGACGGCGCAGGGCCGGTAGAAGTCGTGGCGCATGTCGTCCTCGCGCGTCCACACGACCTTGACGGGCGCCCCGGCCTCGCGGGCGATGAGGGCCGCCTCCACGCTGAAGTCCGGGTCCAGGCGGCGTCCGAAGCCGCCGCCGAGCAGCGGGATGGTGAGCTCGACGTCGTCCGCGTCCACGCCGAGCGCCGAGGCGGCCGCGCCGGCCGACCAGTCGGGCGTCTGCGCCGGGGAGCGCAGGCGCACCTTCCCGTCGGCGACCTCCGCCACGCACGTCTGGGGCTCCATGGTGGCGTGGCTCAGGAAGGGGAGCTCGTAGGTGGCGTCCACGACCTCGTCGGCGCGCTCGAGCACGCCGTCGGGATCTCCCGTCCGGTTGACCACGACCGAGCCGGGGCCCGAGACGGCCTGCCGCATGGTCCGCGAGAACGCCTCGCTCGACTCGCCGCCGTGCGGGCCCGGGTCCCAGTCGACCCGGAGGGCGTCCCGGCCGCGGACCGCCGACCACGTGTCCTCGGCCAGGACGGCGACCCCGGAGCGCACGTGGGCGTCCGGCCCGGTGCCCTTCACCTCCACCACCTTGCGCACGCCGGGGACGGCCAGCGCCTTCGAGTCGTCGTAGCCCTTCACGGATCCGCCGTGCGCGGGCGAGCGGGCGACGGCCGCGTACAGCATGCCGTCCCACACCACGTCGGAGCCGAACTCGGCGCGGCCGGTCACGATGTCGTCCACGTCCACGCCGACGATCCCCTCGCGGCCGATGAGCCGCCACTCCCGGGGCGGCTTGGGCTCCGCGTCGGTGGGGAGCGGCGCGGAAGCGGCGTGGGCCGCCAGCTCCCCGTAGGAGACCTCGCGGCCGCTGGGCGGGTGCCGCACCGAGCCGTCCCGGGTCTCCAGCTCGGAGGCGGGCACGCCCAGGGAGGTCGCCGCGGCGGACAGGAGGACCTGCCTCACCGCCGCCCCGGTGCGGCGCAGCGGCTCCCAGGCCGAGCGGACGCTGGCGCTCCCGCCCGTGGACTGCCGGCCGTACTTCTCCGGGTCGTTGGGGGCCTGGGCGACCGTGACGCGGTCCCAGTCCAGATCCAGCTCCTCGGCCACCAGGAGGGCGAGCGAGGTGCGCACGCCCTGGCCCATCTCGGAGTTCCCCACCGTGATCGTGGTCGACCCGTCGGGGTGGAGCTCCACCCAGGCGTTCGAGGCCACGTCGGTCGCGGGGGAGGGGCCCCCGCCGGGGAGCCCGATGCCCTCCCGGCGCCGGCCGCAGCCCGGGAGCTGCAGGGCCACCACGAGCCCGCCCCCGGCGGCCACGCTCAGGCGGACGAAGCCGCGTCGGCTCAGGTCCCTCATCGGCCCGCCTCCCCGGCCATCTCCGCGGCCCGGTGGATGGCCTTCCGGATCCGGTGGTAGGTCCCGCATCGGCACAGGTTGCCGCGCATCGCCCCGTCGATGTCGTCGTCGCCCGGATCGGGCGTCGAGTCCAGCAGGGCGGCGGCGCTCATGATCTGGCCGCTCTGGCAGTACCCGCACTGCGGGACGTTCAGCTCCTTCCACGCCCGCTGCACCGGGTGGCTCCCGTCCTGGGAGAGGCCCTCGATCGTGGTGACCGACGCCCCGGCGACCGAGCCCACGGAGGTCACGCACGACCGTACCGGCCGGCCGTCGACGTGGACCGTGCAGCTGCCGCACCGGGCGATGCCGCAGCCGTACTTCGCTCCCGTCAGGCCCAGCCGATCGCGGAGGGCCCAGAGGAGGGGCATCTCGGGCGGCACGTCCAGTCGTCGGGGGGTGCCGTTGACCTCGAGCTCGATCATGACGTCTCCTGGCGGCGCGGAGGGGCGGATGGAAGCCCGGCCGGGAGGCCGGACACTCCCAACCTAGCCCTCCGCCGGAGGGGTCGCCACGAGGGCCGCGAGGCGGAACGCCGCCGGGCCGCCCCTGGCCGGCCGCGGGTTTCCCGCGCGCGGGGGAGGGCCTAACGTGGCGGCGGCCGACGCGACGGAACCCCGGACCGAGGATCCCATGCCGCCCTGCGACCACCGCGCCTTCTCGCTCCCCGACGACGTCCACTACCTGAACGCGTCCTTCATGTCGCCGCTCCCCCGCGTGGTCCAGGAGGCCGGCCGGAGCGGCCTCGGACGCGAGTCCGCACCGACGGACCTGGGAGCGGAGGACTTCTTCGCGGACTCCGACCGGGTCCGGGCCGCCTTCGCGGCGCTGATCGGGGACGGTGATCCGTCGCGGGTCGCGCTGGTCCCGGCGGTCTCCTACGGGGCGGCGGTCGTCGCCCGGAACATGGAGCTCCAGCCCGGTCGGACCGTCGTGGTCGCGGGAGGACAGTTCCCCAGCCACGTGTACCCGTGGCGAGCGCTGGCCGCGCGGTCCGGGGCCGAGGTCCTCACCGTCGAGAGGCCGCGGACGGACGGCCGGACCGGCGGGCGCCGGTCCACCGCCGCGGCCTGGAGCGAGCGGATCCTGGACGCGATCGACGGGCGGACGGCGCTCGTGGCTCTGCCGCACGCCCACTGGTCGGATGGCACCCTCTTCGACCTCGAGGCGGCCGGGGAGCGGGCCCGCGACGTGGGGGCCGCGCTCGTCGTGGACGGCACGCAGACCATCGGAGCCCATCCCTTCGACGTGGCGGCGATCCGCCCGGACGCGGTCCTGTGCTCGGGCTACAAGTGGCTCCTGGGTCCGTACGGGTCGGGGGTGGCGTGGCTGGGCCCGCGCTTCGACGCCGCGCGGCCCCTGGAGGAGAGCTGGATGGGGCGCGAGGGGAGCGAGGACTTCGCCGGGCTCGTGGCCTACCGGGACGAGTACCGCGCGGACGCGAGCCGCCTCGACGCGGGCGGGCACGCCAGCTTCATCCTGACCCCCATGCTCGCCGCGGCGCTGGAGCTGCTCCTCGAGTGGGGGAGCGGGATCGTGGCCGAGCGCTGCGCGGGGCTCACGGCGCGCATCGCGGAGGGGGCCTCCGCCCTCGGTTGCGACGTCGAGGAGGACGCCGGCCGCTGCGTCAACATCGTGGGCCTCGGCCTGCCGCCCTCGTGGGACGCCGACCGGCTGCAGGAGCGGCTGGCGTCCGCCCGGGTCCACGTCTCGAGGCGGGGGGAGGCCCTGCGCGTCTCCCCGCACGTCTACAACGACCAGGACGACGTGGAGGCCCTCATCGGCGCGCTGGAGGCGGAGGCCACGGCGGCCTAGGTTGGCCGGAGACGCCGTCCTCCGGACGGCCGCCGTTCCCGGCACCTCCCGCGAACCGGAGCCGCATCATGCGTAGAGCGTCCCTCGTGTGCCTGCTCGCCGCCGTCTCGGGCCTCCAGGCCCTCGCTCCATCCCCGACCCGTGCCGAAGCGCCTCCGGGCGCCGCGGCACCCCTGGCGGCGGACAGCCCCGCCGTCACCCTGGCGCGCTATCCCGCGGTGAGCCCGGACGGGCGCACGGTGGCCTTCTCCTATCAGGGCGACCTGTTCACGGCCCCGGTGGGAGGCGGCACGGCCGGCCGCCTCACGGTGAACCCGGGCTACGACGGGCACCCGAGCTGGAGCCCCGACGGCGGGCGCATCGCCTTCTCGAGCGACCGGTTCGGGAACGAGGACGTGTTCGTGGTCGACGCCGACGGGGGCGGCCTCCGCCGCCTGACGTGGCACTCGGCAGACGACGTGCCGGGCGGCTGGACGCCGGACGGGCGGATCGCCTTCCAGACGCGCCGGACCTACCTGCAGGTGGAGTGGGAGCGGGAGATCTACACGGTCTCCGCCTCGGGCGGGACGCCCGACCGCTGGCTGGACGCCACGGGCTTCGAGCCGCGGCCCTCGCCCGACGGCCGCTTCCTGGCCTTCGTCTTCGGCTCCAATCCCCGGGAGCGGAAGGGCTACCACGGCAGCGCGAACCGGAACCTGTGGGTCTACGACACGCAGGCGGGCCGCTACGTGCAGGTCACCGACTTCGAGGGGAACGACCAGCTCCCCCGCTGGGTGGGCCCGCGCACGCTCCTCTTCCTGAGCGAGCGCTCGGGGCGCTACGACCTCTTCCGGGTGCGGATCGGGGACGACGGGAAGGCGGCGGGCGAGCCCGAGCGGCTCACCCGCTACGACGACTACGGGGCGACCTGGTTCGGGGCGTCGGCCGACGGGTCGGTCGTCGTGCTCGAGCGGCCGTCGGGGCTGGAGCGGCTGTCGCTCGGCGCGGGATCCGCCGGGCCGGAGGGCGGCCGGACCCCGGCCCCCGAGCCGATCGCGCTCCGCATCCCCCAGGACGGGCACGCCTTCGACGTGGAGAGGAAGACCTTCACCGACGAGGCCGACGAGCTCGCGGTCTCGCCGAACGGGAAGGAGGTCGCGTTCGCGGTCCACGGGGAGCTGTTCGTGACCACGGCCGACCCCGAGGAGCGGCGCACCGTGCGGCTCACCCGCACCCCGTACCGGGAGCGGGACGTGGGGTGGCTGGACGACACGACGCTCGTGTTCGCCTCGGACCGGGACGGCGACTACGACCTGTACCGGCTGGCCTCCGCCGACACGGCCTCCTCCGACCTCCTCCTGGCCGTGGACACCCGGACGGGGCGCCTCACCGACACCGACGTCCTCGAGCGCGAGCCGGTGGTCTCGCCGGACGGGAAGCGGATCGCCTTCCGCCGGGGGCCGGGGACCCTGGTCGTGGCCGACGTGGGGCCGCGCGGCCTCGGAGACGAGAAGACCCTGCTGGACGGATGGGCGGCGGCCGAGGACGTGGCCTGGAGCCCGGACGGCCGGTGGCTGGCCTACGACCGGCCCGACCTGGACTTCAACACGGAGGTCTACGTCCTCCCTTCCGACGGCTCCGGCCAGCCGGTGGACGTGAGCCAGCACCCGCGGCCGGACCGCTCGCCGGTGTGGAGCCCCGACGGCTCGAAGCTCGCCTTCGTCTCCAACCGCAACAACGGGGACGACGACGTGTGGTTCGCGTGGCTCCGGAAGGACGATTGGGAGAAGACGAAGGCGGACTGGGATCTCGAGCGGGTGCGAAAGAGCCTCTCCGGTGGGAAGGGCGCAGGCGGCGACACCGCCGCCTCCGGGAACGGGAAGGAGGGCGGCGCGGCCGCGGAGGGCGGCGCCGGGCCGGTGCGCATCGACCTCGACGGGATCTGGGAGCGGCTCTCCCAGGTCACCTCTCTCCCAGGCAACGAGTCGGACCCGCAGGTCTCGGAGGACGGGACGACCTTCTACTTCGTCTCGAACCGTGACGGGCGGCAATCGTGGAGCGCCGACCAGAACGTCTACCGGGTGAAGTGGGACGGCTCGGAGCTGAAGGCGCTCACGACCTCGAACCCGGCGCCGCGCACCCTCCGCATGGGCCCGGACGGTAAGCGCCTGTACATGCTCATGCGCCGGGGCACCCTGGCGCGGCTGGACGCGGAGAGCGGGAAGCAGGAGTCGCTGGCGTTCTCGGCCCGCATGGAGCTCGACCACCGGACCGAGCGCGGCGAGGTGTTCGACGAGGCGTGGCGACTCCTGAACCGCCGGTACTACGACCCCGACTTCCACGGGGCGGACTGGAAGGCGCTCCACGACCGCTACCGGCCGTGGGCGGTCGCGGCCTCCACGAGCCGCGACTTCGCGGACATCTTCAACCTCCTCCTCGGCGAGCTCAACTCGAGCCACGTGGGCTTCTACTCGCCCTCGCGCGGCGAGCGGGAGGAGGAGCGGACCGGGCTCCTGGGCGTGGAGGTCACGCCGGTCGAGGCCGGCGTCCGGGTGGACCGCGTGGTCCCGCGCTCGCCCGCGGCCCGGGAGACGAGCCGCCTCGAGCCGGGGGACGTGATCACGGCCGTGGACGGCGAGTCGGTCCCGGCATCGGGGAACTTCTATTCGCTCCTCGTGGACCGGGCGGGGGAGCGGACCGTGCTGGACGTGACCGGTCCGGACGGCCGCGCCCGCCGGGTCCTGATCCGGCCCACCAGCAGCCTGTCCGACGACCTCTACCGCGAGTGGGTGGACGCGCGGCGGCGCCTGACCGAGGAGTACTCGGGCGGCCGGCTGGGCTACATCCACGTGGAGGCCATGAACTGGCCCAGCTTCGAGCGCTTCGAGCGCGAGCTGACCGCCGCGGGCGAGGGGAAGGACGGCCTCGTGATCGACGTCCGCTTCAACGGCGGCGGCTGGACCACGGACTATCTCCTGGACGTGCTCACCTACAGGCAGCACGCCTACACGATCCCCCGGGGGGCGGCCGACAGCCTGGACGCGACGCACACGCGCTTTCGCGACCACTACCCGTTCGGGGAGCGCCTCCCGCTGGCCGGGTGGACGAAGCCCACGGTGGCGCTGGCCAACGAGAACTCCTACTCCAACGCCGAGATCTTCGCCCACGCCTACAAGACGCTGGGGCTGGGGACCCTGGTGGGCGAGCCCACCTTCGGCGCCGTCATCTCGACGGGAGGAGCGGGGCTCCTGGACGGGTCCTTCGTGCGGCTGCCGTTCCGGGGCTGGTACGTAAAGGCCACCGACCACGACATGGAGCTCCACCCCGCCGTCCCCGACATCTCCATCCCGCGCCGGCCGAACGACCGGGCCGACGGCGAGGACGCGCAGCTCCGGGCCGCCGTGCGGGAGCTCCTGGGCCGCATCGACGGCACCACGGGCGGGGCCGCGGGCGGCGGCTGACGCGGCCGCGGCGGCGCGACGGCCCGCCCCGCCGCAGCTGAAACTTTCCCGGTCCCGGCTCCCGTAGGGGAACGCACAGGAGGGAGCCATGAAGAGAAGGACCGGAATCATACTGGGCGGCGCCGCCGTGCTCGTCGTCGCCGTCGGCGTCGCCGCGTTCGCGCGGGACAGCGGGGGCGACGGGACCGCGGGGACCGTCACGGTGGAGCGCGGCGACATCGTCGACCGCGCCCTGGCCGTCGGCCGCATCGACCCCGACGTGGAGGTCGAGGTCAAGTCCCAGATGGCCGGCGTGGTCCAGAAGGTCTTCGCCGAGGAGGGCCAGCAGGTCCGGGCGGGGACGCCGCTCCTCGAGATCCGCCCCAACCCCACCCCGCTCGAGCTGGTCGAGGCGCGGCGGCAGCTCCAGATCCGGCAGGTGGACCTGGACCGGGCGCAGAAGGAGCACGACCGGCTGAACCCCCTGCGCCAGCAGCAGTTCGTGACGGAGGAAGAGTTCGACGACGCCCGGCAGCAGCTCGAGGAGTCGCGTCTCCAGGTGCAGCTGGCGAAGGAGCGGCTGGCGCTCCTCGAGAAGGGACGCGTGCAGAGCTCGGGAGGCGACGTCGAGACGGTCGTGCGCGCCCCCATCGACGGCATCGTCCTCACGAAGACGGTGGAGATCGGCGACCCGGTCGTGCCGCTCACCTCCTACCAGGAGGGGACGGCGGTCATGACCATGGCGTCCATGAAGAGCCTGCTGTTCAAGGGCACGGTGGACGAGATCGACGTCGGCCGCCTCGAGGAGGGGATGACGGCGGAGATCAGGATCGGCGCCCTGCCCGAGGCGCACGTGACCGGGACGCTCACCAGGATCTCGCCCAAGGGGACCAAGCAGGAGAACGCCACCGTCTTCCCGGTGGAGATCGTTCTCGATCCGGCCTCGGCCGTGCACCTGCGGGCCGGCTACTCGGCCAACGCCGAGATCATCGTGGACCGCAGGACGGACGTGCTCACGATCCCCGAGCGCGTCGTGACCTTCGAGGGCGACTCGGCCCGCGTCACCGTGCAGCTGGCGGGCGAGAAGACCGAGGAGCGGACGATCCGCACCGGCCTCTCGGACGCGATCCGGGTGGAGGTCGTCTCCGGGCTCTCCGAGGGCGAGCGAGTCCGGGAGAAGCCCACCCCGAAGATCGAGTAGGCCGGCGGGCCCCATGCGGCTGGCGAGCATCCTCCGCGACCTGATCTGGGACCTGGGCCACCAGCGGCTCCGGACCTCCCTCACCGTGCTCGGCATCGCCTGGGGCACGGTCTCGGTGGTCGTTCTGCTGGCGTTCGGGGTGGGGCTCGAGCGCCAGACGATCAAGCGCTTCCACGGGCTGGGCGAGCGCATCGTGCTCCTGTTCGGGGGACGGACCACCGAGCCGTGGCAGGGCTTCCCCGACGGCCGCACGATCCGGCTGCGGGAGGAGGACGCCGCCCTCCTGGCCGGCCAGATCCCGGGCATCACCGAGATCAGCCCGGAGTACTCGAGCCGCGCGGTGCCCGTCCGGCACGGGCGGAACTCGGCGAACCCCAACATCACGGGGGTGGACCCGGTATACGGCCGGCTCCGGAACGTCATCCCCGCCGCGGGGGGACGCTTCCTGGACCGCCTGGACGTGGAGGGCCGCCGCCGCGTGGCCGTGCTGGGCGACGAGCTGGCCGCCCTCCTGTTCGGCGACGAGCGGCCCCTCGGGAAGCGCGTGTACGTCGGGGACGTGCCTTTCACGGTGGTCGGGGTGATGGTCCCCAAGCAGCAGAACTCCTCCTACAACTCGCGCGACAAGGACCGGATCTTCATCCCGGCCAGCACCCACCGGGCGGTGATCGGGAACGAGTACGTCAGCGACCTCGTCTACCGCACGCGGGACCCGCGCCTCACCAAGGCCGTCGAGCGGCGCGTCTACGAGCTCCTGGGCCGCAAATACCGCTTCTCCCCGGACGACAAGGACGCGCTGATGGTGTGGGACACGAGCCGGTGGGAGACCCAGTTCTCCTATCTGTTCCTGGGCTTCAACCTGTTCTTCGCGATCGTGGGCTGCTTCACGCTGAGCGTGGGCGGGGTGGGGGTGGCCAACATCATGTACATCGTGGTCAAGGAGCGCACGCGGGAGATCGGGATCCGCCGCTCGGTGGGGGCACGGCCCCGGGACATCCTGGTGGCCTTCTTCGCCGAGACCTTCGCGATCGTCGGCCTGGGGGCCCTCCTGGGCTTCGGGCTGTCGGTCGGGATCGTCCAGCTGCTGGGCCTCGTGCCGATGCAGGACTTCGTGGGCACGCCGACGATCTCGAAGACCGTCCTCCTCGTGACCGTGGCTCTCCTCGGGGTCATCGGCTTCGTCGCGGGCCTGTTCCCGGCCCGGCGGGCGGCATCGCTCGACCCCGTCGAGTGTCTCAGGACCTGAGGTAGCCGGCCATGTGGCGGATCCTGCTGGAGGAGTTCTGGGGCGATCTGAAGGCGCAGAGGACGCGCGCGCTCCTCACCGGCTTCGCGGTCGTGTGGGGGAGCATGTCGGTCGTCCTCCTCCTGGCCTTCGGGGAGGGGCTCCGCCACGAGCTCGAGACCGGACTCCTCAACGCGGGCGAGCGAATGTTCATGGTGTGGGGCGGGACGACGAGCCAGCCCTACCAGGGCCTCCCCCGCGGCCGCTCCGTGCGGCTCACCGAGGACGACCTGACGCTCCTCCGGCGCTCGGTCCCCGAGGTCGACATGGTGAGTCCCTCGTACGGGCAGCGGGTCAGCCTGGAGGTGGACGACCACAAGACGAACACCTACATGGAAGGTGTCACCCCGGCGTTCGGGGAGCTGCGCCACATGTATGCGGCGGCGGGCGGACGCTTCCTGAACCAGCGGGACGTGACCGAGAAGCGGCGCGTCCTCTTCCTGGGCGACTCCATCGCCGCCCGGCTCTTCCCGGGCGGGCACCCGGTGGGCCGGACCGTCTCGCTGGACGGGCTCCCGTTCACGGTCGTGGGCGTGATGGAGTCCAAGTTCCAGGACAGCTCGAACAACGGACCGGACTCCGAGCGGGCCATCATCCCGGCGTCGACCTTCCGGGCCGTCTACGGGGACCGGTACGTGAACCACCTCCTCGTGCGTCCGAGAGACGTGAGCCACGCGGCGTTCGTGAAGTCGGAGCTGTACCGCGTCCTGGGCCGCCGGCACGGATTCGCGGCGGCCGACGAGCACGCGCTCGCGATCTGGGACTTCATCGAGGACGCGAAGACGAACCGGGCCATCGGGCTCGGGATCCAGATCTTCCTCGGGCTCGTGGGAGCCTTCACGCTCCTGGTGGCCGGGGTGGGGCTGGCCAACGTCATGGTGGTGGCCGTGCGGGAGAGGACGCCCGAGATCGGCGTCAAGCTGGCGCTCGGGGCCCGCCGCGGGCACATCGTGGCCCAGTTCGTGTTCGAGGCCCTTCTGCTGGCCCTGGCCGGCGGGCTCCTGGGCCTCGGGGTCGCCTTGCTGGTGGTCCTGGGCGTGGACGCGATCCCGGCGGGCGAGAGCGGGGCGATGGTCTACCTGCTGAACCCGCGGCTCTCCTGGCCGATCGCCTTCATCTCCGTGGGGATCCTCGTGGCCATCGGGCTGGCCGCGGGCGTCCTCCCCGCCCGCCGGGCGGCGGCCGTGGATCCGGTGGAGTCCCTCCGCTACGAGTGAGGGGCCGGCCTCAGCCGCCCCCGTTCGCCGCCTTCACAACCTCGTCCACGTAGCGGTCCAGCCCCACCACCAGGTCGATCATGGCGGCCTTGCCCTCGGCGGCGCTCACCTCGCGCGCCAGCCGGAGGAGGATCTCCCGGACCGCCTCGCGATCGGCTCCCGACCCCGGGGCGGACTTCTTCGTACGCCTCCGGCCCGAGCCCGCCTTCCTCTTCTTCTTCGACCGCCCGCTCGCGGCGGCGCGCCGGCGCTTGACCTGCAGGGGATATCGCGCGTGGAACTGGCGCAGGGTGAGATCGGCGATCGACCCGTCGATCTTCCGCGCCTTCTCGTACAGGGCCTCGTTCGAGATGTCCGGGTCCCGGCCGAGCTCCCGCTCGACCATCTTCATCACGTCCTCTACCGTCTCTGCCACGTGCGCCTCCCTCTATGATCCGAGCGTCGCATAGATGTACCGTAATAAATATGATAGACGTTCCGTAGATCGTTCCATAATCGACTATAGACGGACGCCCGCTCGATCCGCAAGCTGCGCCCACGCCGGGGACGGCGGCTCATGCACGGTCCATACCTTGGATCGGCCGCGCTCCCTGCGTACCTTGCGTGCCATGACCTTCTCCGGGCTCTTTCGGCTGACTATCGTCTCCACGGTCCTTCTCGGCGCCTGCGGGGGCGGCGTCGCGGGCGGGAACGGCGGGTCCGCGGCGCGCCCGGGCCCGACCTCGCTCGCCGACTCCACCGTGGACGCGTGGATCGAGGCGGCGGGCGGGATGCAGGCATGGCGCTCCATCGAGCGTGCCCGCTACACCGTGAACACGGTGTGGTACGACAGCACGGGGAGCGTGCGGCGCATGCGCCCGCGCCGCGTCACGCTCCGAAAGACGTCCCGCGGGGAGGAGGCCCGGATCGAGCGCCCGGAAGCGGAGGGCCTCTACGTCCAGGTCTTCGACGGGGACACCGCCTGGGCCGCCCTGAACGGGACCCCCCTCCCGCCCGACGATCCGGCCGCGGAGGAGGCCGAGTACGTGGCGCGGGACGTGTTCTACTGGTTCGGACTCCCTTTCAAATTGCGAGATTCCGGGGTGAATCTCGACGGCCGACGCCTCGAGGGCGGGGGAGTCGAGGTCCGGGTCAGCTTCGGCTCCGACGTCGGCGCCCACCCCGGCGACCGCTACTTCTACGAGTTCCGGGACGCCGATCCGTTCCCCGAAGAGGTCGACTACATCGAGCAGGGCTCGGACGCCCGGGACCGCACGCTGTGGCGCCACTTCCGGACGGCGGGCCCGATAACGTACGTGGGCACGAGGCGTTACGTGGACGAGGACGGCCGGGTCACCAAGGAGCTCCGCATCGCCGACGTGGTGCTCGACCCGCCCCTCGCCGACTCGCTCTTCGCCCCCCCGGCCGGTCCCGATCGCCCGGGGCCGTGAGGGCGCGCTTTTCCCCGATTCTCGCCGAGGCGCGGGACTTGCTCCTCCCGGGGTGGCCGCGTAGCCTTGCTCAGCTCCTTCCCGGTTCTGCGAGCCGGTGAAGGCCCGGCTCCACGGCGCGCCAGCGCCCGCGGGACGTTCTCGACGAACACGCTCGGACATGGGATGTTTCCGGTGAGCGACACGACGGAGAGATCGGCCGACGGCGGTCCGGCGACGGAAGCGCCGCCGGGCGGCATCTCCTGCGCCGCGGCCGTCCAGCACGTCTACGAGTATCTGGACGGGGAGCTCGACGATCGCCTGGAGGAGCGCATCGGCGCGCACCTGGGCGCCTGCGCCCCGTGCCGTTCCCTGTTCGACTTCGAGCGCGCCTTCCTGGACGTCGTCCGGGAGAAGGGCCTGACCGCGCCGGAGTCGCCGGAGCTCCGGGAGCGCATCCTCGCGCTCCTGCGCGAGGAAGAGGAGGGGGGCGCGTGAGCCGCCCCCCCGCGGCGCGAGCCACGCCCGCGGTCGGCCCCGCCCCCGCGGTTCGAACCCTGCTTCCCACCCGACCCATGGCGGTGTCATGAACGAGACGATGCGTGAGTTCCTCACCCGGCTGCTGGACGCGCACGGGCCGTCCGGATACGAGACGGCACCGGCCCGCGTGTGGCGGGAGGAGGCCGAGACCTTCGCGGACGACGTGTGGCTGGACGTGCACGGCAACAGCTTCGCCGCCGTCGGCCCCGAGGACGCGCCGCGGGTCATGCTGGCCGGCCACATCGACGAGATCGGCCTCATGGTCCACCACATCGACGACGATGGGTACCTGTACGTGCAGGCCGTCGGCGGCTGGGACCCCCAGGTCCTGGTGGGCCAGCGGGTCCGGATCCTGGCCGACGACGGCATCGTCCCCGGCGTGGTCGGCCGCAAGGCGATCCACCTCATCGACCGCGACGACCGGGACAAGGCCGTGAAGATCAAGGAGCTGTGGATCGACATCGGCGCGAAGGACCGGGAGGAGGCCACCTCCCGCGTCCGCGTCGGCGACGTGGCGGTGCTCGATGGCGAGACGGTGCAGCTGGCCAACGACCGCTTCGCCGCCCGCTCGATCGACGACCGGATCGGGGCGCTGGTGGCGCTCGAGGCGCTCCGCCGGGTGAGCCGTAAGAGCCTGGGGGTCCGCGCGGTAGCCGTGGCGACGACCCAGGAGGAGATCGGATACCGGTCGGGGGGAGGAGCGGCCCCGGGCACGTTCGGCCTGGAGCCCACGGCCGCGGTCGTGATCGACGTGACGCACGCGACCGACCACCCGTCGGTGGACCGGAAAGAGCACGGCGATGTAGATCTCGGAGGTGGGCCGGTCCTGTCGAGGGGTGCGGTCGTGAACGCGGTCCTCTACAGGCTGCTCACCGAGGCCGCGGGGGAGGCTGGGATCACCGTGCAGGTGTTCGCCGCTCCGTCGGCCACGGGCACGGACGCGGACTCGATCTACACGGCGCGGTCCGGGGTGGCCACGGCCGTGGTGTCCGTGCCGAACCGGTACATGCACAGCCCCAGCCAGATGGTGGCGGCGCAGGACGTCGAGGCGGCGTCGGAGCTGATCGCCACCCTCCTGGCGGGGCTCTCGGGTGAGGAGAGCTTCCTCCCCGATTGAGCTTCGATGCGTGGAGGGATGAAGAGGTGAGGAAGGCAGAGCGGAGCAGGAACGGGTCCCGGGCGGCGTCCCGGGCGGCGGAGGACTACCTGAAGGCCATCTTCCGTCTCGAGGAGGACGGGAGCGCGGTGTCCACCTCGGACCTCGCGGACTCGCTGGGGCGCGCGGCGCCCTCGGTCACGAACATGATCAAGGGGCTGGCGGCGAAAGGGCTCGTCGACCACGTCCCGTACCACGGCGTCCGCCTCACCCGGGAGGGCCGGTCGGCCGCCCTGAGGATCCTGCGGCGACACCGGGTCCTGGAGTCGTACCTGATCGAGCAGCTGGGCTACGGATGGGACGGTGTGCACTCCGAGGCCGAGCGCCTCGAGCACGCCGCGTCGGACGAGCTCATCGACCGGATGGCGCGGGCGATCGGGGAGCCGGACGAGGATCCCCACGGCTCTCCGATCCCGGCCTCCGACGGGCACGTGGATGCACGGCGAGCGATCCCGCTCGCGGAGGCGCCCCGGGGCGAGACGTTCATCGTGGGAGAGGTCCAGGACCGCGTGGCGGGCCGGTTGCGGGAGGCGGGCGATGCGGGTCTGTTCCCGGGCGTCCACGTGCAGGTGCGAGGCCCCGGACGCGACGAGGGCTCGCTGGAGGTGCTCGTGGACGGGACCCCGACCACCGTGACGCGATCGGTGGCGGCGGCGGTCTCGGTCCGGGAGGCGTGATCCGCGGGGGAGCCCCCGAGCGGGGCGCCAGGCCGAGGCCAGGGAGCGGGAAGGGACGATGACCAGACGGATCAGGGCGGACGGAGACCGGTGGCGCGTCCGACTCGGGCAACAGGCCTCGGGTCCGGACGTACGGACGGTGCTGTTCTTCTGCGAGACCTCGGGCCAGCGGCCCTACCGGGTCGTCGAGGTCCCGCGGGACCGGATCGACGGCCCCGAGGAGCTCGAGGCCCTCTCCGAGCGGGAGCTGATGGAGCTGTTCCGGGCCAGCCGGTCGCTGGATTTCCCGCGCACCTACGCGTGAGCGGAGGCGGCGAGCGCGTCGACCTGCACCTCCACAGCACCGCCTCCGACGGGACGGAGCCGCCCGCGGCCGTGGTGCGGCGGGCCGCGGAAGCCGGCCTCGCGGGGCTCGCGCTCACCGACCACGACACGGTGGGCGGGCTCGACGAGGCCGCCCGGGAGGCCTCGAGGCTGGGCCTCCGGTTCCTGCCGGGCGCCGAGCTCTCGGCCAACGAGCCGGGCCGCTCCATCCACCTGCTGGCCTACGGCTTCGACCCGGAGGACGAGGGCCTCCTCGAGTACTTCGAGGTGTACCGTCGGGACCGGGTGCGGCGCGCCCGGGAGATCGTCCGCCGGCTCGGGGAAGCGGGCGTGGACCTCCCGTACGAGGAGGTCGAGGCCCGCGCCGTGGGTGGCGTCCCGACGCGCGCCCATATCGGCCGTGCGCTGGTCGAGGAGGGGCTGGTCCGGGACGAGCGGACCGCGTTCGGACGGTACCTGTCGCGGGGCCGGCCCGCGTTCGTCGAGAAGCGGCCCTCGCCTCCGGAGGACGTGATCCGGCGGGCCCACGCCGCGGGTGGCGTGGTCCTGGTGGCCCACCCGGGCCGCGAGCACTCGCTCGAGGACATCGAGCGCTGGATCGACGCGGGGCTGGACGGCGTGGAGGTGCTCCACCCCTCCCACCGCGGGCGCATGCGGCGCGAGCTCCGGTCGCTGGCGGAGGGGCGGGATCTCCTGTGCGGCGGGGGATCCGACTGGCACGGCCGGGACCAGGTCCACGAGGCGGAGCCGGGCTCCCAGGACGTCCCGCTCGCCTGGCTGGAGGCCATCGTGGAGCGGACGGGGACCTCGAGGGTATCGAGCAGGCCATGACCGGGATCAAGGACCACGAGCTCATCATCGTCGGCGCGGGCCCCGCGGGGCTGTGCGCCGCCCTGTACGCGGGCCGCTCCGAGCTGGACGCCGTGCTCCTCGAGCGCGGTGCGCCCGGCGGGCAGCTCCTCCTCACGGAGCTGGTCGACGACTATCCCGGCCTCGAGGAGGTCGGCGGGATGGAGATGGCCCGGCTCATGGCCGAGCACGCGGCCAGGTTCGGCATCGAGGCCACGTACGCGGATGTCGAGGCGCTCGAGCGGGACGACGAGGGACGCTTCCGGGCGAAGTGCGCGGACGGGACGGTCTACCGGGCGCCCGCGGTCGTGCTCACCGCGGGCGGTACGCCGCGTCGGCTCGACATCCCGGGCGAGGAGGAGTTCAGGGGCCGGGGCGTGAGCTACTGCGCCATCTGCGACGGCGCCTTCTTCAAGGGCCAGACCATCGCCGTCGTCGGCGGCGGCGACTCGGCCGTGGAGGAGGGCGAGTTCCTGACCCGCTATGCCGAGAAGGTCCACGTCATCCACCGGCGTGACGAGTTCCGGGCCCAGGCCGTCCTGAAGGAACGGCTGTTCCGGAACCCGAAGGCGGACGTCATCTGGAACACGGTGGTCGAGGAGATCCGGGGCGACGCGTCGGGGGTCACCTCGCTGGCCCTCCGGGACGTCGACACCGACGAGCGCTCGGAACTCGACGTCACGGGCGTGTTTATATTCATCGGGTTCGACCCGAACACGGGGATCCTCACCGAGCACGTCGAGCACGACGCGGGAGGGTATCTCCTGACGGACCGGGATATGCGCACCTCGGTCCCGGGGCTGTTCGCCGCGGGGGACGTCCGCTCGCAGCTCGTCCGCCAGATCACGACGGCGGTCGGGGACGCGACGACGGCGGTGTTCGCGGCCGAGAAATACCTGGTGGACCTGGCCGAGAGGGCCGGGACCGAAGAGCCCGGAGAGGCGGCCGGGAACGCGCCGGAGGAGGCCGCGGCGGGCGCCGCGCCCGCTTGACACCCCTTTCGGCAGGAATCTAGCATGGTCTCCGGGGACCGGCGGTCCCCGGGGCGGAGTCTCCCACGGAGCGGTGGCGCCATGGACGCGACGACAAGGACGGAGCAGCAGGACGAAGGCCTCGGCATCCGGCTCTCGGAGCTGGCGGTCGAGAAGGTCCGCGATTTCATGACCGAGGAGGGCATGGAGGTCGGGGCCGCGGGGCTCCGGCTCAGCGTGGTGCCGGGCGGCTGCTCGGGCTTCGAGTACTCCATGAACCTGGAGTCGTCGGCTCGGGAGGACGACTTCGTGCTCGACGAGCATGGCGTGAGGGTCTTCGTGGACCCGTTCTCGGCGCAGTACCTCGAGGGCGTCTCGATCGACTACAAGAGCACCTTCCAGGGCTCGGGCTTCACGTTCGACAATCCCAACGCCACCGGTGGCTGTGGCTGCGGGAGCTCCTTCGCGGTCTGACACGCGACCGGATCCGGATCCCGTGGACCGGGTCCCCATCCAGGTGGAGCGCCTGGTCCTGGGGCCGATACAGGCCAACGGCTACGTGGCGCTCCGGGAGGACGGCCGGACCGCCGCCGTGATCGATCCGGGAGCGGAGCCGGAAAGCGTGATCGCCGCCCTGGACGAGTGCGGGGCCGAGCCCGAGGCCATCCTCCTCACCCACGCCCACCTGGACCACGTGGGCGGCGTCGCCGGCGTCCGGCGTCGCTGGGACGTCCCGATCTACCTGCACCCCGCCGACCGCGACCTCTACGACGCGGCGCTCCAGCAGGCCGCGGCCTTCGGCCTCGAGATCGAGGAGCCACCGCCCCCCGACCGCGAGCTCGAGGACGGACAGGTCCTGGAGCTGGCCGGGCTGGAGCTGGAGGTCCGCCACGCGCCGGGCCACTCCCCGGGCGGCGTCGTGTTCTGCACGCCCGGGCACGCGTTCGTGGGCGACTGCGTCTTCGCCGGGTCGGTCGGCCGCGTGGACCTCCCCGGCGGCGACGCCGGGACGCTCCTGGCCTCGATCCGCGGGAAGATCCTCTCCCTCCCCGACGAGACGGTCCTGTGGCCGGGCCACGGCCCCGAGACCACGGTGGGGCGGGAGGCCGAGACGAACCCGTTCCTGACCGGAGCGTTCGGGTGGAGCGGCTGAGGCGCGAGGGCGCCGCCGAGCGGCGGGAGGCCGCCCGGCGGCGCGAGGCGACGCGTGAGACGGAGCCCTGCCTTCGCTGCGGCGTTCCGCTTCCGGTGCGGCTCATGGGCTGCAAGGGAGGGCACTGCCCGAACTGCGGGCATCCGTATCCGCACGGCGACTGCTCGGACTGAGCGATGAGCCAGAGCGAGGGGCCGGCGGCGGAGACGGGCGGATCAGGAGACCACGCCGGGGACACCGACGCCGGCCCCATGGAGCCGGCCGAGACGACCGTCGACCAGGCGGTCCGCCTCTCCGACCTCCTCGGGGCCGTCGAGGACGCCGCCGAGGTCCTGGTCCTCACCCACGACAACCCGGATCCGGACGCGATCGCGTCGGCGGCGGCGCTGGCCTTCCTCCTAGGGGAGTCGGCGGGGGTCCAGACGCGGCTGGCCTTCGGCGGCATCGTCGGGAGGGCGGAGAACCGGGCGCTGATCGGGGAGCTCGACGCGGACTTCCAGCGCATGAGCTCCCTCGAGATCCCGTCCTCCACGCTGGTGGCCCTGGTCGATACGCAGCCCCGCACGGGGAACAACTCGCTCCCGGAGGGCCGGATCGCCGCCATCGTCGTCGACCACCATCCCGTCCGGCCCGAGACCGCCGCGACCACCTACTCGGACGTGCGTCCCGACTACGGAGCCAGCTGCTCGATCCTGGTCGAGTACCTGCGCGCCGCGGGGCTCGAGCCGGACCGCTCGCTGGCCACGGCCCTCTTCTACGGGATCCAGTCGGAGACGATGGACCTGGGGCGCGAGGTCTCCGCGGCCGACGTGGAGGCGAGCCTGTACCTGTACCCCCGCTCGGACCCTGCCTCGATCTCCCGGATCCGCCACGCCAGGGTGCCGGCCACCTACCTCCAGTCGGTGCACGCCGCGCTCGAGAGGGCGCGCCGCTTCGGCGGCGTGCTGTGGGTCCCCATGGGGCGGCTCGACTACCCCGATCTGGGGGCGGAGCTGGCCGACATGTTCATGCGCGTGGAGGGCGTGGACTGGGTGGTCGCCTGCGGCCGCTACCACGACGACCTCCTGTTCTCGGTGCGCACCTACGAGCCGGGGGCCCACGCCGGCGACCTGGTCCGGCGGGTGATCGGGGAGCGGGGCTCGGCCGGGGGGCACGGCATGCTGGCGGGGGCGCAGATTCCGCTCCGAGCCCTCTCCGACGGGGAGGTCGACGAGCTCCTGGACTCCCTCCTGGAGGACTTCCGCGCCGAGCTGCGGGTGTCCGGGGAGGAGGGCCGGGCCATCATCGGGACGTCGGAGGCCGGGGCGGGCGGAGAGGCCGGGTGATCCTGATCGGCCTCACCGGCACCGTGGGCGCCGGCAAGAGCACGGTCGGCCGCCTGTTCGAGTCCTGGGGCGCCTGGAGGGTCGATGCCGACCAGCTGGCCCGGGAGGCCGTCGAGCCGGGGAGCCCCGCTCTCCAGGCGATCCGGGACCGCTGGGGCGATCGCGTGCTGAGCGGCGACGGCACCCTGGACCGGGCCGCCATGCGGGAGGAGGTGTTCGGCCGCCCGAAGGAGCGCGAGCGCCTCGAGGCCATCGTCCACCCCGCCGTCCAGGACCTCCGCACCCGGGAGCTGGAGGCGGCGCGGAGCGCCGGGGCCCGCATCGTCGTCGTCGAGATCCCGCTCCTGTTCGAGAAGGGTCTGCAGGACGAGTTCGACCGGGTCGTGGTCGTGGACGCCCCGGCCCGGGTCCGCCGCCGCCGGATCGTGGAGGAGCGGGGGCTCGACGAGGCCACGTTCGAGGGCATCGAGGCGGCGCAGTGGGCGGCCGGCCGGAAGCGCGAGGCCGCCGACCTCGTGATCGAGAACGCCGGGGGCCGGGAGGAGCTGGAGCGCCGAGCGCGCAGGGCCTGGGAGCGGATCCTCGCCTGGGGCGAGGAGCGGGAGGCGGCGGCGGAGCCGGCGGAGGGCGGCACGGACCGCGGGGCCGGCGCGTGAGCGGACCCTCCTCCTCCGACGCGTCGTCCTGGCACGTCGACCTCCACACGCACACCCGCGCCTCCCACGACTGCCGGAGCGCCCCGGCCGACGTGCTCCGGCGGGCGCGGGAGGTCGGGCTCGACCGGATCGCCATCACCGACCACGACCGCATCGAGGGCGCCTTCGAGGCCCGCGACCTGGACCCCGGGCGCGTCATCGTGGGGGAGGAGGTGAGGACGGCCGAGGGCCTCGACCTCATCGGCCTCTACCTGGAGCGCCACGTGCCGCCCGGCGGGAGCTTCCGGGAGGTCGCCGACGCCATCCACGGGCAGGGCGGGGCGGTCTACCTGCCCCACCCGTTCGACGCTCGGCGCGGGGCCGACGAGAGCTTCCTGGACGGGGTGGCCGACTGCGTCGACGCGGTGGAGGCGTTCAACGCCCGCTGCCACGACCCGGAAGCGAACGCCCGCGCCCGCCGCTGGGGCGAGGCCCGGGGGCTCCCGCTGGGCGGGGGGAGCGACGCCCACCTCCTCACCGAGATCGGCCGCGGTCGGGTCGTGGTCCCTCCCTTCGAGGGGCCCTCCGGCCTCCTCGAAGCGCTGGCCGCGGGTCGCATCGACGGCCGGACCTCCGGCCGCTGGGTCCACCTCGGATCGACCTGGGCGAAGATCCTCGGGGCGCTCGGCTCCTGAGGCCGTCGGGAACTCCCGGCGCCTCCGGTTCCTTGACGCGGCGGACGCCGCCGGGATAGCGTCCCCGGTCGCCGGCCGGTCGGCGGGCGGACCTCGAACGGGACGGGATGGCGGAACAGGGGAGGGGACCGCGTGAGCGTCGAGACGCACAAGAAGGAGCAGTGGGCCACCCGGATCGGCCTCATCCTGGCCATGGCCGGGAACGCCGTCGGGCTGGGGAACTTCCTCCGGTTCCCGGTCCAGGCCGCGCAGAACGGCGGCGGGACCTTCATGATCCCCTACTTCGTGTCCTTCCTGATCCTCGGGATCCCGCTGATGTGGATCGAGTGGACGATCGGGAGGTTCGGCGGACGCTTCGGGCACGGCAGCCTGCCGGGCATGTTCGACGCGCTCACCGATCGGAAGAAGCCGTGGGCCAAGTACCTGGGCGTCCTCGGCCTCCTCATCCCGCTCGTCATCTTCATCTACTACACGTACGTGGTCTCCTGGATGCTGGGCTTCAGCTTCTTCAGCATCGCGGGCGACTACTTCGGGCTCGGCGAGCTGAGCCAGATGCGGCAGTACCTCTACTCCTACCAGAACATCTTCGACCCCTCGATGCACGGGGGGTGGCTGGCCCTGGTGTTCTTCATCATCACGCTGGTCTTCCTGGGGTGGATCCTGGCCAAGGGGATCAGCGGCGGGATCGAGAAGCTCGCGCTGATCGGGATGCCGCTCCTGTTCGCCTTCGCGATCGTCCTCATGATCCGGGTCCTGACGCTCCCGACCCACGCCGCGAGCCCGGCCGAGGGCCTGAACTTCATCTGGAACCCCGAGTGGTCCAGCCTGGGCGATCCCAAGGTGTGGCTGGCGGCGGCGGGGCAGATGTTCTTCACGCTGTCGCTGGGGGCGGGGCACGTGCACGCCTACGCGTCCTACCTGGACAAGGACGAGGACGTGACGCTCACCGGCCTGTCGACGGCGGCCACCAACGAGTTCGCCGAAGTCGTCCTCGGCGGCACGATCGCGATCACGGCGGCCGTGGTGTTCTTCGGCGTCACGGGGGCGGTGGCCATCGCAAAGGGCGGCACGTTCGACCTCGGGATCGTGGCCATGGGCGTGGTCTTCCAGGGGCTGCCCGGCGCGGCCATCTGGGGTCAGCTCTTCGGCTTCCTGTGGTTCTTCCTCCTGTTCATCGCGGGGATCACGTCGTGCGTGGCGCTGGCGACGCCGACCATCGCCTTCCTGCAGGAGCAGTTCGACTGGACGCGGAAGAAGGCGGCCTACGGGATCATGGGCGTGGCCCTGGTCCTCGGCCTGACGCACGTCGTGTTCTACAACGTCGGATTCATGGACGAGTGGGACTACTGGGCCGGGACGTTCGGCCTGGTCGTCCTGGCCACCATCGAGATCATCCTGTTCGCTCACGTGTACGGAATGGACCGGGGATGGAAGGAGATGCACCGGGGCGCGGACATCGAGGTCCCGGGAATCTTCCGACCGATCATGAAGTGGGTGACGCCGGCCTTCCTCCTGGTGCTGTTCGCCTGGTGGGGCTGGAACGACGCCATTCCCACGTTCCTCATGCAGAGCGTGTCCAACCCGGAGAACATTCCCTACCGGTGGGCGAGTCGTGGCCTCATCGTCCTCATGGGCCTCGTCGGCCTCTACCTGGTCCGGGTGGGCTGGCGGCGCTCGGAGTACGAGAGCCCGGGCGGCTGACGCGGCCCGGATCCAGCAGGCGGGAAGGAGTCGACGTACATGCAGGAGACCGGATTGACGACGTTCGCCGCCGTGTTCATGGGCGTGAGCATGGCCAGCGTGACCGCGCTCATGGTGTGGTGCTTCTACCGCATCCTCAGCCAGCCCAAGCCCGGCTCGGGCGTGGCCGACGCGGGCCCCGGCCCGGCCGGCGGCCCGGAGTCCGGCACCACCGGCTGATCGCGGACGAACCTTACGACCATGGCTGAAGACCGGGGTGAGCGCCGCCCGGTGAGCGCCCCTGGGCGCGAGCGCCGCGCGGCCCTCGAGGACGTGCGGGAGGCTCTCGAGCGATCCCACCGGGTGGTCCTCACGACCCACGTGAACGCCGACGGCGACGGAGCGGGGAGCGAGCTGGCGGCCGCCCTCCACCTCGAGGAGATGGGCTGCGAGGTGGCCATCGTGAACCCCACCCCGTTCCCCGACGCGTTCGGCTTCCTGCTGGGGGACCGTCCCGCCTGGACCCCCGAGGACCGCGAGGGGCGCCGTGCCCTGGAGGATGCGGACACGGTCCTGGTCCTGGACACGTCCGAGACGTCCCGCCTGGGCGCCGTGGCCGATCGTCTGGACACGCTGAAGATCCTCGTCATCGACCACCACCCGCCCACCCCCGACGCGATCGGGGAGACGGTCGTCCTGGACCCGAGCGCCTGCGCCACGGGAGAGCTCGTCTACGACCTCCTGACGCTGGACGGCGGCCGGCCGGGCGTGCGGGAGGCCCGGGCCCTGTACGTGGCGATCGTGACGGACACGGGCTCCTTCCGGTTCGGGAACACGACGCCCCGCGCCCACGCCGTGGCCGCCGAGCTCCTCCGGGCGGGGGTGGACGTCGAGGACATGTTCCGCCACCTCTTCGCCCGCTACACGTCCCACGGCCTCGATCTCCTGGAGCGGGCCCTCGCCACGCTCGAGGTGGACGAGGACCACGCGCTGGCCTGGGTCTCCATCCGGGCGAGCGACGTGGAGGAGACCGGGGCGAGCGCCGAGGACCGCGAGGGGCTGGTGGAGTACCCCCGCCGGCTGCAGGGGACCGAGGTCGCCGTCCTGTTCCGGGAGCTGGCGAGGGGCCGGACCAAGATCTCCCTCCGGTCCAACGGTCCGATCGACGTCGCGGCCGTGGCCCGCGACTTCGGCGGCGGCGGTCACCGCCAGGCGGCCGGGGCGCTGGTGGAGCGGCCCCTCGCCGAGGTGCGGGAGGCCGTCGTGGAGCGCCTGCGAGAGGCGGCCCGCGAGACGTGATCGAGCGCGACGAGACCCCGGCGGACCGGGGGCTCCCGGAGGCGGCCTCCACCCCCGTGATCGAGCGGCTCCGGGACGTCGAGCGCCGCATGGACCCTGCCGAGATCGCCGGCGTCTGGATCTTCCCTCCGCTCCCCGACCTCGAGGCGTCCTCGGAGTTCGTCCTCCTCTCCCGCTACCTGACCGACGGCCGGCTCCGGCTGTATACGTCGGGGTTGCGCCGGCGCGCGCGGGAGGCGGAGTCCGCGGCGGGGGACGCCGGGGAGGCGGGCGGCACCGGCTCCGGATCGGAGGGCGCCTCCTCCTCGCCGCCGACCGGAGCCGATCACGAGGTGACCGAGCACGGCGCGGTGCCCGCCGACCGGCTCCCCCGGCTCCTCGACCGCTTCCGCCGCCGCATTGACCAGGAGGCCGATCCCCGGCACGTGGCGATCGAGGGGTCCCGTGAGCGGTGGGAGGCCCTGGTGCCGCGGCCGGAGCCGGAGGCCGGGGAAGGGGCCGCCTTGGAGGCCGGGGACACCGTGCCGGAGGGGGAGCCGCCGGGGCCCGAACACGTTGAAGCGGAGGGCGCGAAGGCTTAGGTTGGTTGTGACAGGTGGGCGTTCGCCGCGCCGGCGGAGGCCCCGATCCATCAACGTGCCAGGACGACCGCGAGCCGTGACCACGACGAGCCGACAGGACCGGCAGTGCGACGAGCTCGAGGCCGAGCTGCGGGAGGCCCTCGAAGCCGACGGCCACCGCTTCACGGCCCAGCGCTCGGCCGTGTACTCGGTGCTCGGGAGCACCAGCTCCCACCCCACCGCCGACGAGATCTTCACGTCCGTCCGGGAGACGATCCCGGACATCAGCCTCGCCACCGTCTACAAGGCCCTCGAGGCCTTCGTGTCGTGCGGACTGGCGCGCAAGCTGTCCATGGGGGAGGGTCCGGCCCGCTACGACGGGCGGACCGAGGAGCACGAGCACGTTCGCTGCCTGTCGTGCGGGCGCGTGGCCGACATCGATGACGTGAACCTCTCGTCGTGGCTGGACTCGGTGGCCAGGAAGACCGACTTCCAGATCGTGAGCTATCGCCTGGAGCTCCTCGGGCACTGCTCGCGCTGCCGGAACTGATCCCGCCGTTCCACCGGGAGCGAGGGAGCCTCCCGCCGCCTCCCTTCCGCCCATTCCCTCCGACCGACGGCGTCCGTGCGTCCGTGCGGTACGCGGTCTGCGGGTACCGCGGTGGCGGTGAGAGGCGGGCTCTCACCCCAGGGGACCTCGAACGGAGGACGACGTGGCCTTCGATGCCGTGAGCTTCGTACCCTCGAAGATCTTCCTGACGTCGGGCGTCGGGATCCACCGCGAGCGCCTCTCGTCCTTCGAGATGGCGCTGCGCGATGCCCGAATCGCTCGTTACAACCTCGTCGGCGTCTCCTCGATCTTCCCGCCGCGCTGTGAGATGGTGGACGTCGAGGAGGGGCTGGACCGCCTGCGGCCGGGCCAGATCGTCTTCTCGGTGATGGCCCGCTCGGAGACCAACGAGCCGAGCCGGCTCATCGCCTCCAGCATCGGCCTGGCCATCCCTAAGGACCCCGACCAGTTCGGCTATCTCTCCGAGCATCACAGCTACGGGGAGACCGCGGGACACGCGGGGAACTATGCGGAGGATCTGGCGGCGAGCATGCTGGCCACCGTGCTCGGGATCCCGTTCGATCCCGACGCGGCCTGGGACGAGCAGCGCCAGGTGTGGAGCCTCTCGGACCAGATCGTCCGGACCACCAACATCACCGAGGCGGTGGAGGGCCCCGAGGACGGGCGCTGGGCCACGGTGGTGGCCGCCGCGATCCTCTGCGGATGAGCCTCGAGGGCGGGCGCTGTCCGGTGCCGGCGGCCCTGGACGGACTGCCGTGGACCTCGTCCGACAATTACATGGGGCACGGCACCGACGCTCGCTCCTGGGAGGAGGCCCGGGTCGTGGTGCTCCCGGTCCCCTACGAGGCCACGACCAGCTACGGGCCGGGCACCCGGTCGGGCCCCGAGGCGATCATCGAGGCCTCGGCGTACGTGGAGCTGTACGACGAGGAGCTGGACCTGGAGCCGTGGGAGGCGGGCATGTGCACGCTCCCCTCCCTGGAGCTGCCCGCCGCGGGGCCCGAGAGCGCCGTGGCGCGGCTGCGCGAGCACTACGCCGAGCTCCTCGAGGTCTCCGGGGACCGCTTCATCCTCACCCTGGGGGGCGAGCACTCCATCTCGAGCGCACCGATCCACGCCTGGCTGGACCGGGTGGGGGACGGCCTCTCGGTCCTGCAGCTCGACGCCCACTCGGACCTGCGGCCGAGCTACCGCGGCACGCCGTGGAGCCACGCGTCGGTCATGCGGCGGGTCCTGGACCGGACCGGGGCGATCTCGGCCGTCGGGGTCCGATCCCTGACGGGGGAGGAGCGGCGGCTGATCGAGGAGCGGGGGATCACGACCGTGTTCGCGGAGGAGATGCGGCGCGAGGGATGGATCGAGAAGGCCCTCTCCGGCCTCACGGACACGGTCTACGTCACCTTCGACGTCGACTTCTTCGACCCCTCGCTCCTCCCCGCGACCGGCACGCCCGAGCCCGGGGGCGGGAGCTGGTGGCAGGCGCTCGACCTCCTGAGGGCCGTCTTCCGGGAGAGGAAGGTCGTGGCCGCCGACATCGTCGAGCTGGCTCCCGGCCTCGGCCCCATGGCCTCCTCGGTGGTCGCGGCGAAGCTGGGCTACAAGATGATCGGCTACGCCGCGTACCCCGACCGCATCGGGCGCTGAGCGGAGAGCATCGTGGACTCCATCGGGATCGGCGTGTTCGTGGCCTTCCTGGCCGGGGTGCTGTCCTTCCTGTCGCCCTGCGTGCTCCCGCTCGTCCCCTCCTATCTCTCCTTCGTGGCCGGCGTGGGCCTCGAGGAGCTCGAGGAAGGGGGGCGGGAGGCCCGGCGCACCGTGCTCCTCCACGCCACGCTCTTCGTCCTGGGCTTCAGCCTGGTGTTCATGGGGATGGGCGCCTCGGCCAGCCTCCTGGGGCGGGTGCTCCGGGACTACCAGACCTGGATCGCGCGGATCGGCGGCGTCATCGTCATCGTCTTCGGGCTCCACCTCCTGGGCGTCACGCCCCTCCGCTTCCTGCTGCGCGAGCGCAGGGTCCAGCTCCGGGATCGCCCGGTCGGCATGGTGGGCTCGGTCGTGGTGGGCGTGGCCTTCGGGGCGGGCTGGACGCCGTGCATCGGGCCGGTCCTGGGAGGGATCCTCACGTACGCGGCCACCCGCGAGCGGCTGGCGGAGGGGGTGGGTCTCCTGGCCGTCTACTCGGCGGGCCTCGCGATCCCGTTCCTGATCGCGGCGGCCGCCCTGTCGCGGTTCCTCACGGCCTCGCGCCGCTTCCGGCGCTACCTGCCGTGGGTCGAGCGGGTGAGCGGGGCGCTCCTGGTGGCGGTGGGCCTGCTCCTGGTGAGCGGGCAGTTCACGGTGCTGGCCGCCTGGGCCGCCCGCTTCACGCCCGAGTTCCTCCTCAAGCGGATCTGAGGAGTCGCTCGAGGACCCCCTTCAGCTCCCGCGCCGTGACCGGCTTCACCAGGAAGGCGTCGGCGCCCGCCTCGCGGCAATTCTTCCGGAGGCTGTCGTTGTCGTGGCCGGTGAGCACGACCAGCGCCGCCTCCGTGCTCGCCTCCCGCAGGCGCTGGACGAGGCGGGGCCCGGCGAGGCCGGGCAGGACCAGGTCCGCCACGATCGCGTCCGGAGGCCCGCCGTCCACGAGGGACAGGGCGTCCTCGCCGGTGGCCGCGGTCTCGACCCGCAGCCCCAGAGCGGAGAGGACGACCCGGTAGGCGTTGCGGAGGTCCTCGTCGTCCTCCACGAGCAGGATGGCGGGGCCGTCCGATCCCGGCACGGCTCAGGCCCCTCCGGCCGACTCCCGGTCCCCGCCGGACGCGGGCGCCGCCGTCTCGTTCCTGACCGTGGGCAGCGTGAAGTAGAAGGTGCTTCCGCGGCTCCGCTCGCTCTCCACCCCGATGTCGCCGCCGTGCATCTCCACGATTCGACGGGCGATGGAGAGGCCCAGGCCGCTCCCCCCCAGTCTCCGCTCCACGCCCTCGTCGGCGCTCACGAACTCCTCGAAGATCCGTTCCTGGTCCCCGGGGTCGATCCCGACCCCGGTGTCCCGGACCTCGATCCGGGCCCAGCCGTCGCCGTCGGCGCTCTCCGCGCCGATCTCGACGCGGCCGCCCTCGGGCGTGAACTCGATGGCGTTGCTGAGGAGGTTGCCGAGCACGTGCACGGCCTTGGAGCGGTCCGCGTACAGGGCCGGAAGCTCGGGCTCGAGGTTCGTCCGGAACTCCAGGCTCTTCCGGGCCAGGAGCGAGTGGTGGCTCGCGCGGAGCTCCTCGACCAGGTCCCCGATCTCGAAGCGCTCCGGGCGGAGCTCGGCGGACTGGCCGCCGCTCCGTGAGTAGCGGAGGATCTCGTCGACCATCTCGAGGGTCTGCCGGGCCGCCCGGCCGATCGAATCGACGGCCTCGTGCTGGGACGAGGTCAGGTCGCCCAGCGTCCCGTCGTCGAGCGCCTCGGCGTAGGTGAGGATGGACGACAGGGGGGTCCGGAGCTCGTGCGAGACGAGAGCCAGGAACTGGATCCGCGCCGTCTCCAGGTTCCGGAGCTCCCGGATCTCGCGCTCCAGGGCTTCGACGTGCTCGGAGTCCGGGACCGCCTGGTCGTGCGACAAGAGATATTCCTGTCCAGAATCTGGAGCCGGGTTGACCGGGTCGCGGGGCACGGGGTCCCCGTTCGGAATCATAAACCTTATCCTTCCGATGGAGCCTCGGCAAGCGTTCCCGGCGCCCGGTACTCCTCCAGCTCCTCGGCCAGGAGCTGCCGCTCGAGGAGCCGGGCGTACACGCCGCCGGCCGCCAGGAGCTCGCCGTGGGTGCCCTTCTCCACCAGCCGGCCGTCCTCCAGCACGAGGATGCGGTCCGCCCGCCGGACCGCGGAGACCCGGTGCGAGATGATGATGGCCGTGCGGTCCTGCAAGTAGCGCCGCAGGCCCTCCAGGATGCGCTTCTCGGTGACCGTGTCGACGGCCGAGAGCGCATCGTCCAGGATCAGGATGGGCGCGTCGCGCAGGAGGGCGCGGGCCAGCGTCGCCCGCTGCTTCTGTCCGCCCGAGAGGTTGACCCCGCGCTCCCCGATCCTCGTCTCGAGGCCCTCGGGCAGCACCGAAAGCGTCTCGCGGAGCTGGGCCACCTCCAGCGCGCGGTCGAGCTCGGCTTCGGTCGGGAGGCCGCCCCCCTCCGGGAGGCCCTCCCCGTGGGCGGCGGCGGGGGCCCGGCCCGCGTCCATCTCCGCACGCCTCCCGTCCCCATCGGGCGAGGTGGGCAGGACGAGGTTCCGCCGGAGCCGCATGCTGAACAGGAACGGCTCCTGGGGGACCACCGACACGGCGTCGCGGAGGGCGTCCAGCGCGAGCCGGGTGGCCGGCTTCCCGTCGATGAGGACGCGCCCCTCGGTCGGGTCGTACAGGCGGGGGACGAGCCGGGCCAGCGTGGTCTTGCCGCTCCCGGTCCCGCCGACGACCGCCACGGTCTCCCCGGGGACGATCCGGAAGCTCACGTCCCGGAGCACCCAGCGCTCGGTCCCCGGATACCGGAACGAGACGTCCTCGAACTCCACCTCGCCGCGGATGCCCCCGGGCCTCTCGGCAGAGGGGGCGTCCCGGATGGCCGGCTCCAGGGAGAGGAGCTCGTTGATGCGGCCCATGGACGCAGAGCCCCGCTGGAACAGGTTCGTGACCCAGCCCAGCGCGATCATCGGCCAGGTGAGGAGCGCCAGGAGGGTGATGAACATCACGAAGTCGCCGAGCGTGATGGCGCCCGCCATCACCCGCTGGCCGCCGTACCACAGGACGATCACGGCCGCGAGGCCGGTGAGGACCGTGAGGGCCGGATGGAAGCCGCCCCATACCCGGGCCAGGCTCATGTTGCGGTCCAGGTACTCCCGGTTGAGCTCCCCGAACTCCCCGGCCTGGTTCTCCTCCTGCAGGTAGGCCTTCACGATGCGGATCCCGGCCAGGTTCTCCTGGACGTAGTTGGAGAGCTGGCTGAACTGCGCCTGGATGCTCTCGAACCGATGGTGGATCTCCTGCCCGAACAGGTAGACCGCCGCCGGGAGCACGATCATGGGGAGGAGGGCGAAGGCGGTGAGCCCCACGTCCGTCCGCAGCATGAGGGCGAGCACGAGCATCGAGATCGTGGCCGTGTTCACCAGGTACATGATGGCGGGGCCCGCCACCTGCCGGACGGCCAGGACGTCGTTGGTGGCCCGGCTCATCAGGTCTCCGGTGCGCCACTCGTCGTAAAACTCGGCGGGCAGGCGCAGGAGGTGGTCGAACAGGTCGCCGCGCAGGTCCCGCTCGATCTTCCGGCTGATGCCGTTGAGGAGCTCCCGCTGCCCGTAGCGCGCGGCGCCGCCCAGGAGCGCGACGAGCACGATGAGCCCGGCGTACCGGAGGACGATGCCGCGGCTCAGCTCCGTCTGGAGGGCGTCGATGGCGTACTTGAGGAGGAGCGGCGCCGCGACGCTGAACAGGTTGCTCACGACGACGAGCGCCAGGCCGAGGGCGATCCCGCGCGCATAGGGACGCGCGTAGGGGATGAGGGTGCGAAGCTGCTTCATGCGGGGACGGGTCCCGCTCGGCCGCGGGCCGGCCGGGCCGTCACCACGGCCGGCGCGTGCATGTGACGCTCCGGGACACTTGCTCGTCCTTCATGGGTAGAAGACACACCATCACGTCCCGAAGGTTCGACCCGCGACCGAGCGTCGACGACTCCGTTCACGTCGAAGAGGGAACGCAGCCCATGAAGATCCGAGATCTTCCCATTCTCCTGCTCGTACTCGTCTTTCCGCTCGCCGCCTGCGGAGGCGGCGGAGGCTCCGCCGGTGAGAACGGGTCCGCCGGAGGGAGCTCCGGAGCCTCCGGATCCGCGAAGGCCGGCCAGACGAGAACGGTGAGCGTCCCGGCCGGGACGGTCCTCCACCTCACCCTGGACCAGGAGCTCGGGACCAGGGAGAATGAGAAGGGGGACACTTTCACGGCCACGGTGGCCTCGCCCGTGAGCGCGGAGGGCCGGGTGGTCGTCCCGCAGGGCGCCACGGTCCACGGTGAGGTGACGGCCGTGCAGAAGTCCGGCGGGGCGGGGCAGGAAGCCGTGCTAAAGGTGGACTTCAAGGATCTCCGGGCCGGCGGGCGGACGTATCCGCTCCAGGCCACGCTGACGAAGGCGAACCCCGAGAAGAAGTCCCGCACCAGCGCCGGACAGGCGGCCGCCGAGATCGGCGCCGGGACGGCGGCGGGAGCGATCCTCGGCAGGATCGTCGGCGGCAACAAGACAGGGACGTTCGTGGGGGCCGCGGTCGGCGCCGCGGCGGGCACGGCCATCGTGCTCGGGACGCAGGACGTGGACGCGGTCCTCCCCGCCGGCTCCGCGATGGAGATCCGGCTCGACGCGCCGATCCGGGTGGCGGTCGGCTCGTGACGGCCCGCCCCGCGCACCGACAGCCTTCGACGGGAGAGATGGACATGGGACACACCAGGCACATCGGCTGGACCTGGGCGATGGCGGCGGCGCTGCTCGTGGCGGCGTGCGGCGGGAAGGAGAAGCCGCAGGAGACGACCGCCGACACGACGGCTCCGGCCGCGCAGGCCGAGAGCCCGGCGGACTCGACGCAGGAGGCGGCCCCGGCTCCTGCGGGTCAGCAGCAGCCGGCCCCGAAGCCGGCCGCCAGGAAGCCGGCGCCGGCGCCCTCCGGCACCACGGGGGGACAGACGGGCGGCACGACGCCGACCGGCCAGGCCGGGCCGGCCGGCGGCGCCGAAAAGCCCGCGGCCACCCCCACGGTGACCCTCACCGTGGAGACCGGAACGACCGTGATGACCACGCTCGACCGTGAGCTCTCGACCAAGGGCGCGAAGGTGGGCGACGCGTTCACGGCCACCGTGAGCCAGCCCGTCTCCGCCGACGGGCGCACGGCCCTCCCGGCCGGCGCGACGATCCACGGCGAGGTGACGGCCGTCCAGGAGTCGGGGAGCTCGGGGCAGCCCGCGGTCCTCAAGGTCGACTTCAAGCGCGTGACCGTGGACGGGGCGGACTACCCGATCTCCGCGGACCTCATCGACGCGCAGCCGCAGAAGAAGTCGCGGACCAGCGCCGGGGAGGCCGCCGTCAAGATCGGGGCGGGCACCGCGGCCGGCGCGATCCTGGGCCGCATCATCGGCGGCAACAAGACGGGCACCTTCATCGGCGCCGCCGTGGGCGCGGCCGCGGGCACGGCCATCGTGCTCGGGACCCAGGACGTCGACGCCGTGCTGCCCGAGGGCTCGGCCATGACGCTCAAGCTGACGGGACCGCTCACGGTGCGCCGCCCTCAGTGAGCGGAGCCGGGTGAGGTCGCGGCGGTGAGGGGGCGGGCGAGGGTCCGCCGGCTGCCGGGCCCCCTCCTCGCCGCGTGCCTCCTGGCCGCGTCGGCGGCCGCGCTCCTCGTCGGCTCGACAGCCGGCCTCCGGGCCCAGGCCGGGGCGGCCGACACGTCCGGGACCGACCGAGCCGCGCCCACGGGTGAGCTCCGCGGCGTCGTCCTCTCCTCCGAGGGGGAGCTCCCGGTCCCGGGGGCGGAGATCCTCGTCGGGCCCGGGCTTGGCGCCGTCACCGACTCGGCCGGGCGCTTCCGGCTCCCGGGCCTTCCCCCGGGCCGGCTGCGCTTCGACCTCCGGCTCCCCGACCTCCCCGCCCGCACGCTCGAGGTCGGGATCGAGGACGCGTCGGTGACGCGCGTGGTGCTGCGGGTGAGCACCCGGATCATCCCGGCGCCCGCTCTCGACGTGGTGGTCCGGAGCGCCACGACCCGGAAGGGGAAGCTCGCGGGCTTCTACCGCCGCCGGGCCCGCGGCCTCGGGGCCTTCATCGACCGGGCGGAGATCGAGCGGCGCGATCCGCGCGAGGTGAGCGACCTGGTGCGGTCGGTGCCCGGAGTCGAGGTGGCCCGGGGACCCGGGAGCACGGGGCGGGTCGAGATGACCCGGAGCTCGGCCCTGCTCGCGCACCGGGACTGCCGCGTGGTCTACTTCGTGGACGGGCTCCGGATCCCCCCCGAGAACGCCTTTCGCCTCGACGAGCTCTCACCGCGAGACCTGGAGGCGATCGAGGTCTACCGGGGGGTCTCCGAGGTCCCGGCCATCTTCCTGAGGACCGGCGAGGAGTGCGGGGTGGTGGCCGTCTGGACCCGGGACCCGTCCCGGCCGTAGCGGGGCGCCGCCGGCAGCCGTCGCTGCGGCGGTCCGGCCGGCCTCGGTGGCGGCGGCGCTCAGCCTCCCTCCACCCCCACCCTCGGGCACGGTCCCGCCAGGACGCACGCTTCGCAGTCGGGGCTCCGGGCCGTGCAGGTGGCCCTGCCGTGGGCGATGAGCGCGACGTGGAGCCGATAGCGGAGCTCCGGCGGGACCTCCCGGTTCAGCACCTCGTGGACGGCCGCGGCGCCGGAGCCCTCGGGGGCCCACCCCAGGCGGACCGCGAGACGACGGACGTGCGTGTCGACCGGAATCACCGGGCGGCGGAGCGCGAAGCACAGGACGCAGGCGGCCGTCTTGATCCCGACCCCGGAGAAGCCGGCCAGGTAGTGCAGCGCTTCCTCGTCCTCCATTCCTTCCAGGTGAGCCAGGTCCAGGGAGCCCCGCTCCTCCTCCAGCCGCTCCAGCACCCCCTGGATGGCCGCCGACTTCTGGCGCACGAGGCCCGCCGGCCGGATGGCCTCCCGGAGCGCTTCACGGTCGGCGTCCCGGATGGCCTCCCGGTCGGGGAAGGTCTCCCCGAGCTTCCGCCACGCCCGGTCGCGGTTGGCGTCGGTGGTGTTCTGGCTGAGGATCGTGAGCAGGAGCTCATCGAGCGGGTCCCGCCGCGACTTCTCGGTCCGGCCGTGCTCCGCCTCGAGCCGGCGCAGCGCGTCGGCGTGGTCCGGGGCGGCGCTCAGAGGACCCCCTCGGCGCGCGGCCACGACCGTGGACACCTCGGTGACGAGGTCCGTGGTGACGTCCGTCGTGACGTCCGCGGGCCGGGCATCGGTGACCTCCGTCTCCTCCGGGGTGGATTGTCGGTCGGGCCGCCGGCCGCGTAGCTTGGCGGCCCGGCGATCCATCCGAGGGTACGAGCCACCGCGGGAGGGGGCAATGCGAGACGGCGAGCGCCATCCGGAGGACGGCCCGGCGTGGGAGCCCGGCGCTCCCCGAGCCGTCGGCGCCGGGTCCGGCCCCCGTCCCACGGAGGGCGTGAACCCCCGCACGACCGCGATCGATCGGGCGTCGGCCGCCGAGATCGTTCGGCTCATCCAGGCCGAGGACCGTCGGGTGCCGGAGGCGCTGGAGGCCCAGGCGGACGAGCTGGCCGCCCTCATCGAGGAAGTGGCGCGCCGCATGGGGGCGGGCGGGCGTCTGGTGTACGTCGGGGCGGGGACGAGCGGACGCCTGGGCGTCCTCGACGCGGCCGAGTGCCCCCCCACCTTCGGCACGGAGCCCGACCGGGTCGTCGGCCTCATCGCCGGGGGGGAGGGCGCGCTCGTCCGGAGCCGGGAGGGAGCCGAGGACGACCGGGCGGCGGGACGCGCCGACGTGCGCGGCGCGGAGGTCGGGCCGGCCGACTTCGTGCTCGGGATCGCGGCCTCCGGCACGACCCCCTACGTGGCCGCCGCCGCGGAGGAGGCCTCCCGCCTCGGCGCCGGGACCGGGCTCCTCACCTGCTCGCCGCCCCCGGAGGAGCTGGCCGGCCTGGCCGACCACGTGGTCACGCTCCTCACGGGCCCCGAGGTCATCGCCGGCTCGACCCGGATGAAGGCCGGCACGGCCACCAAGCTCGCCCTCAACACCCTCTCCACGGGCGTCATGGTCCGCCTGGGCAAGGTGTACGGGAACCTCATGGTCGACCTGCAGGCGGGGAGCCGGAAGCTGGTCGGCCGTGGCCTGCGTATCCTGGAGCGGGTGTGCGGCCTGCGCGGCGAGCCGGCCCGGGAGCTCCTGGTCCGGGCCGGCGGGTCGGTGAAGACGGCCATCGCCATGCACGAGCTGGGGGTGGGCCGGGCCGCGGCGGAGCGGGTCCTGGACGCGTGCGGAGGCTTTCTGGGCGAGGTCGTCGAGCGCTGGCGGGGACGGGGGGAGGTCCCCTACTACGCGTGCTATCCGGAGGCGCTCGAGCCGGGCGAGCCCGAGCGCATCCTGGAGCGGCTGGCGGCGGGCCCCGAGAGGCTGCGGGCGGCGTTCCGCGCGCGGGGCGGCCTCGCCGTGGAGACCGGCGGAGCCGGAGGCGAGGCCGGCGAGGCGGAAGGGGCGGGGCGGACGGCCGGCGGGATTCCGCGGCCCGGCGGCTGGACCCCGGCCCGGCACGTGGCCCACCTGGCCGAGGCCGAGCGCGAGTGCTACCGGCCCCGGCTCGAGGCGCTGATCCGGGCCCGGGCGGAGGGGGAGGCCGGCGCCGACGGCGGGAGCTCCGGCGCGGCCGAGCCCGGCGCCGGGCCCGTGTTCGAGGACTGGCCGCCCTCGGCGGAGCCGCCGCTCGGCGGGAAGAGCGCGCCGGAGGTGCTCCTCGCCTTCGCCGCCGAGCGGGGGCGGACCGTGGCCCTGCTCCGGGAGGCGCCCGCCGGGGCGTGGGAGGCCCCGGGGACCGTGGCGGGCGAGCGGATCCGGCTCCATCAGCTGGTCCGCGCCATGATCCAGCACGACGGCGCCCACGCCGCCAGGATCCGCGAGCGCATCCACCCCGACCTCGTGCGGCCCCACCCCGATCCTTCGGCGGACTCCTGACGATGGCGCTGTACGCCGGCCTCATGTCGGGGACGTCCCTGGACGGCGTGGACGTGGCGCTGGTCCGGTTCGGGGGGGAGGACGAGCGCCCGGACGAGGCGCGTCTCCAGGGCTTCCGGAGCTACCCGTACGAGCCGGAGCTCCGCGAGCGGCTCCGCCGGGCGTGCGAGGAGGCCCCGGCCTCGGAGCTGTGCCGGGTCGACTTCGACCTCGGGCGCCGCTTCGCCCGGGCGCTCCTCCGCGCGCTCGAGGAGCTGGGCGTCGCGCCGGAGGATCTCGAGGCCGTGGGGAGCGCCGGGCAGACCGTGTGGCACGAGCCGCCCGCGGAGGGACGGCCGGGGAGCACGCTGCAGCTGGGCGAGGGGGCGGTGATCGCCGAGGAGGCGGGCGTCACGGTGGTCGAGGACTTCCGGGTGCGGGACGTGGCGGCCGGCGGACACGGCGCTCCGATCTCCGCCTACTTCGACCACCTCCTGCTCTCCACCCCGGCGCTGGGCCGCGGGATCCTCAACCTCGGCGGCATGGGGAACCTCACGGCCCTTCCCGCCCGCGGGAGCGGGGAGGAGCCCGTCGCCTTCGACACCGGGCCGGGCGTGGTCCTCCTCGACGCCGCGGCCTCCCGGCTCACGGGGGGCGAGCTCCGCTTCGACGGGGACGGCCGCATGGCCGCGGCCGGCCGGGCGCTCCCGGACGCCGTGGAGAGCTGGCTCGAGGACCCGTTCTTCGAGGAGCCGCCGCCCCGGACGACGGGGCGCGAGCGGTTCGGGCCGGCCAGGCTGGAGGCGTGGCTCGACGCGCGGCTGGAGCGGGGCGAGGCGCCGGAGGACCTCATGGCCAGCCTGGCCGAGGTGACCGCGCGGGCGGTCGCCGGGGCGTTCGCCCGGGTGCCGTTCCGGGTCGAGGAGGTCTTCCTGTGCGGGGGCGGCGCCCGGAACCCGGAGCTGGTCCGCAGGGTCGGCCGACGCCTGGCGCCGAGCACCGTCCGGCCGCTGGAGGCCCTGGGCTGGGACGGCGACGCGCGCGAGGCGGCGGCCTTCGCGCTCCTGGCCCGGCAGCACCTCCTGGGGCACCCGGCCGGGGCGCCGTGGGCCACGGGCGCCCGCGCCGCGCGGATCCTGGGGAAGAGGGTGCCGGCGTGAGCGGCCCGGCGGGGCGGCGGGCCGGCCCGCGCGGACCGGCCGCCGGCCGGAGGGCGGGGCCGTGACCGATCCTGCGCGGCTCCTCGTGGCGGTGATCCGCCTGGACCGGGACGAGCCCGACGCGGCGCTGGAAGCGGCGCTCGGGGACCTCGAGGCCGGCGTGGGCGGCTTCATCCTGTTCGGCGGAACGTGCGACGTCGTGCGCGGGCTCACGGCCGAGCTGCGGGAACGGGCCGGCCGGCCGCTGTGGTTCGCGGCGGACCTGGAGCGCGGGGCCGGTCAGCAGTTCCGTGGCGCGGCCACGCTGCCTCCCCCCGCGGCCCTCGCCTCCCACCCGCAGGCCGAGCGGGCGGTGCGGGCCGCGGCGCGGCTCACGGCGCTCGAGTCGATGGACCTGGGGGTGAACTGGGTGCTCGCCCCGGTCCTCGACCTCGACGTCGAGCCCCGGAACCCGATCGTGGGGACGCGGAGCTTCGGGGCGGACCCGGCCGTCGTGTCCCGGCTCGGCAGAGCGTGGATCGAGGCGTGCCAGGCGGCGGGAGCGGCGGCATGCGCCAAGCACTTCCCCGGCCACGGCCGCACGACCGGGGACTCCCACATGGAGCTCCCCTCGGTGGACGCCTCCCGCGAGCGGCTCGAGGGCGACCTGGGGCCGTTCCGGGCCGTGTCCGAGGTGGCCGCGGGGATGATGGCGGCGCACGTGGCCTACCCGGCTCTCGGGTGCGAGGGGCCGGCCAGCCGCAGCCCCGAGGTGCTCCGCTCGCTCCTGCGCGAGGAGATGGGGTTCCGCGGGCTGGTGGTCACCGACGCGCTCGTCATGGCGGGCTTCGGCGGGGGCGGCGAGACGGGGGCGGCCACGGAGGGGTGGCGGGCGGTGCGCGCCCTGCGGGCCGGGTGCGACATCCTCCTCTATCCCTCCGACCCCGCCCTCGTGGCGCGCACCGTCCGGCAGGCGGCCGGGAACGACCGGCGTCTGGCCGGGCTCGTGGAGGAGGCGGCCGGGAGGAGCCAGCGGATCCTGGAGCGGTTCGGGCGCGGCGCGGCGGCGGGCCGGGGCGGCGCGGCGGCCGGGGCGGACGGCGGGGACGCGGACGCACCGGACGCAGGTCCCGACCTTCCCCTGTTCCGGCCCGGGGCGCCCGAGCTCACCCGCCTGGCGTCGGAGTGCGTGCGGCCGGCGGGCCCCGGAGACCCCGAGGCGGCCGCGCGCGAGGTCGCGGCGTGGACGTCCGCGGCGGCGGGGCGGGTCCGGATCGCCGTCGTCTCGGACGACGAGGCCCCCGACGACGCTTCGACGGGCCGGGCGCTGGCGGCGGAGCTCCGGCGCCGCGGCTGGAGCGTCCGGGGCCCCGTGGAGGCGGCCGGAACGGGCGGGCCGGAGGCCGGCGAGGGAGACGGAGGGCCCGGCGCCCCGGGCGCGAGCTCCGCCCCCCTCCTGCTCGTGATCCGCGCCACGCCGCGCGCGGAGAAGGGCCGCTCGGGCCTCTCGGCCCGGGCCCGCGAGCGCGTCGCCACGCTCCTGGCCGCGGGCGGGCCGGCCCTCCCGGTCGCCCTGGGCCACCCCCGCGTCCTGGCCGGGGAGGAGCTGGCCGGCCTGTGCGCCTGGGCGTCCGAGGAGGTCATGGAGCGCGGCGCGGCGGCGTGGATCGCCGACCGCGCGCAGGCGGCCGGCGCCGCCGGGCCGGCGTAGGGCCGGGCGGGACGGGACCGGGACGTGGCGGCGCTCGACTGGTGGGTGGTGGGCGGCTACCTGGCCCTCACGCTGGCGGTGGGCCTGTGGCTGGCCGGCCGGGCCGAAGGGGGGCTCCTCGACTTCTTCGTGAGCGGGCGCTCCCTTCCGTGGTGGCTGGCCGGGACGTCGATGGCGGCCACCACGTTCAGCGTCGACACCCCGCTGTACGTGACCGGGGTGGTGGCCCGGCGGGGCGTCGCCGGCAACTGGGAGTGGTGGTCCTTCGCCCTCTCCCACCTCCTCCTCATCTACCTGTTCGCCCACCTGTGGCGGCGGGCGGAGGTGGTGACCGACGCCGAGCTCACCGAGATCCGCTACGGCGGCAGGCCGGCCGCCATCCTCCGCGGGACCCGGGCATTCCTCTTCGCCGTCCCGATCAACTGCATCGCCATCGGCTACGTGATGCTGGCGATGCGCAAGGTGCTCGAGGCGCTCGGGCTCTTCTCGGACCTGCCCGCCTGGCTCCCGGGGGACGGCCGGCTGTGGGCCGTGGTCATCCTCTGCGTCTTCGTGCTCGTGTACGCGGGGCTCTCGGGCCTGTGGGGCGTGGTAGCCACGGACTTCTTCCAGTTCGTGCTGGCCATGGCGGGGGCGCTGCTGGTGGCGGGCTACGCCCTCCACGACATCGGCGGGATCGGGGAGCTGCGCTCGGCCCTCACGTCGTCGGGGAAGGGCGGAGCGCTGAACATGGTCCCGCGGCCGGGCTCCTCCTTCCTCCCGATGGACACCTTCCTGGCCTACCTGGGGCTCCAGTGGTGGGCCTACCGGAGGGCCGACGGGGGCGGCGAGTTCGTCCAGCGGCTCTCGGCCGCCCGCGACGAGCGGGAGGCGAGCCGGGCGGCGTGGCTGTTCAACGTGCTCCACTACGTGGTCCGGTCCTGGCCCTGGATCCTGGCCGCGCTCGCGGCCATGGTGATCTTCCCGGGGCTGAAGGACCCGGAGCTGGGCTACCCCCTCCTCATGCTCCGCTACCTCCCGACCGGCCTCCTCGGGATGGTGGTGGCCTCCTTCTTCGCCGCCTTCATGTCCACCGTCTCGACCCAGATCAACTGGGGGGCGAGCTACGTGGTCAACGACCTTCACCAGCGCTTCGTCCACCCGGTCGGGAGCGACCGCGAGATGGTGGCGGTGGGCCGGGCCGCGTCGGTCGCGATCGTGGCGGTGGCGGGGGTGGCGGCCTTCTTCGCCGACGACGTGGGCACGGTCTTCCGCTTCATGATCGCGATCGGGACCGGCCCGGGAGCCGTCCTCATCCTGCGCTGGTTCTGGTGGCGGGTGAACGCCTGGGCGGAGATGGCGGCGATGGTGGCCGGCTTCGTGATCGCCGTGCTCACCTACGTGCCGGGCGTGGCGGGGTCCCTGGGGCTGTTCGCGTCGGCCCGCGGCAGCTTCGGCCTGCGGCTGGCGGTGACCGCCTTCGGCTCGGCGGCCGTGTGGCTCCCGATCATGCTCCTCACCCGGCCGGAGTCGGAGGCCACGCTCGAGGAGTTCTACCGGAGGGTGCGGCCCGGCGGGCCGGGGTGGAGGCGCCAGCGGGCCCGGACCGGCCTCGAGCCGAGCTCGCGCCTCGGCCGGGACCTGGGGCGGACGGCGGCCGCCGCGCTGGTCCTGTTCGGCGCGATGTTCGCCGTGGGCGGCGCCGCCCTCGGCGAGCCGACCACGACGGTCCTCGCGGCGGCGGTGGCCCTGGCCGGGGCGGTCGCGCTCCGGCGGCTGCGGCCGGCGCCCGCGGCGGCGGGCTGACCGCGGTGCGCGGCGGCCGACCGACCCGATCCGGCCCGCGCCGGCCTGACCCGGCCGGCCGCGCGGCCTTACCTTGGTCCGCCGGAGCCGGCGCGGGCCTCATGCCGGGCCCACGAGGGGCCGGGCGGGCGCGAGCCGGGAGCGATCGGAGGACGATGGAGAGGAGGCGAGCGACGACGGGCGGGCCCGCCCGGCTCGGGCGGGGGAGCGCGGCCCGGCAGCGGGACACGGAGCCCGCCCGGGAGCCCGCGACGGCCCGGTCGGCGGGGCCCGGGTGGTCGCACGCGCCCGCGGCCGCGGCGCCCCTCGCCGCGGGCCTCGTCGCCGCGGTCCTCCTCTCCGCGTGCGCCTCCGCCCGCGGGGGCGCCGGGCCGTCGGCCCTCCCCCCGATCCCCCCCGCGTCCGGACCGCTCGCGCTCCGGGTCGAGTATCCCGACTCGCTCGCCCGGATCGCCGTCCGGGACTCCAACTTCCTGTTCGGGAGCACGGGGACCGGGGACGCCGAGCTCACGATCGACGGGAGCGAGGTCCCGGTCGAGCCGAACGGCGCCTTCCTGGCCTGGCTCCCCGTCCCGCCCGCCGACCGGGGCGACACCGCGGTCTTCCGGCTGGTGGCCCGGCGCGGCGGGACGGCCGACACGCTCCGGTGGCCCATCCTCCTCCCGCCCGAGCCGTTCGAGGGGACGGGGCCGGCCTGGATCGACACCGCCTCGGTGCGGGACCTCTCCGAGCGCTGGGCCCTCCCGGACGAGGTGCTCGTGCTCACGGTCCGCGGCGCGCCCGGGGCCGGGACCCGGCTCCGAGCGGGGGGGCGCGGCTTCCCGATGCGGGAGGCCTCGCCCGGCCGGTACGTGGCCAGGATCCCGGCCGGGGAGCTGTACCGGGCGGGGCGAGCGGGCGAGCGGCGTGAGGCGGCGGACTCCACCGCTGTCGGCGCGGCGGCCGGCGTCCCCGGGGCCGCCGACACGACGGGCCCCGCCGCCTCGCCCGGCCGCGGATCCGAGCTCTCGCCCGCGGCCAGCCGCGCCGCGCCCCTCGACACCGTCGCCTTCGAGGTGGAGCTGGCCGCCGCCGGGGACACGACGGTCGTGGCGGGCGGCTATCCCCTCCGGATGCTGGACCCGGAGGCCCCGCCGGTGGCCGAGCTGTTCGAGGCGCCCGACACCGTGAACGGGTCGAGCGGGGTGGTGGTGGGTCGGCCGGTCCCCGCGGGGCCGTACCTGTGGCGCTTCCCGGACCGCACGGTGGCCGCCGTGGACGGGCGCCTGGGGGACCGGCTCCGCCTGCGGCTCGGCCCCGACCTCGAGGCGTGGGCCGACACGGCCGACGCGCGCCTCCTCCCGGCGGGCACGCCGCCCCCCGACGTCCGGGTGGGGAACGTGTCCGTCCGTCCCGGAACGGAGGGCCTCGTGGTCCGCCTGCGCCTGGGCGACCGCGTCCCGGTCCGGGTCCGCGCCGACGGCCGGCGCCTGCGCCTCGTCGTGTACGGCGCGCGCGGGGCCACGAACCGGCTCGCCTACGGGCCGGCGGATCCCATGCTCGAGGCCGCGCGCTGGGATCAGCTCCCGGGGCGGCGGTGGACGCTGGAGCTCACCCTCGCCCGCCCGGCGTGGGGCTGGAGGGTCTCGTGGGAGGGGGGCGACGACGCGCCCGGGAGCGGCGGACCCTCGCCCGCCGCGTCGGTCGGCCGAGCGCTCGACACCGGCGGGACGCTCCGGCTCGAGGTCCGGAGGCCGCCCGAGATCGACCCGGACCACCCCCTGCGCGGACGCGTGATCGCGGTCGACCCCGGCCATCCTCCTGCGGGGGCGCACGGGCCGACCGGGCTGTACGAGGCGGACGCCAACCTGGCCGTGGCCCGGCGCCTGGCCGACCTCCTGCGCGTCGCGGGGGCCCGGCCCGTCCTCGTGCGGGACGACACCCTGCCCGTGGGCCTGTACGAGCGGGCGCGCCGCGCCGAGGCGGCGGGGGCGGAGCTGTTCGTCTCCATCCATGCCAACGCCCTGCCCGACGGCGTGAGGCCGTTCGGCCGCGCGGGGACGAGCGCGTACTACTACCACGGCACGTCGCGAACGCTGGCGAGGGACCTGCAGGCGGGGATGCTGCGCAGCATGGGGCTCCGGGACCTCGGGGTCTCCTGGGCGGACCTGGCCGTGTGCCGCCAGAGCTGGATGCCCGCGGCGCTCACCGAGGGGGCGTTCATGATGATCCCGAGGCAGGAGGCGGCGCTCCGAACGCCGGAGTTCCAGGAGGCCTACGCGAGGGGCGTCCTGGAGGGCCTGCGCGCCTTCCTGCGCTCCCGGGCGGGGGGCGGGCCGGAGTAGCGCCCGGACGGACGGGTGCGGCGCCCGGTCCGGCCCGGAGCGGCGCTGCCGGTCGCGAGCCCCGCCCGCTCGCCGTACGGACGCAGACGAGCAGAGAGGAGAGCCGATGGATCCGGAGGAGCCGACGACCCGCGAGAGACCCCGCATCCCCGACAGCGCGTTCGTGGCCCCCTCGGCCGACGTGATCGGGGACGTGGAGCTGGGCGAGGACGCCAGCGTCTGGTACCAGTGCGTCCTCAGGGGCGACATCGCCCCGATCCGGGTGG